>Ga0209415_10006978_pt1 | contig 19881 bp, 17 predicted proteins | sample PeaSoiSIISIP2007_FD_187696 | JGI IMG/M metagenome (GOLD analysis project Ga0209415, IMG submission 187696) | Peat soil microbial communities from Weissenstadt, Germany - SII-SIP-2007 (SPAdes) (version 2) | ecosystem: Environmental > Terrestrial > Soil > Wetlands > Peat | place: Germany... | reverse complement strand
CCGGCGTCGGATGCAGAAGCGCTGGAGGCTACTACTTTGCTGGCGCGGACGGAAGGAATTATTCCGGCACTGGAGTCGGCGCATGCGGTGGCAGAAGTGACGAAGCGCGCGCCGAAGATGAAGAAATCGGATGTGGTGATTGTGAATGTTTCCGGACGCGGGGATAAGGACATTGGAATCTTGCGGGAGAACCTGAAGTTGGATTGAGTCGACGATTTAATTCTTCATGCCACTATCTTTTTATAAGAAGCCGGCGCTGGTGGTGTATGTGACATCTGGGGATCCGGACCTCGCGACTACTCGGGCCGTGGTGCTGGCTGCGATTGATGCGGGCGCGGATGTGATTGAGCTGGGGGTGCCGTTCAGCGATCCGGTGGCGGATGGTCCGGTGATTCAGCGGGCCAGTGAGCGAGCGCTGAGACATGGGACTTGCCTGGCGCAGGTTTTGACGCTGGCGGCAGAAGTGCGGGAGCACGCGCAGTCCACGGGGCTGGTTGTGTTTTCATACTTGAATCCGATACTGCGGATGGGGATGGAGAAATTTTGCATGGTGGCGCGGCATGCGGGCGTGGATGGCGTTTTGGTGACGGATTTGCCGGTGGAAGAGGCGGGGGAATATCTGCGGGCGATGAAGGCGCATGATTTGGCGCCGGTGTTTCTGGCAGCGCCGACTAGTCCAGATGCGAGGCTTAGGCAGATTGCTGAAGCTTCCCGTGGATTTGTTTATGCGGTTTCGCGGACGGGAGTCACGGGGGTGCGGCAGAAATTGGCGGACGATGCGCGGAAACTGGTACGGCGGTTGCGGCGCGTCACCAAGTTGCCGGTTGCGGTTGGGTTTGGGATTTCGAATGCGGAGCAGTTTGCGGACGTCGGGAAGTCTGCGGACGCGGTTGTTGTGGGAAGCGCGATAGTGGAGACGATTGAGCGAAATCGCGGACGGGAAGCGGCGGCTGTGGGAGAATTTGTCGGGACGTTGATCGGGGGTCGCTAGAACTTCGAAGTCCCTGTCCTGCACAAAGAAAGCGAAAGCGTGGGGCACCTAGGATCTCATGGATATCGCGGATTGGCGGGAGAAAATTGACGAGCTTGATCGGCGACTGGTGGAGTTGCTGAGCGAGCGGGCGCAGGCTGCGGTGGAGATTGGGCGGTTGAAGCGGGATACAAGTTTGCCGATTTATGAGCCGGAGCGGGAACGAATTGTGTTTGAGAATGTGCAGAAAATGAATCGGGGTCCGCTGCCGGGGCGGGATCTGGTGCGAATTTTTGAACGGATCATGGATGTGATGCGGAACATTCAGAAGGAAAGGATTGGGACTAAGGCGGACGGGGCTAAGACTGCGGAGACGGAGTTGGATTCGGACGTAAACGATTAGCGGGCGGCATCGGCGGTGTACGCGAAAACGGATTCCTCGCTTTGCTCGGAATAGCAAGGGTTGTTAAGAGCTCGGAGCTAGACGCAGAGATTTTCCTATGATTGTCGCAATGCAAGACATGGCGGATGAGGGGCAGATTCAGCAGGTGATTGAGCACCTCGTGAAGATAGGGTTCGAGGTGCACCGGTCGACCGGGGCGCGGCAAACCGTGCTAGGAGCCGTGGGAGCGGGGATTGATTTTGATATCCGCATTCTGGAGTTGCTGCCGGGGGTGCAGGAAGTTCATCGCATCAGTTCGCCTTACAAGCTGGCGGGGAAAAGTTTTCGTCCAGAGGGGACGATCGTCAAGTTGGCGAATGGGATTGGGGTTGGCGGGAACGAAGTGGTGGTGATGGCTGGGCCTTGCTCTGTGGAATCGCGCGAGCAGCTTTTCGCCACAGCTGACGCCGTGGCGAAGGCGGGGGCGCGGGTGCTGCGGGGCGGAGCATTCAAGCCGCGGAGTTCGCCTTATTCCTTTCAGGGCCATGGGGAAGATGCACTGAAGTTGCTGCGCGAGGCGGGAGAAAAGTTCAAGCTGCTGGTGATCAGCGAGGTGATGGAGATCTCGCAGATTCCGATGATGCTGCCTTACGTGGACATTCTGCAGGTGGGCGCGCGCAACATGCAGAACTTTAATCTGCTGCGCGAACTCGGGAAGGTGCGTAAGCCAGTGCTGGTGAAGCGCGGGATCGCGGCGACTCTTGAGGAACTGCTGCTGTCGGCGGAATACATTATGGCGGGTGGAAATTATGAAGTGATTTTGTGCGAGCGCGGGATCCGAACCTTTGAGACTTACACGCGGAACACGATGGATATTTCGGCGATTCCGATCATTCACAAGCTGTCGCATTTGCCGATGACAGCCGATCCGTCGCACGGAACGGGGCGGCGCGACAAGGTTGCGCCGATGGCGCGGGCTTCGGTGGCAGCGGGAGCGGATGCGCTGCTGATTGAGGTGCATTGCGATCCGAACAACGCGTGGTCGGACGGCGCGCAGTCCCTGTTTCCGGAGCAGTTCGGCAAGTTGATGGACGAGTTGCGGATGATTGCGCCGGCGGTGGGGAGAAAGATTGGGTAATTTTGCAATTAGGCAATTTGGTAATTGAACTTCTCCGTCCGCTCTTGATCTTCCAATTACAAAATTACGAAATTACTCAATTACCCGATTCTTTTCTATGGCGATTCGGCAAATCACGATTGTTGGGACAGGGCTGATTGGCGGGTCGTTTGCGCTGGCGCTGCGGAAGCGGAAGTTCGCCGGGGTGATTGTGGGGTGCGACCGCGAGTCCGCGTTGAAAAAAGCGAAGCAGCGGGGAGCAATTGAGAAGGGATTTGTTGAGCCTGCGGACGCGGTGCGGGGCAGCCAGCTGGTGGTGCTGGCTACTCCGGTGCTGGCGATTGTGGATTTGATTGGACGGCTGGGTCCGGGGCTGCCCGCTTCGACTTTGCTTACGGATGTGGGAAGCACGAAGGCGGCGGTAGTGGAGCGGGCGCAGAAGGTATTTGGCAAGAATGCGGGGAAGCGATTTCTGGCGGGGCATCCCATGGCGGGGAAGGAGCATAGCGGCGTGGATTATGCGGATGCCGATTTGTTCCAGAATGCGGTATGGTTCCTGACTCCACTGGCGGGACAGAATCTGAATGAAGGTATCTTCGCAGAATTTGCCGGATGGATCGATCAGATTGGAGCGCGCATTGCGATGCTGCCGGCAGAGGATCACGACCGGCTGTGCGCGTGGATCAGCCACTTGCCGCAAATGATTTCGACGGCGCTGGCGGCGGCGCTGGTGGAGGAATTTGGCGAAGAGGCGCCGCTGCTTCCGGCAGGTGGGCGTGCGCTGCGGGAGATGACGCGGATTTCAGCTAGTCCGTATTCGATGTGGAGGGATATTGCGATCAGCAACAAGAGAAATCTGGAGGATGCGCTGTTCAAGGTGGAGCAGCGGTTGGCGCACATCCGGGAGAACCTGGCTGCGCGGGCGCTGGCGGAGGAGTTTGAGCAGGCGCATGGGCTGAAGAAGAGTGCGGGGAAGAAAGCGTAAGTTTTCGTTTAGAATGCGGACGCTATGAATAAGGTTGTGGGCAGCGCGGACGAGGCGATTCGGGATGTGGGGGACGGCTCGGTCATTATGATCGGGGGGTTTGGGCTATGCGGGATTCCGGAGAATCTGATTCGCGCGCTGGTGCGGAAGGGGTCGAAGAATCTAACGACCATCAGCAATAACGCGGGAGTGGACGGGCTGGGCAACGGGCTGCTGCTGGCGGCGGGGCAGATTCGGCGGCACATCGGCACTTACGTGGGAGAGAACAAGCTGCTGGAATCGATGGTGCTGGCAGGGACGGTAGAACTTGATCTGGTGCCGCAGGGGACGTTTTCCGAACGGATTCGCGCGGCGGGCGCGGGGATTCCGGCATTCTTTACTCCAACTGGGGTGGGGACGGTCGTCGCTGAGGGCAAGGAGACGCGCGAGTTCGAGGGGCGTGCTTACGTGATGGAGCGCTGGTTGAGGGCGGACTTTGCGTTTGTGAAGGCGTGGAAGGGTGACCGGATGGGGAATCTGGTTTACCGGAAGACGGCGCGGAATTTTAATCCCATTATGGCTACTGCGGCGAACGTTACGATTGCCGAGGTTGAGCAACTGGTTGAGGCCGGAGAGTTGGATGGGGATTTGGTGCATACGCCTTCGGTTTACGTGAAGCGGATTTTTCAGGGAGAGTTGTATGAACGGCGGATTGAGAAGCGGACGGTGAGGAAGGCCGGTAGCTAGTACCCAGTAGCTAGTACCGGGTAGGAGCAGTGGTGAGGGCCTATTTGCATAGGTCCTTCGCTTCGCTCAGGATGACAATTAAGATGAATAAGCCGGGCAAAGATGTCGACAAGCGCGAGCGCATCGTGAAGCGGATTGCGCTGGAGTTGCGCGACGGGTTCTATGTGAACCTCGGGATTGGGATGCCTACGCTGATTGCGAATTATGTTCCGGCGGGGATGGAAGTGGTTCTTCAATCCGAGAACGGGATGTTGGGGATTGGGCCCTATCCGGTGGAGGGCCAGGAGGACGCCGACCTGATCAATGCGGGCAAGGAGACGGTGAGCGAGATGGCGGGGACGTCGTATTTTTCGAGCGCGGATTCGTTTGCAATGATTCGCGGAGGGCACGTTGATTTGAGTGTGCTGGGGGCGATGGAAGTGGATGAATCCGGGAATCTGGCGAACTGGATGATCCCGGGGAAGATGGTGAAGGGGATGGGCGGGGCCATGGACCTGGTGGCCGGGGCGCGGCGCACAGTGGTGGCGATGGAACATACGACTCGGGAAGGTGCTCCAAAGATTTTGAGGAAGTGCACGCTGCCGCTGACCGGCGTGAAGGTGGTCGACACGATTGTGACCGAGATGGCGTACATCCGGGTGACGGAGCGGGGGTTGGTGTTGGAAGAAGTGGCTCCGGGATTGACGGCGGAGGATGTGCAGCGTGCGACCGAGGCGAGGCTGGTACTGAGTGAGCGGTTGAAAGTGATGGAGAGCTAGCTACGACCCCTCAGCGTCTAAAGCCCCGTGTTTTCTGAGGGCTTTACGCGGCCCGTTCGGCTTCGCTCAGGGCAGGCCGCTGAAGCGCCGCTCTTCCACGGCATCCCACAAGTCCGAGCAATCCTGCCTGAATCCGAACAAGCCCCTCAAATCCGAACAGTCCTTCGCCGATTGCCTATATGCGGAACGGGGCAGCCAGCAGGCGGAACGGCAGTGTGATGGCTAAGTAGATGATCTCGAGGACTCCATGCACGGCTACGCCTACGATGCGGAATGGGAGCAGCAGTAGCCAGACGAACGGGTAGAGCACGAGCGCCAGCAACGCAAGCGGCCAGCAGAGTACGAAGAGAGCGCACCAGAGGAGGAAAGTGAACATGATGAGGCCTCCTTTCTTTCTAATTAATTGTACGTCCGCGGCGGGAAGAAAGTTCCGGGGAACCAGTGCCGGAACATCCCGCCGGTGTAGGGCGCTGTACGCATTCGCGGGCAAAGTGCCCGCGCCACTTGAGCTTATTCGTAACGCAGGGCTTCCGCGGGCAGGGTTTTGCCGGCAGACCATGATGGGTAGAGCGTTGCTACGAAGGAAATCCCTACAGCCACCAGCACTACCCAAAGGCCATCTTTCAGACGCGGCGCAAAGGGGACGTAGTCGATGGAGTAGACCTCGGGAGAAAGCGAGATCAAGTGGTAGTGGCCGCCCGCGTAGGAGATGGCATAGCCGAGCAGAAGGCCGATCGCCGTGCCGATTATGCCAATCAGCACCCCTTGGGCAATGAAGATGTTTCGCACCTGCGACTTGCGTGTGCCCATCGACATGAGTACGGCGATGTCTTTGGTTTTTTCCATGACCATCATGATCAGAGAAATCAGAATGTTCAGGGCGGCGACGAAGACGATCAGGCCGACGGTGACGTAGGTGACTAGTCGCTCCATGTTCAGGGCGTGGAAAAGGGCCTTGTTTTGCTCCTTCCAGTTGGTGGTCATGAAGCCGTTGCCGGCTGCCTCTTCCAGTTGCCGCGCAACCTGGTCGGCCGCGTAGATGTCGTCGACCTTGAACTCAACCACCGAGATCAGATCGCCCAGGCCGAACAGGCGCTGCGCGTCGGATAAGCGGGCAAAAGCCCAGGACGAGTCGTAATCGTAGAAGCCGGAGTTGAAGATTCCTGCCACGCGGAAGCGGGTGTATTTCGGAACCATGCCAAAGGGGGTCAATTCGCCTTGCGGGCTGGTCACCTCGACGACCGAGCCGACTGTGGCACCCAGATTGTCGGCCATGTCTTTGCCTAGGATGATCGGGGGCATGGCTGCGACGCGGGCTCGAATGGGAGCGAGGGCATCGGGAGATTCTTCGGTCGCTGACGCTTCCTGGGCAGGCGAGGCGGCCGTCTCCACATGATCTTTTTTTGGCTCGGGAGTGGCTTCCTCTAGGGCTGCTGCTGAACCTTCCTTTACGGTGTTGAGCAGATCGCCGACCTTGCGCTCGTACGCTGGAATCATGCCTTTGAGGACTGCGCCGCGGGCGCGGGGGCCGCGGGAAATCAGGACCTGCTCGAAGATTGCGGGGGCGGCGGCGACTACATGGGGCTGTTTGGAGAGGCGATTTAACAGCGGGGGCCAATCTTTAATGCCATCGTCGGCTACGCGGAGCAGGCTGACGTGGGAGGTTGATCCGATAAGGCGCTCCTGCAAGTCCTGGCGGAAACCGTTGTTGATGGCTAGCGCGACGATGAGCGAGGCCACGCCCGCGGCGACCCCGACAATCGAGATGCCGGTGATGATGCCGATGAACGCCTGGCGGCGCTTGGCGCGCAGGTAGCGGGTCGCGATGAAGAGTTCGAAGCGCATGGGCAGCTATCAGCCGTCAGCTTTCAGCTTTCGGCCAAGTCGGATTATAGATGCGAGTGAGCTCGAATGTGGACTACCATACTGTCGGGAGGGTGATCGATAGTGCGAACCTGGGTACGCTTTGCGACGATCGTGACCCTCATTGTTCTCGAGCTTTGCGTGGCGTCGGTCTCACAGGTCTCTGCTTACACGGTCGAAATGGATCGCCGCCTGCGTACTATCGCCGGGGATAACGCGCTCAACTGCGGGGCGGTTGCCTTAGACGGTGACCGGAATCCCGAGCCGGTACTCAAATGCGCCCGCAAGGCTATTGGTAAGAAACTGGCATTCTATGTGCGTAGCGATTCCTGGGGCATAGATTCCTTCTTGTCTGACGGTTTTGCCGGAAATGGCAACGGCGACGTGTACTATGTTGAATTCGACAGCCTTGGCTGGGCTCCGCATGGGGCTGGGACCGAAATACCGGCAGGAAAGGTCAACTACGGAGAGGAGTGCCCGAGGCCAGTCCGCATCCGGAAGATTCCTTGGCCGGACAAGAACTACGTCGGATTTACATGCAAGAGACGGAAAAAAAATAGCAGCGATCCCCATGAATCGTAGAGGCGCTCGCACTACTTGATCATCGGAGGCGGGGAACAACAGCGGGCACAGAGCTGCGGTAACCGCTATATTCACTCCCGAACCTCTTCTCTAGTTCCGCGTCCTCCATGTGAATCATCACCGCACCGGTGACGACTGCGATCGCCGTCAGTGCCCAGCAGACGACCAGGCCTGTGCCTGCACTCCAGGCGACCATCTCACAGAGATGGGCCAGGTAGACGGGATGTCGCACGTGAGCTCGAATGCCTGTGGTTACCAGGTGCTGCTGGCGATGACCGGGTAGAACTTCCGGCAGACCGCCGAGTTGCGCCGGGCTGAAGCCGCTGCCGGAGAGTTTGTAGAGTACGAGCCCCGCGCAAAATAGTGCCGCAGCCGGAATCCAGCACCACCAGCGATGATAGGCCGTGAGTGCGCGCCAGTGTGCGGTGACGGCGGCGAGGAGCATCCACATCGCAATCCATGCCGGGAACAGAATTCGATACGGGGAGCGCGGCCGGGAACGCCAGTACTCGACGCGGGGATGAATCAGCAGCCAGAAGCTGGGAATGGTCGCATAGATAACGCAGGCGATCCAGGCGATGGTCCGCAGTGTCTGCTCCACATCTCGATTCTACTGGGGATGGAGTCGCGCTTGACAGAAGACGTTCAGCGTTCCGCACTACCGCAGAAGTTCACTGTCTTTCGTTTGTCGCTGGTGATCTTGCGAAGATCCGGATAAAGAGCCAACATCCGCACAGGGCGTGATGTTATGAAGATTTTGCTGGTCGAAGATTCCTACATTGAACGACACAAGGTGGGCGGCTATTTAGCTGACTGGGGACTCGACTATTTGGCTGTCGGAAGTGGCACGGAAGCGGTCAAGGTGCTCGAAGGTCCCGAGCCTCCTAACATGGCTTTGCTGGACTGGATGCTGCCGGGTCTCGATGGGATCGATGTGTGTCGCCGCATCAGAAAACTGGGAACGAGAGCGCCTTACATCTATATCGTGATGCTGACCGCCAAGAACCGGAAGCAGGATCTGCTGCTCGCCATGGAGGCGGGCGCGGATGACTATCTCGCCAAGCCCGTGGATCCATCGGAGTTGCGCGCTCGAATTATGGCGGGCAAAAGAATTCTGGAACTGCAACAATCTCTGAGCTTCGCCGCCACTCACGATTTTCTGACGAATCTGTTAAACCGCGCGGAAATACTGGCGGCTGTGGAGAAGGAGTTTTCGCGGAGCGGACGTGAAGGGAAGCCGGCCACGCTGATCATGGCCGACATCGACCACTTCAAGCGCATCAACGATTCCCTCGGACACGCTGTCGGCGACGAAGTTTTGAAAGAAGTAGCCCGCAGGTTGAAGATGGACTTGCGCCCCTACGATGTCGTGGGCCGCTACGGTGGCGAAGAATTTCTGATCATTCTACCCGGCTGTGATCTGACTGCCGGCGTGCGCCGCGCCGATGAGGTTCGCAACCTAGTGGCGAAGGATCCGATCGTTACTCCGTTCGGTACGACTTCTGCCACGGTCAGTATGGGCGTGACCGTGACCTCGGCGGTGCGCGACCACACGGTCGCGGATCTGCTTCACGAGGCGGATGTCAGCCTGTACGCCGCCAAGAAGAATGGAAGGAATCGCGTAGAACTTTTCTCTGCTGCAGCGCGGCAGACTGGCGCCGGTCAGAGCTAGCCGGGACATAAGTGGCGGACCCCACTCCTATCATTCGGAATCGTGCACGTCCTCCCCGGTCTGTGGCACATTAGAAGTTCATGTCCGCGCCTGACGACTCCAGAGCGGGACGCATCGCCTTTACGCATCCCGACTTCGTGCTGTTTCAGATTGCGCGCTTCCTTATTGTGGCGGCCGTCGAAATGCAGGCGGTTGCCGTGGGATGGCAGGTTTACGACATCACCAAGCGCGCGCTCGACCTTGGGTTGGTCGGGCTGGCACAGTTTCTTCCGGGCATCCTGCTGTTTCTGGTTTCGGGGCACACGTCCGATCGCTTCGACCGGCGCAAAGTGCTGGGCGCCTGCTATGCGGGATACGGGCTGTGCTCGGGCCTTTTGCTGGTTCTTGCGGTGCGCGGCGGACACTCGGTTCGACCCATCTACGCTGTGCTGATTCTGCTGGGCGTGGCCCGCTCGTTCAACGGCACCGCCAGCCGCTCGATTCTGCCCCAACTAGTTCCGGAGGAACACTTCGCCAATGCCGTGGCTTGGAACGCTACCACGTTTCAGGCGGCCACGATTCTTGGGCCATCTCTAGGGGGAATCCTTTACGCGGCTTTTCGCGGGCCGTCTGCGGTTTATGCGGCAGCCACGCTGACTGCGGTGGGTGCTCTGCTATCCATGTTCCGCATCAAGACGCGGCCGCAGGCGATGCGGCGCGAGCCCACGACCCTGAAGACCATCTTCGCGGGATTGCACTTCATCTGGCGCGAAAAGCTGATTCTGGGGGCGATTTCGCTGGACCTGTTTGCGGTGCTGCTGGGCGGAGCGGTTGCCCTGCTTCCGGTTTATGCGCGCGAGATTCTTCACACCGGGCCGTGGGGACTGGGGCTGCTGCGGACCGCGCCAGGAGTGGGGGCCGCAGTGATGGCGGTGGCGCTGGCGCATCGTCCGCTGCGCGGGCGCGCCGGGCTGACTCTGTTGTCGTCGGTGACGGGCTTCGGAATCTGTACCATTCTGTTCGGAGTCTCGACCAGCCTGGTGCTGTCACTGATTTCGCTGATCTGCCTGGGAGCGGCCGACATGGTCAGCGTCATCATTCGCGCTACGCTGGTGCAGTTGCGCACTCCCGATGAGATGCGAGGGCGCGTGATGGCCGTGGATATGGTTTTTATCGGGACCTCGAATGAACTCGGGCAGTTTGAGTCGGGACTGACGGCGCAGTGGTTTGGGACGGTCCCTGCCGTTTTGCTGGGAGGAGTGGGGACGCTGGTAGTGATTGCGCTCTGGGCCTGGTCGTTCCCGGAACTGCGCCGCGCTGGGGTGCTCAGCGGCATGAAGAGCGTGTCAGAAGAGGCTGCAGAGGAAGCGGCCGAGCGAATGCATTAGGGAATTCAGGTTTCAGGGTACGGTTACTGTCACCCCTGAAGTGGTTCGGCCGTACTGATTCGTGGAGTAAAGAGTGTAGGTCGTGGTGGCAGTGGGGTTCACTGTGATGCTGGCGCCGCGAACGGCACCCACTGCGGGCGAGATGATGTTATACGTTGCGTTGCTGGCGGTCCAGGCCAGGGTAGCGTTTCCGCCGGAGGATACGCTCGACGGGGTTGCCGTGAAGCTGCTGACGGTGGGGGCCGCGCCGGTGGGGGCGGTCGCGTTAGTGTAAACCGGGTTCATGAGTACGACTTCGAAAGCGGAGGCGGGCACGGTCTTCAGCGAATCGAGATCGGAACCCCAGCGGCTGTCGGAGGCGCCGGTGACATAGAGCGCGCTTCCGTTGTCGGCCAGAATGAGACCGTACTTCTGCATCGCGGTCAGAATCACCTGCATATTCGCGTCGAAGCCAGAAATGTCATAACTCGATTTCAATCGCAGACGCATGCCCATGGGCGGAGCGGTGGGATCACTTGACGTTGCGGCATCGTGTGAAGCTGGAGGAGTGAATGCCGCGCTGGTGAGCGGCAGGGTGAAACGGAAGGCATGCTGAATCTTTCCCGCTGCTACCTCGTCGTAGCGAACCAGTCCGGGAAAGATGGGCAGGCCGGCGGCGTCGGCGGAAGTCCAGGTGTAGGGACGCTGCTCGGTGTTTGGCAAATCGGGGCCGAGTAAATCCCAAACTGCGGTTGAATTCGCGCTCCAGCTTCCGTCGGGATTGGGAGTGGAGTTGTACAGCTCATAGAGAAAGCAGTTGCCATTGTCGAGCACCAGGACATGCCGGTCTCCGGTGCTGGAGGAGCCGCCTTCCACCGGCGCATTCGCGGGCACCGGCATTGGACCGGGATCACTTTCGTCGCCATTGGCTTCGAGGTTTACATTGACGAGCGGCTGGCTGCCGTTCACCACGACATAGGGAATGCCGTAGGTGGGATCAGAGCCGAAATCCGGATGGACGTTTACAGACCCGACCCAGTTGCTGATGATGGTGGAGGAATTGGGGTCGACCGGAGCTGACGAGATGTCGGTATTCCAGGCGCTGCTGCTTGTGAAGGGGACGAATCCGCTGAGGCTCGCACCCTGACCTGTGTTCATGACGTTACAGGCAAGGTCCTGATTGCCGGTGCCACCTGTTCCTCCCGTACCGCCTGTTCCGCCGGTGCCCAAAGACGCGTCCGTGCCTCCGCCGCACGCGGTCATGAACCACACCAACACGAACGTGAAAGAAAAAGAAAGCCGTTTGGTCAAGCTGAGGTTGCGGAACATGACATGCCGATTTTGGCAGGCCGCTCCCTACGACGAAAGAGGTCGTTTGGCCGCGCCGGGAGGCGGAATGCGGACATGTACGCCCGTTCTTGGCGGAGAGGCGCTACTTTGGGGAACCACCCTTGCGGATCAAAACCTTTGCGGCGCCCATATTCTCGTAGCGATCGTAGACCCGAACGACGACCACGTGCTCCGACGCAGCGCCGTCTTTTCCTTCTTCCGGCGTGACCCTGAAATCGTAGTTCTCCGTCTTGGCATCGGAGAGTTGGCCGACCGGCTCCACGTACTTCCAGTCGCCGGCGTCGACAGAATATTCCGCGCGCTTGATGGGAGAAAAACCATCGCCAGCACGGAACGTCACACGAATCTGCCCACCTTCGAGGGATGCTGCCAAATTCTCGATGCGCGGCGGGGTTGTATCCACCTCAAAGCGGCGGCTTTCCTTGGATGTGGTCAACGCCTCGCCGGGAGAGTGCGACGGTGCGTCTGAGGCAACCACTTTCACGACGTAGCCGCCGTCCGGCAGCAGGCTGGCGTCGAACGAATACGCCTTGTCGGTGAGATTGTCTTTGAGCAGCAGCCAGCGGGTCTCATCGTCGCCGCGGTAATAGAGGGAATAGACGAGTTGATCGTCGTTGTCATCGTGAGCGCTCCACTTCACTCCGATGGAGTCGCGATCGTGCGAACTGGGCGGCGGGGCTTCGAAATGTTGTCCTGACGATCCGCCGAAGGAGGATCCGCCGAAAGACGATCCGCTGGAATCTGATCCCATAGTGTTGCCGGGCATTTTCGGCATGGGCTGATACTTCACGCCAACCTGCACAGTTACGTCGTCGATTTCAGGAGCGGCGTTCTTGGGCAGATAATTCAGCGCCATGCTATCCACGCCGGTCGCCGCGGTTCCCGCGTGCAGCACCGCTTTCCACTGGGCATAGCGTGCGGCGGGGATTCCGGTTTCCGGGTTTGCGGTCAGGTCGATCTTCTTCCACGGACTCCAGTTGCGATCAGGATTGTCGACATTGCCGCTGCGCGCATAGAGATCGACGCTGCCTGCTCCGCGAAACTCCGCCCGCCCCCAGCGCGAGAAAATCTTAGCGTCAAATACGTCGCTCTCGTAGGTGCCTTCGGCTTCGGCGCCCGGTCCCAGCACAAACACTTTTCCCAGATTGCTGGTTGCGGCATACAAGCCACCACCCGGAGCCTTGGCAAATCTGGTGACCTGCGACGCCGTTGCTTTCAGCAGATCGGAAAAATCATCCTGGCCGGTGATGGCAAAAATGTGACCGCGATTCCCGGTGCCGACCAGCAAGCGTCCCTGAGAATCAAAGGCCAGGGCGTAGACGATATCCTCGCGGGAGGTCCAGATCCTTGCGGGGGACCCATCTGGCGCAATGCGGTACACATCGGAGCCGCTGATTGCTCCGCCGCCCGGGAATGGAAACGGCCCTGCCGTCTGTGGCGTGGGCGGGGCGGGCGTGATCGTTATGCCCGGATTTTGGGGGGCCATGCCTGGCGCGGGCGTGTTGGCGCCCATGTTCATAAGAGCGGCGGCCATCGCGGCGCCGCCCGTCCCGCCGCCGCTCCGTTTTTCACCGACTGCCGCCGCGTAGATGTTTCCCGCGTGATCCAGTGCCAGCGCGGTGATCTCCTTCTTCGGTGCGCTGTACAGCACGAATCCCTGACCTGCGGGAGAGATGCGATAGATCAGGCCGCTGCCGTCGGAACCGGCAATTAGGTTGTCCTGCGCGTCGAAGGCGAGAACGCGGATGTGGGTTTCATCGCTCTTGAAAAAGACCGAATGCTCGCCTTTGGGCGTGACCCGATAGATTTCTCCGTGGTCGCCGGTGGCGACGTAGAGATTGCCGGCCTTGTCCAGCGCCAGGTCCCAGATGTATTTCGTGCCCGGCTCGAAATAGACGGACAAACTCCAGGAGGAATCGACGGCGGGTTTGGCTGCGTCTTTGTCGTCGTTAGCTTTGTCTTTATCTTTAGCGTTGTCTTTCTTGTCGGAGGCGGTTACCGGGCGGGAGTCCGCTTGAGCCTTAGCTCCGGCCTTGTGTTCCAGCTTGTATACCTTGCCATCGGGAGCGGTGGCCGCATAGATTGCGCCTCCCGGGCCGGTTTGCAGAGCTTGCACCTGGAGTTCCTTGGGCTCGAAAATGACCGTGGCCTTGCTGTCGGGCGTGATGCGGTAGACGCGAGCGGGCGCGCCTGCCGCCACATACACGTTGCCGGCATCGTCGACTGCTACCGCCCAGATGTAGGTGGAAGGCGTGGCATACAGGCTCTTGAAGGTGGGCGCCAGCTCGAGACCGCCCACGCTGCGAATGGCTACGCCGGTGGCCGTGCCCTTGGTCAGTTCATCAAATTTCGACTGCTCCCAGGTGCGCGTCCCCTCGGCGAACGCGGTCGAAACCAGGTCGTAGCTGCCGAAGCTTGTGAGAACGAGACCAGCAAGAAGGAAGAAAAAAGGCTTTCGCACACTCTGCAATTTCATACCTCGAAGTATCGTTGAAGAAGAATAATCAGGTTATCACGCCTGACTGATGCGATGAGGCCCTGCCCGGCCCGGACAGAGGCCAATTCTCCGTGATATCGTAAGCATTCATGCGTTCCTCGCGTCAGGATCTGCTCCGCTTGCTTGCCTCCAAGTCGTTCCGGTTGGGCGAGTTCAAGCTCTCTTCCGGCGGTACGAGCGACTACTACATCGATTGCCGTACCACCACTCTCGACGCCAAGGGTGCGCGCTTGACTGGCGAGGTTTTTTCCGACGAAATCCGGCAGCGGGAATGGAAGCCGCAAGCCATCGGCGGCCTCACAATGGGAGCCGATCCCATCGTGGTGGCGGTTTCGGTAGTGAGCGGCGAGTTGCACGGTTTTCTAGTGCGCAAGGCCGAAAAGCAGCACGGGACTGGACAGCGCATTGAAGGCTTTCGCGAGAAGGGCGCGCGCGTGGTGATTGTCGACGATGTTTGCACCACAGGCGCTTCTACGGTGCAGGCGATCGAAGCGGCCCACGAGTTTGGATTTCAGGTAGTTGGGGCTATGTGCTTGGTAGAGCGCGAAGAAGCTAAAGGAAGGCCAAGCGTTGAAAATGCCGCAGCTCCGGCGCCGTTTGTCTCTATCTTCACCGCCCGAGATGTTCGCGCTGAGCACGTTTCTCAGATGGACGACACGGCGCCCGTTATTTTTGCCGTCGCGGCCAGTTGTGAAGTCTGCGGGCGGCCGGCGGTGATGAATGTTCCGCGGAACCGCTGCGCGGCGCATAAAAACTGAAGGAATTGCGATTTCATGATTCAAACTCTCGAATGGACTGACCACGGCGTACGCTTCATCGACCAGACGAAGTTGCCCACGGAAGAAACCTATGTCACCTGCAAGACACACGAGCAGGTTGCCGATGCCATCCGGAGCATGGTGGTGCGCGGAGCGCCCGCCATCGGCGTCGCCGCAGCCATGGGCATTGCGCTGGCCGCCAAGAACTCCAAAGCTGAAACCACAGGCGAGCTGAAACGCGACCTTGACCAGGCCTGCGACCTGATCGGCAAAACTCGCCCGACCGCTGTCAATCTCTTCTGGGCTATCCGCCGCATGCAGGAGAAATTCGAACGCGTGCGCATTCGTCCCCTCGCACAAATCAAGCAGGATCTCGTTGAAGAATCACAACGCATGCACGCCGAAGACATCGCCGCAAACCAGGCCATGGGACGCCACGGTGCCACTCTGATGCCGAGCGAGGGCGGAGTGCTGACGCACTGCAATGCCGGCGCGCTTGCCACGGCGGGGTATGGTACTGCGCTGGGCGTAATCCGCGCGGCGGTCGAGCAAGGCAAGAAGATTCACGTCTATGCTGACGAGACCCGGCCCTTCCTGCAAGGCTCGCGGCTTACCGCCTGGGAGCTTATGAAGGACGGCATCCCGACCACGGTGATCTCCGACAACATGGCGGGCGCGATGATGAAGCAGGGCAAAATCGGAGCCATCGTCGTGGGCGCAGACCGAATCGCGGCCAACGGTGATGTCGCGAACAAGATCGGAACCTATACTGTCGCCGTCCTGGCCAAAGAGCACGGCATCCCTTTTTACGTTGCCGCACCGATCTCGACCGTCGACCTCGCTACTCCTGACGGGAGCACGATTCCAATCGAGCAGCGTAATGCGAAGGAAGTCACTCATATTGCCGGAAAACAGATGACGCCGGACGGCGTTTCCATCGAGAATCCCGCGTTCGACGTGACTCCCGCTCAGTACGTGACCGCGATCATTACCGAGCGCGGCATCGCCCGCGCGCCTTACGGGGAGTCGCTGCGCAGCCTCGCTGGCGCAGAAGCTAAGGTTGAGGTCTAGACGCGGTTGGGTTGTCTTTTGACGGGTCCAACAGATCGTGCGCACCGGCGCGTGATGCCGATCACATCGCGGCACGAAGTCTCCGAGTACAGTTTTTGGTAGATGTTCTAATTCAGGTCCGCATGGTTCTAACGTGCTATGGCGGAGCTTGGGTTCTGATGTGAGAAGATGGCCCAGTGCTAATCCTGTCCGCCAGCGGCGGGCTTGGGCAGTGCAAGTTGGACCCTTCGGAGGCGGAGTGCATCTAACGGAGCAGGCGGCAGAGCCGGTGGAGAAACAAGAAGCGCTGCTCCGGGTTCAAGGATTAAAGAAGGTTTTCCGGTCCGGCGAATCGGACCTGGTGCTCTTTGAGAATTTGTCGTTTGATGTGAAGCGCGGCGAGATGCTGGCGATTGTGGGCGAGTCGGGAGCGGGGAAGAGTACCTTGTTGCACATACTCAGCGCTCTTGATCATGCTTCCGCGGGTGACGTATACTGCGCGCAATTGCAACTGAATTCTTTGTCGGCGGACGAATCGGCGGAGTTCCGGAATCGCGAAGCGGGCTTCGTCTGGCAGTTTCACTACTTGCTGCCGGAATTCACAGCCGCGGAAAACGTGGCGATGCCGCTGCTGGTGCGGGGACGCACATGGGCAGAGGCGGCGCCGGAAGCTTCACGCTGGCTGCGTGAGGTCGGGTTGGAGCAGCGCGCGCATCACCGCTCGGGAGAGCTTTCGGGCGGCGAGCAACAGCGCGTGGCTCTGGCACGGGCGCTCATTACTGGTCCAAAATTGTTGCTGGCGGATGAGCCTACCGGGGACCTTGATGGACAGACGGCGGAAGCGGTCTTCGAATTGATCGCGCGATTACATCGCGAGCACCAGCTCACCTCCCTGATTGCAACGCATAACTTGTCGTTTGCGCGACGTTGTCATCGGGTGTTGCGGCTGGAGCGGGGGCACGTGGAAGAGATCAGGCCGGAGTCGTTGCCGGTGTAAGATCGCGAGAAGGAGGACGAGCGGGATTAGTAAGACAATGTGCAAGAAACTGGGGGTCATCGGCAGCCAGAGGAGACTTGAACAGGTTCCTTCGGTAACATAAGAGAAACGGTTGGGTACTTGGGCCGATGGTCGTTTGATTGCATAATGGAATGGTGATGGGAAGCAAGAAGCAAGATGGGACCACCACCGGGCCAGGGTTTCAGTAGGGTCGAGGAGCAAGCCTTCTCGGCCGGAAGGGTTCAGGGGGAAGGGGCATTATGTTTGAACGTTATACGGAGAAAGCCAGGCGCGTGATTTTCTTTGCGCGCTATGAAGCAAGCCAGTTCGGGTCTCCTTATATAGAGACCGAGCACCTGCTGCTGGGGCTCCTGCGCGAAGATAAAGCCCTGACCAACAGATTCCTGCGCTCGCACGCCTCGGTGGAGTCCATCCGCAAGCAGATCGAGGGTCACACCACCATTCGGGAAAAGGTTTCGACCTCAGTGGATCTTCCGCTGAGCAATGAGTGCAAGCGCGTGCTGGCCTATGCTGCGGAAGAAGCGGAGCGGCTCTCGCACCGCCACATTGGGACCGAGCATTTGCTCCTGGGTTTACTGAGAGAAGAGAAGTGCTTTGCCGCGGAGATTCTGCATGAGCGCGGCCTGCGGCTGGCGACTATCCGCGAAGAATTGGCGCGCACCAGCCAGGAAAAGGCGCAGCCGCAACGGCAACGTGAGTCATCACTGCTGAGCGAGTTTTCGCGCGATCTTACACAAGCGGCGATGGACAGCCAGCTCGATCCGCTGGTCGGCCGCGATGGGGAACTGGAGCGCGTGGTTCAGATTCTTTGCCGACGCACCAAAAACAATCCCGTGCTGATCGGCGAGCCCGGCGTGGGCAAGACCGCCATCGTTGAGGGCTTGGCGCAGCGCATTGCCGACGGCGAGGTTCCGTCGTTCCTCGCGGATAAGAGAATCTTGGCGCTCGATCTCTCTTTGATTGTCGCCGGAACGAAATATCGCGGACAGTTCGAAGAGCGACTGAAGACCATCATGAAAGAGCTGATGGAGTCGCAGAATTCAATCATCTTTATTGACGAGCTGCATACCCTGGTGGGTGCGGGATCGGCGGAAGGGTCGCTGGACGCGGCCAACATACTGAAGCCAGCTCTGTCGCGGGGCGAGATTCAGTGCATCGGTGCCACCACCCCGGGAGAGTACCGGAAGTCGATTGAGAAGGACCGGTCGCTGGAGCGGCGTTTCCAGGCAGTGAAAGTTCCGCCGCCGAACGAGGCAGACGCGATCAAAGTGTTGTTCGGCATCAAGGACCGCTATGAAAAATTCCATGCGGTCACCTATACCGACGATGCCATCAACTTTGCGGTATCGCACTCGAACCGCTACATTCCGGACCGCTTCCTGCCGGATAAGGCGATTGACCTGGTGGACGAAGCCGGAGCGCGGGTGAAGCTACGCCAGACTTCGCAGCCCGAGGAGATCTCCGAAGTACAAAAGCGGATTAAGTTCATCGTGCACCGCATGGAGAACGCCATCGCGAACCATGAGTTCGAGAAGGCGCGTTTCTATTCCGACGAAGAACGCAAGGAGCGCGAGAATTTGCGGGCGCTGCGCGAGAAATATCATCTCGATGAATCCTCGACCGGCGTAGTCGGCCGCGAGGACATCGAAGATGTGGTTTCGCGCTGGACTGGCGTTCCCATTACCTCGATCAAGGAAGAAGAGACGCAGAAACTGCTGCGCATCGAGGAAGAGCTGCACAAGCGGATTATTTCTCAGGATAAGTCGATCAGCGCGCTGGCCCGGGCGATCCGGCGTTCGCGCGCTGGGTTGAAGAACCCGAACCGGCCGATTGGCTCGTTCCTGTTTCTGGGACCGACCGGCGTGGGCAAGACCGAAGTGGCGCGCACGCTGGCGCAATTCATGTTCGGAACGGAGAAGGCTTTGGTCCGCTTCGACATGTCGGAGTTCATGGAGAAGCACTCAGTATCGAAGCTGATCGGCTCGCCTCCAGGATATGTGGGGTATGAAGAGGGCGGCCAGCTCACCGAGCGCGTCAAACGGGCGCCGTATTCGGTGGTGTTGCTCGATGAAATCGAGAAGGCGCATCCCGATGTCTTCAACATCCTGCTGCAGGTTTTTGAAGACGGCCAGCTTACCGACGGCCTCGGCAACACCGTCGACTTCAAGAACACGATCCTGATCATGACCTCGAACATTGGGGCGCGGCACCTGCAGAAGCGCGAGGGCTTTGGCTTCCAGTCGACTAAAGATGAAATGGTTTCGGGCAAGGTCGAGGAACTGGTGAAGGGCGAGGTGAAGCGCACCTTCAATCCTGAATTCCTGAACCGGCTGGACGAGATCATTCTGTTCCTGGCACTGAGCGAGGCGGACCTGATCCAGATTCTGGAGCTCATGGTTACGCAACTCAACACGAACCTGGCGCAGAAGTCGATCACAGTGACCGTGGCGGATGAGGCCAAGAAGTGGATCCTCAACCAGACCCTCGCCGACCGCACCTACGGAGCGCGGCCGCTGCGGCGAGCGTTGCAGAAGTATATTGAAGACCCGCTGTCGGAGGCGCTGATTCAAGGCACAATCACCACGCGGCCGGCGTTTATCGAGGTCTTCCTCGAGGACAACAAGCTGTTCTATCGTCCGGTGGACGCGGAAAAGACCGAGGGTGTGCTGCTGTACGAAAATAGCTAGCTCGGAGCTTTCAGCTATCAGCCGCCAGCGCAAGCTGGCGGCCTTTGTTTTGTGTGCCGAACATGTTCGACAGCTTGGGGGTGGAAGTCCCCTGCCCGACCTGGTGGAGGTGAAGGGCTA
>Ga0209415_10006977_pt1 | contig 19884 bp, 22 predicted proteins | sample PeaSoiSIISIP2007_FD_187696 | JGI IMG/M metagenome (GOLD analysis project Ga0209415, IMG submission 187696) | Peat soil microbial communities from Weissenstadt, Germany - SII-SIP-2007 (SPAdes) (version 2) | ecosystem: Environmental > Terrestrial > Soil > Wetlands > Peat | place: Germany... | reverse complement strand
GCCTTCGTGGGGCTGCCCGGCCAGGCCAACTACGCCGCCTCCAAGGCCGGGATGGTGGGCATGGCCCGGGCCCTGGCCCGGGAGGTGGCCAGCCGTTCGATCACGGTGAACGTGGTCGCGCCGGGGTTGGTGGCCACCGATATGATCGAGGCGCTCGGCACCGAGAGAATCGAGCAGATGAAAGGCCTGGTCCCGTTGGGGAGGACCGCCGCGCCCAACGAGATCGCCGACGCGGTGGGCTTCCTGGCGTCGACCGGGGCCAACTACATCACCGGCGTCGTGCTTCCGGTGGACGGCGGCATGGGCATGGGGCTGTGACCGACCGATGAGTGCCCGGCACTCCTAAGGGCAAGGAGCCAGATCAGTGGACAGCGAAGCAGCGTTCGAGAAGTTCCGGGAGTGCGCCGTGGAGGTCCTCCAGGTGCCCGGGGACAAGGTGACCAAGCAAGCACGCTTCGCCGACGACCTCGACGCCGACAGCCTCGACCTCGTCGAGCTGGTCATGGCATTAGAGGAGTCCTTCGACATCACCGTCGAGGAGACCGAGCTCGAGAACATCGAGACGGTCGGTCAGGCCTTCGATCTGGTCACCTCCAAGCTCTGATGTTGCTCGGTCGGGGCCCCGACGGCCCGATCCTCGGCCGGCCGGTCGCGATCACCGGGGTCGGCGCCGTCACCTGCTGCGGCGTCGGCGCCGACGCGCTGTGGGAACAGCTGCTGCATCCCACGGTCGCCGGCGAGCGGAGGGTCCCGGACTTCGACCCCTCGAGGTGGTTCGGGCCCAAGGAGGCTCGCCGGCTCGACCGGTTCGCCCAGATGAGCGTGGCCGCAGCGGAGCTGGCCCGGACCGATGCGGGTGAACTCGACCCCGACCCCGACCGTTCCGGCGTGATCTTCGCGAGCGGCGTCGGCGGCTTCCACACCCTGGTCGAGCAGGTCCTCGTGTGCGACAAGAAGGGCCCGAGCCGCGTCTCGCCCTTCCTCGTGCCGATGATGATGGCCAACGCCGGTGCCGCCAACGTCTCGATGCGCTTCGGTTGGCATGGCCCGTCCGAAACCATCTCCACCGCGTGCGCGGCCGGCACCCACGCGGTGACCGCGGCGGCGCGCCTCGTCGCGTCGGGCCGCTGCGACGTCGCCATCGGCGGTGGTGCGGAGGCCGCGATCCAAGAGGTAGCGGTGGCCGCGTTCACCAACATGACCGCCCTGTCCACTTCGGGGCAGTCGAGGCCCTTCGACTCGCGCCGGGACGGCTTCGTCATCGGCGAGGGCGCGGCCGCCCTGGTCTTGGAGGACAAGGCGCGCGCGCTGGCTCGAGGCGCACGGATCTACGCCGAGATCGCCGGCGCCGCGTCGACGTCGGACGCGCACCACATCACCGCACCCGAACCCGAGGGCACCGGTGTGGTCGCGTGCATGGAGCTGGCCCTGGAGGACGCCGGCCTGGTGGCTTCGGACATAGCTCACATCAACGCGCACGGGACCTCGACGCCGCTCAACGACCGGGCCGAGGCCCGGGCGATCAACAAGGTCTTCGGCGAGCCGGGCCCGCCGGTCACCTCGACCAAGGGCCTCACCGGCCACAGCCTCGGCGCGTCCGGCGCCATCGAGGCGGTCGCGTCGACGCTCACCATCTTCCACGGGCTCATCCCGCCGACGGCCGGGCTCGAGCAGCTCGACCCCGAGATCCTCCTCGACGTCGTGGCCGGCCAGCCTCGGCCGTTCACACCGGGCCCGGTCTTGTCCAACTCCTTCGGGTTCGGCGGCCACAACGGCTGCCTGGTGTTCGTCCCGGCGCACTGAGCGGCCGGCTCAGGGGCCGAGCGCCCCCCGGAGCTCGCCCACGAACTCGGCCGCGCCGTCGGGGCCCGCGCCGTCGAGGAGTCGGCGGACCAGGGCCGAGCCCACCACGACCCCGTCGGCGACCTCGCACACCTGGCGCGCCTGGTCCGGGGTCGAGATCCCGATGCCCGCGCAGATCGGCAGGTCGCTCACCGCCCGGGCCCGTTCAACCACCCCTTGGGCGGCCGCGCCGAGCGCGGCGCGCTCGCCGGTCACCCCCATACGGGTGACCGCGTAGAGAAAGCCCCGCGCTCGGGCGGCGATGGACGCGACCCGGGCCGGCGGCGTGGACGGGGCGACCATCAGCACCGTCTCGATCCCCCCCGCGTCCGCCGCGGCCGCCCACGGCCCGAGCTCCTCGAGCGGGAGGTCGGGCACCAGAGCCCCGGTGGCGCCGGCCGCGGCCAGTGACGCCGCGAAGCGACGATGGCCGGCCCGGAACACCAGGTTGTAGTAGGTCATGACGACGACCGGTATCCCGAGCTCGGCGCCGCCCAGCCGGTCGAGCGCGCCGTGGACGGTGGTTCCCCGCTCGAGCGCCGCGATCCCGGCGGCCTGGACCACCGGCCCGTCGATCATCGGGTCCGAGAACGGGAGGCCGACCTCGATGGCGTCGGCACCGGCGGCCGCGATCGCCTGGAGCACCGCCACCCAGTCGTCGGTCATGCCGGCCATGACGTAGGGGATGAGAAGCTTGGCGCCCCGGTCGCGCCGCGCCCGGAGCGCCACCTCCATCTTGCCGGGTCGCGCCGTGACCGGCCCGGCCGACATCCTCAGCGCTCCGATCGTTCTGCCAGCAGGTCGCGCACCTGGGCCACGTCCTTGTCGCCCCGCCCGGACAGGGTCAACAGCACGGTCGACCCGGTCGGGATGTCCCGACCGGCCTGGGCGATGACCCATGCGAGCGCGTGGGCGGGCTCGAGGGCCGGGATGATCCCCTCGGTCCGGGCCAGCAACACGAAGGCGTCCAGCACCTCGGCGTCGGTCGCACAGAAGTACTCTGCCCGGCCGATCGCCCCTAGGTGCGCGTGCTCGGGGCCGATGCCCGGGTAGTCGAGCCCGGCCGAGATCGACTGGGCCTCCAGGATCTGGCCGTCCTCGTCCTGGAGCAGGCGCGACCGCATCCCGTGGAGCACGCCGGGGATCCCGTTGGTGGCGGCCGCCCCGCCGGCCGCCTCGACCCCGACCAGACGGGCCTTGGTGTCGACGAACCCGGCGAAGGTCCCGGCGGCGTTCGACCCGCCGCCCACACACGCCACCACCACGTCGGGTGGTCCCCCCAAGACCTCGAGGCACTGCCGGTGCGCCTCATCGCCGACGACCCGCTGGAGCTCGCGCACCATGTAGGGGAACGGGTGGGGCCCCATCACCGAGCCCAGGCAGTAGTGGGTGTCCTCGACGGTGGCCACCCACTCCCGCAGCGCCTCGTTCACCGCGTCCTTGAGGGTCCTGCTCCCGGTGGTCACCGTCTTGACCTCGGCCCCCAAGAGCTCCATCCGGAACACGTTCAGGGACTGGCGCTCGGTGTCGACCTCGCCCATGAACACGGTGCAGTCGAGACCGAAGAGCGCCGCCGCGGTGGCCGCGGCCACGCCGTGCTGGCCCGCCCCGGTCTCGGCGATCATCCGGTGCTTGCCCATCCGCTCGGTCAACAGGGCCTGACCGACCACGTTGTTGAGCTTGTGCGAGCCGGTGTGGGTGAGGTCCTCGCGCTTTAGCAGGAGCCGGACGCCGAGACGCTCGGACAACCGGTGACACTCGGTGACCGGCGTCGGTCGCCCCCCGAAGCCGGCCAGCACCTCGGCGAACCGGTCGCGGAAGGTCGGGTCGGCCCACGCACTTGCGAACGCCTCCTCCAGCTCGAGACACGCCGGGACCAGTGACTCGGGGACGAAGCGGCCGCCGAACTCGCCGTAGCGGCCCAGGGGACCGGGGTCCCCCATCGCCGAGCCGTTGGTCGGACCGGTGTCCTGGCTGGTCGTCACCGTTCGGTGAACCAGTCGTAGGGGGCGGGCTCGGCATCCTCGCCGTCGTTGGCACCGGGGTGCTCCGCCGCCACCATCGCGGCGGCGCGGCGGACCTCGGCCACGAAGTCGGCCAGCTTCTGGGGGTCCTTCTCCCCCGGCGCCCGCTCGACCCCGGTGGAGACGTCGACGCCGTGGGGGTGGAGCCGGACGATCGCCTGGGCGACGTTGCCCTGATGGAGCCCGCCGGAGACGAACAGCCGCCGGTGGTCGACGACGCCCTCGGCGAGCCGCCAGTCGAACACCTCGCCCGAGCCGGGGCTGGTGCCGTCGATCAACAGGAAATCGCAGCCGAACTCGTCGAAGCGGGTGATCGCAGCCTCGCCGGCGGCGAAGGCCTTGATCGTGCATGGGACGCGAGCCGCGACCCACTGGACGTCTTCGATGGACTCGTGCCCGTGAAGCTGCACCGCGCCGAGCCCGACCGTGTTGGCGATCTCGACGACCCGGCGGGAGGACTCGTCGCGGAACACGCCCACGGTCAGCACCTCGGCCGGCACCCGCTTCACGATGTCGGACACCGCCGAGGCGGTCATCTGGCGCGGTGAGGGGGCGAAGATGAACCCCAAGGCATCGGCACCCAACCCGACGGCCAGCAGCGCATCGGCCTCCGAGGTGATGCCGCAGATCTTGATCACCGGCCCGGTCACCGCGACCTCGCCGGCTCGCCACGTTGGCGCGTGCCGATCGGACGGCCGGCCATTGACCTGACCGCCCTGGCGCGGTTGCGGGCTCGCATCAGGGTCTCGCCCACCAGCACCGCCTGGTAGCCGGCCGAGGCGAGGCGGGCCGCGTCGGCCCGGTTGCGCACGCCCGACTCGGCCACCGCGATGACGTAGCTCGGGAGGTTCGCGACCAAACGCTCGGCCCGCTTGTGGTCGACCTCGAAGGTGTGCAGGTCCCGCTGGTTCACACCGACCAGCCGGGCCCCCGCGGTGACGGCCCGGTCCAGCTCGGCGTCGTCGTGGATCTCGACCAGGCAAGAGAGCCCGAACACCGCCGCCAGCCCGAGCATCTCCATCAGCTCGTGGTCGCCGAGCGCGGCAACGATCAGGAGCACCGCGTCGGCGCCCATGAGGCGCGCGTCGCACACATCGGCGCGGCTGACCGTGAAGTCCTTGCGCAGGACCGGGAGACCGCAGGCCGCCTTGGCGGCCATGAGGTCCTCGGGGGAGCCGCCGAAGCTGGGACCGTCGGTGAGGACCGACAGGCACGTCGCCCCGCCGGCCGCGTAGACCCGGGCGACCTCGCTCGGGTCGAGCGTGAGGTCGAGGTCGCCCTTGGACGGTGAACGGCGCTTGATCTCGGCGATCACGGCCAGCCCGTGGGCCGCCTGGGCCGCCAGGGCCTCGGCGAAGCCGCGGGTCGGAGGCCGGCCGAGCGCCTCCGCGATCAGCTCGTCGACGTCGCGCTCGTCCGAATCGGCCGCCGCCCTGTGCGCGGCCACAATCTCGGACAGATAGTTGGGCATGACGCAACCAGCGTAGTTGGGGCACCACTCAGCCCCCTGAACCGGTGCGCCGTCTAGACGAGCGGCAGCGGTCTCACCGACGCCGAGAGCGCGTCGGACCGGTTCGCGCCGGTGGGATGCACCAGCACTCGGCCGGGGACGGCAACCGACCGGTGGAGGTACGCGAGGGCGCATACCGCGCCCACGCCCGGGCAACGAGCCGCCGAGGTCACCCGGCCGATCGGCTTCTCCTTCTCCTCGACGGCCAGCGCCGCGTCGGCGAGCTCGTCGGGGTCGACCACCTCGTCGAGCACGAGGCCGCACAGACGGTGTGGGACCGAGGCACCTCGCGAGTCGATCCGGGCCACCAGCTCCTGGCCGGTGAAGCAGCCCTTGGTGAAGCTGACCGTCCGCTCGACGATGCCGGTCTCGGCCGGGATCACCCCCTCGGTGAGCTCCCGGCCCATGACCGGGATCCCCGACTCGATGCGGGCCGCCTCCCACGCCAACTGCGAGCACCAGGGCACCCACGGCGGCACCTCGATCGAGTCGGAGGGCCCCAGCAGATCGACCCCTTGCCATCCGTTCCAGGAAAACGACGCGAGCGCCGGTGCACCGAGTTCGGCGCGTTCGGGCACCGCCTTACCCCGCAGCGCCACGCACGACCAGTCGATGAGACCCAGATCGAAGCGCGACCGCAGCTTGAACCGGGCCAACCGTTCCAGCACTGCGTCACCGTGCCCTCCGTCGACATCGAGGTGGAACACCTCTGCGCCGAGACGAATCACCCTGGCCAGGGCGTTGATCTTGCCGTCGGGGGCGAGCAGCAGCGTGTCGGCCGACGCGCCCGGCGCCAGATCGGCCAGGTCCTGGCTGCATTGACCCTGGAGATAGGAGGCCGCGTCGGGACCCTCGAGCCGGACGACGTCGCGCGGCAACCGGTAGGCGCCTGCGTCCTCGCGCAGGTGCCGGTAGTCCGCGACCAGCGGGTCGGCGGTCGTCACGTCTTCGTGTCCCCGTTGCGCGCGTGCCCGCGCCGCGCCCGAGCCACCTCGCGGGCCGCCGCCAGCGCGGCCAGGAGGGCCGCCGCCTTGTGCGCGCACTCCGCGTCCTCGGTCTCGGGGTCGCTGTCGGCGACGATGCCGGCGCCGGCCTGCACCGACGCCCGACCGTCGGGTGCGACGACCATCGTGCGGATGACGATCGCCGTGTCCAGGTTCCCCGAGAAGTCGAGATAGCCGACGACACCGCCGTAGATGCCGCGTTTGGTCGGCTCGAGCTCGTCGATGATCTCCATCGCCCGGACCTTGGGCGCCCCCGAGAGCGTCCCGGCCGGCAAGGTGGCCCGCAGCACGTCGATCGGGCCGCGGTCCTCGCGCAGGGTCCCGGTGACCTGGGAGGTCAGGTGCATGATGTGGCTGTAGCGCTCCACTGTCATGAACTCGTCGACCTTCTCGGTCCCAAAGTCCACCACCCGCCCCACGTCGTTGCGGGCCAGGTCGACCAGCATGACGTGCTCGGCCAGCTCCTTGGGGTCCTCCAGCAACTGGCCGGCCGCCAGCTCGTCCTCTTGCTCGGAGCGCCCCCGGGGTCGGGACCCGGCGATGGGGCGGGACGTCACCACGCCGTCGCGCAGCCGCACCATCGGCTCGGGCGACGACCCGAGCACCGTCACCTCGTCGAACCGCAAGAAGTAGAGGTACGGGCTCGGGTTGAGCAGCCGCAGGCACCGGTAGACGTCGAACGGGTCGGCCCCGAGCTCGACGTCGTAGCGCTGTGAGAGGACGACCTGGAATATGTCGCCGGCCTCGATGTACTCCTTCGCCGCCGCCACCGCGTCCTGGAACCCCCGGCTGGTGATCGTGCGGTCGACATCGGCGACCGGCACTTGACCGTCCGGTGGGGCGATCGGGTACGCCGCAGTCGGGCGCATGCAATCGGCGGCCAGGATCTCCAGCCGCCGGCCGGCGTCGCGGTGGGCCGCTTCGAGGTCGGCAGGCCCCCAAGTCGGGTCGACCACCACGTTGTCAACGAGCACGACCCGTTGTCTCCAATGGTCGAACGCGCACAGCTGACCGATGACGACCAATCCCGCGTCGGGGAACCCCTGGTCGTCGGGCGGTACGTGGGGCAGGTGCTCCACCTCGCGCACCACGTCGTAGCCGAGATAGCCAACCACCCCGGCGAACAACGGCGGCAACCCGGCGATCGCGGGTGAGCGGTACGTGTCGAGCAACGCCTCGAGCGCGGCCAAGACCCCGCCGTCCCCGGTCGGCACGACGAGCGGGCCCGATGCCGTCACGTCGCGCCCGCGGGCGACGAGGGTCGCGAGCGGTGCGCGACCGACAAAGCTGAACCGACCCCACCGCTCCCCGCCCTCGACGGACTCGAGCAGGAACCCGGGTCCGTCCCCCACGACGTGCAGGAAGGCCGCGACGGGCGTCAGGGTGTCGGCGACCACCTCGCTCCACACCGGGACGATTCGGTGATCGGCCGCCAGGCGTCGAAACTCCGCCAGGGAGGGGGAGAGCGGCAAGGCCGTGGGCGCGCCGGTGCCCGTGTCGCTCGGCTCGCCCAGCCGGACGCTCAACCCTGGCCGGCCGAGCCGGTGCACACGATCGGCCATGGCAGCTCCGATCGGACCCGCGCCCGGTGGCGTGGGGTGACCACCCTCACAAGTACAGCCCCGTTCCGCTGTCGTTGCGCTCGGAGGCCACGGCGTGGATGTCGCGCTCGCGCAGGATCACGTACTCGTCCCCCTGGACCTCGACCTCGAATCGGTCCTCGGGGTTGAAGAGGACCTTGTCGCCCGCCTTCACCGCGCGCACATGGGGGCCCACCGCCACCGTCTCGGCCCAAACGAGCCGTCGGGAGACCTGCGCGGTCGCCGGGATGAGGATGCCCGCCCGCGAGCGCCGTTCCCCGTCGGCCTGGATCACCTGGACGAGCACGCGGTCGAAGAGGACGGTGATCGGTTGTTTGGACGACCCCGGGCCGCTCAACTCCGGTGTTTCCACGCTAGGCACGGTATCGCATCCGTGCCCCCGCCCAACCGGACCCGAGTCGGACGACAAGTGCCGTGTCGGGTGCTCGGCTTGGGGCCTAAGGTCTCGGAGCCACGGCTCGAGCAGCCATTCGATGGACCAACGGCGCCGGGCGTTCGCGCCCTCGACGCGGCGAGCGGGACCGGGCGCCCACCAACAACCGGGAGAAGAGTCGATCGTCTCGAAGAGGGCTCGAGACGTGACCAGGGTGTGAAGGGTCGGCCCGTCCCTGGTCGGATCGGCAAATGAGACCAGCGTCGCCCCGGTCCAAACCAGGTGGGGTGGGCCGTTAGGCTCGATCAGGTCGCCCGAGGGTGCGGTGCTTCCTGCCCGATATCGGAGAGAGGCGATGATCGAAGCCCACAGCCTCACCAAGCGCTACGGCAAGACTCTGGCCGTCGACGATTTGTCCTTCGACGTCCGGGCCGGACAGGTCACCGGCTTCCTCGGGCCCAACGGTTCGGGCAAGTCGACGACGATGCGCATCATCTTGGGGCTGGACAACCCAGATGGGGGCGGGGTCACCATCAACGGCCGCAGTTACCGGGACCTGCCGTGGCCGCTGCGAGAGGTCGGAGGGCTGCTCGAGGCGAAGTCGGTCCATCCGGGTCGCAGCGCTTACAACCATCTGCGGGCTCTCGCCCAGACCAACGACATCCCCCGCTCTCGGGTCGACGAGGTCCTCGAGCTGGTTGGACTGACATCGGTGGCCGGCAAGCGGGCCGGCACCTTTTCCCTCGGGATGGGCCAACGATTGGGCATCGCCGCGGCCATGCTCGGTGACCCCGGCGTCCTGCTGTTCGACGAACCCGTCAATGGCCTTGATCCCCAGGGGATCCGTTGGGTTCGGATGCTGCTCAAGAGCCTTGCCGGCGAGGGCAGGACGATATTCGTATCGAGCCACCTCATGAGCGAAATGGCACAGACCGCCGATCATCTGGTGGTGATCGGCCTGGGCCGTCTCATCGCCGAGCAGCCGGTCGCTGACTTCATCGCGGAGAGCTCCGGTCAGCGTGTCCTTGTCCGGACCCCGAGCCTCGACGCCCTGGCTGGCGCGTTGGCCGAAGCGGGGGCTCGGGTGGGCCGCGGCAGCGACGGGGCCCTGGACGTGAACGGGATTTCGGCCGCCGACATCGGCGATCTCGCCGCTCGGCTCGGGATCGCCCTGCACGAGCTCACACCCCAGATGGCCTCGCTCGAGGATGCATTCATGGACATGACCCAAGAGAGCGTCGAGTTTCACGGCGATCCGTCGTCCGCAGCCGGCCGGACACGCGACGCCGGGCTCGACCCGATCGGGGCGGCGTCCTCGACCTCGCCGCACGAAGAGGGGTCACGATGAGCATCGCTGCCGCGGCGGCGGACCGGCGCGGTCGCAGCCACTACGGGCCGATCGACCAAATGCGATCGGAGTGGACCAAGCTGCGCACCGTCAGGTCGACGACCTGGACCCTGGTGGCGACGGTCGTGGCGGTTGTCGGCATTGGCGCCATCGCCACCGCGGTCACCGCCGCCCACTGGCGGAACGGCGGTTTTGCCGATCGCTTCGGGTTCGATCCCACCGCGCGGAGCCTGGCCGGGCTGTTCCTCGGTCAGATCGCCATTGGCGTGCTCGGCGTGCTGGCCATGAGCGCGGAGTACGGGAGCGGGACCATCCGGGCGACGTTGGCGGCGGTTCCGAACCGGCCGCTGGTGCTGGCTTGCAAGGCTGTGGTGTTCGGCGCGGTGGCCCTCGTCACCAGCGAGATCCTGACGTTCGCGGCCTTCTTGGTGGGACAGGAGCTTCTCAAAGGATCGACGCCATACGCCACCCTGGGCCAACCCGGGGTCTTGCGAGCCGTCGCCGGGGCTGGGCTGGTGCTGACGGTCATCGGGCTGTTCGCGCTCGGACTTGCCACGATCATCCGCCACACCGCCGGAGCCATCTCGGCGTTTGTCGGGTTGCTCCTCGTGTTGCCCCTCATCCTCCAGGCGTTCCCGGCCTCGACCCAACACGCGCTGATCAAGTTCATGCCGCTCGTGATCGCCGAGAACATGGCCGCCACCCGCGCCGTCGGGGGAGACTTCGGGGGAGCCGTGCTCTTCTCGCCGTGGGTCGGATTCGCCATCCTGTGTGGCTATACCGCCGCCGCCCTGGTCCTCGGCGGGATCCTGCTCGTGCGTCGCGACGCCTGAAGCAACGATCGGCCCACGGGGCCACCTCGACGGACGATGACCGCGAGCGGTACCTCAGCGGATGAAACGCGGGGTGATCGGACGCACCACCACCCCGTGATCAGCGAGGTACGTCTTGGCTTCAGCGACCGTGTGTTGGCCGGTGTGGAAGATCGAAGCCGCGAGGAGGGCGTCCGCCTTCCCCTGTACCGCCCCCTCGACCAGGTGGGCCAGCGTGCCCACACCCCCAGAAGCGATCACCGCCACCCCGACCGCGCCCGAAACCGCCGATGTCAACTCCAGGTCATAGCCGTCTCGGGTCCCGTCTCGGTCCATCGAGGTGAGCAGGATCTCGCCCGCGCCAAGCTGGCTTGCCCTGGTGCACCAGCCAAGCGCGTCCAAGCCCGTCGGGCGCCGACCGCCGTGGGTGTAGACCTCCCAACCACCCCCCGCGGCGCGGCGGCGCGCGTCCACCGCGACCACGACGCACTGCACGCCGAACTCATCGGCGAGGCGGCGCACCACATTGGGATCTTCGATCGCGGCCGTGTTCACCGCTACCTTCTCGGCGCCGGCCCGCAGCAGACGGCGACCGTCCTCGGCGCTGCGGACGCCGCCGCCGACCGTGAGCGGGATGAACACCTGCTCGGCGGTGCGCGCGACCACCTCGACCATGGTGTCGCGCTCCTCATGTGACGCGGTGATGTCGAGGAAGGTCAGCTCGTCGGCGCCCTCCAAGTCGTAGCGGGCCGCCAACTCGACCGGGTCCCCGGCATCGACGAGGTCGACAAAGCGGATCCCCTTGACCACTCGGCCGGCGGTGACATCTAGGCAGGGGATCACCCGGATGGAGCGCACGCTGCCATCGCCTCCTTCACCCCGAAGGTTCCGTCGACCAAGGCGGTCCCGACCACCACGCCGTCGGGCGACCGGCCGCGAGGCGATCGCAGCGAGGCCAGCGCCTCGAGGTCGCGCAGCGAACCCACCCCACCGGAGGCCACCACTGAGTGGTCGCAGTGCTCGAGCACGTCGGCGAGCCCGGCCAGGTCGGGACCCGACCCGGTCCCGTCGCGTTCGATGGACGTCACGACGATCGCGCCGAGCGGTTCGTCACGCCAGGTACCGAGCAGCTCGGTCATGGTGACCCCCGAGCCTTCGACCCAGCCCGACACCGCCGGTTCCAGCTCCCCGTCGGGCCGACGGCGGTAGTCGAGACCGAGCGCGAGGCGGCCCGGGAACCGAACGGCACATCGATGCGCGACCTCGGGGTGCTTGAGAGCGGTCGTCCCCATCACGACGCGATGGGCGCCCAGGCCGACCAGCTCGGCCACGTCGTCCTCGCTCCGAACTCCCCCGCCCACCTGCACCGGGACCGTCACCCGGTCGACGATCGCCTTGAGGACGCGGCGGTTCAGCGGACGGCCGGTCCGGGCCGCGTCGAGGTCGACCACGTGCAGGCGGGTGGCACCGTCACCGACGAACCGTTCGGCCAGCTCCAAGGGGTCGCCGAAGCTCCGCTCCTTGCCGAAGTCCCCCTGGAGCAAGCGCACGGCCCGACCGTCTCGGAGGTCGATCGCACAGAACAGGTCCATCAGATCGCCTACGCACCGGCCCTGGCGCCGGTCCGCTCGACGAAGTTGGCCAGCACCGCGAGGCCGAGGGTCCCGGACTTCTCCGGGTGGAACTGGGTCCCCCAGATGTGGTCACGCTCGATTGCGGCGGTGATGTCGCCGCCGTAGTCACAGGTGGCGACCGTCTCTGGCCCGATCGGAGGGACGAAGGAGTGCACGAAGTACATCCACGGGTCCGGCGGGAGGCCGGCCAGGATCGACGAGGGTCGCTCCCCGACCGGTCGCAAGGGGTTCCACTGGATCTGCGGGCACTTGGTCCCGGCGGGGAGCCGCCCGACGGTGCCCGACAGCACGCCCAGCCCGGGCGTCCCCGGGCTCTCCTCGGACCCCTCGTAGAGGAGCTGCAGGCCCACGCAGATCCCGAGGAACGGGACGCCGGTCTCCAAGGCGTTGCGGGCGACCTTGCCCAGGCCGCTTTCCTCGAGCGCCTCGGCGCAGCGGCCGAACGCGCCCACGCCGGGGAGCACCACCCCGGCCGCTCCCTCCGCCTCTGCGGCGTCCTGCACGAGCTGCGCGTTGGCACCGAGGTGGACGAGCGCGCGGTGAGCGGATGCGAGATTGCCGATGCCGTAGTCGAGGACGGCGATCGTCGCGCCCTGCGGTGGGTTCACAACGAGCCCTTGGTGGAGGGGATGCCGCCTCCCTCTACCCGCACCGCGTCGCGAAGCGACCGGGCCACACCCTTGAAGGCGGCCTCGAGGATGTGGTGCGTGTTGCGGCCCTGGCGAAGGCGGACGTGCAGGGTGATGCCGGCTGCGGTGACCAAGGCTCGCCAGAACTCCTCGCCGAGCTGGGGGTCGAAGGGCGGCGAGCCGAGCCCCGGCGTGTCCGGCGCGAACGGGACGTCGTAGGCGAGGAACGGCCGGCCCGACAGGTCGACGGCCACCTCGACCAGCGCCTCGTCCAGGGGAATCAGCGCGGAGGCGAACCGCCGCACGCCCACCTTGGCACCGAGGGCCTCGGCCATGCACTGGCCGACGACGATGCCCACATCCTCGACCGTGTGGTGGGCGTCGACCGCCAGGTCGCCCTTGGCGTCGACCGCCAGATCGAAACCGCCGTGACGGCCCAGCTGCTCGAGCATGTGGTCGAAGAACGGGAGGCCGGTCGACACCGCGACCTGGCCGGTCCCGTCGACGCACAGCGTCACGGTGACCTGGGTCTCCTTGGTCGACCTGGTCGCGGTGGCCTGACGCAGATCGCTCATCGCAGACTCTCCTCCAAGGCGCCGAGGAACCGGTCGTTCTCAGCGGCAGTGCCGATCGTCACCCGAAGGCAGCCGGCCAGCTCGGCCCGCCCCGAGACGTCGCGGACCAGCACCGAGCGGTCGAGCAACCCCTGCCAGACCGCCGACGCCGGGCGGGCGGTCGGCCGGAACAGGATGAAATTGGCAACCGACGGCCACGCGTCGACGGCCAGTCCTCCGAGCGCGGCGGCGACCCGACCCCGCTCTTCGCTCACCAGCGCCACCCGCTCCTCCATTTCGGCGCGGAACCGCAGTGCGGCCAGACCGGCCGCCTGGGTGTACGCCGAGAGATGGTACGGGAGGGCGACCGCCTCACAGGCCGAGACCACCTCGGCGTCGCCCAGCAGGTAGCCGAGACGGGCTGCGGCGAGGGCCCAGGTCTTGGAGAAGGTCCGGACCACGACCAGGCCGTCCGCGCCCGGGAGGCCCCGGAGCCCGGTGGCGGACGCCGGCGCGAACTGCCCGTAGGCCTCGTCGACCACGACCAGGCCCGGGGCCACCCCCACGATCCGTTCGATCAGCTCGATCGGGTCGGCGTTGCCGGTCGGGTTGTTCGGCGAGCACAGGAACGTGATCGTCGGGCTGTGCTCGGTGAGCAGAGCCTTGGCGTCGTCGAACTCCACCGCGAAGCGCTCGTTGCGGCTCCCGCTCACCACCGAGGTCCCGGTGAGCCGCGCGATGAACGCGTGCAGCGCATAGGTCGGTTCGAAGGTCGCGGCGAGGCGGCCCGGCCCGCCGAAGGCGAGCAGCAGGCACTGGAGCACCTCGTTGGACCCGTTCGCACAGAACACCTCGGTCGGCTCGACCCCGTGGAGCTCGGCCAACGCGACCCGCAGGGCGGTCGCATGCCGGTCGGGGTACCGGTTGGCGTCGATGCGGGCGATCTCGGACGCGAACGCATCGGGCCACGCGGGTGGCGGCGACATCGGCGATTCGTTGGTGTTGAGGCGCACCTCCGCGGGCATCTGCGGCGAGTGGTAGCCCTCCAACGACGCCAGGTCGTCGCGCCGAACGACGAGCGGGCTCACTGGCGCACCTTGATCGACTCGGCGTGCGCGGCCAGTCCCTCGGTCGTGGCCAGCGTCACCACGTGTGGCCCGAGCAATCTGAGGGCGTCGCGGTCGGCCTCGACGGCGTGGATGTGGCGGCGGAAGTCGCGGGCCGACAGTGCCGAGGAAAAGCGCGCCGAGCGATTCGTCGGCAGCACGTGGTTCGGCCCGGCCACGTAGTCGCCCAGGCTGGCCGGAGCCCACGGTCCCAGGAACACGGCCCCGGCCGATTGCACCAACGGCAGCAACCGGCGCGCGTCGTCGATCATCAGTTCGAGGTGCTCGGGGGCAACCACGTTCGCCACGGCGATGGCCTCCTCGGGCCCCTCGACCAGGCACGCGTACCCGCCCGAGGACAGCGTGGCCTCGAGGACGGTCCGCCGCGGCGACGCGGCCACGATCCGGTCCAGTGCCTCGTCGACCTCCTCCAACTTCTCGGCCGACCAGGTGACCAGCCAAGACATCCCGTCGGGGCCGTGCTCGGCCTGGACGGCCAGGTCAATCGCGGCGAACTCCGCCGGCGTCTCGGGCCCCGCCACCACCACCACCTCGGACGGCCCGGCGAAGGCGGCCGGGACCCCGACCACGCCGGCGACCTGCCTCATCGCCTCGGCGACGTAGCGGTTTCCCGGGCCGACGATCACGTCGACCCGCCGGACCGACTCGGTGCCATAGGCCATGGCGGCCACGGCCTGGGCGCCACCAACCCGGTAGACCTCGTCGACCCCGGCGATCGCCGCCGCCGCCAACGTCGCGTCGTCGACGAGACCACCGGGACCGGGCGGCACGCACAGCACGACCTCGTCGACGCCGGCGACCCGGGCGGGCGCCGCGCACATGAGGACCGTGGAGGGGTACCGGGCCCGGCCGCCGGGGGCATAACAGCCCGCCCGCGCCATCGGCCGCACGAGCTCGGTGACCCGGACTCCGTCGGAGACCAAGTCCTGGGGAACCGCCGTGTCGAGCTGGTGGTGGGCGACGATCCGACGGTGGGCGACCTCGAGGGCATCACGCAGGGTGCCGGGCACACGGGAGAGGGCCGCCTTGAGGTCCTCGGGCCGTACCCCGATCTCATTGATCTCGACCTTGTCGAACCGGGCGGTCAGGGCCCGCAGCGCGTCGTCACCGTCCCGGCGGACCTGGGCGATGATCGCCGCCACGGCCTCGCGGACATCGGTGTCGACCATTTCGGGACGCGGCAAGACCTGCTCGAGCCGGTCGCCGCGGCCGCGAACATCGAGACGTTCCAAGGCCATAGTTTCCCGATGCTACCTGGGTGTCTGTGGGACTCTCGCCGTTGGCACCGCCGGCGTCAGGCTCTCCAAAAGAGCGTGACCGCCGTCGCAATCGTGAGAAGCAACATGTACCCGGCGAGGGCCACCGTCGTCCGTGGGTCGAGATGCCGAAGGGTCCCGGCCCGGATCGCGCGATCTCCTCGGCGCTGTCGAAGGGTTCCGCAAACAATGAAGGCCGATGCCAGAAGTCCCCAGCCCGCTCCGAGGACCGCGAACGGAGCCTTGGGGAGGTGGGCGATGTCTGGAAGAATCCGACCAACGCCAAGCGCGACGGCGACCGCCGCAAACGCCGTCCGCCACCAGGCCAGGAGCGTTCGCTCAGCAGCAAGGTAGGTCCGTCGAGACGGATCGCCGAATTCCGAAGCGTCCTCCGGCAGGGAAAGTCGCTCGCCGGAATCGGAACGAGCGGGACGTTCGGGCACCGCTCCGAGCCTAATGGGCACCGGTCAGAACGGAGGAAGAGCCCCAAACCCGCACCGGCCGGCGCCATGCGCCATCATCGGAGCCATGGCTTCCCGCGCCGAGATCGGCTCTCTCGCCACGACCCTCGCAGAGCTCACCCGCCGGGTGAGCCTGCTCGCCGAAGGGGCGCACGCCGACGACGAGGAGACCGCGACCGAGCTGTTCGGCGTCGAGCGGTCCCTCTCGGGCGCGCTTCGACGCCTGCGCAAGCTGGCCGAACCTCGAAGGGACTGAGACCGCCGGACCCACCCCTCGGGCACGTCACACCGCGTGCAGGACCAACTTGTGGCCGAGCAGCCCCGCGGCCGTGCCGAGCGCGTTCTGCCGCGACGCGACGACCGCGCAGTTTCTTCGTGCGGCCGTCTCGGCCACACTCGCCGCGACGAGGTCCGTGGTCGAGGCCTTCACGGCCAACTCACCCACCCGTCGGGCTCGGTCGGCCCCCATCACCTCGATCTCGGACCCGTCGAGCAGGTCCTGGATCCGGTCACCGCGGGCCTCGGTGCGGAACCCTTCGGCGATGACCGAGACCGGGACGACCGGAACGATCCCGTGGGCGAGGGCGGCCCGGTGGACCGCCCAAACCATCCGGTCGCCGCGGGCCGCCGCGCGCAGCGCGCCAACCCCGTAGACGAGCCCGGCCCGGGTGACCGCCATCAGCGGCGCCTCACCCGCGACACCATGCCCGACGCGCCCGAGAGCAGACGGGCCAGCAAGGCCTCGCCCGCCGCGATCTCCTCTTCGGTCAGCGACCCGGCCTCGGCCTCAAAGGCCGCCACCCCACGCAGGCCCTGGCGCACCCGCAGCTGGCGTTCGGCTGCGCTCGACAGCCAGGCGCTGAACGACACCCCGTCCTCACGGGACGCCACCTCGACGGCCGCCGCCACGTCGTCACCCAGCGACACCGAGCGCTTCACGACCACGGCCAGACAGTAACACCGCAAGTAACACCGAACCGGGGTTCACTTCGTGGCGGGGCGGCCTCCTTTCGCGGGGACCGCCGCCTCAACAGTGGAGGAGGGACAGAGGTCACTCAAGATGCAGTCGGCACACCGGGGCCGGCGGGCGACGCAGATCGCACGACCGTGGAGGATCAGGCGGAGGCTGAGCGCCCCCAGCTCTTCGGGGGCGACCATGTCTGACACCTCGAGCTCGACCTTGACCGGGTCGGTCGACTTGGTCAGGCCCAGCCGGCGGGTCAGGCGGCCGACGTGGGTGTCGACGGGTAGTCCCGGGAGCCCGTAGGCCACGCTCCGCAGGACGTTGGCCGTCTTGCGGCCCACGCCCGGCAGGGAGACCAGGTCCTCCATGTCGCGAGGGACCTGGCCGTCGAAGCGCTCCACGACCCCCGCGGCCATCCCGATCAGGCTCTTGGTCTTGGACCGGAAGAACCCGGTCGAGCGGACGATCGACTCGACCGCCTCGGGATCGGCGCCGGCCAGACTGGCCGGGTCCGGATAGGCGCCGAACAGCTCCGGTGTGACCATGTTCACCCGGACGTCGGTGCTCTGGGCAGAGAGGATCGTCGCGGCGAGGAGCTGGAACGGCGTCTCGAACTCGAGCGCGCACAGCTCCCGAGCGCTCCCGGGGTACTCGGTGGCGAGCCGGGCCGCGATCGCCTGTGCCCTGGCCTTGATGGTGCGCGCGCTGGGTTCCCGAGGCGCCATGCGCGTCGAAGGATATCGGTGGGTGCCGACGGCCAGGTCGTCCGCCGCCACCGGCCGCGTAGGGTTCGAACGTGGCCAACCCCAACCAGCCGGCCGAGGTCGCGACCCTCGACCCCGCCGACGCCAAGACGCGGGCCGAGGTCGCGGCCCTGTTGGACCGGGCCGAAAGCGAAGGCGGCCACCCGGGCCTGGCCGAGCCCAGCCGCCTGGCGTTGTCCGGGGCCGGCGGCGCCTTCGTCGGCCTCGTCCTGCGCTCCGACGGCGCCGCGGCCGCGTACGCCCAGCTCGGCTGGCGCGACGGGGCGTGGACGGCCGAGATCGTGCTCGACCCGGACCGACCGGGCGGAGCCGGCGCGCGCGCCGCGCTCCTCGAAGCGGCCGTGTCGACGGCCCGACAGCGCGGCGCGACCGAGATCCGCTACTGGGGCAACCGGCATGACGGTGACGGGGAAGCCGAGCCTCGTGCGCTCGGGTTCGCCGTCGAACGCGATCTCCTGCAAATGCGGGCGCCACTACCGCTCACCGTCGACCGCCCGCCGGTCGATGAGGCGTTCTCCCTACGGGCGTTCCGGCCCGGGCACGACGAGGCGGCCTGGCTGGAGGTGAACAACCGCGCCTTTGCCGGACACCCCGAGCAGGGGCATTGGGACCTGCCCACCTTGCTGGCCCGCGAGGAGGCGAGCTGGTTCGACCCGGACGGCTTCGTCCTCTGCGAGACCGAGGGCCGACTGGCCGGATCGTGCTGGACCAAGGTGCACCCCGAACGCGACCCGGCGCTGGGCGAGATCTACGTCATCTCGGTGGACCCGGCCTTCCAGCACCGCGGGCTCGGACGGGTGCTCGCCGTGGCCGGCCTCGACCGGCTGGCCCGGCGGGTGTCGGTCGGCATGCTCTATGTCGAGGAGGCAAACCACGGAGCGGTCGACCTCTACCGCTCGCTCGGGTTCTCGGTCGACCATGTCGACCGCTGCTACCTCCTCAAACTCCCTCATTAGCCTGAATCCACCGATCGGTCATGACCGACGAGAGCTTCCACTCGGCTATGTCATGACCGCTCTCTTGGGCTCAAGGGTCCCGCCGGGCTGCTGGACACGCGTGGACGCACGTCAAGTGGGATTGTACGAAGCATGCGGCAATAGCGGAGAGAGAGCCTGTGCAATGACATCTTGGAGATACTGAGCCCACGCCCCCGAGACGTGTTGCCCCAAAATGTCGTAGACCTCGTAGCTTCCGATGATTGCCGTGCACGTTCTTGAACAAAACCATGGAATGGTGTCGATGAAATCGACATGATCGGCAAGCGCCGTGTGCCGATCGACCTGGTTGAGCGGAGGTACGGATGATCGAGCAGGCGAGGAGCACGCTTGGACATCTCTCGGATGCCCGGCCAGGCACACCGGGCCCGGCTGGACAAGTTTGGGAGTGGTACCCAGAAACACCATTCTCTTCCTGGGAACCTGGAACGAATTGAACAGATCGTCCAGACCACGCTGCCATTGAGTTCCCGTGAATGACACCGGTGGCGAGCCGGGTGCGACGGGGGGGCCATAGATGTCTGCTTGGCTGAACACAAGCAAGCTCGGGTTGTGTTGGTTGATCCAATTCGTCGCCCACGAATGCCAGCTGTCGCAAGAAGCATCGGGACCGGGCGGTTCTCCGAAACCTGGTGACCCGGCAATTGTCACCAGCGTGGCGGGACAGCCATATTTGGCCAGTACTACCAATCTCCAGTGCTCGGTTTTGGCGATGGCCTCGAAAGGTGGGATCCACATGAGGGCGTGGGAGTCCCCGTAGATCACCATGAGGGGGTGGCCCTTGGGGTCTCCGAGCGTGCAGATGCGCTCACTCACTTGGTTGAAATTCGCTTGGCATTGGAGACTCTCGTAGAAGCCACCCTCGAGGTATCCCGCCCCATAGTCCGCCTGTTTGATCGACTTGGAAACGGTCGTAATGCGTGTGGCCGCGGCAACTTGGTTGAGCACGACCTGCGCGTTGGGGGCGGGTACCACGCGGTACGTGG
>Ga0209415_10006975_pt1 | contig 19886 bp, 25 predicted proteins | sample PeaSoiSIISIP2007_FD_187696 | JGI IMG/M metagenome (GOLD analysis project Ga0209415, IMG submission 187696) | Peat soil microbial communities from Weissenstadt, Germany - SII-SIP-2007 (SPAdes) (version 2) | ecosystem: Environmental > Terrestrial > Soil > Wetlands > Peat | place: Germany... | reverse complement strand
TCCGAAGAAAACGGACGAAGAAAACCTCGACGTTCAAACCGCAGGAATTAAACGGTAATCAAGTTGCCGCTAACACCAACTCACGCGCCCCTGCATCGGCCTCTACGAATAGCGGCTCAATTAGGGGCAGGAAACGTCGATCCTCCTCCATGAAATAGATAAAAAGCGAGGTATCGATAGCAGTCCGTCCACTGCCGATATCCGCGATCAATCCCACTCGGCGCGTTCCTTTTCGACGTGCTCCGCCGCATCGATGTCGCGCCAGTGCTCCTTGCCGAGACCCTTGAGATCGAGGATCGACAGCCGCTTCGGAGAGTCGAGCGCTCCGGCCAGCAGTCGCGTAACCTCCTGGGCAACCGAGCGCCGCTCGCGCTTGGCTTGCATCTGCAATTTCTTATACAAGGCTTCCGGGAAATTCTTAACGTTGAGCGTGGCCATTCAAGGATCCTCCACAATTCCTCCATTATGGAGGTGCTCCCAATCATTATCAAGTACGTGATACCGGTCTCTCAAGGCTGGAACACGGGTTCGAATCCCGTAGGGAGCGCCATCTTTTCAATGACTTACGAAGCGACAAACCCGGGTAACTTCCGGGTAAGTTTCAGACGGCCGTAAAGGCGCCTGGGAGCAGCGATCTTTACTGGATCCATGGCGCCGCTAACTGAGCGCGGATGCTGTGCTCTCGCGGGGCGACGATGAACCGTGCCTTGCCCGCCTCTTCATGTTTGAAATAAACGAATGCGGTGCGCCTGCGTGGTGACGTCCGGATTGTGGCTGGGCGCGCGGGCGCGCAATACCGCACCTGGAGATCAGAAGATTCCCTGCACCATTGCCGAAATAATGCCTTGATAGTTAAGGCCGCGGCGTTCTGACGCCGGCCAACTCGCCGCATCGCGCGCTTCAGCAACTGGCCGGATGACTCTCGATGTCACACCTGCCGAAATCGGCTCCTTTGTAAAGAAGTGCCTCCGCGAGAGAACGTGCAAGTGCATACGAGAAACAATCGCCGAAGTTGAGACTGGCAGGGTGGCGTCCCTTGCCGAAATTGCGAAAAGCCTGCCGGGCAAGATGGGCCTGTTCCACATCGACGGCGACGAGTTCGAGTTGGGCTTTGGCGATGAAAAGATCGAGATCGCGTATGCCGTCGGCTCCATAGCGTGACTCGACGATCATCGAACTCTCGACGAAGGACGCCGCTGACAGTAAGCGGGTTTCGGCTGCCTCGATCGCCTCGTTAAATGCACGGCGCTCGGGCTCATTTTGGAGTATGGCCAGTAAAGCCGAGGTATCGATCACCATCAGCGTGGAATTCCACACTCGTCATAGCCAAGGATCTCATCCGCGCTGCGCGGATCCTGCACCGGAAGAGCCGCGCAGTGCATGGCGATACTATCCAGTTCGTCGGCTAGTCTGCGCTTCGCGCGGGCCCGACGGACGCGCTCGATACGCTCGCGAAGAGCTTGAGTAACTGCCTCGGTCTTGGTCTCTCCGGTGAGCTTTGCCAGCGCGCCAGCAAGCTCTTCCGCCTGTTTACTTCGGATGTTCAGCGGCATGAATAACCACGTGTAGATATTTGGCTACACGGTACTACAATGAGCGGGCGCTGGTCAACACGCCCTCGCCCAGGCTCTTTCAGTTTGCCGCAATTCTCTGCGCGCATTGGACTAACTCGGCCGTCCGGCCGAGTTGAACGCCCGAAGGGCGGCCCCGACAGGGGCGAGGCGCGCAGCGCCGAGTACTAAGACAGCGCCCCGGACTTACCACCGCTGCTCTGGCTGCGATCCAGCGACCGTAGCGCTACAGCTTCGGCAATGTGTTTCGCGTCGATCTGCACGTGGCCATTCATATCGGCGATAGTGCGCGCCACCTTCAATACTCGGTGGTATCCGCGCGCCGACAAGCCGAGGTGCTGCATGGCGCGTTCCAGTACGCCCAAGCCGTCGGCGTTTGGGGTGCAGTAACGTTCGACAGCCGCATTGTTCAGAAGGGCGTTGCAGGCCCCCTGCCGGTGAATCTGCAACTCTCGCGTCTGCATGACGCGAGCAGCAACCACCGTGCTAGCTTCGCCACCGTCATTCAACGCGCGCAGGTTCCTGAACTCCACGCGCGGAACGTGCACGTGCAGGTCCAGACGATCGAGCAGCGGACCCGAAATGCGGTTGCGATAACGTTGCACTTGATCGGCGGTGCAATGACAGCTACCAATCGGGTCGCCGAGATAACCACAAGGACAAGGGTTCATTGCCGCGATTAACTGGAAGCGCGCTGGAAATTCCGCCTGCAGGGCCGCACGCGAAATCGTAATCGCGCCGGCTTCCAACGGTTCGCGGAGCACGTCCAATACGTACCTCTCGAATTCCGGCAGTTCATCGAGGAACAGCACGCCGTTGTGTGCAAGGGAAATCTCTCCGGGCCGTGGGTGGGCACCTCCGCCGACGAGGGCCGCGGCCGACGCCGTGTGATGCGGACTGCGAAATGGCCGAGCGCGCCACTCGTTCGGCTTCAGCGGACGGCCGGCAATCGAGCGGAGGGCCGCCACCTCCATGGCTTCCGCGTCGCTCATCGGTGACAGGATGCCGGGCAGCCGCTGCGCCAGCATGCTCTTCCCCGACCCCGGCGAGCCTATCAACAACAGGCTGTGCTGACCCGCGGCTGCGATTTCCAACGCGCGTCGAGCATGCGACTGGCCGCGCACGTCACACAAATCCGGCAGCACTGTCGGTGTTCCGGACGGCGACTCCGCTCGATAAAATTCCAGGCGACCGGAGCCCTCGAAATGAGCGCAAACTTCCAGAATGTCTCGCGCCGCGATCACCTGACAATCCTTGACCAAGGCGGCCTCCGGAGCGTTGGTGTGGGGCACGATCACGGGGTGCCGAGCAACGGAAGCGGCGAGGGCTGCCGGCAGCACCCCCTTCATCGAACGCAACTCGCCGCTCAAGGATAGCTCGCCATAGAGTTCAGATCCTTGTAGCTCGGAACGGACGTCTGTCAGTTGACCGGAGGCACTGAGGATACCGATGGCAATGGGGAAGTCGAAGCGGCCACCCTCCTTGGGCAGATCGGCGGGCGCCAAGTTGACAGTAAGGCGCCCCACCGGGAATTGAAAATCGGAGTTGATGATGGCCGCCCGCACACGATCCTTGCTCTCTTTCACCACGGCTTCGGGCAAACCGACGATGCTGAAGGTTGGAAGTCCGGGGCCGATGTCCACTTCGACTCGAACCTGAGGCGCATCGATTCCGCGCTGTGCTCGGCTGAGTACTGTGGCGATGGCCATCCCTTGCCCCTTGAGATCTGATTGGTTGAGTGTGTTTTATCGGGCCATGCGCCGCAACATCCTCGGAGAGAAACTATTGAAACACCGTCGTTTCTCGAAACAGCAGGTAGCGAAAGTTCCGAACTCACCCGGGTGTCTGTTCGGCGGCGCTCTCGAGGCTGCAACACGGGTTCGACGAGCCGCCGCAAAGCGGCGTGCCATTAAGGCCGAGGCGTTTTCCGGGACCGAGTCTTTCTCTTGGCCGGCAGCAATCGCGCATCGAAGGTGTAAGCATCAGAGCCGGTCACGATCCATTTCAGTGAGAACTGAGGGTGCAGAGGGTTGATGAGAACATTCCATTCGCCCGGCGTGATGATCGTGGGCACGAGCATTGCCGGCGTGGTCTTCGCTTCGAGCCACGCATCGCCAAATGCCCGGCTGACCGCGAGCCGGCTTTCCCATCGCGCCGGAATTGAATCGGGTTTCAGGATCAGGTAGTCCGGGACTTCCGCCGAATAGGCATAGAAGGGTTGGATGTCATTCGTTTGTTTGAGGCGGACCAGGATCTCAAGGGCAGCGAGTGAGAGAGAGTGCGCCGTGTCAACGACCGGGTGGCCTGCCGTGTGCCAGCGGGCCGAAGCGTACAAGCCCCCTTTTCCGCTGAAAGCTTCTTTCCGGGTACGTGTGAACAGCGCTGCCCCGATGCGGAATACCCTCATGCACTTCAGACGAAGTGGCCATAAGCCAACGCGCGCAGCAGATTTTCCACTTCGCGAGCGCCAAGGTCGGTATCCAACAGGTCCAAGGGCGCCATATTGCCCAAGCTCGCATCGGGCTTCGACAACCATTCCGATACCGCTTCGTCGGTCGTAAAGAGCGTGCGGCCGGATGTCCGCGCAGGATCGCTGCGACGGATCCGTAAGGCCCATCGCAAGCCTTCGACGCAATGGAGTTGCCAGCGACGTCTCCGAGGCCACAGTACTCGCTGTGTGACCCCCGCGGCGCACGGGCCCGCTCTACATCGGAATAATGTCCAGCCCGAGTTTTTTCGCTGCCTTGCGGACACGATCATCGAGGCTGAGGAGCGTCAATCCCACGATCGCTGTCCGGGCCACCAGCACCGACGCGAGATGGATCGCATCCAGCGTTCGAATCGGTTCGCCAGGAAACGGTTGCCGGGCGCGCTCCACAATCTCCGGCGCGACGCGCAGTATCTGCCAGTGAGATGCCGCCGCCGTCAGGTGCGCGCGACGATCCGCCGCCTCCGCCTCCGTCAGTTCACCAAGTGCCGCCGCTCGAAGTATTACGCGATCACACTCGATGAGGGTCAAATCCGACGCAACGATGATTTCCGCAGCGGCAAGCGATCGGCGCACATCGGCCGCTGAGTTTTCATCCAGGAGCCAAGCAAGGACCGCGCTCGACTCTGCGTACAGGTTCACCGCAAGCCGCGCTCTTCGTCGAGAAGCTCAGCGGCGCTGCGCTGGCTGCGGCGTGCGCGCGGCAGCGCAACGTACAAACTGGCGTCGCCCGGGGAACCGAGAGTCAGGAGGCCTCGCCTCGCAAGCCCCAGCAGGCCCGCCGGCACCGAGGGATCAGCCGGCCCGCGCCCGGGCGGTGAGAATTCAGCAATTACCTCTCCCCGATCCGTCACCAGCACACTCTCGCCCGAGCGCACTTGGCGAAGGTATTCGCTCAATCGGTTTTTCAGCTCGCGGATACCTACCGTCTTCATAAGGATCAATGTAGCCTCATGAGGCTACAATGTCAAACTCCACCGAGTCGCGCTACGACAAGGTTGTTCTATTCCCTCTCAAGGCGGTAACACGAGTTCGACGACGCCGCGCAGCGGCGGCGATCGGCCGCAGGGCGACCCCGCAGGGGCGAGGCGCGCAGCGCCGAGTAATCCGGTAGGGAGCACCATAAAATCAATAGGTTATACACGGGCACTTCGCTCCAACATTCGTATCAGTCTACTTCGGTCTACTCCTGTATCCCCCTAACGAATGACAACGGCCGAGGACGGGCGCATGAAGCGCCGCCTGCACGAAGTTGCAGACAATGATCCTCAGTCCGACTATCTGGGGAATTCGGCAGTAATTGCTATGTGGTGGGGAGCAAGGCTTCGAATCCTGCCTGAGTGAAGTGCCGGTCCGAGGTCAACGCTTGCGAAAGTTTTAGCTCGCGCATTAATACGAAACTGGTGCAATCCGTGAATGAGTAGGCATGATCTGCATGCTTGCGAAAGAGCGCCTTCGTCATGTCAAAACGCGCCGCGCCAATCCATTCAATTCGAATTCCGGCGCTTTGTTCAAGGAGGTCAAGTACACGAATGGCGACGCCTGAGCCGCTGCGCGCATTCGCGAGATTTACTGTTTCAGCGACGACGTAATCGGTGGCTAAAAAGCGTCGACCGGAGCGCAGCAATCGCTCAACCACTGCGCGCGCAGCCGAATGACGCGCGTCTTTTCTGTCCACCAGTGCATACAATCCCGAGGTATCGACAAAAATCTCACGGCTTGCCATACAAAATGGTGTCAATGTCCGTATTCGTTAAGGCACCGCCCGCCCCGTCGATCGCAAACTCATCGAGGTTTAATAGGGGATCATCGGGCGGCAGGGCGACACGCTTTGCTCTTGGCGCGGGGCCGAGTTGCGCGACGGGCTTCCCGTTCCTCGCGATAATGATGCGCTCGCCCCGCTCCGCGCGCGCCACCAATTGGGAAAGGCGAGTTTTTGCTGCGTGGACGTTTACAAGTTTGTCTGACATTTGATCAGGTTAGCTAATCATGGTGGACTAATCAAGAATGAGAGTTCGACTAAACGACCAGTCGGTTTGGATTTCGGTGCCCTCTCAAGGCTGTAACACGGGTTCGACGACGCCGCGCAGCGGCGGCGATCGGCCGCAGGGCGACCCCGCAGGGGCGAGGCGCGCAGTGCCGAGTAATCCCGTAGGGAGCGCCAATAAATCAACGAGTTAGCTCGAAACCCACCGGTCGTGTTGACGGATTTTCAGGACGCACCTGGCCGCTGTACAGAGGAATGAGGCCCAACCCGAGTTTGCTACCCGCCTTGCGTACACGATCGTCGAGGCTGAGCAGCTTCAATCCCACGATCGCAGCACGGCCCGCCAGCGATCGGCACACATCGGTCGCCGATTTTTCGGCTAGGAGCCAAGCAAAGACAGCGCTTGACTCCGCATACAAATTCAGCGCGAGCCGCGCTCTTCGTCGAGAAGTCGGGCAGCGCTGCGCTGACCGAGGTGTACGCGCGGCAACACCGTGTACAAACTTGCATCGCCTGGAGAACCGAGGGTCAGGACGCCTCGCCCCGATCCGTCACCAGTAGACTCTCGCCCGAGCGCACTTGGCGAAGATATTCGCTGAATCGATTTTTCAGCTCACGGATGCCTACGGTCTTCATACGCATGAATTGTTAGCCTCATGAGGCTACGACATCAAACTCCACGCGACCGCTCCAAGGCGAAGTCTTTCAACTCGAATCACTCGCAGCTGCGAAGCCCATTGATTCAAAGCTCCCAGTAAGCGGTATGATCAATCAACAGTAATCCCCTCGAACCCGGTGGGACTTGCGCACCGCGCGCTTACGGAGTGCTCAATGATCTTCGAATCAGTACCCACCGGCGGCTGCCGGTCCTATGTCATCGGCTGCGAGGAGACCTGTGCCGCAGCCTTGATCGACCCCGAAATCAGCCAGATCGACCGCTACTTCGCGCTTGCCGCACGCGACGGTCTGCGGATTCACTACCTCGTCGACACCCATACACACGCGGATCACTTCTCGGCAACCCAACAGCTCGCGCGCCAGCTCGGGGTGCCGGTGGTGATGCATACCGCGAGTCCCGCACCCTTCGTCAATCTGCGCTTGCAGGACGGTGAACAGCTGGCCATCGGACGGCTGCGGCTGCGAGCGCTGCACACTCCCGGCCACACGCGCGATTCCATGTGCCTGTGCGTCGAGGATCGGATATTTACCGGCGATACCCTGCTCATCGGGGCAACCGGCCGCACCGACCTGCCGAGTGGCGATGCCGGCGCGCTCTTCGAGAGTCTGTTCGAGGGCGTCCTCAAACTCGATCCGGCACTCAAAGTCTTTCCCGCGCATGAGTACAAGGGATGCTCCCACTCGACCATCGGCCAGGAGCTTGCCGAGAATCCGCGGCTGCAGCAGCGCGACCGCGGGGCCTTCATCGAGATGATGCAAAATCTATATCTCGCGATGCCCACGCACGTCACCGAAGCGCTGCGCACGAATATGACCGGCGGTAAGACGGTGGCGCAGATGCTGTCCGACGCCGCGGCCACCGTGCCGTTCATGTCGCTCGCCGAACTTCACGCGCGCCTCGAGTCCGGCAGGGATGACTTGATCGTGCTCGACGTGCGCGAGCGTGACGGCTTCGAGGAGGGCCACATCAAGGGGGCGCGGCTGCTGCCGCGCGGCCAGCTGGAGCTGCGTGTCAATCAGGAACTGACCGATCCGACCAAGAGAATTCTCGTCTACTGCGAGTTCGGCCGTATCTCGACGCTGGCGACCGCCACGCTTCGCCAATTGGGCTTTCACGGCGCGGTGGCGCTCGACGGCGGCATGAAGGCGTGGCGCGAAGCAGGCTACCCCGTGAACGTCGGCAAAGCGCCGTAAGCGCCCGAAATCTCTAAGTATCTTCCGTCGGCTGAAGCGCGGAACTCCGAATAGTGCTGCGTTCCCCGAGCGGGTAAGGTCATGCGCGACGTCGGACCATACGCAAGGGAGAAGGACCAAGAAAATGAAAACGCTCATGAGAGTTACCGTCGCGGCAGCAATCGCATCGGCGTTTATAAGCGGTGTTGCGGTTGCGCAGAACATGGAAGAAATCACGGTTCAAGGCACGCGAGTCGTGAATGAAAAAAGCGCCGGCCAAACCAGTACCGGTGTCCCGATTGTCGACGTGTCGATGAGCTACGGAGTGAGCATTGCGGATCTTAATCTCGCTTCTCAGTACGGCCCTATCGCACTTGAAAAGCGCGTGCATGACGCGGCGAAGGCGGCGTGTGAGGAAATCGGCCGAAAATATCCTCAATCGACGCCGAGCGACGAGGTCTGCACCAAGGTGGCAACCGACAAGGCGATGGTCAAAGTGAAAGAGTTGGTCGCCGAGGCACGGAAAAAGTTGCCCCAGTAATGGGAGAGCGGCTCGACGCCGCGGGGTCAGCGGCGGATCAGCCACTTGAGTACGCGCTCGGCGCGTACTCCGTAGGGTGGTCGCAACCCCGCAAGTCCCGCGACGTCGAATCGCCCCTGGCGGAATACCGCTCGCGCATGGCTGAAGCGCAAAAACCCATGTTCGCCATGGTAGGCGCCCATACCGCTCGCGCCAACGCCTCCAAAGGGCAATTCTTCCGACAAGAAATGCATGGCGATGTCGTTCACCGTCACGCCTCCGGAAATCGTGTGGGCGAGGACTTGATGCAATTCGGCTCGATCCGTGCCGAAGTAATACAGCGCGAGCGGACGCGGCCGCGAATTGACCTCGGCGATCGACTCCTCGATTCTCCGGTAGGTTCGAAGCGGTAGCAGCGGGCCGAATATCTCTTCCTGCATCACCCGCATCTGGTCGGTGGCGTCGAGAATGAGCACCGGAGCAATTACCCGGGCAGGGGCGGAGCCTTCGTCGACGTGCGGGTCCAAGGCAATGACTCGCGCGCCCTTCGCGGCGGCATCGGTCAAGAGCGCCCGCATGCGGGCCGCATGGCGATCGCTCACCATGCTGGTGTAGTCGGGATTGGTGGACGATGCGGGGTACGCGCGCTCGACCCAGGAGCGGGCCTGTTGGACGAAGCCGTCGAGCGATTCGCTGGGCACGCATACATAGTCGGGCGCAATGCACATCTGCCCGGCATTGCCGAGTTTGCCGAGCAAGATGCGATCGACGGCGCGCTCGAGGTCCGCCGAGCGACCGATCAACACCGGACACTTTCCGCCGAGTTCCAAGGTCACCGGAACGAGGTTCTCGGCCGCGGCTGCCATCACACGGCGACCCACCGATGTGGAGCCGGTGAACAGCAAATGATCGAACGGCAGGCGGGAGAACGCTTCTGCCACGCGGGCATCGCCCGTCACCACGGCCACCTCCCTCGGGTCGAAGTATTTGCGCACCAATTGCTGCATGAGAGCGCTCACCGCCGGCGTCAATTCGGACGGCTTGATCATGCAGCGATTGCCCGCGGCGAGGATCCCCGCCAACGGGCCGAAGGTGAGCGTAATCGGAAAGTTCCACGGGCTAATGACGCCGACGACCCCGAGAGGTTGGTGCATGATCTCGGCGCGTGCGCCCGGTGCGCCGGCCGGCAAGCCGACGCGCCGCCGTTGCGGGCGCATCCAGCGGCGCAGGTGCCGGCGTGCGTGTTTGAGCGCCAATACCGAGGGCAATACGTCAGCGAACCGCGTCAGCGTGGCGGGCCTTCGGGTGAAGTCAGCGGCGATCGCACCGCAGATTTCCGCCTGATGGGTGACCAGGAGGTCGAGCGCGCGATCCAGGCGATCCCTGCGCATCCGCGCGCACGCAATGCCTTCGGCGCGGAACGCGGCCCGCTGGGCCTCGAGCAATGCCCGGGCGTAGTCGGGTTCATTCATCGAGTGCGTCGCACCCGTCCGCGTGCGCCTTCAGAATGCCGCTGGATAAACTCCTCCGTCGAGCAGAATGTTCTGGCCGGTGATGTACCCGGCATGCACACTGCACAAGAACGCGCAGGTCTGCCCAAACTCCGATGGCGTTCCGAAGCGCTTCGCTGGAATCGCCTCCTGCGCCCGCCGAGCGAGTTCGGCTTCTGGAATACCGCCGCGCGTGGCCGTCGCGAGCAATCCGCCACGCAAGCGCGCCGTATCGAAGCTGCCCGGCAGCAGATTGTTGATGGTGACGTTCTTGTCGGCGACTCCGCGGGCGACGCCGGCCTCGGCCAGCGCGCGCGCGCAACCCCTCCCCAGACCCTGGCTCGACGCGCAAACGATCGCTTTGCGACCGCGAATTCCCAAATCCATATGAGCCCTCGCGCCTAGGGAGCGCCTGCGATCTACTGCTTGTCGAAAACCACGACGTTGTCGTAAGGCTTGCCCTTGGCGCTCGTGCCCTTGCTCGACAAGGTCATCACCTTGCCGTGCGCCGAGATGCTGCGCGTGGTCGAGCCCACGACCTTGCCCGAGAGCTTCATCACGGCCTTCACGGTACTGCCGTTGACCCGCTTCAGCGACAGCGTGTCGTAGTCAGGCGACCCGGTGATCGGATAGTCCTTGCCGTCATAGTTGAATGTCGACTGTCCGGACATCGGCGATCCATCCGCGGCGACTCCGTTGAAGCTCATCGCGACGCCCTGCGCGGATTGCACATAAGTTCGCGTCTGGGACTTGGGTGCCGGGCCGGGGTTGAACTTGGATTTCGCCACATTCAGGGTCCACGTGCCGATGATCGCGTCGGGCGCGTCCGCCGCCGTCGCCGCGGCGCCGCCGCCGCCAGCGAGCATGGTGCCGATTAGAACAGTCCCCAGGAATCTGTTCATGCGCTGTCCCCTTTTTATCTCGAATTATTCGCTGCTCTGCGAAATCTCACTGCCGTGACGGCCGCGAGTATACGCGCGGAGCGCGGTGTTGTCTTTTTCACTCGCCGCATGCCGTGCGATAACTTGCGCCACCGCGGCGGTGAGCCGCTTCGCATAATCGATGTGCAGAAATTCGTTCGGCCCGTGCGCGTTCGAGTGCGGACCGAGCACTCCGGTTACCAGGAATTGCGTGCGCGGAAAACGCTCGCCCAGCATGGCCATGAATGGGATCGTGCCGCCGACACCCATCGACACGCCTTCGCGGCCGAAAACGCCGAGCGAAGCCTCCTGCATGGCCTGCTCCAGCCAGGGATCGAGCGGCGGGGCATTCCAGCCGGCGCTGTCGGCACCCGATGAGAAGCTGACCCGAGCCTTGAACGGCGGGTCGGCCTCGAGGCTGCGGCGAATCGCCGCGGCGGCGCTTGCGGCCCGAGCCGTCCATCGCGGATCACCGGTTCCCAGGGGCCCAATCCCGGGAGCCATCCGGTGAATTCGGGCTGCTTGTCGAGGTGGCCGTACAAGAGCACGGTATCCCGGGTTCCGGGGACATCGATGAATATCACCGGCGTTCGCCCCGGCAGGCGCGCAATCTCGATAGTCATTCCGGCGATGGGTTGGCGGCGGCACCACTCCGCCAACAGCTGCACCGCCCTTTCCATGTGGCCGTGCTGCTCCCACTGCGGATCGAACAGCGGCGACAAATTCGGAATGCGCACGTAATTGCAAAGTTCCGGGACGATGGAATCGTCCCAAGTGGCATCGACGAAGCGGCGCAGTTCCGCGTTATTGACGACTTGGCTCATGGGCCGTTACTCCTGAAGTGAAACCGTGCTCATCCCCCGACGCGGCCGCCGCCCTCGATGAGCCGCTCCCGCCACCAATCGATCGCATCGGCGATTCCCTGATCGAGCGTCAATCTCGGCGTCCATCCCACCTCGCCGCGCAGCCGGGCGATGTCGGGCAGGAGAATGTCGGGTTCGAACGGCAAGGAGTGCCGAGCGCCTAAGCTGAGCAATTCGGGACGCCCGATGGTGCGGGCGATGCGTCCGAGCAGCTCGGCGATCGAAGTTCGCTCGCCGGAGCCGATATTCACCGGACCTTCGATGTCGCTGTCCAAGACCGCGGCAAACGCGCGGCCGACGTCGGCCACGTGCAGAAAGCTGCGAATCTGACGTCCGTGGGAACACAACGCCTCTCGTCCCGATAACAGATCGATGATCACGGATGCCACTAATCGCTGTGGGTGCTCACCGGGGCCGAACTGGAAAAAAATCCGGCCCCAGGCGGTGGAAAGATGATGGGCCCGTCCAAACTCCTGAAGCGCCCGCTGCATGGCTATCTTGCATTTGGCATAGGCGCCGACCGCCGTGCCGGAAGCGCCCGCCAGCGGGCTGGTGCGCTCATGGCAAATCCCGACCCGCGACCAATCATATTCCGCACAGCTCCCGGCCATGACGGCGCGAATGCCGCCGCCCTCCTCAAAAGAGCGCAACAGGCGTTGGCTCGCCTCGAGCCAGCGATAATTCTCGGCGCTGTTCCAATAAAGCCCGGGCGTCGCGATCCACGCGAAATGCAACAAGTGAGTGGGGTGAACCGACCGGATGATCGTGGCGATCGCCTCCGGGTCGAGCAAATCGGCACGGTGCGCTTGCACCCCGGCGGTCTCATGCGCGCGAGCCGGCTTATTCGAAAAGACGGCATGCACATCGTAGCCGGCGGCGCGCAGCGGCCCGAGGCTGTGGCGGCCGATGAAACCGCCCGCTCCGGTCACCAAAACGCGCTTCTTCGCGCTCAAGCGGCCGTCGATGCGCCAAGCAGCGGAAGCGCTGCGTCGCGCGCGGATATGACCACGGGTTCGATCGGCCACCCGATGGCGAGAGCCGGGTCGTTCCAGCGCACGCCGCGCTCGGAGCCCGGAACATAAGGTACCGAGATCATGTACAGGACTTCCGTGTCGTCGCGCAAGGTGATGAAGCCGTGCGCAAAACCCCTCGGAATGAAGATGGCGCGCCGACTGTCCGCCGTCAGCTCCGTTGCAAACCAGCGGCGCTGCGTCGGCGAATCGCTTCGCAAATCCACGATCACGTCGAAAATGGCCCCCGCGGTGCATCGCACCAGCTTGTCCTCGCCGTGGGGAGGCGCCTGATAATGCAAGCCGCGCAGGGTACCCTTGCGTACGTTGTAGGACACGCTGCTCTGCGGCATCTCGGTCGGCAAGCCGTGCGCCGCGAATTCTTCGGCGCTGAAGCTGCGCGCGAAGAAGCCGCGTTCGTCCTGGGCCCGAACCATGTCGATCGTGTACGCGCCCGGCAAGGTCGATTCGGTAAATATCATGGATAAATCCTCACCACCGGCACCGGGGTCACGAACCGGCCGCCCCAGGCCCTGATGCCCGCGAGCTGGCGCATGATCTCGTCCTGCAAATTCCACGGCAGCACCAGCACATAGTCCGGAATCGCTCGCATCAACTCCTCGGGCGAGACGACCGGAATGTGCGACCCCGGCAAGAATTTCGATTGCTTGTGCGGATTGCGGTCGGCAACCATCCTAATGTCGGCGCGCGTCAGGCCGCAAAAATTGAGCAGCGTATTGCCTTTGGCGGCGGCGCCGTAGGCCGCCACGACCTTGGCCTCGCGCTTGACCTGCGCAAAAAATGCGAGCACGGAGCCGCGACAGAGCTCGACGCGGTCGGCGAAGCGCCGGTACGCGTCGAGATCGGCCAATCCGGCCGCCGCTTCCTGCGCCCGTAGCGTCAGCAACGACGCGCTGTCGCGCAGGTCGGCGCGGAAGGCATGCGAGGCGAAGATTCGCAGCGAGCCGCCATGCGTCGGCAATTGCTCGGCATGGTGAATCCGCAATCCATGCCGGCCGAACACCCGCTCGATGGCGTACAGAGAAATATAGGAATAATGCTCGTGATAAATCGTGTCGAACTCGACCTGCTCGATCAACTTGAGGAGATGCGGAAATTCGATCGTCGCCGTGCCGTCGGGCTTTAACAGCACCGCGATCCCGGCCACGAAGTCGTTCAACTGCGGCACGTGCGCCAGCACGTTGTTGGCGATGATCAAATCGGCCTGCCGGCCGCCGCTTTTGAGCTGCTGCGCCAAACGCTCGCCGAAAAATTCCACCATCGTCGGAACGCCGATCTTTTGCGCCGCCGCCGCCACCGTATCCGACGGATCGATGCCGAGCACCGGTATGCCCGATTGCACGAAGTTCTTGAGCAAGTACCCGTCGTTGCTCGCAAGCTCGACCACCAGACTGCGCGAGTCGAGCGCGAATCGGCGCAGCGCCATCTCGCAGTAGGCTTTCGCATGCGCCAGCCACTCGTCGGCATACGAGGAGAAATAGACGTAGTTGCTGAACAATTCCTCGGGCGCCACGTCGTAATCGACCTGCACCAATTTGCACAGCTCGCAAACCTTGGCGCGCAGCGGATAGCGCTTCTCGTCCTTGACCTCGTCCATCGACGCAAGAAACGCGTTCGACGGAGGCTGCATCCCCAGATCCGCCATCGTCACGCTTAGACGTCCGCCGCAGGCACGACAGCCCGTAACGAGCCCTACCATCGCACGCCTATCCCTGCCAAAGTTTCCATGGCGCCGCGCCGCTGTCCCACAGCGCATTGAGGTGCTGTTTGTCGCGCAGCGTATCCATCGGCTGCCAGAATCCACGATGAACCCACGCGGCGAGCTGGCGGTTCGCCGCCAGATCTTCCATGGGTTCCTTCTCCCACACGGTCTGCGCGCCCTCGATCAACTCGAGCACGCTCGGCTCGAGCACGAAGAAGCCGCCGTTGATCAACCCGCCTTCCGCCTGCGGCTTCTCCTCGAAGGAAATCGCCTGCGTACCTTCGATCGCGACGCGGCCGAAGCGCGCCGGCGGCCGCACGCAGGCCACCGTTGCCTTGCAGCCGCGCTGCGCGTGGAAGACGATTTCCGCACCGATGTCGATATTCGCCAATCCGTCGCCATAGGTCATGCAGAAAGGTTCGCCCGCATTTAAGTACCTGCCCACCTGCAACAGACGCCCGCCCGTCATGGTGTCCTCGCCGGTATCCACCAGCGTGACTTTCCAGGGTTCACTGCGGCAGTCATGGTACTCGACGCGATTGGCCGCCATGTCGAAAGTCACATCGGCTTGGTGCAGGAAATAATTCGCGAAGTACTCCTTGACCATGTAGCCCTTGTATCCGAGGCAGACGATGAATTCTCTGACGCCGAACGTGGCGTAGAGCTTCATGATGTGCCACAGGATCGGCCGCCCGCCGATTTCCAGCATGGGTTTCGGCCGGGTGGTCGTTTCCTCGGCGATCCGCGTTCCCTTGCCGCCGGCAAGAATGACGCACTTCATCCGCCGCGGCTCCTCAGGGATCGATACTGCGCAATTTGTGTCTCCGAATACCGCAACATGTCCTCCCCCGCCGCGTGCGCCCGATACCAATCCGTGGTCCACGCCAACGATTCCGCGATACCCAGACAGGGCCGCCACCCGAGAGCGCGCTCGGCCAGCCCCGACGACAAGGTCAAAGCGTGCGCCTCGGGCGGTTGCGCGGCCGTATCGCGCTCCCAACCCGGCTTGCCCGCGAAGCGGGCACTGAACGCGTCGACAACCTCGCGCACCGTGCAAAAGGATGCCGGATCCGGCCCGAAATTGACAGCGCGAGGCGCGTTGTCCGGCGCTTGCACCAATGCCTGCGCCAGCGCGAGGTATCCCGACAAGGGCTCGAGCACATGCTGCCACGGCCTCACGGCCTGCGGATGGCGCAACGTAACCGGCCTGCCCGCCTCGAGCGCACGGACACAGTCGGGAATCAGTCGGTCGACGGACCAATCGCCGCCGCCGATGACGTTGCCGACGCGCACCGATGCGATCGGCGGCCCGTCGGCGAAAAAGCTCCGGCGAAAAGCCGCAGTCAAGAGCTCGGCGCATGCCTTGCTGTTGCTGTACGGATCATCGCCGCCGAGCCGATCGCCCTCCTCGAACGCTCGGCTCGGGCCGCAATGCTCGTAGACTTTGTCGCTGGTGACGATCAGCACGCACTGCAAGTCCTCGAGCTCTCGGCATGCCTGCAGCAGCGTGCCGGTGCCGAGGACGTTGGTCGCATAGGTGCCAAGCGGATCGCGGTAGGACTCCCGCACCAGCGCCTGCGCCGCCATGTGAATCACGATTTGCGGATCCGCGGCCACCACCGCGTCGCGCACTCGGGCGGCATCGCGAATGTCGGCGATCACCGAGCGGGTGTCTCCCCCGACGATGTCCCACAAGTTCGGTACGCTCGCCGGCGATAGCGCGTATCCGCTGAGCTTAGCCCCCAGCGCCCGCAGCCACAGACAGAGCCACGCGCCCTTGAACCCGGTATGTCCGGTGACCAGAACGCGGCGATCGCGCCAGAATTCCGACAAGATGCGCATTGGCTCAGGGCTCGCCTGACTGCCAATAGGATTTGAGCGCGCGCAGCGACGGCCGCACGCTGCGCAGGTTTCTCACCAGCAAGAACACATCTTTGTATTGGCCGCGCCCTTCGGTGGCATAGGCGATCTTGAGCGCATCGCAGACGATGGCCACCGGCAGCTTGTAGATTCGCGCCCGTGCCGCGAACGGATCGCGCACTTGCGCGACGAAACTTCGATCGCGGGTGAGGATCCAGGTGGCGACGCGCTCCATGATGAAGATCTTCATCTGCACGTTTTCCTGCCCCTGGTAGGAAGTCGGCATTCGCAGTTCCCTCCCGAGCGGGTCGTCCGCGGATTCGGCGATCGCGAACAGCTGCTCGTTGACCGCGAGCCAGGCCCGCCAGAATCGCGGCTTCGCGATGAAATAATTCGCATGCACCGTGTTTCTCGAATCCGACACCAGTTGATCGAGTTTCACGCCCGGATCGATGCGCTCGAGCAGCCGCGCGGCAATGCGCACGAGCGCCGCGCTCAGGTTAGTTTTGTGATGAAATTTGGGCGACAAAAACCCGTAAAACGCATTCTCGTTCAAGAATTCAGTGAGCAGGAATCTTCTGATCGGCCAGTACTGGTACCAATCGGGGCGCTGGTTCGCCGAATTGTCCAAAACGTCAAAACCGGGATCCAGATCCTGCCGCGACGTGTAATGGTTCAGAATTTGGTAGATATGCAACGGATGCATGCCGGGAAGCATACCGGCTTCTTCAGTTGGCAGCGAGGCGCGTCAACAGCACCAGATATCGATCGCGGTAGGCGCTAAGAGCATAGCGCTCGGCCACGTGACGTCGGCCGTTGGCGCCGAATTGCGCGCGTAACTGCGCCGAATTGATCAGCCGCTCCAAATTGCGCTCCCACTCCTCGAGGCTCGTCGCATGAAAGCCGTTGAAGCCGTCGATGACGGCTTCGGTGTTCGCGCCGACGGGCGAGGCCACGCACGGCAGCGCGGCGGCCATGTATTGCAGCAACTTGAATGCGCACTTGCCCCTCGCCCAGGCATCGTCCGACAGCGGCATCACTCCTATATGGGCCGCGGCCAGCGAGGCCGCTTCGGTCGCCGCACTCCACGGCACCCGCTCCACGTGGATTTCCGGCCAATCCGGGAACGCCGAGCAGATCACTCGGACTTTGAGCGCGGGATAACGCGCTGCGAGCCGAGCCAGCGCGGGACGGATCATTTCCAAATAAATCAAATTTTCGGGGCTTCCGATCCACACGATGGTGGCCGCGGCATCCACGCCGGGGGTTGCTGCCTCATAACAAGAGACCTCGATCGAGGTCGGCAGGATGACGACTTCCCGTGCCGCGGGACGCGCGACACTCGCCAGCACCTCGTTCCCTGCGGCGACCGCGTCCACCGATCGGCACGTGGCGGCGAATTTCCGGCGTCGCCAAGCCGAGTCGTCCGCGGGTTCGCCGAGTCGCCGCGGCTTGCGCACATAGATGGCATCGTCCACATCGAACACACGGTGCCTGCTCAAAGCGGCAACCAAGCGCGCTTCGATGCCGCTCAACTTGATTTGGTGGAGCACGAGGACGTGCGCCCAGCGAAAGGATTCGCGACGTTCCCAGCTGCGCAGCCCGTATCGTCCCTTCGGGAAGCGCTCTGGCCGCACCTGCCAACCGGCTGCCTCCAAGGTTGCGACCAGGGTCTGCATGCGATGCCGAAACGACGGTTGGTTCGGATCGTAGCCCAGTAACACCACATTCGGCATGATGCTCCCTCGGGTCCCCTAGGTGGATTCGATCAGCTTGCCGAGCGCCCGCACCGCGATATCGGCGCCGTCCGCGAGCCCGAGACCGGCTGCGCGCCGTGCCAATTCCGCGCGCGCCCGTTCATCGCCCAACAGCGAGGTTGCCCTAGCGGCGATGTGTTTGGCGTCGAGGTTGGCCTTGACTGCGACGCCCAAATCCACACAGCGCCGGATGCGCAACGCCTGATCACGGGCGATCGGCACCGCGACGCAGGCCGCGCCGCACGCCAGCGCCTGCAGCAGCGTCGAACCGCCGTTCGCGACGATGAGGCGCGCATGGCGCATGAGTTCCACCAAATCCTGCTGCGGCAGTGCGCCCAGGTGACGGAAATTAGGCTCGGCCGGCGCTTGCGCCGCACCCGCGGCGGCAGGTCCGACGAATGCGGTCACGACGCCGCCAGCCGCAATCGTGCGGCCGGCCTCGAGGAATTGCACTGCCGCGCCGAGCGCGCCCGGGTGTCCGGTGCCGCCTCCCGGTACCACCAACACGAAGCGCTGCGCCTCCAATCCCGCGCGCGACAGCACCGCGGCCATGGCTCCCGGCCCGGCGCGCGAAAAGATCACATCGAGATAGCGCACCCGGGGGCCGCGCAACAGCTTGAGCTTGAATCGCTCGAGGAAGCGCAGCTTGCCGGCAAGGAACTCCGGGTAGGCGATCCAGTGCTCGTCGATCAAGGGCATCCAGCGCCAGCTGAACGCCTTGCGCCGCTGGCGTTGCCGCGCGCTGATGTAGATGATGTGCGCGCCCGACCGGCGCGCCGCCTTGAGTTGGGCGGCGCGGCCGGCATTGTCGAAGATCACCACGTGCGGCCGCCAGGTGCGGATGAGATCGATGACAGCCGCCGAATGAAACGTGGGCGAGGACGGCAACAGAGTCGCGGGGAACGAGGCTTCGGCGGCGTACGGCGCCACGCGACTCAGCACGAAGCGTATCTCTGCGTTCGTCCAGCGCTGGCGCACGGCGCGCGCAATCGCCGCCGAGCGCGCATATTCCCCCATGCCGTACGGCCCCGACACCGGCACGAATAAAATACGCGGATTGAACTCAGTCAAAGGCGGTGAACCAACGATCGAGCACCAGGAGCGACCAGGCTCTGCGAAACTCGGTGCCCACCGGACGCTTGAGCACACCGCGCGCCATGAGCCGCCGCACCGCGTCCTGCATCAGCTTAGGATGGCGCGTGATCCAGCGATGCACCGGCAGCCCAAATCCCGACTTGGGCCGATCCAGGTGCCCCGCCGGCAACCGCGGCCCCATGAGCTTGCGCACCAGCAGTTTGCCGCGGCGCCGGCGCTCATCGACCAGCAGGGCCGGGTCCACGCTCAGCATGTACTCGACCAAGCGGTGATCGAGCAGAGGCGGCCGCACCTCGAGCGAGTGCGCCATGCTGCTCCGGTCCACCTTGGTCAACAGCCCTTCGGCCAGACCCGTATTGAGATCCAACCAGCGCAGCTGCACCAAAGGGTTCAAATCCTCGCGCCAAAACTGCCGATAGAACCACAGATAATCGTAGTCAGGCTCGCGCCACCGGCTCCCCAGCAAGGCGTCGATCTGAAGCGCCGTCATGCCGCCGAGCGCCGCCGCAAACGCGGGCAGCCCGACGTAGGCGTGACGCTGCGCCGAGGAGGCAAAGCGCGACAGCGGCGGCAAAAGCCGCGCGAGCGATCTGTTCAATGCGTTCGAACGCGCACCGATGTTCGACCAATAGCGCGGATAACCGCAGAAAATTTCATCGCCGCCCTCGCCGCTGAGCGCCACCGTGACCTCGCGGCGCGCACATTGCGCGATCAGGTAATTCGACCATGCGCCGCTGTCGCCGAACGGCTC
>Ga0209415_10006974_pt1 | contig 19886 bp, 18 predicted proteins | sample PeaSoiSIISIP2007_FD_187696 | JGI IMG/M metagenome (GOLD analysis project Ga0209415, IMG submission 187696) | Peat soil microbial communities from Weissenstadt, Germany - SII-SIP-2007 (SPAdes) (version 2) | ecosystem: Environmental > Terrestrial > Soil > Wetlands > Peat | place: Germany... | reverse complement strand
GTCGCTCCTACCTGTCACCCCCGCTAAGGACGGTTTCGGTGTGTAAGGGGACGCCCAACCCCCCGGTCTAGCCTAGCAGGAGTACGACGCAGGCGCTCGTACTTAGGGTTTGGCGGCCGATCTCAAACGGGGGCTGGCACCCGAACCGGGCTCGCCTAGCGGATGTGGTCGAGGCTGAACGAGCCGAGGTTCAACGAGCGCTTGGTGAACGTATAGCCGATCCAGGCCCGCGACTGGGCCTCGGCGATCCCGCGGACCGAGAGGAAAGTCTTCAACTGCTCGATCTTCAAATTGACCGAGCCGTCGACCATGTGCTCGAGCGTTTCAAGGTCGGCCTCCGTGTGCATCCCGGTCTCGAGGGTGTAAAAGGCGGCGGCCCCGTCGATGCGGCGGCGGCCGATGAACGGCTGGAGGAAGCGGAACGTGGCGGCGGAGTCGAGGTAGGCGGTCACGGTCGAGACCGACTCGAAGACGAGCCGGTAGCCCTGGAAGCGGGACTTGAGCTCCTCCGAGAAGCCGTTGACGGCCGAGCCGAGCTGGTCGAGCACGGCTTTGTCCGTGGAGGAAAGGAGCCGGACGCCGGGAGCGGATTGGTTCGATCCCACCGACCGGGAGTACATGTCGACGAACCGGATCATTCCGGCCTTCTCGGCCTCGGCGTACTTGGGGTAGAGGCCAGCGAGGTCGTCCCGAACCTGGTTCCACGTCTTGTCCGTCACCACCCAGATCGAGGGGACGCCGAGCCGCAGCCCCTCCACCGAGAAGAGTCGCGCGAGGACGTCCTTGCCCGTGTGCGCGGGGCCGTTGATCAGGACCTGGGTCCCGGTCGGGAAACCACCGAAGAGGAGGTCGTCCAGGCGCCGCACCCCGCTCTTCACTTTCGCGGTCGCCACATCCGCGACCGCCTCCTCGTGCATCCGGTCGGCCTCGGACTCGGCGACCTTGCCGCTCATCTTCTCGAGCTCGGCCGTCCGCTCCCGGAGCGCGCCTTCGCGGGCCCGAAGGTCGGTCTCTTTCTGCTCGAGCTCATGACGGAGGTCCTCGACCCGGCGGGCCTCGTCGGAAGCGGTGGCGCTGCCGGCCGTCCCCACCTCGCGGCGAATCTCTTCGAGTCGACGCGCTTCGAGGTCGAGCGTCTGCTTTCGGGTCTGAACCTGCTGCTCGTAGGCCTCGAGCTCCCGTTCCTTGAACTCGAGGGGGGAGCGACGCCGCTCCATCTCTTCGGCCTGGATACGGATCTCCTCGAAGCGGGTCCGCAGTGCGTTCTCCCGCGCCACGAGGTCCCGCTCGCGGGAGTCGACCTCGGCGAGCCGTTGCTTGACCTCGTCCGACAAGGGTCCCCGCTCGCTCGTGAGCATCTCCTCCCGTTCGCGGATCCGGTCGGTCTCGCCCCGAAGGTTGCGCACCTCGCCCTCGAGCTGAACGATGCGGCGACGGAGCTCGGTCTCCCGCTCGATGTACTCGTGCTCCCGCTGGGCGAACTCCTCACGTAGGCGGGAGTCGACCTCCCGTCCAACCTTCTCGGCCGCGTCCGCGGTAGCCCGCGGGTTGGCGCTGACCGGCTCGGTCGGAACGGGTCCGGAGAGGGGACGACCGTCGACCCCTTCGAGGGCGAGGAGGCGGAGCTTCAGCTCCGCGATCTCGTCCTCCTTGCCGCGGATCGCGATCTCCCGCTCCTTGGCCTCGCGCGAGCGTACGTACTTGATGACGGCGATCGAGCCTCGTTTCACGTGCTCGATCTCGTCCTCGAGCTGCTTGCGCCGGGCCCGCTCGTCGAAGAGTTGACGGTGGAGGTCCTGTCCCTCCTGGATGAGGGAGGAGGGGTCGAACTGGTCGGTCTTCACGCGGTCCAGGAGGCCGGTCAGCCACCGAACGACCATTTCCTCGCGCTCGGAGATCGTCGTCGCTCCGGACTCGGAGGCCCGGCCGGGTGGCGGGGGAGCCTCGAGCGAGGAGGGGATGGTCGGGGCCGACGGACCGGCCGCTGGCGGAGGGGTGACCTGCTCGGAGGACCGGATCCAGTCTTCCATCGCTCGGTCGTCGCCCTCGACCCATTTTCGGAGGACGTCGGCCGATTCCTTCACGGGCGGTGGCGCACGTTTCCGACGGCCTCGCTCCGTCTTCCGCACCGTGCCGACCCACCGTTCGAGGATGCGGTCGGAATCGAGCGGTGCGCTGGCACTTCCCCCCGAGGGGGGGGAGGCGCGAAGCCGAGCGACCTCCTCCGCGGAGAGACCCGCCTTCGTCAGGTCGTCGTCCGAGAGACGCCGGACCTGGTCCGGGTCGGAGTATCCGGCGTCGAGGAGCGCCTCCCCCGACGCAGGCAAGAGCCCGAGGGCACGACCGAGCTCGGCTCCCGAGGGGGAGCGAGCCGTCGGGCTCACCGTGGTCGCGTTCTCCGCCGAACCGTCCATGGCCGATAGGGAAGATTACTAGCCCCCCCGAGGGCTTAATAGAATCCCCCAAGGACGCGAAGCTCCCGGGCCCGCCCCCGGCCACCCCATAAATACCGAGCCGCCTCCTCCGGCCTCGTGGACCTTGAACATCGCGTCGACCTCGTCGTGCGGCATACGGTGGAGGTGCTGACGCCCGAGGAGGTGCGGTCCCTCCTCGAGCGGACCGAACGGCCTCGGGCGTACATCGGCTTCGAACCCTCGGGCGCGCTCACCATCGCCCACCTCATCACCGCCCGCAAGATCATCGACCTCGCGGACGCGGGACTGGACGTCACGGTGTTCCTCGCCGATTGGCATGCTTGGATCAACGACAAGCTCGGAGGCGACCTCGAGCGGATCCGTGCGAGCGGCCGGTACATGCAGGCCGCCTTTACGTCGCTCGGGGCGGACCCCTCCCGGGTGCGATACCGCTGGGCCTCCGAGCTGACCACCTCGACCGACTACTGGGCCCGGGTGGTCCGCGTGGCCCGCGCCACCAGTCTCGCCCGCACTCGCCGCGCGATGTCGATCATGGGCCGCTCGGAGGAGGAGTCCTCGCTCGACACGGCCAAGCTGTTCTACCCCTCGATGCAGGCGGCGGACATCTTCGAGCTGCCGGTCGATGTCGCGTACGGCGGGATGGATCAGCGACGCGCCCACGTCCTCGCTCGCGAGATCGCCCACCAGTACCACTGGCCCGTCCCAGTGGCGATCCACACGCCGCTCCTGTCCTCGCTCAAAGGCGGCGGACGGATGGACCCGACCGAGGGCGGCGTCGAGCGGAAGATGTCGAAGTCGGACCCGACGTCCGGGATCCCGATCCCCGCTTCACGGACGACCATCGCCGAGCGGATCGGGGGCGCGTTCTGCCCGGCCAAGGAAGTGGAAGGAAACGCCATCGTCGAGATCGTCCGCTACATCGTCTTCCCGTGGGAGGGACGGCTGGACGTCGCGCGCCCCGCGAAGTTCGGCGGCCCGCTCGCGTTCGATTCGACCGACGCGTTCCTCGAAGCTTGGAGGGCTGGCGCCCTCCATCCCCAGGATCTCAAGTCGGCGGTCGCGGAAGTGCTGGACCGCCGTCTCGAGCCGGCCCGAAAGTACTTCACCGACCACCCCAACGAGTCGCCCGATTCGTTCCTGACCTAGGCGTCCCGCGGGAGACCCGTGACCGAGCCGGCGAGCGGGAGGATCGTCGACGCGGGCCCGTCCTCCAAGCGGGATCGCGGAATGGAGGAGGCGTGCGTGGCCGCCTTTGGCCGCTTCGACCCCGTCCGGGGTGCGGAGGGGGTCCGGGGGATCCTCTCTCGGCGGGATCGCGGCGAGCTCCAGCTGGGGTACTGGGAGACTCGGGATGGGGAACTGGCCGGGTGCGTCGCGTGGGAGGCCGTCCGGTCCGTGGGACGCCGCATCGCCCTCTGGTTCCTCGAGGAGCGGCATCTCTCCGCCGAATCCGCCGGCGAGATGCTCCGAGCGTTCGAGGAGCTCGAGCCTCTCGCGGGGCCGACGTTCCTCGTGCCCGACGCGCTCCCCGGCCTCCCGCTGGAAGCGGAGGCCGACGTCCTCGGGCCGGCGGGAATGGTGCATTTCGAGCGAGAACGGATGGTCTTCCCGAGGGGCTCCGAGGTCCCGGCCGCGCCGCTCGGTTCGGACTGGAGCATTCGTCACCCGACCCCGGAGGACGCGACGGAGACGTTCGAGGTCGCCTGCCGGGCCTACTGGGATTATCCGGGGCAGCTGGAGTGGCCGGGCGTCGACCTCGAGCGGGACCTCGCCCTCTACGTGGGCCACCTCCGGGACCGTCAGCACACGGTCGTCCCGGAGGCGACGTTCGTGGTCCTCGTCCAGGGACAGATCCGGGGGAACGTGGTCACCCGCCGGGACCCGACCGGCCCCTACATCGACTCGATCCAAGTCGACCCACGATGGCACGGGCGGGGTCTGGGCCGGGCGCTGATGGTACGGGCCCTGGAGGCCCTTCGAGCCGGGGGGCCCCCCGAAGTCGTGCGCCTCACCTATCTGCAGCAGAACGAGCGCGCCGGCGCGCTCTACCGTTCGATGGGGTTCCAGGTAGAACGGGTCCCCCGGGACGTCGGGAGCGGATACTGGGTGCGGCAGAAGACGCTCCGCGCCGTGCTGGACCGTCCCGCGAACACGAAGTACCGATGACCATCAGGGTGGGCCGGGCAGGCGGGCCCCGGACTGACCGTGGGCGTAGCGCCACCCGCCCGGAGTGCGAACGTAGGTGTCGCTGTACCAGACGCGGTAGGCGAACGGTTTTCCTCCCTCCGTTCCCTTCGCCGTCAGGAACGCCGTGACCACCGCGGTGTCGCTCCACTGCCGAACGGACCGCTGGTCGGCCTCCTGTCGCTCGTAGACGATCCGTCCACTGCGCGCCTCGTCAAGGAGGTCCTCTTTCGTGTAGGTCGTTCCGGAACCCGTGACCAGCACGAACCCGTCCAGGAGGATCCGGTCCATGGTCGCCGCGTCGTTCCGCTCGACCGCGGCCTGGTACTCGATGTCGAGACGGGCCACCTCAGTCTCGTCGGCAGAGGGCATGTCGACCTCGAGCTCCCACGTCGAGTCGCGCCAGATATACCTTGACGGCCCGGACCCCCCCTCCCCGGCGGGGTCGTCGACCTGCGACGAGCCCGCCTACCCGTCGCGGAGTTCGGAGCAGATCTCAATGAGGTACCCGTCGGGGTCCCTCAGGTGGATCGTCCGCAGGCGCCAATCGGGTCGGTCGGTGGGCCCCTGCAGCAACCGGACCTTCCGCCGGCGGAGTCGTCGGGCGGTGGCGTCGACGTCCTTCACCTCGAAGATCAGGGCCGCTCGGCCAACGGCGGCCCGGGCGTACCGGCCCGGAGGGAGCCCGACCGCGATCGCCATCAGCTTCCGGTCGAAGAGCGAGACGGCGGACCGGTTCTTCCACACGAACTCGCCGTACGGGGGCTCCCCGTGGCCCTTCTGTGGGGCGAGGCCGAGAACGTCACGGTAGAACCGCCAGGACTTCTCGAAGTTCTTGACGAGCAATCGGACCCCGTAGAACTGGAGCGGGTCGGAGGTGGCGCGCCCCATGTTCGATCGAGCGCCGAGGGCTCTATAACGGGGTGCCCGTCGACGCCATTACCTTCTCCCCCAGCAGCCAGGTGACCATCTTCTGGAACCCCAGCTTCTCGTTGATCTCCCAGATCGGTCGGTTGAGCGAGTCGTTGTGGGTCACGAGGAACCGGGCGCCGCGGCCGCGAGCATACTCGACCGCCCTCCGCTTGAGTTCCGATGCGATCCCCCGCCCCCGGAAGTCCGGATGCGTTCCGGTGAACCCCACGTGGAGGGTGTCCGGATGGGCGAGTTCGCGTTCGAGGACCGTCATTCCGACGTACCCATCGCCCCGACCGGCGAGGAAGAACGCTTCCGGCAGCGCGGCCGGGTGGTCGAACTCGATCTGCACGTACTGCTCGAAGGAGACGGGAACATACTCTCCCAGTCGAGGCACATCCTTGGACGCGGCCCGGCTCAGTTCGTAGACGCGGTGCCGGACCTCCGGTCGCTCGCCTCCCTCCGCGGCGAGCGTCGTGATGCGGATCCCCTGGTCCGTCAGGGCCCGAGAACGGTCCGGGAGCGCCGACCGGTTCGCTTCCGCCACGGTGAGGCGGGATCGCCACGTCTTGCGAAGGAGCGAGAACCCGTGGCGTTCGAAGAACCGGACGCCGCGGGCATCGTCCTCCCGGACGCTCCCCCAGAGACAGATCGCTTCCCGCTGGATGGCCTCCCGCTCGAGCCGGGAGTAGAGTTCCGTCCCGATCCCTTGGCGCTGAAAGGCCGGGTCGACCGTCGCCGAGATCCAGTACTTGCGCGGGTGGAAGTTGAACGAGGTGTGGGCGAGGTCCCCGTACGCGACGACCCCACCCGAGCGTCGTTCCTCCACCACGAGCTTGGAACTGAAGTGGCCCGGCACCGCCGCTTCCGCCTCCTGCCAATGCCGAAGCTCCTCCGCCGTGCGACCGGACCCGGGATCGCTCAACTCGTCGAGCCGAGCTTCGGCCGCGTAATCCGTCGTGACGAACGGACGGACCGAATATCGATCGTCGTCCACTCGGAACCTCCTCCCCACTCCGGAGGAGCGACCCCACTTAGGCACGACGAGGCGGCCCGCCGGACCGAGCGGCGTGGACCCGGGAGTCCGGTGCCGACCCCCGTGGCCAAAATCGGTCGTGCCTCTCCCGGCCCGAGAGGTGACCCGATGGAGTGCGAGTCTTCGCCTCCGGCGGACCGTTGGGCGGAGGTCGGCCGCCGATTGGCCCCCGCCGATCCCCGAAGTCCATCGCCCGACAGGTACATCGCCCCGGACTCCTCTGGGCCTAGCGCGGGGGGTCCGAGGTCGTTGAGTCGGTCGACGGTGCGTCGGTCTCGGGGATGAGGCTAGCGCCGTGAAGCGATGCAGGGTGCTGCCCGGCGAACGCGTACGGCTCGCCGAGATCGACCCCGACAGTACGCCGGGGTTCGGGGGGGTCAAGGACGACGGCCACCGGGAACTCAACAAACTCACGACCCGGTTGGAGAAGTTGCAGGAGCTGCTCTACGCGGAGCACAAGCACTCCGTGCTGGTCGTCCTCCAGGGGATGGACACGGCGGGGAAGGACGGTACGATCCGACGCGTGTTCGCCGGGGTCAACCCACAGGGGGTGCGCGTTGCGTCCTTCAGGATCCCCTCCGTCCACGAGCGAGATCACGACTTTCTCTGGCGGGTCCACGAGGAGGTCCCGGGCCGGGGTGAAATGGTCCTCTTCAATCGGAGCCACTACGAGGACGTCCTGATCACGCGGGTCCATGGGATCATCTCGAAGGCGATCTGGGAGCGGCGGTATGGCGAGATCAACGAGTTCGAACGCATCCTTACCGAGGAAGGGACGACCGTCCTCAAGTTCTTCCTGCACATCAGTCGAGGCGAACAGAAGCTACGGTTGAGAGCGCGGTTGGACGATCCCACCAAACACTGGAAGTTTGCCGAAGCGGACCTCCAAGAGCGGGACCTGTGGACCGCGTACATGCGGGCTTACGAAGAGGCCCTCAGCAAGACGAGCACGTCCTGGGCTCCCTGGTACGTGGTCCCGTCGAACCGGAAATGGTTCCGAGACATGTTCGTCTCGGAACGGATCGTGACGACCCTTCAAGGATTCCGGATGCGATATCCGGCGCTCCTTCCTCAGCTCCGGGCCGCTCGAATCCGATAGCGAGGGGGCCGGGGCATTCGCGGTCGTGCCGCCACGCCGTTACGGGCCGCGGGGGGCTTGGTCGATGTCCTCGAGATCCTCCGGGACCGCGAGCTTGCGGCGAGTCCGGGGAAGGAACTCCTCGAGTCGACCCTGGGCGGCTTGCAGCGCGGGCAGATCCCCTCCGGGACCCCGAAGGAGGTACGCCACACCGACCGCCAGCAGACCTCCGGCGATGGGGCCGACGAGATAGACCCCGTAGTGGGCGAAGTTCAGGAGCAGGAGATCCGGTCCGAACGAGCGTGCCGGGTTCATGGAGGCGCCAGTGATCGGGCTGGCCCATAGGCCGGCAAGCGCGATGTAACCTCCCACCGCCAGCGCCGCGATGGGGCCCACGTTCTGCGCTTTGGAGGCCGTCCCGAGGATGGTACTGACCAGACCGAGCGTGAGCACGAGCTCCATCACCACCGCCTGGAGGTCCGAGATCCCCGGGCCCGGTTCCGTCGCGCCCACCACCCCGACCCGGCCGAACATCAGAACGAGGAATCCACACGCGATGGCCGCGCCCAAGAGTTGGGCGCCAATGTACCCCGGGACCCGCTTCCAAGGAAAATCCCCGCGGGCGGCGAAGGCGATCGTCACCGCCGGGTTGAGGTGAGCCCCGGAGACCGCGCCCATGAACAGGATGACGGCCATCACCATGAGGCCCGGCGCGACGACGGCTTCGACCCGGCCAACGGCTCCGTGGCTGACGGCCGAAACCACGTTCGCTCCCGCGGCGACGACAACGAGGAAGAACGTACCGAAGACCTCGGCAAACACCCTCCGCCCCTCCAGCCGGGGGTCGTCGAAGGCCCTCCGGTTGACCGCGAACCTCCACAGGAGGCTGGTGGCCGTGGTGTGTTCGGCAACGACGTCCGGCGGCGTCGGTTCAGCCACGGCGAGATCCTCGAGGGAGCGCCGCTCGAGGACGGCAGGCCCGCCTCCGCATCGCGTAGCGCGATTCGGACCGACATTATCCGCCTTTCGCGCGTCGATGCCGGCAGGAGCCGGGTCGATGCCCTGCACCGGACCACCCATGTTTCCCACTTCGCCGCCGGAAGACTCAGGATCCCCGACGGCGGCCGTGACGTCTCCGATAACGCGGAAGAACGCTTATGCCCGTTTCTAGCCTGCTCACGACGGACCCACGACAACCCCAACTCCTGGCCTTACCGAAGTCGAACGGGTCACCCTTGCCGCGGTGTGCGATGCACTGATTCCGTCGGTCGACGACCTGGCGGCGGAGGACCCAGAGTTCTATAGTCGGACGGGAGGGGACTTGGGGATCGCGCGTCACATCGAGACCCTTTTCGTCCAAGCGTACACCGAGGCGCAGCGGAATTCGTTCCGGCGGTTGCTCCACGCGTTCAACTCGCGGGCCACGAACCTCCTCCTGGGCGGAGCTCCGGTACGATTCTCTTCCCTCGGCCCATCCCAGCGGGAAGCCTACCTGGGGAAGTGGCGGGATAGTCGGATTGGATTGAAGCGCGCGGGATTTCAGGCGGTCAAGCGCCTGGCTACTTCGCTCTACTACGCGGTCCCCGGCCCCGAGGGCGCCCCCAATCCCAACTGGCGGTCGATCGGCTACCCGGGTCCCCCGAGCGATCCGGCGCCGCCTCCCCCGGGGGAGCTGAGTCTGCGGCCCCTCCAGCCGACCGAACCTGTCGACCTCGCGGTGGATTGTGTGGTGATCGGATCCGGCGCCGGGGGGAGTGTAGCGGCGGCCGACCTCGCCGCATCCGGGGCCTCGGTCCTGGTCGTCGAGGGCGGACCCTACGAGACGGCCGCGACGATGCGTCCGAGCGAGTATGACATGACCCTGCGGGTCTACTCGGGGTCCGGCACGTTCACGACGCGCGACGTCGCCTTCCTCCTGTTGGCGGGGCGGGGCGGGGGAGGCGGCACCTTCGTCAACTGGATGACCTGCCTTCGACCCCCTCGGTCGGTCCTCCGAGAGTGGCAGGAGACGTACGGGATTCCGGGCCTCTTGAGCTCTGAATTCACCGCCGACGTCGATCGAGTCTGGCGCGACCTGGAGGTTAACTCCAGGGAGAGCCAGATGAACGCCAACAACGAAGTGCTCTTCCGCGGTTGCACGGCCCTCGGATACCGCGAGGGCGTAGACTTCCACCGCATCGAGCGCAACGCGGTCAATTGTCAAGGACGCTGTGACTTCTGCGGGTACGGCTGCCGCTACTCTGCAAAACGGTCGACGATCCTCAATTACCTCCCCCAGGCGCAGGCCGCCGGGGCTCGATTCCTGTTCCGGACGACGGTCGACCGGATCGAGCACGATGGGAGTCGGGCACGGGGGATCCTGGGTCGGTACCGATCCGGAGAGGGCCGAGAGATCCCGGTCCACGTCCGCGCCCGATGCGTGGTGGTCGCCGCCGGGGCGATCGCGACCCCGGCGTTGCTGAAAGCGTCCCGTCTCGGGAACCCGCGGGTGGGTCGGGGGCTCCGTCTCCACCCGACGATCGCTCTCGCCGGAGTGTTCCCCTCCAACACCGACCCGTGGAAGGGACCTCCTCAGACGATCGCGGTGACCCGATTCCTCGACCTCGAGGGGAGCGGTCACGGATTCTGGATCGAGGCCGCGCCGGCCCATCCCGGGCTCGTCGCGCTGAGCGTGCCGTGGCCCGACGGACGCACCCACAAGCGCTGGATGCAGCAGGATTACCGCCGGTCGACCGCCACGATCGTGCTCGTGCGGGAGCGCGGCGAGGGCACGGTTGACCTGGACGGCCACGGTGACCCGGTCGTACGGTACGAGCTCCATTCGGCCGACCGCTCGACCCTCGCGAACGGGCTCGGGGAGGCGGCCAGGATCGTCGCGGCCGCCGGGGCGACCCGGATCGTCCCCCTCTACAGTAGCGGGGTGGGTTCCCAAGCCGCCGGCGAACGGTACACGGGTCCCGAGGTGGAGTCCCTCGTGGAGGAGATCCGTCGTCGGGGAGTCGCTCCGAACCGAACGATGCTCTTCAGTGCCCACCTGATGGGGTCGTGCCCGATGGGATCGGACCCGAGACGGGCCGCCGTCCATCCGAACGGCGCGCTCGACGGGGCCGAAGGGGTCTATGTCGCGGATGGCTCGGTCTTCCCGAGCGCGCCGGGGGTGAACCCGATGATCACGATCATGGCGATGGCGCACCGTACGGCGCGGGAAGCAATCCACTTCCTGGAACGCGCCGGGGCGCGCGCGAGCTGACCCGCCCCCGGGCGACCTCGGGAGAGATCACGGGAGGAGCGGGCTGGGTCCCTTCGGGTCCGTGGGTCTAGGTAGCCGTCGTAACGACGATCCGACCCGGGCCGAGGGCATACCACAGGAGCACGCCCGCTAGGATCAGGATCAACAGTCCGAAGGGACCGATCAAGAAGAGTAGGACGATCGCGACGAGGATGATCAACAGGGCGCCGAACAGGCTGATGCGGTGTACTGCCATGGTGCTACCAACCCGCGGGCGATGGATGATGCCTTGCTTGATTCGAATCAAGCGACCTCCGGACCCGCGGGATGAGCTCATCGCAGAACCCGGCCGAGAGCGCGAAACGAGACCGCCAGTATCGGAGAACTGGAAGGGCCTCAGGCCGAGTGAGGGAGGAGCCTCAACGTCGACCACGGGTCCACCGAGTTCAGGGAAAGGTCCGCCCGGGCCAACGAACCGACGTTCCGTCTGCGAGGTCTGAATTCAACGCCCGAGCATGAGATCGGGTGGGCAGGAAGGGGTTAGGCTCCTACGGTCGGGTCGCCGGGAATCCCGGGCGCAGGCCCGGGCGGCGACCGAGCGTAGTATCTCTCGGCGTTCCCGGGGACCCTTAGAGGGTCAAGTACCCGAAGAACACGAGGGCTACGACGACCACGACAGCGAGGACAATCCATCCCAACATCGTTCCACCTTTAAGGCGACGGCGCGGCCGCGCTGGAGGCGGCCGGGGTCGTCTCTGGCTTGGAACGGGGCGAGGCGATGGTCTTCGCGTCCCGACCCAGCTCCTTGCCAGCTTCTCCGATATCCCGAGCGGCGGTTGTGGTCGCGTCCGCGATCACGGTGACGCCTTCGACAACACCCTTCTTGACGTCGTGTCCCAGCGTCTCGGTCCCGGCTGCGACGACTTTTCCCACCTTAACGGGGGCGTCGACGATCTTCTGGGCGACGGTCTCGTTCTTCTCCACGGTTATGCTCTCCATCGATTTCTCCCCTTAGTCTAATTCTCCCAAGCCCGGCGCAGGGGTATAGCCGCCCTTAGTTCCGATTGAGCAGAGCGCATACCGATTTCGACGCACCCCCCGGTGCCCCGGGGTACCCTCGATCGGCGGTTCAGGGTCGCCGTCTGGAACCGGGACGGAAAGCACTATTGTACCCTTCGATTCTTGGGGCTCGCCCGAGGAGAGCGGGTCTCGCCGGGATTCGAGGGGTCGGTCATGCGGATTTTGGTGGTAGACGACGACCGGGGTTTCCGGGAGGAGCTGACGGACTTGCTCGGCAAGGCCAAGCACATCGCGACGGGCGTCCCATCCGCCGCCCGGGCTCTGGAGGCCCTGAGCGAGGACGAGTATGACGTCATGTTCACCGACCTCCGGATGGGCCGGCACAGCGGGATGGATCTCCTCGTTCGGGCCCGGGAGCGGTGGCCCCGGTTGCTCGTGGTCATGCTGACGGGGAAAGCGACCGTGGAGACGGCCATCCAGGCGCTGCAATTGGGTGCGTTCGACTACCTCCGCAAGCCGATTCGATCTGACCAGGTCCAGCGGGTCCTCGAACTGGTCGATCAGCAGCTGGCGCTGACGCGAGCCGGAGCGAAACCCCTCGACCCCGGCCGATACGCCAGCGCCCTGGCCGCCGAGGGCGGGTACGAAGTGCTCCTCATCTCGCCGCCCCCCGTCCACGTCACGACGAGCCGGGTCAGCATCCTCGCCCTAGACCCCGAGAACCCGTTTCGGATCCGGGATGCGGTCGAGGATTTCGTCACTCCGAAGGAGCGAGCCGCCGTCGTCCTCGCGGCGGTCGAGCAACTTCTGGAGCATCACCGGGAGGAGGATATCGCCACCCTGCTCGGAGAGATCCGTGCGATCCTGGTGGGGAAGGGACCGCTCGCGGTTCGGTCCTCGATCGTGTCGGCGGATGCGAACACCACGCTCGAGTCCCTCGCCAGCCCGATCCGCCGACTCGTCCTCCACCGCCTGTCGGATGGCACGTGCAGCTTCACGCAGGCGATGGAGGCCGCCCATCTCACGGACACCTCCAAGATCGCCTTCCACCTCCGCAAGCTCGAGGAAAGTGGCCTGATCACCCACGAGGCACGAGAGCGGTACCGACTCACGGTGAGGGGGAGAGGGGCGATTTCGATCCTGAGCTCGATCGACCACCTCGACTCGAGAAAGGGGAGCGGCAACCGGGTTTTTCCCTCGAAGATACGACCTCGCACCACGTCCTAGTACATCCGGATTCCCCGGAACCATCGGACGGGTGAGTCGTGCGGCCGAGTCCCCTTTGCCCGCCGACGTGATTCGGTTTCCCGCGACTGAGTCATTATAGGCGGACGGCGGTCGAGCCGTACGTGCCACCACTGGGCGCCTCCCCTCCGACCCTGCCGAGACCGCAGCGGGTCGTCTTGCCCCTGCTCGAAAGCCGACGGGAGTCGCCGACCGTGATGACCTTCCTCTTCTCGACCGACGGGTCGGGGTTCCGCTACCTCTCCAATCAGGCCATCCGCCTCGCCCTCCCCCACGTGGACGACCCGTGGGGCGCGGTCCGCTCCTTCTCCCTCTCGTCCAGTCCCTCCGAGCCGGGCCACATCGCGGTCACCTGCAAGATCACCGACACTCCGTTCAAACAGGCCTTGTCGCGCCTTCAGCCCGGGGACCCGGCCGAGGTCTACGGGCCCCTCGGCTCCTTCCTGTTCGACGGGACTCGACCGAGCGTGTACATCGCGGGCGGGATCGGGATCTCACCGTTCCGGGGCATGCTCCGCTACGCCGCCGACACGGGGAATACTTCGGAGAAGCGGCTGCTCTACTCCGCCCGAGTCCCGGAGGAGCTAGTCTTCCGCGCTGAGCTGGACCGTATGGCCCGGGCTTCGCCCCAGGTTGAGGTGGGGTACACCGTCACGCGGCCGACTGAGTCGGCCGAGCCGTGGAAGGGCCGGGTCGGGCGGATCACTGCCGCCTGGATCCGTGAGGTCGCTGAGCCCCTCGACCGACCCCGGTTCTACGTCGCCGGCCTTCCCGAAATGGTCGCAGAGGTCGTTTCGATGGTAGGCGGGGTCCTGGGTGTCCCCGAAGACGACATCGATTTCGAGATGTTTCGGGGGTACTGAACCGACGCCCCGTCTCACGGAATCCATCACGTCCGGCGCGAGGCACCGGGCGGTTCCCGGCCGATCGAAACTCCGCAACTCCTAAGACCTTCGAACATTGGATCGAGCCTCGGGACATCCTCCCCGAGACAGCGATTCCCGGCACGCGGTCGCCTCTGCCCCTGGAGACATCCCCATCGGGCTCTTCCAAGGAACGGAAACGTCCTCGAACCAAGGTTCATGCCGCGCCTGAGCCGAGGTCAACCGCTCGATCCACCGGCGGGAATCCATTGACCGCGGGCACGCCGCGACAGGGGGTGAGTGGATCAACCGATGGGCCAGACTCTCACGGGCATGTACGTCACCGGTTCGCCGTCGACTCTTATGCCCCGGGCATGCATCGAGGGGTCAGGCGACCCACCGTTGAGGGTTTTCTGTGCGGGCGATGGTTCTTAACGCCTCCGGTTCGGCGCTCCGCCTCGATGACCATCGGGCGACGCCTCCGCCGGGTCCGGACGAGATATTGATCCGAGTGCGGGCCTGCGGGGTGTGTCGTACCGACCTCCACATGGTCGACGGGGACCTTCCCCTCCCCAAGCTCCCCGTGATTCCCGGTCATGAGATCGTGGGGGCGGTCGGAGCGATGGGGGTCAACGTCACACGATTCCGGAAGGGAGATCGCGTGGGGGTCCCATGGCTCGGGTGGACCTGTGGCGAATGCCAATACTGTCGGACGGGACGCGAGAATCTCTGCGACCGAGCCAAGTTCACGGGCTATCACCTCGACGGGGGATATGCGGAGTTCGCCGTAGCGGATGCGCGGTACGCGTTCCCCATCCCCGATGGTGTTGGGGATCTCGAGTTCGCCCCCCTTCTGTGTGCGGGGATGATCGGATTCCGTGCACTCCGCCTCGCCGGCGACGCCGAGCGGGTAGGATTCTACGGATTTGGCGCGGCAGGACATATCGCGGTCCAGGTCGCGCGGCACCGCCACCAGGCGGTCTATGCATTCACCCGGCCCGGGGACACTCAGGGGCAAGAGTTCGCACGGAGCCTGGGAGCCGTGTGGGCTGGGGGCTCCGATGAACGGCCGCCCGAACTGCTCGATGCAGCGCTGATCTTCGCTCCCGCGGGCCCTCTCGTTCCGGCGGCGCTCGCCGCGACGGCGAAAGGAGGAACGGTGGTGTGTGCGGGCATCCATATGAGCGACATCCCGAGCTTTCCCTACGAGCTCCTATGGGGCGAACGCGTCGTTCGGTCCGTGGCCAACCTGACCCGGAAGGATGGTGAGGAGTTCCTCGCGATCGCCCAGGAGGCCGGCGTGCGAACCCGCACCACCGAGTTCTCCCTCGAGGAGGCGGACGAAGCCTTGGCGGCGCTGCGGGAGGGCCGGCTCGAGGGTGCGGCGGTGCTCGTCCCGTAGCTCGCCTCCGATACCCCGTTCTTCGATGGTCACAGGAGGCGCTTCATCTTCCGTCGGGGAAACGAGTTTTCCCAAGGTTCGTGCGAATACCGTCCTCCGGTCAGCCGGTTCGAGAGGAGTCGGGGAGTAACTCCTGGCCACTCTCTTCTTGGTGGAGGACCCCTCCAGGGTCTGATCCTCCCCAGTACCGAGATCATCCGGGGGGTCGGGATGGTCGCCGTGATCCGCAGCCGGAGGCGAACATCGGAGTCGTTCCAGTGGCACCGACACAGCGAACCCCACGTCGGACCCTGGGTCTGTGTCGCGAGTCGAACCCTCAGGGTTAGGCAGTTAGGGCGGGAGCGACCGCCGTGCGCGGGTCTCCTCCGACATGCCTCAAGTGCGGACTCGCATCTCCTCTCAGGGATCTGAACTGCCAGAAGTCTGGGACCTCGCTCTGGGGGCACCCTCGCCCCCGACCCCCCAGTCCACATGGATCCCAACTCGCGAAGTTCGCAGGGGTTTCCCGGTTAGGTCCGAGGGACCCGAAGGCAATAGATCCGATGCCGGATCTCCGTCGTCCCGATCGTCGCGCGCTCGATCGAAGGAGTGCCATGTCTTGCACCTTCGCGTTCCCCCTCTCCCGAGCCCTGCGGCGGCGGAACGTGCGCCGAGGTCGAAGTGCGGGGACGACGGCGAGGGTCGGCCCGCAGTCCTAGCCGGAAAGGGTTAGTCGCTCGACGCGGGCGGTCGTTCAGACCGAGCGATAATCGAGAAGCAGCTCGTTCACGGGCACATCGGTACCCACGATATCGAGCCCATGGATTTCCGTGAGCTTCTGGAAGAACCAGACGTTGAACGGATCCTTCATGCTCCTCAAGGAATCCAACGCTCCCTTCTCGGTTTCCGCTTCTTGGACGATCGCGACCATCTCGCCCTTCGGAGTCGTCTGGAGGAAGATGTTCTCTCGGGTGATCCCCGCACTCTTCCTCGATGCCTCGTACTCCTCCTTTCGCGACCCTTCGAGCTCGCCGACAAATTTCCGGAACTCCGCAGTCTTTCCTGGCTGGATCGGCGCCACAAACGCGTAGAGCTTCATCGTCTATCCTCGAGCCCCCCCTTCGAGTCGGAAGGGATAACCAATTGCTTGATTGAGATTGAGTCCGGCGAACGGCCGCATCTTCCCCCCCAATCGGGAGATGCCGCTAACGCATCGGCACCTTAGGCGGCCGATGAGCTGTTTACTGGACAAGGCCACCTCACGGGATCGGACCGGCGGGACTACGGAGGGAGCATCTCGCGGACGGATTCCGAGATCTCGCGGTACCGCCGATCGAGGTCTTTCGACCCAACGGCTTGCGGGTAGGCGAGTGCGATCGGCTGGGACTTTAGATAGAGTTGGTCGAGCGACGGCAGGGGTTCGTACTGCATCTTCCGCTTCGCATCGCGCGATTGGGCGGCATCTTTTTGGATCGACTCCATCTGTTCGATGGCCGTAGCGAGAGCCGGCTCGACGATGTCCTTCAGGATTTCCGGAGTGTACTTCCCCATCTCGATCTCGGCCAGCACACTCGCGCAGATCGAGCAGGAATCAAAATATCGTGCATAATCCCGATGGAGCAGGTTGCGCTTCAGGTCCGCGAATAGTTGCTCTCGAGCCGGTATCAACCCCTTGACCTGACCTCGGATCGCCTCGTCCACAATATTCGGGGGACCCTTCTTCCCCCCGAAGACGTCGAAGCCGGGCGGAAGGTTCGCGATTCCTCCCCAACCCATGGTATCCATCGTACAAGTCGGGCCGGTGTATTAGGAGGGCGCCGAAGCTCGAAGTCTAGGTGTGCGGGATGTGGCCCCTACCGGCTCCGCGTCCTCGCCCGCGGCCGGATCGCAGGCGGAAGCCGTTGCGAGGCGGTTCTCGTTCGCGCGCGGCCCCACGGGAACATAGAACTCGGGTCGGTCCCGGGGGTGAGGCGACGGGCAGCTCGCTCGATCGCCGACTGAGCCGCTTCGATTGAACCCGAGAACCGGGGGGCTCCCACGAGCGCGCTCCACGAGGACCAACTCTGCGCCTCGAGGGCGTGGGCCCCGGTGTTCGTATGCACCGATCGGGCGAGGACGAGTAATCGTGATTCGAGCTCACGCAGCGCGGTGCGGAAGCCTGAGGACCCGGCTCGAAAGTCCGGTGGCAACCGGTCGGCACGTATGGTCCCCTCGTGTTCGAGGTGGGCTAGGAGTAGGAGGGAACCCTTGCTCAAGCCGGTGGTTTGCCAAGCAGTCCGAGATTGACCGATCCGAACCACTGCGGGCCACAAGCGTCGATGGATCAGGGTCAACTTTCCGTGCCAGAGTTTGACGACCACCACGTCGGGGTCGCTATCGAGAGCTTCGCCAACTGAGTAGATCAATTGGCCTGCCGGATGTCCCCACCAGGACCCGGCCACGGGAGCCCCCGCCACAATCGACACGAGGGACCGAGCCTTCGGGTCAGTGAACGGAAGAATGCCTGATCGGGCCAAGTCCCGTCTCACTCTATCGAGAGGAAGGCGTCGGTCCTCGTAGAGCACGACCCCGTGACGGCGTCTAGCCAGATGAAGAGCGGGTCCCCTTCCATAGGGAGGTAGCCAGGTCTCTCGCATCGAAACCGGGCCGGCTCCCTTAGTCGGTGGAAGGCGCAATCTCAATTGGTGTAAAGCGTGGGGCGCGCTCTCCCGGGGAAAGATGTCTCCCGAGCCGACCCCGGCCCGTTTCTCGAGGGGCATTTGGGGGGCATGAAGCGAGTGGTGGGGGAGGGGCAGGGGAGGGGGTACGCCGCAAGGAATCAAGGAGGGGTGTCGGTCGCTACGGTGGCGGGTTCGCGCCGTCTGACCCGGGCTGGCGAGTCGATGCCATGGCATCAGGGGAGGACTTCTTACGGCGCCGCAGCAGGATCGCGGCCAGTACGCCCAGGAGGACGAGGATGACAATCCCAGCAAGCAGAGCGTATCCCTCAATCCCCGGGAGACCCAGGAACTGCTGCGGATTGGTCGCGTTGTTCTTGGGCGACGTCTGAGCGACCGCGAAACTGATCGGTTGGGAGACCGGGGCACCCTTCACGTCCACGGACCCTGTGCTCGGGCTCGCGGCGTATCCCGTGACGGACTCTACTTCGAAGGACCAGCTACCGTTGGCCTCAGTGAAGTTGATCGAGGTCGAGGATGAATTGAGCAGGGCTCCGTTCAGGGTCACGCCCCAAGATATTCCGGTCGGTAGCCCGGATTCGTCGAACCTCACGGCGTACTGACCGGGTCCTGGAACCGCTGAAAACGCGACGTTTCGGGTGGCCGGGCCTCCGTCCACCGTCACGTTCCCTATCGTCAAGCTCGCGGAGTACCCGGTGACGGTTCCCACCGAGAACGGCCACGTTCCGTTCGGGTCGAGGAACCCAATCGAAGCGGTGGCGGAAGAGTTGAGCACGCCGTGGAAAGTAACGCTCCACACGGTCGATGGAGGCAGACCCGTCTCGTGGAACATGACAGCGAAGGTAGAGTGAGCGGCCGTGAAGCCGATATCGATCGTGACGGCGGAAGCGGAAACCGTGACGTTCCCTGAGGTCAGGTTCGCCGTGAACCCCGGGATCGTTCCCACGATGAACGGGTACGTACCGGCAGTCTCGTTGAACACAATTGTGCTACTGTTTGAAGTGTGCGACTCCCCGTCCAACGTTACGGACCACGGGTTTGCCGCGGGAAGCCCAGTCTCTGCAAATGTCACCGCGAAGCTAGTAGGGACGGGCTGATAGATGATCGAGAGAGTTCCCTGGGCGTAGTTGCTCATCACGGTTGTACCGCGTGTCTCGTCATAGGTGGCGAATTCAGGAGAACCCCCGACGGGCAGGGTCGCAACGACAGCATTCGTAGCGTCCGAGATCACGGTAGTGGTGTTGGAGTTGAGATTCTGAGTGAAGACCTCCCCCACAGCTGCTTCGTAGAGCATAGTCCCAGGATCCACCCCGATAGGAATCACCGCCGTCACCGCGTTGGTCGCATCCGAGAGGACCACCACGTCACCGACAGTGTACGCGGAGACGAACAACTCTGCGCGGGCGGCATCGTACACCACTACCGCGGGATCCGTCCCAAGGGGAATGGTCGCAACGACCGTATCGTTGACGTCGGTGATGACGCTGATATTCTGCGAGTTCGTGTTCGCGACATATACTTCGCCCTTGGCGCTGTCATAGGCGACCCCGAAGGGTTCGCTGCCGACGGCCACTGTTGATACGAGTTCTCGGGTGAAGTCGGAGATCACGCTTACGTTGGCCGAGAGTTCGTTGGCGACAAAAATCTCCCCGGTTCCACTGTCGTAGACGAGGCCCCCGGGACCAGCGCCGACCAGGATGTTCGCTACGACCGTGTTGGAGGCATCGGAGATCACGGACACGTTGTAGCTATCAAAGTTGCTGACGAACAATTCGCCCTTGAGGCTGTCGTAGGCGACGCCGGCGGGCCCGATGCCGACGGGGAT
>Ga0209415_10006973_pt1 | contig 19897 bp, 16 predicted proteins | sample PeaSoiSIISIP2007_FD_187696 | JGI IMG/M metagenome (GOLD analysis project Ga0209415, IMG submission 187696) | Peat soil microbial communities from Weissenstadt, Germany - SII-SIP-2007 (SPAdes) (version 2) | ecosystem: Environmental > Terrestrial > Soil > Wetlands > Peat | place: Germany... | reverse complement strand
GGCGGCCCCCCCCGACGGGAAGGGCTACTGGCTCGTCGCCTCCGACGGGGGGATCTTCACCTACGGCGACGCCGCCTTCCGGGGCTCGGCGGGCAGCATCCACCTCAACAAGCCCGTCGTCGGCATGGCCGCGGACGCGACCGGCCTGGGTTACTGGCTCGTCGCCACCGACGGGGGGATCTTCACCTACGGCGATGCCGTCTTCCAGGGCTCGGCGGGCGGCATCCACCTCAACAAGCCCGTCGTCGGCATGTTGAGCACCTTCGACGGCGCCGGCTACTGGCTCGTCGCCACCGACGGGGGCATCTTCAGCTACGGCGACGCCGGCTTCCAGGGCTCGGCGGGGAGCCTCCACCTCAACGCCCCGATGGTGGGGGGCGCGCCGACCTGAGCCCGGCCTCGGCGTGCGGGATCCGCCCTCCCGCTCCGCCGGAGAGGATCAGAAGACCGCGATCGGGTTGACCGGCGACGCCGTGCCGCGGCGGAGCACCAGAGGTGCGACGGTGAAGAGGAACTCCCAGCGTCGCTCCTCGGCGCAGGCGTCGGCCAGCGCGTCGAGGTCAAGGTTGTCCATCAGGTGGACCCCCATGGCGGCGATGACCACGGTGTGGATCGGCATCACGACGCCCTCGACCCTGGACGGGAGGACATCGGAGACGCCGTCGCTGCCCAACGTGGCCACGTCCCGGTCGCGCAGCCACGGCAGGCACGAGGCGTCCAGGCCGGCCGCCAGGTTGGTGGCGTCCCACGGACCGTGCTCGGCCCGCCAGTGCCAGCGCCCGGTGCGCACCAGCAGCGCGTCCCCGGCACACACCTGCAGGCCGGCCCGCTCCTCGGCGGCCTCGAGGTCCTCGGGGAAGACCGCCTCGCCGGGCTCCAGGGCCTCGACGTCCCGCAGCGCCGGGATATCGAGCAGCACGCCCCGGGTCACGATGCCGTCCTGCAGGTGGTGGATGCCGAGGCGGGTGGCGCCGTGGGCGGTCACCGCCTCGGCCGGGTAGCCGTTGTAGATCTTCCCCTCGTGGAAGATGTGGCACAGGGCGTCGATGTGACTGGTGGCGAAGCCGTGGGGCGCAATGGCGAAGTAGTCCGCACCGAAGCCCTCGGTCGCCGTGCCGATCATGTGGTGGGCCACCGGGGACGGGTTGTCGGCCGCTGCCACGGTGTTGAGCGGGCGGGCGCACGAGACCGTCCGCCCGACCCGGACCGTTGCCGCTGCGGCGGCCGTCACCTCCGGCGTGATCAGGTTGAGCGCCCCGAGCTGGTCGTCGTCGCCCCAGCGGCCCCAGTTGGTCAGGCTCTCGTGGAGGGCGAGGACGTCGTCGGGCGCCATGGGCTCGCGGGGCACGGTGCGGACAGTAGCCCCCTTACCAATACGATCGCCCCATGACGACACTGCAAGGTGATTACGAGCCCAGCCCGTCCCAGTGGGTCCGCGACCAGGTGGCCGAGTACGAGTCCTCGGGAGGGCAGCGGGGCAACACCCTGCTCGACACGGGGATGCCCATCATCGTGGTGGCCACCCGGGGCGCCAAGAGCGGCAAGGTCCGCAAGAACCCCGTCATGCGGGTCGAGCACGGCGGTGAGTACGCGCTGGTGGCCTCCAAGGGCGGGGCACCCGAGAACCCCGAGTGGTTCCACAACCTGGTGGCCCACCCCGACGAGGTCGTCATCCAGGACGGGCCCGAGCCCGTCGCGGTGACCGTGCGCGAGGTCAGCGGTGACGAGAAGGCGGAATGGTGGGAGCGGGCCGTGGCCGCCTACCCGCCCTACGCCGAGTACCAGGAGAAGACGGACCGGCAGATCCCCGTCTTCATCGCCAGCCCCAAGGAAGCCTGAGCCTGACGGCGCCGAAGGTCGTGCTCAGCGCGCCTCGGCGAAGGCCCGCACCATGGCCACGCGCCACGGCACCAGGTTCGCCTTGCGCTCCAGCGGCGTCTTGCCGAGGCGCACGACGACGAGGTCGAGGGTGGGGCAGATCGTGATCGACTGCCCCTCGTAGCCCGCGGCGCGGAAGGTGCCGAGGGTGTCGCCCACCACGCCGTACCAGTGCGCGCCGTAGGGGTTGGCGTCGTCGGGGTCGACCGAGACCCAGGTCCGGCCGTAGTCGACCCAGCCCGGCGGGAGGATGCGCACGCCGTCCCACATGCCGTCGCGCAGGTACAGCAGCCCGAAGCGGGCGTAGTCGCGCGTCGTGGCCCGCACATAGGAGGAGGCCACCCAGGTGCCGGCCTCGTCGAACTCGGGGTCGGCGCTCGTCATGCCGACGGGCCCGAAGAGACGGCCGTGCAGGAAGCGGGCGTAGTCCTCGCCCGGCCCCACCGTGCGGGCGACGACGCCCGAGATGATGTTCGAGGTCCCCGACGAGTAGTTGAAGCGCGACCCGGGCTCGGCGGCCAGGGGACGGTCGGCGGCGAAGTGGGCCATGTCGGTCTGCCCCTCGCCGAAGAGCATCCGGATCACGTCGGAGACCCGGTCGTCGACGTAGTCCTCCACGAAGTCGAGCCCGTCGCGCATGGCGAGCAGCTGGCGCAACGTGATGGCGTGGCGGGGGTCGTCGGGGGCTGACCACTCGGGCACCGCGGCCGAGGCGTCGAGGTCGAGCCGCCCGTCGCCGACCAGCAGGCCGACGACGGCGTGCAGCATGGACTTGGCCATCGACCAGCTGAGCAGAGGCGTCCCGGCGGTCACCGGCGTGGGCCCGCGGTCGAAGTGCTCGAGGGCCCCGTGGTAGCGCTCGGCCACGACCTTGCCGCCATGGACGACGAGCACGGCGAAGGTGGCGGCGAGGGGACCCTCGTCGTCGAAGGCCTGCTCGAGCAGCGGCCCCAGGTCGACGCCGGGCGGGAGCTCACCCTCGGGCCAGTCCCCGGCCGGCCAGGGCACCCCGGATGGCTGCGGGGGGAGTGCGACGAGCCCGCTCATCGTCTCCTTCTCATAGCGAGGCGAGGAACTCCAGCAGGGCGGCGTTGGTCTCGGCCGGCCGCTCCTGCTGCACCCAGTGGCCGGCGCCGTCGACGACGGTGCCGCCGCGGAAGTCGGGGAGCGCCTCGGCCATGGCCTCGGCCGCCCCCGGCATCATGGAGTTCACCGGGTCGAGCGATCCGGTGATGAAACCGGTGGGCATGGTGTAGACGGAGGCCGAAATGCCCTTCGAGCGCTCCCAGTTGGCGTCCATGTTGCGGTAGAAGCTGATGGGGCCGAAGAAGCCGCTCTCCTCGAATGCCGCCGCGTACACGTCGACGTCGGCCTCGGTGATCCAGTCCGGGAGCACGTCGGGCGGGGGCGACAGGATGTCCATGAAGCGGGTGCCCTCGCGGGGGGCATCGGGCAGCGGGTTCGAGTTGGCCGCCATCCCCTCGCCGCCGGCGGCGTAGAGCATGGTGCGCAGGAACAGGCGCGGGTCGGCCTCGAACTCCGCCTCGGCCGGGCCGACGGGCTGGAAGTAGAGCATGTAGAAGAACTTCCCCTCGAAGATCACCTCGAAGATCTCCGTGGGCGGCGCCGGCGAGTTCGTGTAGGGGACGCTCATGTTGCAGATGGACGAGACCCGCTCGGGGCGGAGACGCCCCATCTCCCAGACCAGCATCGCCCCCCAGTCGTGGCCCACGAAGGCCGCCTGCTCGTAGCCGTAGTGGTCGAGCAGGCCCGCCATGTCCCCGGTCAGCTTGTCGGAGCCGTAGTCGGCGACCTCGGGCGGACGCGAGCTGCCGCCGTAGCCGCGCAGGTCGGGGGCCATGGCCCGGTAGCCGGCGTCGGCCAGGGCGCCGAGCTGGTGGCGCCAGGAGTACCAGAGCTCGGGGAAGCCATGGCAGAGCACGACCGGCGGGCCGTCGGCGGGACCGGCGACGGCCACGTGGAGCTCGATCCCGTTGGCCGGGATCCGTTCATGGGTGATGTCAGGCATTGGTCGACTTGGCCGCTCTCTCCTCTTGGTGCGTCTGAATGGCCGACATGACGGCGTTCACCGCGCTGCCGATGAACTCGGGCCGGTTCTCGGCGGCCCAGTCCCGGCTCCGGGTGAGCGACGCCGCGGAGCCCTGGAACCGCGGCGCCACGTAGCGTGCGATCAGCTCGTAGGAGTGCCGGGTGGCGGCGGTGTCCGCCCACTCGTGGCCCATGACCAGGTAGGTGCCGAAGCCACCGGACTGAGCCTGCAGGCGCTCGATCTGCGCGATGGCGTCGTCGACCGTGCCGATGACCGCGATGCCCGACGCGTTGAGGGCGTCGACGAGCGACTCGAAGTTCTCGGTGTCGGGCGCCAGGGGCAGGGCGGCCACCCGCTCGAAGTAATCCACCCACTCGGCGAGGCCGAAGGCCACGTCGGCCACCGCCTGCTCCTTGGTGTCGGCGATGTGCATCGGCCCGACGAGCCGCCACCGGTTGCGGTCCACCGTGGTGGAGAACTCGGCGGCCCGCTCCTCCATCACATTCCAGTGCGAGCCCAGCACGTCGAAGCCCCCCGTTGTTGTTGCGCCGAGGGAGAGGAGGCTGCATCCGAAGCGCCCCGCCGCCCGCGGCCCTGCCGGGGACACCTGCGCCGCGACCGCCACCTCGGGGAAGGGGTGCTGGTAGGGCAGCAGCTGCAGCCGGGCCTTGACCAGCTTGAACCACTCCGTCTCCATGGAGACCGTCTCGCCGGTGAGCAACTGGAGGATCGCCTCGAGCGACTCCTCCATCATGTCGCGCTGCTTGGCCGGGTCGATGCCCATCATGAAGGCGTCGGAGGGGAGCGCTCCCGGGCCGACGCCGAACATGACGCGACCGCGCGTGAGATGGTCGAGGAGGACCATGCGGTCGGCCAGCATGAACGGGTGGTGGTAGGGCAGCGACGAGACACCGGTGCCGAGGCGGATGTGGCGCGTGCGCGGCGCGGCGGCGGCGATGAACACCTCGGGTGAGGCGATGATCTCGTAGCCGGCCGAGTGGTGCTCCCCGAACCAGGCCTCGTCGAAGCCGAGCTCGTCGAGGTGCTCGATGAGCTGCAGGTCGCGCTCGAGCGCCAGGGTCGGGTTCTGGCCCACCGGGTGGAACGGGGCCAGGAAGATCCCGAATTTGAGGCGGCCGTCGGCGTCAATGGTGGTCATCGCTCTCCATGTCTGTCGGTGTCGTTCGGGTGTGTCGGTGTCGTTCGGGTGTGTCGGTGTCGTTCGGGTGGTCGGTGCCTACGGCTTCACGAGGATCTTGCCGTGTTCGCCCGGCGTGCGCAGCGTGTCGAAGGCGCCCGGCACACCGGCCAGGTCGACCACGGACGTGACCAGCAGGTCGGCACCGGGGACGCCGTCGGCCAGACGGGCCAGCGTGGCGGCGAACTCGTCGGGGGTGTAGCCGAAGGAGAAGCGGAGCTCCATCTCCTTGACCACCGCCATGAAGGGCTCGATGGAGTCGGTGTGCATGCACACCCCCACCACCACGATCCGGCTGTGCGGCGGGGCCTCCGCGATCAGCGATTGGAGCATGCCCGGCACGCCGACCGCCTCGAAGATGACCGGGTCCTTGACGGCGGCCCCGAGCATGCCCGCCCCGATGCGCTCCATGACGGTGCGGGCGATGCCGAAGTCGGGCCAGCGGTCGTGGGGTGAGCCCTCGGCGGGGTCGAGGACTTCGTCGGCCCCGAAGGCCTCGGCGAGGCGGCGCCGGGTCGGGGAGAAGTCGGCGGCCAGGACCGGGCCGTGGCCCCGTCCCTTCAGCGCGGCAATCACGGCCAGCCCGACCGGTCCGCACCCCACGACGAGGCAGGGCTGGCCCTCGGTGAGGCCCGCCAGCCCGACGGCGTGCTCGCCGACGGCGAGCGGCTCGGTCAGAGCGGCCAGGTCGGTGGCGAGCCCGTCGGGCACCGGGAGGCACAGCAGCTCCTGGAGCACCATGTGCTCGGCCAGGGCGCCGGGGTAGGCGTTGGAGTAGCCGATCTGCTCCACCCCCATCGGCCCCACGATGATGGGCACCGAGCACACGCGGGTCCCCACCGGCAGCGTGCCGGCGGTGTCGGGCCCGTGCTCCACCACCTCGGCGCAGAATTCGTGGCCGAACACGCAGTCGGCCGCCGGGTTGATGGCCGGGACACCCACCGAGTCCATCAGCCCGGTGAAGTGGGGGAAGTCGGCTAGGGCGTGCAGGTCGGACCCGCAGATGCCGGCGGCCAGCGAGCGCACCACGACATGACCCGACGACGGGACGGGGTCGGGGACCTCGCCCACGATCAGCCTTCCGCCCCTTGTCACCGCGGCACGCATGCCGGAACACCCCCCGGGCGGCGCGGCCGCCCGCATTCGTCGCTACGTTTGCCCGGTGAGTTTCACACAAGGACCTGAGCAGCGCCCGTTCGCGGGCGGGGTCGCGCTCGTGACGGGGGCGGCGCGACCACGCGGCATCGGCCGGGCCACCGCGCTCGGGCTGGCCCGGGGCGGGGCGGACGTGGCCTGCCTGGACATCGCCCGGCCCTACGAGGACGCCCCGTTGCACGGCACCGCCAGCAGTGACGACCTGGCCTCGCTGGACGCCGAGATCACGGCCCTCGGGGTGCAGGCGTTGACCGTGGAGGCCGACGTCTCGGACGAGGATGCCGTGGAGGCGGCAGTGGCCCGGGTGAGCGAGGAGCTGGGGACGGTCACGCTGGTGGCCAACGTCGCCGGGGGCAGTGGGCCCGGCTTCGGGCTCGGCCCGCTGCTGAGTATCCCGGTCACCGAGTTCCGCCGCGTGCTCGACGTCAACGTGGTCGGCACCTGGCTGGTCTCCAAGGCCTGCGCCACCCGCATGGTGGCCGAGGGCGTGGGTGGGCGGATTTGCAACGTCTCGAGCCAGGCCGGCAAGCGGGGCTTTCCCTTCCTCGGCCCGTACTGCGCCGCCAAGGCCGGGGTGGTCCTGATGACCCAGGTCATGGCGCTCGAGCTCGGGCCGGCGGGCATCGCGGTCAACGCGGTGTGCCCCGGCACGGTGGACACCGACCTCATGAACAAGGACTCGATGTTCGAGAACCTCATGGGCGGCCCCGAGGGCCTGGCGGCCTACATCGCCCGCGAGATCCCGCTCGGCCGCCTGCAGAGTGCCGAGGAGATCGCCAGCGCCATCTGCTGGCTGCTCTCCGAGTCGGCGGCCGGTGTCACCGGCGAGGCGTTGAACGTCAGCGCCGGACAGACAATGGTGTAGCGATGCCGATCCTCGATGCCCGCCACGACCTCGCCCACCCCGTCGAAGGCGACACCGCCTGGAGCGAGTCGTACTACTTCAACGCGTACGACCCCGAGACGGACTCGGGCTTCTTCAGCCGCATCGGCATCCGGCCCAACGAGGGGACGATGGACGTCGGGATGTCGCTGTGGCTCCCGGGCGGCGAGCTGGGCGAGTACCGCTGGGTGAAGGAGCAGCGGGAGATGGTCGACACCGTGCTCCAGGTCGGCGACGTCCGCTACGAGATGCTCGAGGCGCTGCAGTCGTGGCGCCTGACCATGGAGGGCGAGGTGCGGGCCCGCCCGTGCGTGCGGGGCGAGACCGCGACCCACCCGGTCCCCGTCGCGCTCGACGTGCGCTTCGACGCCGTCACGCCGGCCATCGGCACCGACGGGCAGCCGAGCGGCGGCCCGAAGTCGGCCGAGGCCGCCGCCGCCGCCGGCACGGTGGGCAGGGGGCATCTCGAGCAGGCGGGCCGCTGGACCGGCTCCCTCACCGTCGACGGCGTGCCGCACCGATGGCGGGGGGCCCACGGCAACCGCGACCGCTCCTGGGGGCCGCGGCGCTGGGGCGGCCCGAAGATGTGGCGCTGGTTCTCCATCAATTTCGACAATGGCAACGTCGGTGAGGACATGCACTTCGGGGGCATCCGCCTCGGCACCGACGCCGGCGACCTGCACCGGGGCTGGGTCTGGGACGGCGGCCGCGCCACCTCGGTCCGCGAATGGGGCGTGCGGACCGAGCTGGCCGATGACGGCGTGACGCAGCGGGTCGTGCACCTCGAGGTGCACGACAAGAAGGGCCGCATCTACCCGCTGCGCGGCGACGTGCTGCGGGTGGCCGACATCGGCCGGGCCGGCGGCACCATGGTGAACGAGGGGTTGGCGCGCTGGACCTACGAGGACCCGGCCGGCGCGACCCGCACGGGCTACGGCATCTGCGAGTACCTGCACCAGCTCGACGACGGCGGGAGGCCCGTCGTCCCCGTCACCTAGTCTGCGCAGGCGATGGCGCGGCTGAGCGGCGAGCAGATCGCGGCGGCGCTCGCCGCTCGTCTCGGCGGGACCGTGCGCGACCTGCTCCGGCTCTCCGGTGGCGCCTCGCGGGTGACGAGCGCGTTCGAGCTGGAAGTGCCCGGCGCCGCGCCGCGCCGGCTCATCCTCCAGATGGACCGGGGCGACCTCGGCGCCGGGGGCGGGAAGGTGCCCATGGAGCGGGCGCTGCTCGAGGCGGCGCGCGCCGCGGGGGTTCCGGTGCCCGCGGTCGTGGCCATGGGCGAGGGCGACGACCTGGGCGCCGACTGGCTGGTGGTCGAGCGCTTGGAGGGGGAGACCATCCCGCGCAAGATCCTGCGCGACGCCGAGTGGGCCGGCGCCCGGCGCGCGCTCACGGCACAGTGCGCCGGCGCGCTGGCCGCCATCCACACCATCGACCCCGGGGCGATCGACGGCCTCCCGACCGCCGACCCCCTGGGTGACCCGCTGCCCTTCCTGGACGCGCTGGGCGAGGCGCGCCCCGCGCTCGAGCTCGGCGTGCGCTGGCTGGACCGGCACCGCCCCGCGGCCGGGCCGCGGGTGACGGTGCACGGTGACTTCCGCTTCGGCAACTTCCTCGTCGGCCCCGAGGGCCTGCGGGGCGTGCTCGACTGGGAGCTGGCCCACGCGGGCGACGCGGCCGAGGACATCGGGTGGCTGTGCGCGCCGGCCTGGCGCTTCGGCGGCAGCGACGAGGTGGGGGGCTTCGGCTCCATGGAAGATCTCCTCGGGTCGTACGCGGCGGCCGGCGGCGAGGCGATGGACCGCGACCGGGTGCACTGGTGGCAGGTGCACGCCACGGTGAAATGGGCGGTCATCTGCTCGCTGCAGGCCTCCGCGCACCTGAGCGGGTCGACCCGCTCGGTGGAGCTGGCCGCCATCGGGCGCCGGGTCTGCGAGAGCGAGTGGGACCTCTTCACGCTGCTCGGTGTGGCGCCGGGCGACTCCGCCCCCGAGCCCGTGGGCAAGGGCAGCCCGGTGGCCCCCTTCGGGAGGCCGACGGCGGCCGAGCTGGTCGAGGCCGTGCGCGAGTACCTCGAGGGCAACGTGATGGAGCGCAGCGAAGGTGGGGCGCGCTTCGAGGCGCGGGTGGCGCGCAACGCGCTGGCCGTCGTGGAGCGCGAGCTCCTGTTGGGCCACGAGATGGCCACCGCCCACGCCTACCGGCTGCGTGACCTCGGGATCACCGATGACGCCGCCCTGGCGGCGGCCATCCGGGCCGGGGACTTCGACGACGGGTGGGAGCCGGTGGCCTCCGCCCTCGCGGCGTCGGCGCGCGACCAGCTGTTGGTGGCGAACCCCTCCTACTTGCCGGCTGCGAGCGCGTAGGCCGCCGGGTCCATGGCCGGCGCCTGGTCCAGCGCCACGGCGCCGGCGTCGGCGGTCTCGCTGGCGCGGGCGCCGATGCCCTGCAGGACGGCACCGGCCAGCAGGCCGCAGGCCATCATGAAGATCCAGGCGTGGTGGAAGGCCGTGACGGCGGACGCGCCCGTGGCGGTGCCGAGTATGGCGACCAGCCCGGCCACCCCGAGGGCGATGCCGATCTGGCGGGTCATGGCGTAGAGCGCGGAGCCCGTGGCGAAGCGCTGCGGGGGGAGCGGGGCGGTGGCGGCACCGCCGAGCGAGGGGAGCATGAGCCCCACGCCGATGCCGCTGACGATGCTGCCCGGAAGGTAGGCGCCGGCCCAGTCCGGCACCGCCCCGGCGTGGGTGATCCACCACAGCCCGCCGGCCGCGAAGAGCAGGGAGCCCACCGTGCCGACGGCGCGGTGCCCGACGCGGGCCCCGAGCAGCCCCGCGGGGAGGGCGGTCAGCGCGGCGAGAAGCGGGCCGGGGGCGATCATGAAGCCGGCGCGCAGGATCGACTCGTGCCACACCCCGGTGAGGAACAGCACGCCACCGAGCACCAGAGCGCCGAACCCGCTGAAGAAGACGAGCGAGCTCACGTCGGCCAGAGCGACGGCGCGGTGCCGGATCACGGCCGGCTCGATGATGGGGTTGGGGTGGCGGAACGAGCGCACGACGAGCCAGGCGCCCGAGGCGACGGCGAGCGCGAAGGCACCGACGATCCGCGCGCTCAGCCAGCCCCAGTCCGAGCCCTCGACGATGGCGGCCACCAGGCTGGCCACCGCCACCGAGAGCAGCGCGGCGCCGAGCAGGTCGGCCTTGTGCGCCGCCGGATCGCGCACCTCGCGCAGCACGCGGATCCCGAACACGAGGGCCAGCACGCTGAACGGCAGGTTCACCAGGAAGACCCAGCGCCAGCTGATCTGCACCAGGAGACCGCCGATGGGGGGACCGAAGGCGGCGGCCGCACCGCCGACGGCCGACCAGAGCCCGATGGCGGCTCCCTTGCGTTCGGGGCCGAAGGCGGGCAGGAGCAGGCCGAGGGAGGTGGGCAGCATGAGCGCGCCGCCGGTGGCCTGCAGGACGCGGGCGGCAACGAGGAAGCTCAGCGAGGGGGCGAGCGCGCACAGCGCGGAGGAGGCGGTGAAGATCGCCAGGCCGATGAGGAAGGCCTTCTTGCGCCCGGCCCGGTCGGCCCATCGGCCGGCGGGCACGAGGGCGGCGGCGAAGACGATCGTGTAGGCGCTGAGCACCCACGAGAGCGAGCTCAGGCTCTCCCCGTGGAAGCTGGCCGAAATGCTCGGGAAGGCGATGTTGACGATGAAGAGGTCCAGGGACGACAAGAAGACCCCCGTCAGCACGATGAGGGCGGTCAGGACCGGGCGGGAGCGCTCGGCCGGAGCGGTGGGACGCTGAGTGAGTTCTGTCATGAAACGTACTGTATGGGAGAAAGTTTCATAAAACAACGCTCTCGCCGGAATTCGCTGTATACTGGGACGATGCTCAAGCGTGATTACTCGAGCCAGTACTGCCCAGTCGCCTCGACGCTCGAGGTCGTGGGCGAGCGGTGGACGCTGCTGATCATCCGCGACGTCTTCCTGGGCATCCGGCGCTTCGACGACCTCCAGCGCGACCTTGGCGTGGCGCGCAACATCCTCCAGGCCCGCCTCGAGCGCCTGGTCGAGGCGGGGATCCTCGTGAAGCGCCCCTACCAGGAGCGCCCGTTGCGCAGCGAGTACCGCCTGACCGAGAAGGGCGCCGACTTGTGGCCGGTGCTCGTCGCCCTCCTGCAGTGGGGGGACCGCTACGGGCTGGAGGGCGAGCGGCCCATGATCCTCCAGCACCGCGACTGCGGCGGCGAGCTCGACGACCGCCGGCGTTGCCTGGCCTGCGGGGCCGACGTGACGGTGACCGAGGCCGTCGCCGTCCGGACCGGCGCGCGGCGGCCGGAACCCGCGGCCGAGCCCGTGAGCGCTTGAGTCGCCTCGCGGGGCGCTCCGTCGCGCACCTCGCTACCGTGGCCCCATGAGCGAGGACACGGCATGGCTGGACGCGACGGCACAGGCGGAGCTGGTCCGCACGAAGGAGGTCTCGCCGGCCGAGCTCGTCGGCGAGGCGATCACGCGCATTGAGAAGCTGAACCCGCATCTCAACGCCGTCATCCACGAGCTCTTCGACCGGGCCCGGGCCGAGGCGGCCGGCGACCTGCCCGACGGGCCCTTCCGGGGCGTGCCCTTCCTCTTGAAGGATCTGGGCGCCGAGCTCGCGGGCACGCCGTTCAACGAGGGGACCGACTTCTCGGGCGACTACACCTCGACGGTGACCCAGGAGCTGACGCAGCGCTACATCGACGCCGGCTTCGTGATCTGCGGCAAGACCAACACGCCGGAGCTCGGGATCCTGCCGACCGCCGAGCCGCGCCGCTTCGGCCCCTCGCGCAACCCGTGGAACACGGAGCACTCGACCGGCGGCTCCTCGGGTGGCTCGGCCGCCGCCGTGGCGTCGGGCATGGTGCCGATCGCGCACGCCAACGACGGCGGGGGGTCGATCCGGATTCCCGCTTCGTGCTGCGGGCTCGTCGGCTTGAAGCCGACCCGGGGGCGCAACTCGCTGGCCCCGCAGTACGGCGACATGATGGGCGGGCTGGTGGTCGAGCACGTCGTGTCGCGCTCGGTGCGCGACTCGGCGGCCATCCTCGACGTCACCTCCGGCCCGGTCCCCGGTGATCCCTACTGGGCCCCGCCGCGCCGCGGCCCGTCATTCGCCGCCGCCGGGGCGGCCGCACCGCCACCGCTGCGCGTGGCGGTCATGTCGGCGTCGCCCACCGGCAGCGAGGTGCATGCCGACTGTGTGGCGGCCGTCCGCGCCTCGGCGTCGCTGTGCGAGTCACTCGGGCACCAGGTGGAGGAGGCCGCGCTTTCCGTCGACGGCGACGCCTTCACGACCCACTTCATCAACCAGTGGGCCTGCAGCAACGCCTGGGCCGTCGCCGACTGGGAGGCCCGGGTGGGGCGGAGCGTCGAGGAAGGTGACCTCGAGCCGTTGAGCTGGGCCCTCACTGAGCTCGGCCGCTCCGTCAACGGGGGCCAGTACCTGATCTCGGTCCAGGAACTGCAGAAGATCAGCCGCCAGATCGCCGAGTACTTCGAGGGGATCGACGTCCTGCTGACCCCGACCCTCGGCGAGCCCCCGGCGCCACTGGGCACCTTCGACTCGCCACCAGGCGAACCGCTCACCGGGCTCTTCCGTGCCGCGGCTTACGTGCCCTTCACGCCACCGTTCAACGTGACGGGCCAGCCCGGGATCTCGTTGCCGCTGCACTGGAACGACGGCGGGCTGCCGATCGGCGTGCAGTTCGTGGGCCGCTTCGGCGACGAGGAGACACTGCTCTCGCTGGCGGGACAGCTCGAAGAGGCCGCCCCGTGGGCGGCGCGCCGGCCGCCGGTCGGGGCCTAGTCCGAACCGGGGCGGTCGGCCACCAGGACGCAGCGCGTGCCCGAGTAGATGGTGGGCATGCACTTGTTGCAGTGGATGCACAGTGACGTGGTCGACGTGCCCGCCTGCATCCGGTTCGGCAGGTCGGGCTCGCGCAGCAGGGCACGGGCCATGGCGACGAACGCGAAGCCCTCGGCCAATGCCGACTCGATGGTCGCCAGCTCCGTGATGCCGCCGAGGAGGATGAGCGGGGTGGACAGGGCGCGCCGGAACTGCCGCGCGTAGGGGAGGAAGAAGGCCTCCTCGTAGGGGTAGGACTTCAGGAAGCGGCTGCCGACGACGCGGAACCCGAGCCGGACGGCCGGCGGGAGCGTGGCGCCGAACTCGGCGAGCGGCGCGTCGCCCCGGAAGAGGTACATGGGGTTGGCGAGCGAGCTGCCCCCGGTGAGCTCCAGCGCGTCGAGCGCGCCGTCGGACTCGAAGAGCGCGGCGATCTCGACACTCTCATCGAGCCACAGGCCGCCGGCCACGCCGTCCGCCATGTTGAGCTTCGCCGTCACCGCCGTCTTGGGGCCCGCGGCGTCGCGCACGGTGCGCAGCACGGTCCGGGCGAAGCGGGCGCGGTTCTCCACCGAGCCGCCGAACTGGTCGTCGCGGCGGTTGAGCTTGGGGCTCAAGAACGCGCTGAGGAGGTAGTTGTGCCCGACGTGCACCTCTATGGAATCGAAGCCGGCCTCCACCGCCAGCGCGGCGGCCCGCCGGTAGTCCTCGGTGATGCGCTCGATGCCGGCCACGTCGACGGCGCGCAGCCGCGAGCCCATGGGCGTGAAGCCGCCCGAGGGGGAGAGGGCGGGGGCCCGGTTGGAGCGCGCGTTGGCGACCGGCCCGGCGTGGCCGATCTGGGCCGCCGCCGCGGCACCCTCGGCGTGCACGGCGTCGGTGAGGCGGCGCAGCCCCGGCACGGTGGCCTCATCGAGGAGCAGGCAGTGGCGGTCGGTGCGGCCCTCGGGTGACACGGCGAGGTAGGCCACCGTCGACATGGCGGCTCCGCCGGCGGCCACCCGGCGGTGGAACTCGACCAGCTCGTCGCTGACGGTGCCGCCCGGCATCACGCCCTCGAAGGTGGCCGCCTTGACGATGCGGTTGCGCAGGGTGAGCGGGCCGAGGGGGGCCGGGGCGAAAGCCTGGGGTGTGGCCGTGCGGGCGGTGCGTGGCATGGGTCCACCTTTGTCGACGCGGCGGCGAGCCGCACGTTGGCTCAGCCCGGGGTGTCTCCGGCGGCCGCCAGCGCGGGCTGGAGCGGCGGGCCGCTGATGCCGCAGGACCAGCACAACTCGTCGCCGTGGACGGGCGCCGGGGCGCGGGAGGGGTTGCGGATGGTCAGCGCCGCGAGAAGGCCGCCGGCGGCACAGACGACGCCGGAGATGAGCATGGCGGTGCGGAACCCGGCAGCAAGCTCGGTGGCCCCGAGCGCCGCGGCACCCGTGAGGCCGGCGAGCAGGGGCAGCACGGCGACCGCGAGCAGGCCCGCGGCTCGGGCGACGACGTTGTTGACCGCCGAGGCGATGCCCGAGTGCTCAGCCGGTGCCGCGCCCATGGCGGTGGCCGTCAGCGGCGCCACGGTCGCGGCGAGGCCGAAGGCGAAGAGCAGCACGGCCGGGAAGACCTGCGTCCAGTAGCTCCCGGGGTCGGTGGCCCGCGTCAGCAACGCCAGCCCGGCGCCGACGATCAGCGGCCCCACGGTCATCTGGAGGCGGGGGCCGATGCGGGTCGACAGCTGGCCGGAGCGGGCCGAGAGCGTGAGCATGACGAGCGTCACGGGCAGCAGCGCGAGGCCGGACTCGAGCGGGCTGTAGTGCTTGACGATCTGCAGCTCCACGGGGAGCAGGAACAAGGCGCCGCCGAGGGCGCCGTAGACGGCGAAGGTCACGGCGTTGGCCCCGCTGAACTGGCGGGAGCGGAAGAGCCGGAGCGGGAGCATGGGGTGGGCGCGGCGGTGCTCGACGAGGAGGAATGCGGGCGCGGCCAGCGCGGCCACGACGAGGGAGGCGACCACGCCCGGGCTCGACCACCCGCGCGCCGGGGCCTCGATGAGCCCGTAAGTGAGGCCGGCCAGGAAGATCACGGCGAGGGAGGCGCCGACGACGTCGATCCGGCCGGCGCTCGTCGGGTCCCTCGACTCGGGCACGTGGCGGGCGATGACGACGAGCACGGCGGCGGCCACGGGGAGGTTGATGAAGAAGACCCAGCGCCACGAGCCGATGGCGATCAGGAAGCCCCCGACGAGCGGGCCGGCCGCCGCGGCGACGCCGCTCAACCCCGACCAGGCGCCGATGGCGCGGGCCCGGTCGTCGGTGCGGAACGACGCCTGGAGGATGGCCAGGCTGGCCGGGGTCAGCAGCGCGCCGCCGACGCCCTGGACCACCCGGGCGGCGACGAGCAGCCCGGCGCCGGGGGCGAGGCCGCAGCACGCCGACGCGGCGGCGAACCAGACGACCCCGACGGAGAAGACCCGCTTGCGGCCGTAGCGGTCCCCGAGCGACCCGCCGAGGAGGAGGAAGGCGGCCAACGTCAGCGCGTACCCGGTGACGACCCACTGCAGCATGCCGACGCCCCCGTGGAAGTCGCGGCCGATGGAGGGGAGGGCGATGCCGACGACGGTCGAATCGAGCAGGGCCATCCCCGAGCCGAGGACCGTGGCGGCCACCACCCAGCGCCCCCGCCCGCTGGAGAGCGCGAGCGGGTCGGTCACCGTGCCCGCAGGGGGCGCGCCGCCGCCGGTGGCCGCCCCGCTGGTCACTGGGGACGATGGTGCATGGTGACGTCGACCGGTGGGCCGGGCCTCAGCATGCTGACCCTTCCCCCTGCCCGCGCCGCGGTTGGGGTTGTTGGTCACTTCAAGATGTTGACGGCGCGCGCGACGACGAGGATCCCAACCACCAGGGAGATGGCCGACTCGGCCATCATCATGAGCTTGGCCCAGGTCTTGACCGCCGACACGTCGGTCGGGCTGAAGGCGGCGGCGGTGGCGAACGAGAAGTGGAAGTAGTCGACGAACGTGGGGTACCAGCCCTCCCCGACGTGCTGCGGGTGCAGCATCTCGGGGAAGACGAGCGCGGGGCTGCCACCGGTGCCCGCGGCGCGCGGCGCCGGGCCGCCCCGGTCGAGGTTCCAGTACCACAGGGCGAAGGCGATGATGTTGGTGAGCCAGATGGCGGCGCCGCTGGCCAGTAGCACCTTGGCGTCCTGCGTGAAGTTGGACACGTCGACGATGCCGATCACGAGACGTACCGCGGCATCCGCGTTGGCGAGGGTGATCAGCCCGATAATGACGCTGGTCAGGTTGTGGAGCCACGGGCGGTCCCGGTCGATGCGGCCGGGGTCGCCGATGATGAGCGCGGCCAGGAGCACGACGAGGATGACCAGGAAGACCCAGGCAGCGTCGCCGTTGCGCAGCTCGTGGGGCAGCGTCGCCCGGAGCAGGCCGGTCGCGATGACGGCGAGCGCCATCGGCCAGCGGGGCTCGCCGGCGCGGGCCTTCTGCTCCCCGCGCAGGGGCTCGGGGCCGGTCGACATGGGGCCATCTTCCCCCACGCGGCGGGTCGAGGGCCGGGTACCCGCCGGCCCGTCGGCAGTTGCCACCCACCGGGGCAAAATCCCTAGGTGCGGTGGCCGAGGGTGCTAGCACCACGCCGGACCAGGGGGTAGCCACCTTGGTCGACCGGGGCGGACGAGGCACACTGCAGCGGAGAACCGGGGTATGGCGGTGAGGGTGAGACCTTGAGCGAACACCGACCACGAGTAGGGCCGTGACACCATCGGCCCTGCGCACCGCGGCCTACCGGTTCCGGCCCACCTTCGGGCGCCGGTGGGGCGAGTACCTCACGCTGGTCGTCCTCATCGGCTTGCTCGGCGGTGTCGCGCTGGGGGCGATCGCCGGCGCCCGGCGCACCCAGGCGTCGTACGCGACGTACCTGGCGACCACGAACCCGTCCGATCTGCAGATCTTCACCGCGTTCGCCAACCCCGCCCTCGGGTCCTCGGTCGGCTACAACGCGACGACGGACGCCAGGGTCCTCCACCTTCCCTACGTGCGGAGCGAGGAGGCGGTCGTCGGCTTCGACGGCAACATCGACTACGTCCGCGGCGTGCAGTCCCACATGCAGCCGGGCGAGAAGCCGCCGACCCTCGTCGGCGCCATGGGTGGCGAGTACACGACCCGGGACATCGCCCACCTCGTGGCAGGGAGGTTCGCCAACCCGCACGATCCTGGTCAGGCGGTCATGAACGCCCAGGCCGCGGCGGAGATGGGGCTGCACATCGGCTCGGTCATTCAGATCGGCCTCAACTCCGACGCCCAGGAGATCATCATGAGCGCGCCCACCGGGCCCTCGAATCTGCCGCCGGTGAAAGTGGCCAAAGTCAGGATCGTCGGCACCGTCGTCTTTCCCGAGGACGTCGACGTAGACGACTACGACAGCCTCGGCCTGTCCACGGTTCTCCTGTCACCCGCCTTGACGCGCCAGATCGCCGCCTGCTGTGCCTACTACTCGACGAGCGCGTTGAAGCTTGTCGGTGGCAGCGCCGACCTGCGCGCCGTCGAATCCGAGCTGGGAGGCCTCGATGCCGCCGTGACCTCCTTCGGGGGGTTCCAGACCAGTGGACCGGCCATCGCGGCGGCCGACCGCGCGGTCAAGCCCGTGTCGGTCGCGCTCGGCGTGTTCGGCGCGCTCGCCGCCCTGTCACTGCTGATCGTCGCCATTCAGGTCATCGGCCGTCAGCTCCGCCGGCATGGCGACGAGACGGCGACGCTGCGCGCCCTCGGTGCCGGTCCGGCCATGACGATGGCCGACGCCGTCACGGGCATCATCGCGGCGACTTTCGTGGGCTGCGCCGTGGCGGTCGGTGTGGCGATCGCCATGTCACCGCTCTTTCCGCTCGGGCCCGTGCGCCCCGTCTACCCCGTGGGCGTCGCCTTCGATGCGACCGTGCTCGGCCTCGGCTTCGTGGCCCTGGCCGTCGTGCTGTCGGGGGTTGCCGTGCTCGAGGCCTACCGGCTCGATCCGCACGTCCGCAGCCGCGTCAGGCGGGTGGTTCGGCCCCCCTCCGCGGGGACGCGTCTCGCCGTGTCTTCGGGGTTCCCGGTCTCGGCGGTGACGGGCGTCCGCTTCGCCATCGACCCGGGCGACCGAGACCCCGTCCCGGTACGGTCGGCCATACTTGGTGCCACCCTCGCCGTGGTGGTGGTCCTGAGCACCGTGGTGTTCGGCGCCAGCCTGAACAATCTGGTCACGCACCCGAGCCTGTACGGGTGGAACTGGGACTATGCAGTGCTTTCGGGATTCTCCGGCGACGAAGACCTGCCGGCCCAGCAGAGCGCGACCCTCCTCGCGCACGACCATTACGTCAGGGCCGCGTCGGGCGTCTACTTCGCCAAGGCAAGGTTGGATGGCCAACTGTTCCCGGTGATCGGGTCTGGTCTGAACGCCACGGTCGCGCCACCTCTGTTGAGCGGCCACGGGTTGCAGGCGCCGAACCAGATCGTTCTGGGCGCCGCGACGATGGCCGCACTCGGTAAGCACGTCGGGAGCACGGTGGACGTCGGCGCGGGTGGCGGACGGCCCGCTCGCCTGACCATCGTCGGCACGGCCACTATGCCGGCCCTGGTCGGGCCGGGCATGGGCATCGGCGCCATCATCGACTATCGGTTGATCCCTCCTTCGGTCCGCAACACCCAAGGCAGCTTCGTTCCGGGGCCCAACGCCTATCTCGTCCGGACCCAAGGCCCTCCGGTACAGGCCTTGCTCTCTCTGGAGCGGGTCGTCGAAGCGATCAACAGCCCCAACGCGCCGAGCCCCGGCTCGGCCGGAGGGGTCGTCTCGGTGCTGCGTCCGGAGGAGATCGTCGATTCCCACTCCATCGTGGCGATCCCCGCCGTCCTCGGTGCGAGCCTCGCCGTGGGAGCGGCACTCGCCCTCGGGACGACGCTCGTCGCCTCGGTCCGCCGGCGCCGCAGGGACCTGGCCGTCCTGAAGACGCTCGGACTCTCCGGGCGCCAGCTGGGGGCCATCGTCGCCTGGCAGTCGAGCGTGACGGTCGCCATCGGCACGATCATCGGCGTTCCCCTGGGCATCGTCCTCGGGCATGTCCTGTGGAATGCCTTCGCCGAGGCGATCCACGCGGTCCCCGTGACCAGCATCCCGCCGCCGTACGTCGCCGCCATCGCCGTTGGTGCGGTCGTGCTCGCGAACCTCGTGGCGGCCGTTCCGGCGCGCACCGCCGCCCACACCCCCACGGCGGTACTGCTGCGGTCGGAGTGAGCACGGGCCTGTGCGGCTGACCCGCGGACGCTACCCCTGGAGGGCGGCGATCCGACGGCTGAGGTTGACGGCATGGTCCCCGAGCCGCTCGTAGAAGCGGGAGATCAGCGTCACCTGGGCGGTCACTGTCGTAGCCATCGCTCCCCTGCCGATCTCGGTGGTCAGGCGATCGTGGAGGATGTCCAATTCCTCGTCCGCCTCGTGGAGCTCGAGCTCCCCCGCATCGTTCCCCGTGTAGGCAGCGGCCGTGGACTGCCACATCTCGGCCGCCACCTCCGACATCCGCTGGACGATGCCGCGGGCGACCGGCGTCATGTCGGCGCCGATGTTCGAGAGAGCCCTCTGGGCGATGTGCTCGGCGAGGTCGGCGCTGCGCTCGAGCTCGGGGAGGATGAGGAGGAACCCGACGAGCTGTCGCAGCGCGACGGGGTCGAGGTCGTCGGCCTCGATGCGCGACCAGACCACGAGCTCCAGTTCCGCGGTCATGTCGTCGACCTCTTGGTCCCCGTCGACCACCGCCTGGGCCAGCTCCATGTCGCCGTTCAGGAGGGCCCACGTGGCCCGGGCCATCGCTTCCCTCACGAGGGCGAACAG
>Ga0209415_10006971_pt1 | contig 19898 bp, 17 predicted proteins | sample PeaSoiSIISIP2007_FD_187696 | JGI IMG/M metagenome (GOLD analysis project Ga0209415, IMG submission 187696) | Peat soil microbial communities from Weissenstadt, Germany - SII-SIP-2007 (SPAdes) (version 2) | ecosystem: Environmental > Terrestrial > Soil > Wetlands > Peat | place: Germany... | reverse complement strand
CCGCCGCCCCGCCCACGCCCCCCGCCAGCGCAGCGCCTGGGGTAGCGCCCCCGGGCACGGTGCGCGTTCCGGACGCGAGCGGCCTGGCAGGGCACGACGTGGTGACCGCCCTCACCAAGGCGGGCCTGGTGCCGCAGATCGAGGGCTGGGGGCGCGTCGTGCGTCAGAACCCGCCGCCGGGGACGCCCGCGCCGAAAGGAAGCGCGGTGCGCGTGGTGCTCGAGCCCGCGTCATGATGGGGATCGTGGCGGACGAGGAGACAGCCGACCAAGGACTGAGGCTCGACGAGCTGGTGCGCGAGCTGCCCATGGCGGCGGTCGTGGACGGGGACACAGCGGTACGTGTGCGGGGGGTGAGGCACGACTCGCGTGCGGTGCGCCCCGGGGACCTCTTCGTGGCGAGGCGCGGGGAGAAGTCGGACGGCGCGCGCTTCGTGGCGGATGCCGTGGCGCGCGGTGCGGCGGCGGTGATGGCGGCGCGGGGGGCGGTCGACGTCGCGTCGGCGGGGGTCCCGGTCGTCGTCGTCGACGATCCCGCAGCGGCCCTCGGCTACGCCGCGTCGGCGGTGTACGGGCAACCGTCGTTCGCGCTCGAGGTCGTCGGGATCACCGGCACCAACGGCAAGACGACGACCGCGCACCTCGTTCGGGCGGCGGTCGACGGCGCGCTGGGGCGGCCTAGCTGCGGCATCCTGGGCACCGTGGGGCACTCGTTCGAGGGATGGCACGCGGACGCGGAGCACACGACGCCCGAGGCGGACGAGGTCGCGCGGACGATGGCGGCCATGCGTGCCCGCGGGGCGACGCACGTGGCGATGGAGGTCTCGTCGCACGCTCTGGAGCTCGGACGAGTGCGGGCGGTTCGCTTCCGCGTCGCCGCGCTGACCAACCTGACGCAGGATCACCTCGATTTCCACGGATCGATGGCCGCCTACGCCGCGGCCAAGGAGCGCCTCTTCACGGAGCTGGGCCCTGGCGCAGTCGTCCTTCACGTGGACGACCCGTTCGGTCGCGAGCTCGTCTCGCGAGTGAAGGCGCCGCTCGTGCGGGTGAGCGCGCGCGTTGGCGGTGACGCGGATGTGGTGCCGACGAAGGCGCGGGTCGACGCGCAGGGAATTGCGGCGACGGTGCGTACGCCGGAGGGAGAGGTGACCATCGCCTCGCGTCTCGTCGGAGGGCACAACCTGGAGAACCTCTTGCTGGCGCTTGGCATCGCGCACGCGCTCGACCTCGACGTCGTCCGCGCGGCCGAGGCGCTGTCGGGCGAGGCGGGGGCGCCGGGTAGGCTCGAGCGCTGTGACGGGGCCGGCGACGACGTGACGGCGCTGGTCGACTACGCGCACACCCCGGACGCGCTCGCCCGGGCCCTCGATGCGGTCCGTGCCGTCACTCGCGGCAAGGTGTGGTGCGTCTTCGGATGCGGGGGAGACCGCGATCCCACCAAGCGCGGTCCCATGGGCGAGGCGGTGGGGCGCCGCGCCGACGTCGCCGTCGTGACCAACGACAATCCGCGCACCGAGGACCCGAGAGTCATCGCGGACGCCGTCGTGGCCGGGGTTCGCGCATCGGGAAGGGAGCCGATCATCGAGCTCGACCGCAGGAAGGCCATCGACCTCGCGGTGCGTTCTGCCTCCGGGGGCGACACCGTGCTGGTCGCCGGCAAGGGGCACGAGGACTATCAGATCGTGGGCACCATGAAGCACCCGTTCGACGACCGGATCGAGACGCGTCGTGCGCTCGAAGCGCGCCGTCACGCGCGGGGACGGGCGTAGGAATGGCGACACCCATCGGCGCGAACCGGGCGGCGGTCGATGCCCGCTCCGCGGCAGAGGCGACCGGCGGTCGCGTCGTGCGCTCCACGGCAGGACGCGTCGCGCACGGGGTGACGACCGACAGCCGCGCGGTGGTTCCCGGCGGGGCGTTCGTGGCGCTTCGCGGGGAGAAGCACGACGGGCACGCCTTCGTCGGAGCGGCCATCGACGCCGGGGCGGCGCTGGTCGTCGTGGAACGAGGGAGGGCGCCGGATGACGCGCGAGCGGACGCCGTCGAGGTGGACGACACGCTGGTGGCATGGGGAGCCATGGCAAAGGCCCATCTGCGTGCGTGGCGGAGCGCGAACGCGGCGGCGCGGGTCGTGGCCATCACGGGCAGCGCCGGAAAGACGACGACGAAGGAGCTCTGCGCGGCCCTGCTGCGCACCGTCGGCGAGTGTCACGCCACCGCGGGGAACCTGAACAACCGCGTGGGCGTGCCGGCGGTGGTGCTGGAGCTGGAGCCGAGGCATCGCTTCGTCGTCCTCGAGGTGGGGATGAGCCTCCCGGGCGAGATCGCGGCGCTGGCGGGCATCGTGGAGCCCGACGTGGCGGTGATCACCAACGTGGGCCTCGCCCACGCCGGTGGTGTGGGGGGCTCTCTCGACGATGTGGCGCGCGAGAAGGGGGCGCTCTTCGAGGGCCTGCGTCCCGGCGGCGTCTGCGTCGCCAACGCGGACGATCCCGCCGTCGTCGCGCAGCTCGGCCGCGCCCCCCGCTCCGCCCGTGTGACGAGCTTCGGCCGCGCGGACGCGGCGCGGTACCGACTCGTGGATCGAGAGCCCGCGGGCTCCGAGGGTTCCCGTCTGCGCATCGATCGCGGGCGCCAGGACGTCGTGTCCGTGGTCCTGCCCATCCCGGGGGAAGCCGCGGCCGTCGACTTCGCGGCGGCGCTAGCGGCCGCGGACGCCGCCGTGGACGGCGCGGTCGACCCCAGCCGCGCCCTCGGCACCCTGCCGCCGATTCCGGGACGCATGCAGGTGCGCCGCGCCCGCGGTCTCACGGTGCTCGACGACGCCTACAACGCCAACCCGGGCTCGATGCGGGCCGCGCTGGCCACGCTCGCCGAATGGGGCGCCGGTCGGCGCGTCGCCGTGCTCGGCGAGATGAAGGAGCTCGGCCCCGCGGCGGAGCGGGAGCACGCGGCCCTGGCGGACGTAGTCGTCTCGGCCGGCGTCGCCCTCCTCGTGTCGTGCGGTGGCCTGGCCGACGTCCTCGCGCGCGCTGCCGGGTCCCGTGGCGTCGAGGTGGTGCTCGCCGGAAGCGTCGAGCAAGCCTCGCGCGACGCCGTGGAGCGCGTGCGTCCGGGGGATGTCGTCCTCGTGAAGGCCTCGCGCAGCGTCGGCGCCGAGCGCGTGGTCGACGCGTTGACCGGCGAGGGGGGTCGCTGACGTGCTCTACGAGCTGCTCTTCCCGCTGCGGCACGACTCCGAGTGGCTCGGGTGGCTGAACGTCCTCCGCTACCTGCCGTTTCGCACCATCGCGGCCACCGTCACGGCCATGCTCCTGGCCTTCATCCTGGCGCCCTGGTTCATCCGCGAGCTCCAGAAGAAGCAGATCGGCCAGGTCATCCGCGACGACGGCCCCGAGACGCACAAGATCAAAAGCGGAACCCCGACCATGGGGGGCGCGCTCATCCTCCTCAGCGTGCTCGTGCCGACCATCCTCTGGTGCGATCCGCGCAACGTCTTCGTCTGGGCCACGACGGCCGTCACCGCCGGCTACGGCGTCATCGGCTACCTGGACGACTACCTCAAGATCAAGCTCAAGAACTCCCGCGGCGTGCCCGGTCGCTACAAGCTCCTCGGGCAGTTTCTCATCGCCGGCGGCGTCCTCTCTTACGCCTTCCTCGCCAAGGACCACGTTCCTACCGACTGGTGGGACATCCGCTTCAACCTCGGCATCCCCTTCGTCGCGTTCTCCAAGCACCCCATCGTCCTCCCGATCTGGCTCTACCTGCCCTTCGTGGTCCTGGTCGTGGTCTGGACCTCGAACGCCGTGAACCTCACCGACGGCCTCGACGGTCTCGCCATCGGCCCCGTCATGATCAACGCCGGCACCTACCTCGTGTGGGCGTACCTCGCCGGCGCCACCTTCGGAATCGCCCACGTTTCCCAGCGCTTCGTCGTCGCCAAGTACCTCGACATCCCCGCCATCGCGAGTGCCGGGGAGCTGTCGATCTACTGCGGGGCCATGGTCGGGGCCGGCATCGGCTTCCTCTGGTACAACACGTACCCGGCGCAGGTGTTCATGGGCGACGTCGGGTCGCTCGCCCTGGGCGGCGGCCTGGGGATGTGCGCCGTCTTCACCAAGAACGAGCTCCTTTCGGCCGTCCTGGGGGGGGTCTTCTTCCTCGAGGCCGTCAGCGTCGTCGTCCAGGTGACCAGCTTCAAGCTGACCGGACGGCGGATTTTCCTCATGGCCCCCATCCACCACCACTACGAAAAGAAGGGGTGGGCGGAGCCCAAGATCATCGTCCGGTTCTGGATCATCTCCATTCTCTTGGCACTCATGAGCCTTTCGAGCTTGAAGTTGCGGTGAGGACTCGTCTCCGGCCCCCCCGGAGCCCTGTCCAACTTGGTGTCCATGGAGTCCGAGCTGTCCGGAAAGCGCGTGGTGGTCGTGGGCCTCGGGGCGAGCGGCGTGGCCGCGGCGCGCCTTTGCCTGCGCCGTGGCGCGCGCGTCGTGGTCAGCGACGGCAAGCCGCGCGAGGCGCTGAGCGCCGAGGCGCGGGCCCTGGAGGGGGAGGGCGCCACCCTGGTCGCGGGGGGGCACGCTGCGGCGCGGCTGGACGAGGCGGACGTGGTGGTGGTGTCGCCGGGGGTGCCGCCGCTGCCGGAGGTGGCCGCGGCGGAGGCCCGGGGGGCACAGGTCTGGGGGGAGGTCGAGCTGGCGGTGCGGTCGATGGCGCACGCAGCGCCGGTGGTGGCCGTGGGCGGGACCAACGGCAAGAGCACGACGACGTCGCTGGTGGGCCTGCTGCTCGAGGCGCACGGGATGCGCGTGTTCGTGGGGGGAAACCTCGGCGAGCCGCTGGCGGACCACGCCGACGAGTGGTTCGACGCGGTGGTGCTGGAGGTGTCGAGCTTCCAGATGGAGCGTGTGGACACGTTCCGTCCGCACGTGAGCGCGCTGCTCAACGTGACCGACGACCACCTCGACCGGTACGCGAGCTTCGACGACTATGCCCGCGCCAAGGGGAACGCGTTTCGACGTCAGACGGGCGACGACTGGGCCGTCGTCCCCGCGGGCGACGCGATGTGCCGCCGCGAGGCCGGGCGGGGGAGGGCGCGCCTCGTGACGTTCGGGCCGGGCGGGGTGCTCGACGTGACGGACGACGCGGTGGTCGACCGGCGGACGGACGACCGCTTCGCGCGCGGCGAGATGGCGCTGACGGGGGGCCACAACGCGCTCAACGTTGCAGCCGCCGTCGCCTGCGTGCGGCCCTTCGGGGTCACGGCCGACACCGTGCGCCGGGTGCTGCGCGAGTTCCGCGGGCTGCCTCACCGGACGGCGCTCGTCGCCGAGGTGCGCGGCGTGCGCTTCTACGACGACTCGAAGGGGACCAACGTCGGCGCCGCGGTGACCGCGCTGGACGGCCTCCGAGAGCCCAGGGCGGTCCTCATCGCGGGCGGACGCGACAAGGGCGGCAGCTACGGGCCGCTCGTGGACGCGCTCGGGCGCAAGGGACGCGCCGCGGTCCTCCTCGGCGAGGCGGCGGACGCCATCGCGCGCGCCGTCGGGGATCGCGTCCCGGTGCGACGCGCGACCACGATGGAAGAAGCGGTGCGGGTCGGCGCCTCGCTCGCCCAGCACGGCGACGCGGTGCTCCTGTCGCCCGCGTGCTCCAGCTTCGACATGTTCCGCGACTACAAGCACCGCGGCGACGAGTTCGTCCGCGCCGTGCGCGTCCTCGAGAAGGAGGCGGCCGCGTGATACTGAAAAACGTCCGCCGCACCGTCGGCCTCCAGCTCGCCGCCCCGCTCGACGCCAAGCCCAACGTCGTTCGCGCCTCGGGCCCGGTCGACCCGGTGCTCGCTGCCGTCGTCGTCGCCCTCGTCGGCTTCGGCGTGGTCATGGTCTACAGCGCGAGCGCCGTGCAGGCGACGGTGCAGTACCACGATCCGCAGTTCTTCCTGAAGCGGCAGGCCGCGTACGCCGTCGCCGCGCTCGCCGCCCTCTGGGTCTCCAGCCGCATCGACTACCACCGCCTCTACAAGCTGACCTACCCGCTGCTCGCGCTCGTCGGCGTGCTCCTTCTCCTCTGCGTCGTCGGCTTCGGGCACTCCGGTGGCGGCGCGGCGCGCTGGCTGTCCATCGGTCCCGTGCACGTGCAGCCGGCCGAGATGGCCAAGGTGGCGCTCGTCATCTGGCTCGCCTACTCGCTCGCGAAGAAGGCCGACAAGATCAAGACGTTCACCGTGGGCTTTCTGCCACACCTCATCGTGGCCGGCGTCTTCATGCTCCTCTGCCTCAAGCAGCCCGACTTCGGCAGCGCCGTCGTGCTCCTGATGCTCACCTTCACCATGCTGTTCATCGCGGGTGCCAAGGTCGGCTACATCCTGGGCGCGTCCATCGTCGGCGGAGCCTTCGGCGCCGCAGCCATCCGCTTCCGCGAGTACCGCTACGAGCGGTACCTGGCCTGGCTGCACATGGACGAGCACCGGCAGGATCTCGCGTACCAGCCCTTCCAGAGCGTCATGTCCTTCGGCTCGGGCGGCCCGACCGGCCTCGGCATCGGGCGCGGCCTCCAGACGCTGTACCTGCCCGAGGCGCACACCGACTTCGTCGCCGCCATCATCGGCGAGGAGCTCGGGTTCCTCGGCGTTGCGGCGCTATGCGGGGCGTACCTGCTCCTCGTGGCGCGCGGCGTGCGGGCGGCGCTCAAGGCGCCGGACGACTTTGGCTCATTCCTCGCGTTCGGGCTCTCGACGATGTTCGGCGTGCAGGCGCTCGTGAACCTCGCCGTCGCCCTGGCCGTCCTTCCGACGAAGGGACTGACCTTGCCATTCGTGAGCTTCGGGGGCTCATCGCTCCTGATGAACGCCGTCGCGGCGGGGGTGCTGCTGAACATCTCGCGCCAGTCGGGCGAGCCGGCGGTGGATGCGACGCCGCCGGCGCCCGAGGTCGAGGTTCCTCTCGAGAGCGCGATGGAGCCGGCGGTGGAGGAGGCACTGTGAGCCGTCCCACGGTCCTCATCGCGGGCGGCGGCACGGGAGGGCATGTGTTCCCGGCCGTCGCGGTCGCCGAGTCGATCGAGGCGCTGGCGGACGTCGACGTGGTCTTCTGTGGCACGGCGCGGGGCGTGGAAGCGCGCGTGGTCCCGGCCCACGGGTGGCGGTTGGAGCTCCTCGACGTGGAGCCGATGAAGGGCGGAGGGCCGCGGAGGGCCGTGCGCGGGGCGATGTTGGCGGCGCGCGCAACCGTGCGCGCGCTGGGGCTCGTGCGCTCCCTGCGTCCGAAGGCGGTGCTGAGCGTCGGCGGGTATGCGTCGGGGCCGGTGTCGCTCGCCGCGGCGCTGCTGGGAGTCCCGGTGGCGGTGATGGAGCCCAACAGCGTGGTGGGCCTGGCCAACCGGCTGCTGGCGCCGTTCGCGAAGCGTGCGTACATCGCGTGGGACACTGCGGGCGCCCGCTTCCGCCCACGAGCGAGGCGCGACTACGGGGTGCCGTTGCGGGCCGGCTTCGGGCCGAAGCCGTATGCGGCGAAGGGGACGCTGCGGGTGCTGGTGCTCGGGGGAAGCCAGGGCGCGGGGGCGCTCAACGAGCGGATGCCGCAGGTGATTGCACGTCTTGCTGGCGTGCCGGGGCTCGAGGTCGTGCATCAGGCAGGGCGCGAGCGCGACGCCGCCGTACGTGCCGCCTACGAGCACGAGAAGGTGGAGCGCGCCACCGTGGTGGCGTTCATCGACGACGTCGCGCGGGCGCTCGCGGAGGCCGATCTCGTCGTCGCGCGCGCCGGTGCCTCCTCCATCGCCGAGCTCACCGTGGTCGGGCGGGCCGCCGTGCTCGTCCCGTTCCCCCACGCGGCCGACGACCACCAGGCCAGGAACGCCTACGCCCTTGCGCGCGCCGGCGGGGCCGTCTGCGTGCGCCAGGAAGCCGCCGACGTGACCCGGCTGGCGGCCGAGATCGGCCGCCTCCTGCGCGACGATCGCGCGCGCACCCTCATGGCCGACGCCTCGCGCGCCTGCGGCAAGCCCGGTGCCGCGCGCGACATCGCCGCCGATCTGCTGCTGCTCGCCGGTATCGCCGAGCGCCCGCACACGGCCACCAACGGCTCCTCCCGCACCACCCACCGCGCCCAGGAGGCGAGCTAAGTGTTTCGCGGGCGCGTTCGCCACGTGCACTTCGTCGGCATCGGCGGCATCGGGATGAGCGGCCTCGCCGAGATCCTGCGCACGCTCGACTTCGACGTCAGCGGCTCGGACCTCAAGCCCAACGAGAACACCCGCCGCCTGGAGGGCCTCGGCGTGCGAGTGTTCATCGGCCACGCCGCGGACAACGTGGGCGGCGCCGACGTCCTCGTCTACTCGAGCGCCATCGATCCGCACAACCCGGAGATCGCCAGGGCGCGCGCCCTGGAGGTGCCCATCATCCCGCGCGCCGAGATGCTCGCGGAGCTGATGCGCGTCCGCTACGCCATCACCATCGCCGGCTCGCACGGCAAGACCACGACGACCTCGCTCGTCGCCACCGTGCTGCGCGCCGCCGGGCTCGACCCGACGGTGGTCGTCGGGGGCAAGGTCAACGCGCTCGGGAGCAACGCGCGCCTCGGCGAGGGGGACCTCTTCGTCGCCGAGGCCGACGAGAGCGACGGGAGCTTTCTCAAGCTGACGCCGACCATCGCCGTCGTCACGAACATCGATCCCGAGCACCTCGACTACTACGGGACGCACGAGGCTGTGAAAGAGGCCTTTGTCCAGTACGCCAACCGTGTGCCCTTCTACGGATTGTGCGTGATGTGCATCGACCACCCCAGCGTGCAGGAGGTCCTGCCGCGCATCGAGCGACGCCACGTCACCTACGGCGTCGCGCGTCAGGCCGACTACCGCGCCAAGAACGCCCGCTACGAGGGGCTCGCCACGCACTTCGACGCCTTCCGGCGCGACGAGCCTCTCGGGCGATTCGTCATCCAGATGCCGGGTGCGCACAACGTCCTCAACGCGCTCTCCGTCATCGCCGTGGCCGACGAGCTCGAGGTGCCCCTCGACGTCACGCGCGACGCCATCGCGGGTTTCCACGGCGTGCAGCGCCGCTTCACGGTGCTCGGTCAGCCGGGCTTCGCGAAGGGCGGCAGGCGCGGCGAGGTGATGATCGTCGACGACTACGGGCACCACCCGGCCGAGATCGAGGCCACGCTCGACGCGGCCCAGCGCGGCTTCGACCGGCGCGTCGTGGTCGCCTTCCAGCCCCACCGCTACACGCGCACGAAGCTACTCTTCGACGAGTTCACGCGCGCGTTCAACAAGGCCGACGTGGTCGTGGTCACGGACGTGTACCCGGGCGGCGAGAAGCCGATCGAGGGGGCGACGGGCGAGGCACTGGCAGAGGCGATCCGCGCGCACGGGCACCACGCGGTGACGTACGTGCGCGACAAGAAGCACGTGGCGCAGGCGCTACGCGACGTCGTCGAACCGGGGGACATCGTCATCGCGCTGGGCGCCGGGGACATCAACGCCAGCGCGCGCGAGCTGCTCGCGATGCTGACGAGGGAGGGCGCGCCGTGAGCCCGGCCACGCAGGCCAACCGGCGGGTGAAGACCCCCCGGCTCCCCCTGGACCCGTCGCAGGAGCCTCTGCCCGCGCCGCCGCCGTCGAGGCGCGCGCGTCCTCCGTCGCGCGTCCTCGCCGCCCTGCGGACCGCGCTCGGCATCGTCCTCGTCGTCTCGGCAGCCCTCGGCGTGGCGTGGGTCGCGCGCCGTCACGTGATGACCAGCCCGCGCTTTGCCGTCACGGAGATCGACGTCGTCGGCCACGAGCGACGAACCGCCGAGGCCATCGCCACCGAGAGCGGGGTCACCGCCGGGGCCAACGTGTTCTCGCTCGATCTGGACGGCGCGCGCGCACGTATCCTCGCCGACCCGTGGATCTCGCAGGCCACGCTCGCTCGCAGGCTTCCGGGCACCATCCTGATCCAGGTCACCGAGCGCAGGCCCGCCGCCCTCGTCGCGCTGCGCGACACGTACCTCGCGACCGCCGAAGGCGAGCCCTTCAAGAAGCTCGAGCCGGGGGACCCCGTCGATCTACCGCTCGTGACGGGCCTCCGCCAGGAGGGGCTCGACGACGACCGCGAAGGGACGATGCGCACCATCCGTCGCGCCATCGACCTCGCGGCCGAGTACGAGCACGGCGCCCTCGCCCGGCGCGCCCCGCTCGAAGAGGTGCACGTCGACTCCGACGGTACGTTCGCGGTCGTCGTGGGGCGCAACGCGCTGGAGCTCGTTTTAGGGGGACCGCCGTTCCGTCGCAAGCTCGATCAGGCCGCGCGAGTCGTCGCGGAGCTCGACAAGCGCGGCGCGAAGGCCGACTCCATCATGCTGGACAACGACTCGCGCCCGGAGCGGGTCGTCGTCCGCATGCGCTGAAACGAACGTAGGATCCCGCCATGCGCATCGCCGTCACCGGCGGCTCGGGAGAGCTGGGCACGCACGTCCTACGGCGCCTCGCCGCCGACGACTCCGCGACGGAGCTTCGGTGCGTCGACATCCGTCCTCCGCTCGTGTGCAGCCCGAAGCTACGGTTCGTCCACGCCGACGTGCGGGACCGCGGCGCCCTCGAGCGCGCCTTCGACGGCTGCGACGCCGTCCTCCACTTCGCCTTCATCGTCACCCGCAAGCTCCCGCGCGACATCTTCTGGGGCATCAACGTCGACGGCTCGAAGAACGCCTTCGAGGCCGCCGCCGCCGCGCGCGTGAAGAGCGTCGTCTACACCTCCTCGGTCGCGCAGTACGGCGTCGTCCCCGGGCAGCCCGTCCCCATCGTCGAGGACACACCGCGACGCCCGCAGCCGGAGCTCCCCTACTCCGCGACGAAGCAGGAGGTCGAGGTGTGGCTCGACGGGTTCGAGGCCGCGCACCAAGGGATGACGATCACGCGGATCCGCCCGGCGCTGCTGGTGGGGGAGGGGATGGAGCACGGCCTGGGGCGCCTGTGGAAGCGGCGCACGCTCCTCGCGCCGCGCGGCGCGCCGATCCCCATCGTGTGGGACGAGGACGTCGCCGACGCGGTGCTGCTCGCGCTGAAGAAGGGCGCCCGCGGGGCGTTCAACGTGGTGGCCGACGATCAGCGCCCGCCGGGCGAGCTGGCGCGCGCGTGCGGGATGCGCGCCATCGAGCCACCGCGCGCGATGGGGATCGCCCTGGCCCGGCTGTCGCCGTGGCTGGAGAAGCTGGACCTCCTGGAGGCCTTCGACGAGCAGTGGCTCGCTGCGGGCGAGTCGACGTTCGTCGTCTCCAGCGAGAAGGCGCGGCGCGAGCTCGGGTGGACGCCGACGTGTCCCACGGCGATCGACGTGATGAAGCGCTTCGTCGAGGTCGTCCCCGCGCGGCTCGACCGGCGCATCGCGGCGTTCCTGCGCGCCGTCGCGCTGGCGGCGCGGCTCACTCCCGGGATGGCGCTTCCGGACGAGGCGGTGCGCGCCCGTTCGCAGCTCTGGTGGAGGCTGACGGGCGAAGGCGGGGGCGACGTGGGGATCCTCTGGGACGCGGGCAAGCTCACGATGACGCGCAAGCCACCGCGGCCGCCGACGTCGATCGCGACGATGCCGGCGAAGCTGCTCGTCGACGTCCTCGCCGGGCGCACGCGCCTCGCCACGCACCTCCTGACGGGCCGACTGCACGTGGAAGGGGAGCCCGCGGCGGGCAAGGCGCTGGTCTGGCTGATCGACGACTTCCCGAAGCAGGCGGGCCTGCAAGGCCTCGCGGCGCGCGCCCTGTCGCGGTGGATGGCTGCGTAGAACCACTCGCGGTTCGTGCTAACACCACACGGCGATGACCACGGGCGAAGCCTCCACCTCCATCGAGCGCTCGCTCGCCGCGCTCCGGGCCACGTTCCGCGCGCGCTTCGAGGCGGCGGCCACCGAGCAAGCCCTGCGCGACGAGAACGCGAAGATCCTCGGCCCGAAAGGCGAGCTCACGGCGATCCTCAAGCAGATGGGCTCCGTGCCCGCCGACGGGCGCAAAGCCATCGGCGAGCTCGTCAACTCGGTGAAGCAGGAGGTGAAGGGCGCGTTCGACGACCGCCTCCGCGCGCTCTCCCGCGCCGAGCGCGACGCCGACCTCAACGCGGCCCCCTTCGACCTCACCCTCCCCGCGCGTGCGCCCTCGCCCCTCGGACACGCGCACCCCATCTCCCGCGTGCGCGACGAGATCGTCGACGTGCTGGTGAGCCTCGGCTTTGCGGTCCACGACGGCCCCGAGGTCGAGCGCGAGGAGAACAACTTCGGCAAGCTGGGCTTCCCTCCGGATCACCCGGCCACCGACATGCAGGACAGCTTCTGGACGACGGGCGGCATGCTGCTGCGCACGCACACCAGCAACATCCAGGTGCGCGCGATGACGAGCCACCCTCCGCCGATGGCGTACATCGCTCCGGGCGTGACGTACCGCCGCGACGACGACGTGACGCACTCGCCGATGTTTCACCAGATCGAGTGCTTCCTGGTGGACGAGCACGTGACGATGGCGAACCTGCGCGGTGTGCTGTCGGAGTTCGCGGAGCGGTTCTTCGGCGCGGGCACGCCGGTGAGGCTGCGTCCGAGCTACTTCCCGTTCGTCGAACCCGGCGCGGAGGTCGACGTCGGCTGCCCGTTCTGCCGGCGGCCGGATGGCTCGCGCGCGGGGTGCAGCGTCTGCAAGAAGACCGGGTGGATCGAGATCCTCGGGTGCGGGCTCATTCACCCCGTCGTCTTCGAGAGCTGCGGGATCGACGCCGACAAGTGGACCGGCTTCGCCTTCGGGATGGGCGTGGAGCGGGTCGCGATGGTCAAGTACGGGATCCCGGACGTGCGGCTGATGTTCGAGAACGATCCGCGGTTCCTGGCGCAGTTTTGAGGGAGGGGGCGGACCCGCAGATGCCCGACGATCCGGTCGCACGGCTGGGCAACACGCACCGGCGGATGGAAGACGAGCTGGGCTCGCTGGAGGTGGCGGCGCGCGCGGGGGATCGGCAGAGGCTCGACCTGGGGCTGGAGTTCTTCGCGTCCGCCGCCAAACGGCATCACGAGGACGAAGAGGCGTCGCTCTTCCCGCGGCTGCGGGGGGATGCGGGCCTGGTCCCGCTGCTCGACGCGCTGGCGGCGGAGCACCGCGAGCACGAAGAGGCGCGGCGGGAGATCGAGGTGCTGGTGCGGGGGAGCGGGGACGCGCGGGAGCTCGAGGCGAGCGTCGCGCGCTTCGTGGCGATGCTTCGCGCGCACATCGAGAGGGAAGACCGGGAGCTGCTGCCGGCGGCGGAGCGGGTGCTGGATGCCGGGGCGCGGGAGGTAGTGGCGGAGGAGATGCGGGGGCGGAGGCGGCGGTAGACGGGGGGCGCTCACTCGTATGTGCTGACGGCCTTTGGCGGCTCGAGGCTGCTGCTCAGGACCTGGCACGAGGTGCGGTTCGGATCGCAGCCGCAGTCGTTCGTCTCCAGCACGTCGAACGAGAACGCCTGCCCGCTCGAAGGGCTCGCCTCGCCGTCGATGTCGATCGTGTTGCAGAGCATCGCGCTGCTGCCGATCGAGAACGTCGCCCCGAACGAGGACACCCCCGCGCGCGCGCTGCCGTCGACGCGCGACTGCGTCAGGGTCACCGTGCCCGGGTCGACCGCCGTCACGCCGTCGCCGAGAGTTCCGTCCTGGTTCGCGACCGTGCCCGTGACGAGCGTCTGGTCGACCGTCGCGCTGCCGTTGGTGGCGAGCACGCCCGTGGCCTGGTTCGCGGCGACCAGGCACGAGGTCATCGTCAGCGACTGCGTCGACGGGAAGGTCGCGTCGCGGTAGACGACGACCCCGTCGCCGAAGGTTGCCCCGCCCGCGGTCGTGGGCCGGGTGCTGCGGATGACCGTGCCCTCGATCGTCACGTCGGCCCCGCTGAGCGCGATGCCCGTCGCGATGGCGGTGTCGATGACCGTGGCCTGAACCTGCACCGTCGATCTCGGTGCCTTCGCCGAGGCGAGGCCGACCAGAATGCCGAGGCCACTCGCCGCGCTGGTGTCTCCGATCTTCGTGTTGCGGATCAGGGTCGAGTCGATGATCGCCGAGGCGGACTCGATGGAGATGGCGTCGCCCTCGTTGCGCTCCACGAGCGAGCCGTGAACCTCCAGCGACGCCTTCGTGGCCTGGTCCGTGCTGTAGGCCACGCCGACGCCGTCGCCGCCGTGCGTGGAGGCCTCGATCTTGTTGTCGCGCACCACGGAGCTCCGGATGACTACGTTGGACCCGACGCTGGCCACGCCGTTGAGGTAGTTGTTCTCGAAGAGCGAGCGCGTGATCGTCGCGCTCGCCTGCAGGCCGCCGACGGCCTGCGCCTGCAGGCCGGTCCCGCGCGTGCCGTCGCTCCGCTCCCCGGTGTCGCTCACGAGCGTGGAGTCGACCGTCGCGACGACGTTGCCGCCGACGTACACGCCGTACTCCAGGTTCCCCTCGATGGTGGAGCCCGAGATCTGGAGCGTCGGCGGCTTCGCTCCGGGCGCGCTGGACGACGAGACGACGCCCCACCCGCGGATCCCGGACGAGGCCTCGATCCCGGTGTCGCGAACCACGCTCCCGGTGAGGCTCAGCGAGGACTCGTTGGCGTTGACCGCCTCGTCGAGGGTGCGCTCGACGACCGACGTCGTGACGCCGAGCGTGCCGCCCCCCTCGCCGGTGATGCCGTTTCCGAACGAGCCGCTGCCCGGGGCCGGCCCCACGTCGCGGATCACGCTCGCCGAGACGCTGGACGTGCCGCCATTCGCACGCACGCCCACCGTCGAGGTCCGCTCGACGACCGAGCCGGTGAGCGAGAAGGAGCTCGTCGCGTCGACGCCCACGAGCGCGGTGTCGTGGACCCAGATCCGATCGAGCGTCACGCTGCTGCCTCCCTGGATGGCCACGCCCGCGCCGCCCCCCGTGAGGGCGATCGTGTGCACCTCGCTGCCGGACGCTCCGGCGCCGAGCGTCAGCACGGAGGCGCCGGCCGGGCCGGCGATCGCGACCATCGACGGGCACCGGCCCCACAGCTTCACGGCGGCCGCCGGGGCGAGGGTCTCCGGATAGCTCCCCGCTGCCACGGCGACGATGGCTCCCGGCGCTGCCGCAGCCAGCGCGCTCGCGATCGTCGTGAACGGCTTGCCCGCGCTGCCGTCGCTGGCGCCCCCGGCGTAGCTCGCGTCGACGTAGGTGGTCGTCGCGTCGACCGGGATCGCACCCCAGGGCGCGCTGCCGCAGTCCGCGATCGCTCGGCACGCGGCGTCGCCGGGGACGGCGATCATGCCGAGAGCGCACGTGGGGGCGGCCGGAGCGCCCGCGGCGGCGCAGGACGTGTCGCCCGGCACGGCCATCTCGCCGGCCGGGCAGTCCATGGCGGGAAGCGTGGCCGTGCACCCCGCCTGCCCGTCCGAGGTGAAGCCCACGCCGCACATCGAGGCCGGTACGCCGGGCCCCTGGCACGTGCCGTCCGCGAGCTGTACGTCCTCCGTCTGGCAGCCAGCAGGCGCGGGCGGAGGCGTCGACCCACCCCCGCTACCGCCACCCCCACAGCCGCTGCCGAGGAGCGCGAGCAGCGCGAACCGGCTCCAGTCCCCCATGCTCGACCATGCTAACCCCGTCTGCCGCGCGGCTGCAGGGTTGGTCTACCGGCGGGCCTTCTTGCCCTTCTTGGGCGCCTTCTTGCCGGGCTTCTTCTTGGCGACCCTTCTGGCCGTCGTCTTCTTGACGGCAGCGGCCTTCTTCTTAGCCGGCTTCGGCCGGGTCGTGCCCTTGGTGTACTTCGGCTGGTAGAGCTGCACGCGGATGCCGCCGGGGACTGTGAGGTGCGTCACGTAGCCGTACCCTCGGTCCGCGATCTCGTCGCAGGTGACGTCACGCGACTGCAGGTCCTTCACGACGGCCTTCAGATCGTCGCAGTAGAAGGACACGTCGTGACCGCCTGCGTCGGCGGGATCGTCGACCGGGTGGACGCCCAGGTCACCCTCCTCGAAGTCGAAGATCCACCAGCCGCCGCCGATGTCGCTGCCGGGCAGCTTGAGCTTCGTGCGGAAGAAGGAGCGGGTCGCGTCGGGATCGCTGGAGTAGAGGAGACCGTGGATGCCTCGGATCATGCCGCCAGCCTAGACCAACTGCCGGAGGTGGGCGGCGCGGACTGCGGCTCTACCGGGGTGCCGCCTTCGCCGCGCGGGGCCCGATCTTCGTCAGGAACGTCTCGGGCATCAGGCGCTTGAGCGCGGCGATTCCCCGGGCCTCGCGATGCGGCAGCACGTAGAGCTGGCCCTTCTCGCACGCGCGCAGCGCACGCTTTGCCACCTCGCTCGCCTGGACGGGGCTCTTCTTCATGATCTTCTCGATCGAGTCGGGCGACACCGCCGTGGACGTCGACCGGGCGTTCTTCGCGATGTTCGTCGCGAAGAAGAACGGGCAGAGGACGCTCACCCCGACGCCCGTGCCCGACAGCTCGCCCGCGAGCGTCTCGCTGAGCGCGACCACGGCCGCCTTCGTGACGTTGTACGGCGCCATCTGGGCGGCACATGCGAACGCCGCGATCGACGCGACGTTGAGCACGTGGCCGCTGCCGCGGCGCTTCATGTCGGGCAGGAAGAGGTGGCATCCGTAGATGACGCCCCACTGGTTGATGCCGGTGATCCACTGCCAGTCCTCGATGGGGACCTCCCCCACCGCGCCTCCGACGGCCACGCCCGCGTTGTTGATGAGCAGGTCGACGCCGGAGAGCCATTGCGTCGCCTCGGCGTGCAGCCGCTTCATGTCCTCGAGCCTCGCGACGTCGCAGCGGAGGGTGCGGGCCGTGCCGCCGCGGTCGGAGACGCTCTTCGCGGTCTCCGCGAGCCCTGCCTCGTCGACGTCGGCGAGAACGACGCGGGCGCCGCGATCGGCGAGCTCGAGGGCGAAGGCGCGGCCCAGGCCGGACGCGGCGCCGGTCAGGACACAGGAAGGGGAGGCAGGGAGCATGCGCCGCATCGTCACCGACGAGGCGCGGCGCGTCGACCGAATTGGGCCCGCGGCCCGGTGGGCTCACTGCACCGACGCGTCGAAGGTCGTCCAGCCGGAGGTCACGAACGCCACCCGTCCCGTCGGTGTCTGCGCGTAGCTCGTCGTCGCTCGCTCGGCGCTTCCTTCGCAGCGGTCTCCCGAGCGGAACGCCGCGAGAAGGCTCCCGGGCATCGTGACGGTCCCCTGCGCGTCGGGCGCGGAGCAGGCGACGATGCCGCCGACGTCGTCGTCGATCGTGACGGACATGGTGTCCGCGTTCGGATCCGGCTGCCAGGTGATCACCATGTCCTCGGTCGCGGCGAACGAGGAGGGAGCTTGAACGGCGGGAGGGATCAACGCGAGGGCCGAGACCCTGAAGGCGCCGATCTGGGCTCCCGCGGCGCTCACGCTGAGGAGGTCGCCGGCGTGCCAGACGTCGGGCGCGCTCATGGGCAGCGACATGTACCCCCAGCCACTGAAGCCGAAGGTGCCGAGGGAGGCGTTCGACGTGGCGTCGACGAGCGTGATCGGGCCGGCGTTCGCCTCGGTGGCGACGGAGCCGCCGCTTCCCGGAACCGGGTCCGGCGGCGGCGGCGTGGGGGCGAAGTAGCAGCAGCCACCCGCCGTGGCGGTGGCGCCCGCGCAGTACGCGGTCGCCGGGGGGGCGGGCTGGAGCTGCACGTCGAAGCGGTCCGAAGGGACCTCGCTCGCCGTGTCCGCGTACAGGGTGCCGATGATCTGCTGCGGCCCACCGGTCGTGGTGGTGGTCCCGGCGTCGCCGGTGGAGTCGTGCTGGCCGTCGCCGCCAGGGGTCGTCCCGACCTGACCACCGCAGGCCAGGTGGAGAGCGGCGAGGAGACCGAGGGCCATCGGAGGGAGGCGCATGATGTGGGCGGGAGCAAGGGCCGTGCCCCGCGGGTCAACGAGTCAACACGCGGAGAAGGCCGGGATCGTGTGTCAGGCGGGGCGGCACAGATGCGACGTCGGGGACGTGGAAGGAGTTGCAGGGCCCGAGCGAGGATCGCTGGCGACGCTCGCAGGAGGACGAACGCCCGACGGAGGAGAAGGGGTGCTCCTCGCAGGAGGGCTGGCGATCTGGCGAAGGGGGCTGGCACTCCTCGAAAGGGCGCTGGCGTACGAACGAAGATCGCCGGTCCTCCTGGAAGAAGTGCCAGTCCCCGAGCGAGGGGCACCGGCTCCCGTCGATGAATCGCTGGCACCCGAAGCAAGGGCATGGGCGATCGAGCGACGGGCGCTGGCGTACGACGATGGATCGCGGGCCCTCCTGGAGGGAGAGCGACCTACTCGCGCACCACCTCGCCTGCCGAGGCGGCGGTGACGGCGCGCGCGAGCCATCGGTCGAGCAGCGGCAGGTCGGAGCAAGCGGCGATCTGCGCGCGGACCTCGTCGGGTACTGGGATTCGGCGCTCGGCGAGCACGGCGAGGACGGCGTGGGCGCGGCCTTCGGCCACGTAGCGTCTCGCGAAGTCGCTCTGGTACTCGTAGTTTCCACTCGCCATGATCGCCTCCAGGATAGCACGCGCTGCTTCGTTGACCGACGCCAGGACCAGATCCGCGTAGAGCTTGGCGCGCTCGCCGTCGAGGCCGCGCAGGGCGGTCAGGGTCGCTTCCCCTGCGGCGACGGCGTCCTCTCCATGGCCGCGAAGCATCACCGACAGCACCGCCAGCTCGGGGGAGAGGGCCGCAACGGCGGCGTCGCGCACGATGGGGACGGCATCCGGCCCGAGCACCAGCGGGACGAGAACCCAGCCGGGATGACCCGTGGCGATCGGCGTGGCAGCCCACGCGGCCACGGCCGATTCGGGCGTCACGACCAGAAGCGCGACGTCGCAGCGAAGTCGGGCACGCAGTCCGGCCAGGTAGACGGGCCATGTCCAGCGCTTGTCCGCGTCGCGGGCAAGCTGAGCCTCGACCACGATGGCCGCCAGCGGCGGCAGGTCCGCCTCGTCTTCGAGCAGGAGCACCAGGTCCGCCCGGTACTCCGTCGGTACGACCTCGGTCAGCGTGACGTCGCCGATGCGCGCCCGGGCGAATGGTGGCATGGGCGTGTGGAGCGAATCGCGGAGCAGCTCGGGGGCGAGGCTGGGACGGTTGCGAAACAGGGTCACCAGGGCGTCGTGGGTGAGCGACGGCATCCGTGTCCTCCTGCACCCCTGTCGGACGGAACACGCCGCGGGTTGCGTGAGAAGGTGCGGGTGCTCGCTTTCGAGCGACGACGCTCACGCGCGAGCGGCCCCTGCTCACTTTCGAGCGCCACCACGCTCGGGCCCGAGTGTTCTCACCTACTTGCGACGGGTGCCGGCGGGCGCGGCGATTGCTCTCCGCCAACCCCACTCGGACGGAGGTGACCTCTGGACGCCCTTCTCGTGCAGGACTGGGTGACGCTCGCAGCGGCCACCGGGATCACCTCGATCATCCAGGGGGCCGACCGTTGGCTGGAGGTCCCGACCGTGGCCGACGCGGTCTTCTACCTCGACGTGAAGCAGCCCGGGACCACGACTTCCACGGCCGTCGTCACCATCAACTACCAGACCGCCCCCCGGCGGGAGGACTCCTCCTTCGTCACGATGCTCGGCGTCCCCCTCATATCGACGACCACGACGAACGTCGGCGCGGTTCTCGGCGCCTACGCGCAAGTACCCATGGCGAAGTACGTACGCTGGCAACTGTCCTTCACCGCTGCAGCGAGCGTCACGTTTCGCCTGTGGATGGCCACCTACCGTTGGTAGGCGAGGTCGCCGTTCTGGCGGGCATTCTCGACAGCGGGAGCTCGGGCCAGCCCACGAGCCCTGAGACGCCCGACAACAGTGGTCCCCCACCCGAGCCGCCGGACGACACAGGGGATAGCGGAGACTCCGGCGGAGACGACAATCCCAATCAGCCGCAGTCGGGACCGGACACGGGGG
>Ga0209415_10006970_pt1 | contig 19898 bp, 18 predicted proteins | sample PeaSoiSIISIP2007_FD_187696 | JGI IMG/M metagenome (GOLD analysis project Ga0209415, IMG submission 187696) | Peat soil microbial communities from Weissenstadt, Germany - SII-SIP-2007 (SPAdes) (version 2) | ecosystem: Environmental > Terrestrial > Soil > Wetlands > Peat | place: Germany... | reverse complement strand
CGATGGTGTGGCGCGGACCGATGGTGACCCAGGCGCTCGAGCAACTGCTGAACGAAACCAACTGGCGCGACATCGACTACCTGGTGGTCGACCTGCCGCCAGGCACCGGCGACATCCAGCTCACGCTCGCCCAGCGCGTGCCGGTCACCGGCGCGGTGATCGTGACTACCCCGCAGGACATCGCGCTGATGGATGCGCGCAAGGGGCTCAAGATGTTCGAGAAGGTCAATATCCCGATCCTCGGCATCGTCGAGAACATGAGCCTGCACATCTGCTCCAAATGCGGCCTCGAGGAGCATATTTTCGGCACCGGCGGCGGCGAGCGCATGAGCAAGGACTATGGCGTCGAGCTGCTGGGAGCGCTGCCGCTAGACATCAGAATCCGCGAGCAGGCCGATTCCGGCAAGCCGACGGTGGTCGCCGACCCCGACGGCCGGGTGGCCGAGATCTACCGCGCCATCGCGCGCCGGGTGGCGGTCAAAATCGCCGAGAAGCAGCAGGACCACTCGGCGGCATTTCCGAAGATCGTGGTGCAAAATACTTAGGATTGAGGATCGAGGATTGGGGATCGAGGATTGAGGTTGATTCGGGTCCTAAACCCTCGGCGGACGCGCTGAAGCCGTTTATAATTCCGGCCAGAACTATCCTCAATCCTAATAACTCAATCCTCAATCCTGCTTCATGAGCATCAAGTCCGACCGCTGGATCCGCCGCATGGCGGTTGAGCGCCGCATGATCGAGCCGTTCGAGCCGAACCAGGTCAAGGAAGTCAACGGCCGGCGCATCGTCTCCTACGGCACCTCGAGCTACGGCTACGACATCCGCTGCTCGGACGAATTCAAGCTGTTTACCAACATCAACAGCACGATCGTCGATCCCAAGAACTTCGACGACAAGTCATTCGTCGACATCAAGGCCGACTCCTGCGTCATCCCGCCCAACTCGTTCGCGCTGGCCCGCACGGTCGAGTATTTCCGGATCCCGAGGAACGTCCTGACCATCTGCCTCGGCAAGTCGACCTACGCCCGCTGTGGAATTATCGTCAATGTGACCCCCTTCGAGCCGGAGTGGGAGGGCTTTGTGACCCTCGAATTCTCCAACACCACCCCGCTGCCGGCCAAAATCTACGCCAACGAGGGGGTCGCCCAGGTGATCTTCTTCGAGTCCGACCCGGATGACGTCTGCGAGACCTCCTATAAGGACCGCGGCGGCAAATACCAAGGCCAAAAGGGCGTCACACTGCCCAAAATTTGAGCACCCGCCGGGCTCGCGAGGCATCTGCCTGCTACCCGCAAAGCCAGTATCCACGCCGCTTTCCCGTTTTGCGACCGCGCTCTGCCTGGCCAGCGGCCTGGCTCGCGTTACCAATCAGCAGCAGCAGTGTTGCAATCGTCGTTCGTGGAATGCCTGGCGGTGCGTCGGCGCTGTGTGATCAACCTCGAGTCGCCATTTCGCGCTTCACCCGCGGCAATAGCCTGAAAAAAAATTGTAAAAATTCCGAAAAAACTCTTGATTCCTGGAATGTTAGCCCTATAATTCGCTAAATTTTTACAGTTTTGTGAAGCCGCCAACCGGCAAGAGGCCATCATGACGATGATGAAGATTTACCGCGGTGCCGACGATGTTTTTGTTTTAGACATTCCCGAAACGTAGTTCTCCATGGAGACCACGTCGATGGCGATGCGCCCAGTCGCAGTCAAGAAACTCAAGACCGCCCCCGAGGCCGAACACCTCTTCGATACTCATCCCGAGATCAGGCTCGACTTCGAGCATGTCCGGGCAGCCCTGAATGAGGGCTACAGCAAGCCCTTCCTGTTGGTTGACACCAACATCGTCCGCACCAAAGCAAGACGCTTCAAAGCCGCGCTGCCGCGAGTGCAGCCGCACTACGCCGTCAAGGCGAATCCCGATCCGCGTGTGTTGAAGACGCTGATCGAGGAAGGCGTCGGCTTCGAGATCGCGTCGATCGCCGAGCTCGACCTGCTGCTGGGCTTGGGTGTCAAAGCGGCCGAGATCTATTACTCGAACCCGGTCAAATCGCGCGCCTACATCGAATACGCGGCGGCGAAGGGGGTCGAGTGGTTCGTGCTGGACAGCGTTGAAGAACTGCGCAAGATTCACAGCATCAAGCCCGACGCCAAGCTCTACGTGCGCATCGAGGCGCCGAACGTCGGCAGCGACTGGCCATTGACGGGCAAATTCGGGGTCAAGAACGACGAGGTCGATGGCATCGTCGCCGAAGCGGCGCGGCTCAAGGCCGACCTCGCGGGCGTGACCTTTCACGTCGGCTCGCAGTGTCGAAACCCGGAAAACTGGCGCGTCGGCATCCAGAGCGCCAAGCGCGTGTTCAAGAAAATGCGCCTCGCGGGGCTCAAGCCGCGCCTGCTCAATATCGGCGGCGGCTACCCGGTGCGCCACGTGAAGCCGATTCCGTCGATCGAAAAAATCGCCGAGGTTGTCAATCATGCGATCCGCGACGTTCCACAAAGCGTGCGCATCATGGCCGAGCCGGGGCGCTACATGGTGTCCGATGCCGGCTATTTCGTGTGCCGCGTGGTCGGCACCGCGACGCGCAGCGGCAAGCGCTGGATGTACTGGGACGCGGGCGTGTTCGGCGGCGTGATCGAGACCACCGAAGGCCTGCGCTATGATATCCAGACCGACCGCACCGGCCCGGCGATACCATGGGCGGTCGCCGGTCCGACCTGCGATTCGGTCGACGTCTGCATGCGCGACGAGATGTTCCCCGAGGACATGCAGGAAGGCGATTTCATCTATATCGCCAATGCCGGCGCCTACACCACTGCCTACGCGAGCAACTTCAACGGTTTCCCGCTGCCTGAAGTGCGCGTGCTCTGACGCGCTTTGACGGCGCGCAAAATCGGGCCCGCACGGCCCGTTTTGCATTTCACTCCCGGTTTTGCGCGAGCCCGAGCTCGCCCATCAATGTTTTGATCTCGCTGTACTGTGCCCGCCACGCTCTGCGGCATGCAGCGTGGCCGAGAAAGGCGGGGCTGCGATTGTTGTCGGCCAGGCTTTTTTGCCATTGCGCGGTTTGCGTCATCCGCAGGAACATCGTTTCCCAATGGCGAATCTGGTCCGGCCCCAGACCCGGCGGCCCGACGACCGCGCGCGCATTGCTGAATACAGCATCGATTCCTGATTCGCGCCAGGTCGGCACCTGCGCCAGGTCCCCCCAGGAGCGGGCCGGCGCGCTGATCGCGATCAGCCGCAGCCCGCCTGCGCTCGCGTACGGGAGCACGGCGGCGGGCGGCGAGGCGACAATGTCCACGTGCCCGCCGAGTACGGCGGTCGCGGCTTCCGCCGACGAGCGGAACTGGACTACCTTGAGCTTGCGGATGTCCACGCCGGCGGCCTTCATTGCCTGCACGACGGCCAGGTGGTTGACGCCGCCTATCCCGTCGCCCCCGCTGGCGAACGTGAGCGAAGCAGGGTCGCGGCGCAGCCGTGCCGCAATCTCTGCCCCCGACTTGAGCGGGGAGTCGGCCCGTACGGCGAACACGATGTACTCGGTAAAGAGCTGGACGATCAACGTCGCGTCGGCGTAGCTGACCGAGTTTATTCCGCTCGCGCTGCTCGTCAGCAGGCTGAGCGAGGCCATCAGCAGGTAATGGCTGTCGCCGGGATGCTGGTTAAGGTAGCTCCACGCGATCGAATAATTTCCGCCGGGCTTGTTGATGAGGGTAACGGGCACGCCGAGCATGCGGTTCGCCCGCCACACGGACTCGATCGTGCGCGCAAGCAGGTCGGGACCGCTGCCGGGACCGCCCGTGTAGATCAGCTCGATGTTTCTGGACGGCTCCCAGCCGGCCGTCGCGTCCTCACCTGCGGCGCCAGCCGCGGCTGCCGCCAGCACACACATGCCTGCCGTCACGACGGAAAGCCAACGCGCGCACCCGGCATGTGCCCCGCCGCCCGGGGGTTGACCCTCGGTCGGCGCTCCTGCGATCATCATCGACCGTGGCATACTGGGAATTTTACAGTGCGATTCCCGGCGACGTATGGCCGGCAGTGCCGGCGCCCGCCGCCGCCATGGCGCTCGCTTTGCAATTCCAGCTTGAGCAGATCGAGCGGCTGCCTGCCGCGCGGCTGCGCGAGCTGCAGTTTCGCCAGCTTGCGGCCCTTGTGCAGCACGCCTACGCCACAGTCCCTTATTACCGGGAACGCTGGCGCAGCACGTACGACCCGGCGCAGGCTTTGACGCCCGAACGCTTCGCCGCGCTGCCGCTGCTCTCACGCCGGGAGGTTCAGGAGCAGTTCGCTGCGCTGGCCAGCCGCGAGGCGCCTGCCGCGCATGGACCGGTGCGCGAAGCGCGCACGTCGGGCTCGACGGGCATGCCGGTGCGCGTGCTGAAGACCGGCCTTGCCGATTTGCTGTGGACCGCCTGCGTGCTGCGCGATCACCGGTGGCACCGCCGTGATCTGCGCGGCAAGCTGGCGGCAATCCGGCGCGGCGTCACCACCGGTGCGGGCCACGGCTGGGGCCCGGCTACCGATGGCGTGACCGCAACGGGACCGGCGGTCACGCTGGGCGTCGAGGCGGATGTCGACTCTCAGCTGCGCTGGCTCGCGCAGGAGCAACCCGATTTTCTGCTGACTTATCCGTCCAACGTTGCAGAACTCGCGAAGTCCGAGCTCGCGCGCGGCGGCCCGCGGCTGCGTTTGCGCGAAGTGCGCACGTTCGGCGAAGTGCTTCCGCCCGAAACGCGCGAGTTGTGCCGCCGGGCGTGGGGCGCGCAGGTGACCGACGCCTACTCGGCGGAGGAGGTCGGCTACATGGCGCTGCAGTGCCCGCAGAACGAGCATTACCACGTCATGTCGGAAAACGTCCTGCTCGAAGTGCTCGACGCGCGGGGCATGCCATGCGCGCCATCCGGGGTGGGGCGCGTGGTGGTCACGGCCCTGCATAGTTTTGCGATGCCGCTGATCCGTTACGAGATCGGGGATTACGCGGAGGCAGGCGAGCCTTGTTCGTGCGGGAGCGGCCTGCCGGTGCTGCGCCGAATCCTCGGCCGGGCGCGCAACATGCTGGTGACCGCCGGCGGAGAGCGCTACTGGCCGGGGTTCGGCACGCGTGCGTTTGGCGAGATCGCCCCCGTGCTGCAACACCAGTTCGTGCAAAAGAGTTTCGACCTCATCGAGGCGCGACTCGTTACCGGTCGTGCGTTAAGCGCGCGCGAGGAGGAGCAACTCGAGCGCCATATGCTGTCCCGGCTTCCGCCCGGCTTCCGGATCGGATTTGTCTATTGCGACGAGATTCCGCGCAGCCCGGGCGGCAAGTTCGAGGATTTCATCTGCGAGCTTGCCGTGCCTATTGCCGCTCCTGCCGCACGTGCGCCGGTCACGGACGGCGCGCCATAACGCACGCGTATTCGGCGCTGCCCGGCGTAGTGGGGCCGGTGACCTTCCCGCGGTCAATCCCGGCGACCGGTGCGCTCGTCAGATGCTCGACCGCGAGCCCCCCGCGCGCGAAGAGTTCGGTGAGTTCTTCGCGCGAGCGAATCGGATATGCGCCTTGGCGGCTGGCGTAGGCGTCCGCGCATTTCGCCACTTCATCCCCGGCGATTTCGACTATCCCGCGCAGGGCGCCGGCCTTGCCGAGCACGGCATTCCGGAATGCTTGCTGCTGTTCGGGGCTGAACCCGATCCAGACATCGGCGGCGGACGGGCGCAGGCGGTTCACCGTGAGCAGGATTCCGCCCGGGCGCAGGAGCTGGCGCCATGTCCCGATCAGCTCCGAGCGTTGCGGCGGGGCAAACTGGCCGAGGAAGGAATGCGTGCAGATCATGTCGCATGATCGGGCCGATCTGTATTCGAGGATATTGCAGCACACAGTTTCGATTGCGACCGCCAGACGGTCGGCATACCACCGGTTCAGATGCAGCGGCGTCTCGCACAGATCGGCGACGGTGATTTCCGGTGCAGCGCCCGCTTCGCGGAATCCCGCCAGCACGTGGGCAAGCATCGAATAGTCGGCGGCGCCCGAGATCAATATCCGCGGCCGCGGATTGCCGGTGGCAGCTGCGGCGAACGCCTGCGCGAAGAAATCCCGGTGATGCGCCGGCGTCGTGATCATTCCCATCAGCCGCAGCATCTGCCAGAAGCCGTGATTCCATGCACAGCTTTCGCCCGTAAGGGGATCCCTGCGGCAAAGCCGCGGCGCGAGCCGCCACGCGAGCGGCGCGCTCAGATGCAGGGGTTCATCGACGATCGTCATGAAGTGATCCCAGTGCGGGGCGACCGTGTAATGTGTTCATCATAGCCGCGAGCGGCGATGTGAGTCGAGCGCCGTGGCTCCGCCGATGGCGTCTCACGACGATGATAAGATGCAAAATAGTGAGCAAGCCGTGAACGACAATCTCGATCTCATCCGGTCCGATCTGCCGCACATGGTGTGGCCGGCAGTGCCGAACGACGCCGGGGCGCTCGCGCTCGCTTTGCAGTTCCAACTCGAGCAGACGCAATGGTGGCCGACCGCCGAGCTGGAGCGCCACCAGATGCGGCAATTGCAGCTCCTGCTGCGGCACGCGCACGATACGCTGCCTTTCTGGCGCGACCGGCTCGGCGCATGCGGCTTCAGGGCGGACCGGGAATTCACCCCGGACATGTTCCGGTCGTTGCCTCTGCTGACGCGCGCGGACGTCCAGACTCAAGGCGATGCGCTGTTGAGCCGCGGGTTGCCGCCCGCGCACGGCGCGCTTGCGCAAGGCAAGACGTCCGGTTCGACCGGCATGCCGATCGTTTATTATGGCACCGCGCTGACGCAGCTTTTCTGGCGCGCTTTCAGTTTGCGGGATCACTTTTGGCACCGGCGCGATTTTTCGGGCAAGCTTGCCGCCATCCGCCTGCACGTGCCGGAGGCGGAACGGAGCGTTTGGGGAGCCGCCACCAGCGGCGTCATGAACACGGGGCCGTTCGCGAGTCTGAGCGTAACCGCCGACATCGAATACCAGCTGGCTTGGCTCGAGCGGCAGAATCCGGAGTACCTGCTGAGCCTGCCGTCCAATTTGAATGAACTGGCCCGACGCTCGCTCGAGCGGGGCATCCGCCTGCCGCGCCTGCGCGAGGTGCGCGCCGTCGGTGAAGCGTTGGCCGATGGGACGCGGGCCTTGGTGCGGGACGCATGGGGCGTTGGGCTGACGGACATCTATTCGGCGCAGGAGACGGGGTACATCGCATTGCAGTGCCCGGACCACGAGCACTATCACGTGCAGGGCGAAGGCGCGATCGTGGAGATCGTCGCGGATGACGGCACACCCTGCCAGCCGGGGGAGATCGGGCGGGTCGTGATAACGCCGCTGCACAACTTTGCGATGCCGCTTGTCCGTTATCAAATCGGCGACTTCGCGGAGGCGGGCGCGCCCTGCGACTGCGGGCGCGGTTTGCCGGTCATCCGGAAAATCCATGGCAGGGTCAGGAACATGCTGACATTGCCCAATGGACGTAAAAACTGGCCGTCATTCGGCAACTTGCTGAAATCCGCGGGCGGTAAAATCCGCCAGTATCAGTGCGTCCAATGCAGTCTCGAGCGGATCGACGTGAGGCTGGTGGTTAGCGGACCGTTGACCCCCGAGGAGGAGAGCAGTCTGCGCGCGACGTTGCGCCAATCACTCGGTTATCCCTTCGAGCTGAACCTGGTTTACTGCGATAGCATTGCCAGGGCTGCGAGCGGGAAGTTCGAGGAATTTCGCTCCGAGCTATGATTCGCAGGTATTTCCACAGTCATAAGCCCGGACAGTCCGACATTGCCCCGGCATGAAAATCAGTCTCTGCCTGCTGGTCAAGGATGAAGAACGGACAATCGAGGATTGTCTCGCGCCGATTCATGATCTGTTCGACGATATCGTAGTGATGGATACCGGGTCAACGGACCGCACTTGCGAATTGTTGCGAGAGCGCTTCGGAGTGACTCCCGATCACTGCAAGCTCGTGGAGCAGCAGTGCTTCGCCAAGTTCGAGGCCCGCAACCGGTTGATCGCGCAAGCGAGGCATCCCTGGATCCTGTTTCTGGATGCGGACGAGCGCATTACGCGGGAGCAGGCTCTGACAATGCTCGGCGCGGCAGATGATTCCACCGTCAGCGGTTACTTTTGCGCCTGGAACACGTTTATCGACGGCGCAATGATCGAAGACTACAAGCTCCCGCTGTTCCGCCGCGAGGTGCGTTACACCGGGCTGGTGCACGAGAATATCCAGCAGCATTTGCGCCGCCACGGCCTGCGGGCGGAGTGGCTTGACGGGTTTGCCATCCTCCACTATCCGGAACCGGCGAAGCTCGAGGACAAGCGCCGGCTGTACCGCTCGAGACTGCTGTGCGCGCTGGCCCATGACGACGCCTGGTACCGCTATCATTGGTTCATGGGCTACACGCTGTACCGCGGCGGCGAGACGGATGATGCCGCCAGTTATCTGGCGAAGGTCGTGGCGAGCCGCTCCCGGGATTTTCCGGTGGAGTGCCTGAACAGCCACATGGTGCTCGCCGGGTTGCACGCGGACCGGGGCGATGCCGGCACCGCCGGCGATGTTGTGACATCCGCGCTCAATTTTTACCGCGAGATGGCGGACGATTTTGAAGTGCGGGTGAATTTCCGCCTCAAGCCATGGCTCGATGCGGCGCTCGCGGCATGCCGAAGCGGCAGGCTCGAACAGATCAAGATTTACGATTTTGCTTATTGAGTGCGTAGACAGGCAGTGAACAACACCAAAGCGACAGTCGTAGTCGTTCCCCGCGAGCGATTCAGCGTCACGAGGCGCAGTCTGGAAAGTCTGCTCGAGAATACTCCCGCCGGGTTCGCCATGATTTACGTGGACGGCGGCTCGCCGCCGCCGCTTCGCCGCTATCTCGAGCGGGCGGCCGCGCAGCACGGGTTTCGCCTGCTGCGCTATGACTGCTACCTGTCGCCCAATGAGGCACGCAATATCGGCTTTGCCGAGGTGACCACCCCTTATGTGGTGTTTGTCGACAATGATGTCATCGTCGCGCCGGGCTGGCTGGAGAACCTCGTGACTTGCGCCGATGAGACCGGGGCCTGGCTGGTGGGACCGCTGTACTGCCAGGGCGATCCGGTGCACGAGATCATACACATGGCGGGCGGTGAGGTTTTCCTGGAAGACAACCTCGAAGGGCGCTGGTTGTACGAAGTTCACCGCTATATCGGAGAGCCGCTGGCCCATGTTCGCCATCGCCTCAAACGGCAGCCGACGCAGGTGGTCGAGTTCCATACCATGCTGGTGCGAAGCGACGCGCTGAGGCGTGTGGGGCCCTTAGACGAGGGCCTGATGAGTACTCGCGAGCATCTGGACCTATGCTTGCGCGCGCTGCGGGCCGGCGGTGCGGTGTACCTCGAGCCGCGCGCGGTGATTACCTATCTGCAACCGCCGCCTGTCGCCTGGCCGGACGCGCCCTTCTACGTCTTGCGCTGGAGCGACGAATGGGCACGTTCCACCTATCGGCGCCTCGCGCAGACCTGGGGTGCTAACGATGGCCGCGACGTGGATTTGCGGCGGCGCATTCGCGTATATCGGCACCAATCGCTGGCGCCTCTGCGCACAATTGCCGGGGCTATCCTGAGCAGGTCCGCCGCCGAGCGGTTCAATGCGACCCTGGATAGCTGGCTGACGGCCGCCGCTCGCCGTCGCCGCGAGCGGGTGCTGGCCGGCCGGGCGGCACTGGCGCCGCGGCAGCAACCCGCCGCAAGACTTTAAGGCGAATGCGACGCGGCACTCATGCAACCAGGGCGACCCGGCGCGGTATGCGCCGGGGGCTCTCGCTACTGCCAGGTTTTCCACTCCTTCTTGGCTTTCCTCATCCATTCCCTGGCCTGGGTTTCGGCGTCCTTGATCTGGGCTTCGTTCATGGTCGCTGCGACTTTCTTCAGGTTTTCCCGCGCATCATCGTCGCCTTGCTGCGCCGCGACGGCAAGCCAGTAATATGCCTGCTCGAGGTTCTTCTCGACGCCCATGCCTCTGGAGTACAACACGCCAAGGTCGGATTGCGCCTGAACGTGGCCGCGCAATGCCGCTTCCCGGTACCACCGCGCAGCCTCCGCATAATTCTGTTCGACACCCTCCCCTTTGAAGAACAGGATGCCGAGATTGTATTGCGCGCCGGGATCGTTCTGTGCGGCGGCCAGCTGCCACCACTTGAGCGCGATTTTGATGTTTTTCTCTAAACCATAGCCGCGCGCATAGATCAGGCCGAGCGCGGTCTGCGCGCGCCGATCGCCCTGCTTCGCAAGCTTTTCGTACCAGCGCGCGGCCTCCTTGAAATTCTGCTCGACGCCCACGCCCAGATAGTAGGCTTCCGCAAGCTGGCGCGTCGCGGTCTTGTCGCCGGCCTCGGCGCGGATTTTGAGATCGGTAAGCGGAATGTTTTTCTGCGCTTCCGCGCTGCCGGCCGCAAGCCAGATGGCAAGGCCGGCACACACGATGATGGTCAGGCGATTATGCATGGCATGATGCCTGGGCCCGGTCGTATACGGTAAGTTTGTAGTCATACGGATTTTTTTCGTCGGCGATGAAAGCTTGCGACGAGCGCTCGCGCCACTGCGCGAGGTCGAATTGCGGCATCAATGTATCGCCCTCGACATCCGCATCCACGGTGGTGAGGTAGATGCGGTCGGCGCGCGGCAGGGCTGACGCATAAAGCTGCGCGCCGCCGATCACGAATATCTCGCTGTCGCTGCCGCAGGCGGAAATTGCCTGGTCGAGCGAATTGGCGACCAACGCGCCGGGTAACTGATAGTCGCGCCGGCGGGTGACGATCACGGTGGTGCGGCCCGGCAGCAGACGCCCGATCGACTCCCAGGTATTGCGCCCCATGAGGATGTGGTGCCCCATGGTGATGGTCTTGAACATTTTCAGTTCGCCGGGCAGGTGCCAGGGAATGGCGTTGTTGGCGCCGATCACGCGGTTTTTCGCCATCGCCACAATGATCGAGAGACGCCGGGCGAGAAATGATAGGCGGGAATTGCAGGAAGGATCTGCCGTCTCTCGTCTCTCGTCTCTCGTCTCTCCGCTCATACGGCTACCGGCGCCTTGATCGCAGGGTGCGGGTCGTAGTTTTCGAGCGTGAAATCCTCGTATTTGAAGTCGAACAGATTTTTTACCCCGGGATTGATGCGCATCGTCGGAATTTTGCGCGGGCTGCGCGACAACTGTTCGCGCGCCTGGTCGAGGTGGTTCATGTACAGATGCGTGTCGCCGAAGGTGTGCACGAAATCGCCGAGCTTGAGCCCGCTCACCCGGGCGATCATCATCGTCAGCAGCGAGTAGGAGGCGATGTTGAACGGCACGCCGAGGAAAATATCGGCGCTGCGCTGGTAGAGCTGGCACGATAGCTTGCCGTCAGCGACATAAAACTGGAAGAACGCGTGACACGGCATCAGTGCCATTTTGTCGAGATCGCCGACATTCCACGCGGAGACGATCATGCGCCTCGAGTCTGGGTTTTTTCTGATTTGCTCGAGCACCTGGCTGATCTGGTCGATATGGCGGCCGTCAGCCGCCGGCCACGAGCGCCATTGATACCCGTAGACGGGACCGAGATTGCCCTGCGCGTCGGCCCATTCGTCCCAGATCCTGACGCCGTTGTCTTTCAGGTATTTGATGTTGGTGTCGCCCTTGAGGAACCACAGCAGCTCGTGAATGATCGACTTGAGATGGACTTTCTTGGTGGTCAGCAGCGGAAAACCCGCGTTGAGATCGAAGCGCAGCTGCGCGCCGAACACGGAGAGCGTGCCGGTGCCGGTGCGGTCGTTCTTGCGCGTGCCGCGGCTTAAAACGTGCTGCATCAGGTCGAGGTATTGGCGCATGCTTATTCAGGATTGAGGAGCGAGAATTGAGGATTAAGGGCGCAGAGCTTTCCAGCCACGCTGATTTTAGTCGATATTGGCGGGATACGGCTTCTTCAGCATCCAGTTGACGATGGCATCGACCGTTTCCCGCTCCTTGCCGAGGTAGCCGTGATAGCTGAATGCCTCGCAGGCATCGGAGCGCGGCGGCTCACCGCCGTGCACTGTGATCAACGGGAACCGTTCGCCAAGCGCTTTGGCGCTTTGGTACGGCGTGTACTTGCAGCCGTCATCGACGTTATGGACGAACAGCACAGGGGCCTTGATCGTCGTGAAATCGAATCCGCTCAAACCGGGCCCCGCGCGTGCCGCGAGGAAAAGCGTCGACGTCAGTACGACGCCGGCGACGTTGTCACCGAGCGTGCGTCCGGCTGCCGCTGCCGAGATCGTCCCGCGGCTGGTGCCGATCAGGTATACCGGAGTTTTTTCGAAACGTTTTTTAAGATCGGCGACGACGGCCGCCACATCCGCCGCATGCTTGTCCGAGAGCCGGAACCAATCGGCCATGCCGGTCGCCTGATCGGATGGCGCATCCATGACCGCGGTCACGATGCCGCCATCAACGAACAACCCGCGCGAGCGCACCAGGAAATTGCCGGCCGCGAATTTTATCTGGCCGGTTTCCACGCGCAGCTTAATGTTGCCGTCGCCGCCGGGAAAAAGCACGGCAACCGCGGCGGGCGGTTGGCCCGGGATGCTCAGCAGGAACGATTGGGTGACGCCTTCACGCGTGGTGAGCGTCACGATTTCCTCCGCCGCGCCGGGCGCCGCGGCCGACAGCTGGGCGAGCAGGAGGGCTGAAAACAGCAATGCCTTCATTACGGTTTCGCGGGGTTACGGGCAAGAACGATTATAATTTGGCCGGACCCGCCGCTCAAAGGATATTCATGCTCGCCAGACTGATCCCGCATGCCGCAGGACCGACCGCAACGGCGCTGCGGAAGCACACCCACATTCTTTTTCTGCTGCCACACGCGAAACGGCTGGCGCACAGCTGGCCCGGCGGCGATGTTCTCGAGGCGTTGCTCGCGCGCCGCCGCATCAAGGCGGGCGAGCTCGGCAAAACTCCGCTCAGCGGGAACCTCAGGCACGACGCGCTGGCGAGCTGGGTCATGCTGGAGGCGGCAAAATCCGGATTCGAATTGCAATCGGCGGTCAGGAACGCGCTGCAGCCGCTGCTGGCAGAAGGTCCCGCCGAAATTACGCTCGTGGCGCTCGGGGATGAGGCGCAGCGCAAGCGCGCGGCGCAACTCGCGGTTTACTGTGCCTGGGTCAACGGCGTAACGCTTCCCGAGCGCAAGAAGAAACCCGCACGCAAGCCGCTCAAGGCGATCCATTTGTATGGTTGCCGCGACAATGACGGATTCTCCGCCCTGCGCGCGCGGGCTGAAGGCAATGTGCTGTGCCGCGAGTTGACGGTGTTGCCGCCCAACGAGCTGACGCCCGCGACTTACCGCGAGCGCATCAGGCAGCTCGCCGGGCAGCGCGGCTGGAGTCACGAAGATTACGATTTCAAAAAGCTCAAGAAAATGGGCGCCGGAGCGTTTTGCGCGGTGGCGCAAGGCAGCGCGACGGACGATGCCGCGATCGTGCATTTGCGCTATTCGTACCCGCGCGCAGCGAGGAACGTCGCGCTGGTCGGCAAAGGCATCTGCTTCGATACCGGCGGGCACAATCTCAAGCCGGCGCGTTACATGCACACCATGCACGAGGACATGAACGGCTCGGCGGTCGCGCTCGGCATTCTGCTGGCAGCGACACGCATGAAGCTGCCGGTCAATATCGACTGCTGGATGGCATTGGCGCAGAACAACATCAGCCCGACCGCTTACAAGCAGAACGAGGTCGTGACCGCGCTCAACGGCACCACCATCGAAGTGATGCATACCGACGCCGAAGGGCGCATGGTGCTCGCCGATACGCTGACGCTTGCCGCGCGCAGCAAGCCGGATCTTATAATTGACTTCGCTACGCTGACCGGCAGCATGCACGTCGCGCTCGGCGACCGTTACAGCGGCGTATTCGCGACCTCGGACGCATTGGCGGCGCAAGCGGTGGCGGCGGGAAAAGCGTCGGGCGAGCGCGTATGCGTTTTTCCGATGGATGCCGATTACGATAGCGCGCTCGACAGCAAGATCGCCGACGTCAAGCAATGCACGCTAGAGGGCGAGGCAGACCACATTCTGGCGACGCGCTTTCTCAAGCGCTTCGCCGGCAACACGCCGTGGCTACACGTTGATCTGTCGGGCAGCAGCTGCAAAGGCGGCCTCGGTGCGGTCGCTTCGGACATCACCGGCTTCGGTGTCGGCTGGGGCGTGGAAATGCTTGGCCGGCATTAGCGCCTGGCGGCGGTTGGTGCAGCGCTCCTAACTTTTCTTCTTGTCCCACACGTAACGCACGAAACGCTGCCAGCGGTTTGGTTTCTGTGCAAGTTTGTTGAATGCCTTGCCGGTGGCGCGGTCACGCACGGCGCTTTGCTTTACGAGCTCATGCAGTTGCCGCATGGTCATGCCGCCGGGGCCTTTCAATTTGTCGGGATCGGGTTGGTCGGCCATCGCTCCACCCTCGGGCACAGAGGCCTGCTATGTTAAACTCGTAATTGGTTTTTTGCGAGTTGAACCAGGCGCTATATGTCCGGCAGCACCCTCGGCAAACTGTTCTGCGTGACCTCGTTCGGCGAGAGTCACGGGCCGGCGATCGGCTGCGTGGTCGACGGCTGCCCGCCGGGGCTCGCGTTGTCCGCAGCCGACATCCAGCCTGAGCTCGACCGGCGCAAACCCGGCACGTCGCGGCACGTCACGCAACGACGCGAGGACGACGTCGTCGAAATCCTGTCCGGCGTGTTCGAAGGCACAACCACCGGCACGCCGATCGCGCTGCTGATCCGCAACGTCGATGCGCGCAGCAAGGACTACACGAAGATCAAGGACACGTTCCGTCCCGGCCACGCTGATTACACCTACTGGCAGAAGTATGGCATCCGCGATTACCGCGGCGGCGGCCGCCAGTCGGCACGCGAGACCGCGGTGCGTGTCGCCGCCGCGGCGATCGCGAAGAAATGGCTGCGCGAAAAATACGGCGTTATCGTGCGCGGCTACCTGTCCCGGCTCGGGCCGATTGCAGTGCCGTTCAAGTCGTGGGACGTCGTCAACGGCAATCCGTTCTTCGTCGCCGATCCAAGCGTCGTGCCGCAACTCGAAGAGTTCATGGACAAGCTGCGAAAGTCCGGCGATTCGTGCGGCGCGCAGATCACGACCATTGCATCCGGCGTGCCGGTCGGCTGGGGCGAACCGGTCTACGACAAGCTCGACGCCGACATCGCGTACAACATGATGAACATCAACGCGGTAAAAGGCGTCGAAATCGGCGCCGGTTTCGCCGCGGTCGGGCAGAAGGGCACCGAGCACTCGGACGAGATGGCGCCGCAGGGCTTTCTCTCCAACAATGCGGGCGGCATCCTCGGCGGAATTTCGACCGGGCAGGACATCGTCGTCAACGTCGCGGTCAAGCCGACCTCGAGCATACGGCTCGCGCGGCGCACGATCGACAAGCAGGGCAACGCGACTCTGATAGAGACCCATGGCCGGCACGACCCGTGCGTCGGCATCCGCGCGACGCCGATCTGCGAAGCGATGCTCGCGCTGACGCTGATGGACCACGCGCTGCGCCATCGCGCGCAGAACGCCGATGTTGTTTGCGCGACTCCGAAAATCTCCGCGCAGGCGCCGCGCGACATCGTGGAAAAGCTGCGCAACACGGCGGCGACCGAAAATCCCGATCCCGACGAGGCGTGACGCGGCGCGTCGCGCCTCGCACGGCGTAGCGCCATGCGTGGATTGCCTTACTGGCGGCTGGCCGGTGTTTACTTCTTCTACTTCGCTTATCTCGGCGCGTTCGCGCCGTACTTCAGTCTGTATTTAAGCGCGCTCGGCATCGCCGCGGCCGGCATCGGCGTCATCATGGCGCTGCCGCAGCTCGTGCGCATTTTCGCGCCGCACGTGTGGGGCTGGCTTGCCGACCGCGGCGACAGGCGTTTGCGCGTTGCGCGCATCGGGACCGTGATCGGCACCGCCATTTACTGCGGGTTGTTTGCCGCGGGCAGCTTTGAAACGCTGTTCGTCGTCGTGTTGCTGATGAGTTTCTTTCTGAGCGCAGCACTCCCGCTCGTCGAGGTCACGACGCTCACGCATCTCGGCGAGCACACCGCGCGGTATGGGCGAATCCGGGTGTGGGGCTCGGTCGGGTTCATCGCGGCCGTGCTTGTCGTCGGCTACGCGCTCGACCGGCTGCCGATCGGTGTGTTGCTGTGGATCATGCTCGCGATACTGATCGGTGCTGTCGCGCTGATGCTGGCGGTTCCGGAAGCGCCGCGAGTGGAGCACGCCCACGATCACATACCGATTGCGCACGTCGTCAGGCAGCCGCAAGTCGTGGCGTTGATCGTCGCTTGTGCGTTGATGGCGGTCGCGCACGGGCCGTACTACACGTTCTACTCAATCTATCTCGTCGCTCACGGTTACACCAAAGGCGCGGTCGGCTGGCTGTGGGCGCTCGGCGTGATCTGCGAGATCGCGATTTTCTTCTGGTCGTCGCATCTGTTCCGCGCGTTCACGCTGCGCCAGGTGCTGATCACGAGTTTCGCGCTCGCCGCCGCGCGCTTCATGATCATCGCGTGGTGTGCCGACAGCCTGCTCCTGCTGCTGTTCGCGCAGACGCTGCACGCGGCAAGCTTCGGCTCGTTTCACGCCGCCGCACTCGGTTATGTGCACCGCTTCTTCCGCGGCCGCAACCAGGCGCGCGGCCAGGCGATTTATACCAGCCTCACATTCGGATTCGGCGGCACGCTCGGCGGTCTGTATGCGGGCTACGCGTGGGAGCGGTTCGGCGCGGGACTCACGTTCACTGGTGCCGCGTTGTGCGCGTTCGCCGGCATGCTGATCCTCTGGCTCAAACTCGACACTGCAGGCACCGCCCGCGCGATAAACGGGAACTAACCATGGCCACGGCATGCCGATCTATGGGATAATTCCACGTTTCCAAAGGCTTACAGTAAAGCGGAGTTACGATAAAACATGGCAGCGCAAACGCTCTATGACAAATTGTGGAAGAGCCATCTCGTGCATGAGGACGCCGACGGCACCGCGCTGATTTACATCGATCGCCATCTGGTGCACGAAGTGACCAGTCCGCAGGCGTACGAGGGTCTCAAGCTCGCCGGCAGGAAGCCGTGGCGCGTGGGGTCGATAGTCGCCACTGCCGATCACAACACGCCGACCAGGAATTGGGACCAGGGGATCAAGGATCCGATCTCGCGGCTGCAGGTCGAAACGCTCGACGCCAATATCAAGGAATACGGCGCGCTCACCTATTACCCGTTTCTTCATGAGAAGCAGGGCATCGTGCACGTGATCGGGCCCGAGAACGGCGCGACGCTGCCCGGCATGACGGTGGTGTGCGGCGATTCGCACACCAGCACGCATGGCGCGTTCGGCTGCCTCGCGTTCGGCATCGGGACTTCCGAGGTCGAGCACGTGCTCGCGACGCAATGCCTGGTGATGAAAAAGTCGAAATCCATGCGAGTGGCGGTCGAAGGCAAACTCGGCGCCGGCGTCACCGCCAAGGACATTGCGCTGGCGGTGATCGGCAAGATCGGCACCGCCGGCGGCACCGGTCATGCGCTCGAGTTCGCCGGCAGCGCGATCCGCGGCCTGTCGATGGAAGGCCGCATGACGTTATGCAACATGGCGATCGAGGCCGGCGCGCGCGCCGGCATGATCGCGGTCGACGATACCACCATCGATTACGTCAGAGGCCGTCCACTCGCGCCGCAAGGCCCGCTTTGGGACAAGGCGGCCGCTTATTGGCGAACGCTCAGGAGCGACGATGGCGCCAAGTTCGATAAAGTTGTTACGCTCGACGCCGCGGCGATCATGCCGCAGGTGACGTGGGGTACTTCACCCCAGATGGTGACGACGGTCGACGGCCGAGTACCTGATCCGGCCAGGGAAGGCGATCCGGTCAAGCGCGAATGGATCGAGCGCGCGCTCAAGTACATGGGACTCAAGCCGAATACGCCGATCATCGACATCGCAATCGACAAGGTGTTCATCGGTTCGTGCACCAACTCGCGCATCGAGGATTTGCGTGCCGCCGCTGCAGTCGCGCGCGGCAGGAAAGTCGCACGCAACGTGAAGCTCGCGATGGTGGTGCCGGGTTCCGGTCCCGTCAAACGGCAGGCGGAACAGGAAGGGCTCGACAAAATATTCGTCGAAGCCGGATTCGAGTGGCGCGAACCCGGTTGCTCGATGTGCCTCGGCATGAACGAAGACCAGTTGTCGCCCGGCGAGCGCTGCGCGTCGACCTCGAACCGCAATTTCGAAGGTCGCCAGGGCGCCGGCGGCCGCACTCATCTGGTGAGCCCGGCGATGGCTGCGGCCGCGGCGATCGCCGGCCATTTCGTCGACGTGCGGGAAATGCAATAGGGAGCCAACATGGAAAAATTCGTTTCACGCGAAGGACTGGTGGCGCCGCTCGACCGCGCCAACGTCGACACCGATGCGATCATCCCTAAGCAGTTTCTGAAATCGATCAAGCGCACCGGCTACGGGCCCAACCTGTTCGACGAGTGGCGCTATCTCGACCACGGCGAACCGGGCATGGACAGCGCCAGGCGGCCGCTGAATCCGGATTTTGTCCTCAATCAGCCGCGCTACCGGGGCGCGCAGATCCTCCTCGCGCGCGAGAACTTCGGCTGCGGCTCTTCGCGCGAGCACGCGCCGTGGGCGCTGCTGCAGTCCGGTTTTCAGGCGGTGATCGCGCCGAGTTTTGCGGACATTTTCTTCAACAACAGCTTCAAGAACGGCCTGTTGTTGATACGGCTCGATGCCAAGGCGGTCGACCGGCTGTTCACGGAAGTCAACACGACGCCCGGCTATCGCCTGGTGGTCGACCTCGAACAGCAGAGCGTGAGCACGCCCGGCGGGGAAGTTTTCAAGTTCGAACTCGATCCCTTCCGCAAACACAGTCTGCTGAACGGTCTCGATGAAATCGGTCTCACGTTGCAGCACGCCGACAAGATCAAGGCGTTCGAAGCGAAACGGCGCGGCGAACAGCCGTGGCTGTTTTAAAGGCAGGAATGGGGATTGAGGATTGAGCAAACTGCATCTTTTGCCTCGCGAGCTTTAAACTCGATCCTCAATCCTAATTACTCAATCCTGAATCATGAAGATTGCAGTTTTGGCCGGGGACGGCATCGGCCCGGAAATTATCGCGCAGGCGGTCAAGGTCCTCGAGGTGCTGCGGCGCGACGGGCTCAAGCTCGAGCTTGAGCCCGCGCCCTACGGCGGTGCTGGATACGATGCGCACGGCGATCCGCTGCCGGAACCGACGCTCAAGCTCGCCAAACAGGCCGATGCGGTGCTGTGCGGAGCGGTCGGCGGGCCGCAATATGACGCGTTGCCGCGGGCCAAGCGTCCGGAGCAGGGCATACTGCGCATCCGCAAGGAACTCGGCCTGTTTGCAAATCTGCGCCCGGCATTCCTGTTCGAAGAGCTGGCCAGCGCGTCGTCGCTCAAGCCCGAGCTCGTGGCCGGGCTCGACATCCTGATTCTGCGCGAATTGACTGGCGACATTTACTTCGGTGAGCCGCGCGGCCGCCGCACCAATGCAAGCGGCGAGCGCGAAGGTTACGACACCATGCTTTATTCGGAGCCCGAGATCCGGCGCATCGCCGAGGTCGGCTTTCGGGCTGCCATGAAGCGCGGCAGGAAGCTCTGCTCGGTTGATAAAGAAAACGTGCTCGAGACGAGCCGCCTGTGGCGCGAGGTCGTGACAGACGTCGCCAAAAACTATCCGCAGGTCGAGCTGTCCCATATGTACGTCGATAATGCCGCCATGCAATTGGTACGCAACCCCAGGCAATTCGACGTGATCGTCACCGGCAACATGTTCGGCGACATCTTATCGGACGAGGCGTCGATGCTGACTGGCTCGATCGGCATGCTGCCATCGGCCTCGCTCGACGCC
>Ga0209415_10006969_pt1 | contig 19900 bp, 10 predicted proteins | sample PeaSoiSIISIP2007_FD_187696 | JGI IMG/M metagenome (GOLD analysis project Ga0209415, IMG submission 187696) | Peat soil microbial communities from Weissenstadt, Germany - SII-SIP-2007 (SPAdes) (version 2) | ecosystem: Environmental > Terrestrial > Soil > Wetlands > Peat | place: Germany... | reverse complement strand
CTCGGTAGCTCGCTGGGCTCATAACCCAGAGGTCGCAGGTTCAAATCCTGCCCCCGCTACTAGGAATTGCAGGTCAGGGGCCTGATCGCCAGACATGGTGGTCAGGTCTTGATCGTTTGGCAGCAGGATGGCAGCAGGATCGAACCTCACAGGCCAGGATGCGGCGTGCCGGATTGGGAGAGAACGGCATCGTGGACGACGCCAGTGGCTCGCTGTTTGAACGGGGCCGATCCCGCCTCGCGGCGGCGGGTCGCGTCGACATCTCGCCGATGCAGCGGACCTGGGCACGCTTGAAGCGGAGTGAGTATCGAGGTTGCCAACGCCGTCTGATTCCAGAGCAACGGTCCGCGGCAACCGGAGTTCGTGGCAACCGGAGTTCGCGAGGACGATGCCGTCACTCGGTCAGGCAGTTGACAAGGAGCCCGCCGTGGCTGACCAGTCTGAGGTGACTGCTGAGCGATCGCGCAAGGTGTTTGTGGTGCACGGTCGTAACGAGGCGGCGCGGGTGGCTATGTTCACCTTCCTGCGATCGATTGGGCTGTCTCCGATCGAATGGTCGCAGGCTATCGCCATGACAGGACACGCCTCTCCCTACGTCGGCGACGTCTTGGACGTGGCTCTTGAGACCGCTCAAGCGGTCGTCGTACTCCTTACTCCAGACGAGATCGCTTGGCTGCGAGCGGAGTACGCGGATGGTGACGAAGACCCAGAAGCATCACCGTCCGCCCAGGCGCGCCCCAACGTCATCTTCGAAGCTGGCCTCGCCCTGGGGCGCGCCCCGGAGCGGACAGTCCTGGTCGAGTTCGGCAAGGTACGACAATTCAGCGATATCGCTGGGCGGCATGTTGTCCGTGTGAGCGACTCAGTGGCCAGCCGGCAGGAGATCGCCGCGCGACTACGAACCGCAGGCTGCGCGGTGGATCTGACCGGGATTGACTGGCACTCGGCCGGAGACTTCACGCCCCCGCCTCCTCCCGTGCGGGTGTCAGGCGCGGGTCGGCCGTCCGATCTTCAGCGATCAGTTCCTGATGCTATGCCCGGTTCCGCAACGAAGCCGGCCGAGAAGATCTCCCTCGCCAACTGGACCGTCAAGGATGCCGGTTATGGCACATATGAGGTCGACGGCGAGGCGAGGAACAATGAGGGCATCGAACACACTGCCTCGCTCAAGGCCACCTTCTACGATGCTGACGGCAGAATCATTGGTACCGCCAGTGGTCTTGTCAGCCAGCTGGCCGCTGGTGAGACCAAGACGTTCACACTGACGACTACCGACGATGTGTCGAGTCACGTTTCAATGAAGGTGCAGATCGATGCACTCTTCTAGGACAGGGTCGTCGTCGGCCAGGTCATGGAGGTGGGCCGTGCTGAGATGTCCCAAAATTGACGAATAAGTCGGCCCGTGCGGTGGTGGCGCGGGAATAGGCTGCCCCAGCCAGAAGTCGCAGAGCCCGGCCTTGGTCCGGACACCGCTGGGACTGGCGGGACTATCGCAGCCGCGCGGGAGAATTGGGAACATGGAATTGACGATCGACACCGCGGCCGCTGCGGTCCGTCCCAGTGATCAAGACTTCAGGGCTTGGGCGGCCGACCAGCGTGTCTTCATTTCTTCCGTCATGGCTGACCTTGGCAGGGAACGGCGAGCGGTCGCGAACACGGTCCGGCGAGTTGGGGCGCGCCCGGTCTGGTTTGAGGACTTCGGAGGCCGTGACGACGACGCGGAAGGCGCGTACCTGGCAGAGGTCACGGCCAGCAGCATCTACCTTGGCATTCTCGGCCGGACCTACGGCAAGCTCCTTCCTACGCGGCTGTCTGCTACCCATACGGAGTACCGGGAAGCGGAGCAGGAAGGCCTTCGCGTCTGCGTCTGGGTGGACTCGCGAGAGGACTTCCAGGGCGATCAACTGACCTTCGTCGAGGAAGTCAGGCTCTTTCACACGACTGGCCGGTACGAGAACGCTGATGATCTTGCCGACTCCGTGACGACCCGGCTGCAGGACATCGGGGCTGAGGATCTGTCGCCCTGGGTCAAGCTCGGAGAGGTCATTTTCCGCGCGCATTGCGTTTCCGACAGCGGGCGGAGCATCACCCTGAAGGGATCTGTGCATAGTCCGTCGGCAGTTGCGAAGCTGGAGAATCTGCGGCCAAGCAGCTGGGGTGGCAAGCGGCAAGCTCGTCTGACCTACCACGGACGTTCGCACGCTGTCCGGGTGCAAAGTATCGTCACTACCGTTGTCGCCAGCCGAGCCACTGGTGTGGAGATCACGCTGGAACACGCCTCCGATCTTGAAACGAACGGCATGTCCATGTCCTTCAGCGTCGCTGGCCGAACCTATTCGGCTGACGAGATCACCGAGATCAACCTCAGGAAGACCCTCTTCGGGGAACCCGCCCCTCGCGGCCTCCTGATCATCGGCGGCAGCATCGGCACTCCACTCAGCCAGCTGCCACGCGAGCGAATTTCAACCGATATACACAGCGCGGCCTGCGGTCTGCTACTGACCGAAGCGCTAGTCGGATCCGGACGTGCTTCGCGCGTCACTCAGGTTCGAGTTGGTCCCCGCTGCCGCGATGGTCATGAAGTCATACTTGCGTGGACAGGTCGCAACGGTGGAGAACGCCGAGTTAAGGGCCGTTGGACACTCGGGTGACATGTTGGTGCGAGCGGCGCGACAACGACGAACGCAGTCTTCCCTGGCGGGTTCTGGGGTGCCGGGACGCAAGGAGTCGGGCAACAGCAATGGCCACGTGTCGATCGGGCAATCGTCGGCTTGCTCTCTCAAGGCGGTAGCGCCGGTTCAAATCCGGTCGGGGCACGAGTGAAGTAGCAGGTCAAGAGCCTGATCGCCAGTGCTGGCGGTCGGCTCCTTGATCGTTTGTCCGTCATTTGTCCGTGAGTTCTGCCGTCATCGGGCAGCACCGGCCGCCACCGGGGGATGGTCTTCGGCACGATCGCGGCGGCGACGCTGAGGCGGATGTGACATGGCGGCGATCATCGTGACGCTCTTGGAGCTGCCGGGTTCGAGGATGGAACGCGGCCGTTGGGACATCGATAAGGGAGCCATGTTGGGAGCCAGCGTGGATGATCATGCACGCAAGGACTGTGCGCTTGATCGACTTCGTTGCTTCAGACGTGACGGCCAGGCGTACCACCTCCAGATCGGAGTCTTCCACCATCAGGTTCACCTTGTTTCCGCGCTAGGCCAGTCGCTCTTGGGGATGTTGGGCGCGCCGGTCATCAGCGACGGCTTATAGCGTCTGCTAAAATCGTGATAGCCATGATAACCGTGAGAGTCATGATAACATTGTCCTCATGAACTCGCCTCGCACTGCCACCACCGCGGAGGTAGCGGTCGCCATCGGGTTGCGCCCGGCGACCGTGCAGATGTACGCCCGGAACGGGCGTATCCCGTTCGACACCACCCCGGGCGGGCATCGGCGCTTTGATCTGGAGGAGGTGCGGACGGCTCTTGAGGTTCGCCTGAATGCCCCGGTCGCGCCGCCGACCCGGTCTCGTGGAAAGCGTGGCTGGCTGGTTGATGCGCTGGAGCTTGAGGCCTGGGCCGGGCGGATTACCGCGCGGCACGAGTTGCCCGAGGTGCTGCGAGTGCTGGTGGCGGGCTCGGTGCGGGATCTGCGCTCCCTGGAGTTCCGCGCCGGGGAGGGCACCGGGATAGGCGGCTGGGACGGCGTGGTCGATGCCGTCCGGGGCAATGCCTGGGTGCCTGAGGGCGTGTCGGGTTGGGAGCTGGGCACTGGCGAGGACGTGACGAAGAAAGCGGACGAGGACTACGCGGCTCGGACGAGAAATTCGCTGGGCCTGGTCAAATCCGAGTCGGTTTTCGTCTTCGTTACCCCTCGGCGGTGGGAGGGCCGCGATAGCTGGGAGGCGACTAAGCGGGCTGAGGGCGAGTGGAAGGATGTCCGGGCTTACGACGGTGAAAGCCTAGAGCAGTGGTTGGATGAGGCGCCGCCGGCGCACGCGCGGATCACCGCGATGCTCGGCCGGGACCCGGATGGCGCGCGCGATGTGCAGAGGGCGTGGGCTGACTGGGCCGGGCTGACCGATCCGCCACTTCCGACAGGCCTGCTGACCGGCGGGCGGGACAGCCAGGTGGAGCGGCTGCTCGCGTGGCTGCACGGCGAGCCCTCCGCCATCACCGTCGAAGGCGATTCGCGGGAGGAGGCGCTTGCGTTCATTGCCGCCTTTCTGCTGGAACTTCCGGACGAGGAACGGGCCGCGCTGCTGGCGCGGGCGCTGGTGGTGCAGAAGTCGGAGGCGTGGGACGAGGTGCTCGCGCGGGCTGGTGCTGAGGGCGCGATGGTGCTCATCCCGGCCTTCGGGCATCCGGTTACGGGGGAGGCGACCGACGCCGGCCATCACGTGGCCGTTCCCGCTGATCGCAACGCGGTGCACGTCGGCGAGGTGATCAAGCTTCCGCGCCTGCGGCCGGAGTCGGCGCGGGAGGCTCTTCTCGCTGCCGGGGTTGTCGAGCGAACGGTCGGCGATCTGGCTCGGCTGGCCGGACGCAGCCTGCTGATGCTGCGCCGTCGGCTTGCTGTCAGCGGGAGCGCGCTGCCGTTGTGGGCACAACCAGCGCATGGCGGCGCACTGGTCCCGGTGGTTTTGGCGGGGGCGTGGCGCGAGGGCCACGACGCCGACGAGCAGATCCTCAGCCAGCTGGCTGCCCGGCCCTACTCAGAGATCAGCTCTTTGTGCACACGCTGGGCGGCCGAGGATGACATGCCGGTCCGCCGCGAGGGGCCGGTGTGGTTCTGCGTCTCGAAGCCGGATGCCTGGGGAATGCTGCAGCTCCGGGCCACGGCGGGTGATCTTCGCCGCTTCCGCGAGATCGCGGTGGAGGTCCTCGGTGCGACCGACCCGGCGCTGGCCCTGGAAGCCGATCGCCGCTGGGCCGCTGGCGCATTCGGCGCAACGCTGCCGTGGTCCGCGCAGCTGCGTTCGAGTATAGCGGAAACACTCGTAGTGATCGCCATCCAGGACCACGACCAGGAACTTCCTGACGGTGGCACAGGTCAGGAATTCGCCGATGTGATCGTTGGCAAGGTTCTAGCCGCAGCGAACAACGACCGCTCCGGTCAGCTATGGTCCTCGCTGTCCGCCCTGCTGCCCACGCTCGCTGAGGCCTCCCCCGAGCGGTTCCTCGACGCCGTGGATGACGGGCTGGACAGCGGCGGGCTAAACGCCGTGTTCGACCCGGAAACGGAGCGGTCGCTATTCGGGTCCCCGACTCACACTGGGTTGCTGTGGTCCCTTGAAGCGCTCGCCTGGTCCCCGGAGCACCTGGGTTCGGCGGCCCTCATGCTGGCGCAGCTAGCGGAGCTTGATCCGGGCGGACGCTGGGCCAACCGGCCGGACCGCAGCCTGAACCAGATCTTCCTGCCTTGGTTCCCCCAGACCACCGCGACGCTCGAAGACCGCCTCGCGGTCATCCAAATGCTGCGGCAACGCGCGGCGCCCGACGTCGCCTGGAAGTTCCTGGCGAGCCTGCTGCCGACTCCGCACTCGATCAGTGAGAACTCCTACCAGCCCCGGTGGCGTGAATGGCATCTGGATCACCAGCCGCCGCAGGCAGCCGCCCCGGAATGGGACCGGCACGCGCAAGTGATCGTGGAATTGCTGCTGGAGGACGCCGCTCTGACGGGAACGCGCTGGGCGGATCTGATCACCAGGCTGCCCTACCTCCCCCAGGCACAGCACGACCTGATTCTGGCCCGCCTCGGCAGCCTCGCTCCTGGCGCATTCGGAGACACAGACCGCGCCGAAGTGAGCAGCGAGCTGCGAAAACTGGTCCGCGATCACCGCCGGTTCGCCGACGCCGGATGGGCACTGCCGCCTGATCGCGTGAACCGCATCGACAAGCAACTGCGCCGCTTTGAAGACGGCACCTCCCAGGACCTAGCCTGGCTCTTCGCGAACTACGTCGAACTCCCTGAGTGGCAAGGACCGCGGGATTACCAGGCAGAGCAAGCGGCGGTCGCGCAGCATCAAGAGCAGGCAGCCCGCGGCCTGATCGCCGATGGCGGTATCACGACCGTCTGGGAACTAGCCGAGCACTGCGAGGCACCCCGCGTACTTGGATACCGAGCCGGAATCGTCTCCGCGGACTTCGACGACGACGTGATTGCGGAACTGGACTCTGCGGAAAACGCGCGCCGGCAGGCGGCCATAGGCTGGGTTGGCGGCCGATTCGAGTCAGCAGGCTGGCGCTGGGCACAGACGCACCTGCAGCACGCCCGCACCTGGCCCGCGGCGCGGGCCGCTGACTTCCTGTGCTCACTGCCCCCCAACGGCAGCACGTTCGACTGGGCGGACCAACTGGGAGCCGAAGTACGCGAACGCTACTGGGAAAAGATGCCAGCCATCTTCGTCCGGGTAAACACGGACAGGGAGCGCGCGGCCCGCACCCTCGTCGAACTCGGGCACGCCAACAAGACGCTTGACATGCTCACCATGGCAATCCAGCAAGGCTACGCACTTAGCCCAGATCTCGTAGCCGATGCGCTCGCCGGCACCACCCCCGACTTGTCGCCGAGCGGCCCAGCGATGTCCCTGCACGACGTGACCAGCCTGCTGACCTACCTAGAAACCCAGCCTCAAACAGACCGGAAGCGGCTGGCCCAACTCGAATGGCGCTACCTTCCGCTCTTCGAACCACACCAGCGGCCCGCCAAGATCCTGCATGAGGAACTTGCTTGCAACCCGGAGTTCTTCGCCGACGTCATCGAAATGATCTTCATCCCCGAAAAGGACAACCGGGAGCAACAGATTACCGACGAGCAACGCCAGCGAGCGGTCCTGGGCTACCGGCTGCTCCGGTCCTGGCATACGACACCGGGCAGTCCCGGGCTTCCCGAGGGCCCTAACCTCCCGGAATGGGTCGCGGCAGCCCGCGCACAGCTCACCGAACACAAGCTCCTGCGATCTGGCGACCAGTTCATAGGCCAGGTCCTGAGCCAGACCCCGGAAGACCCCGACGGCACCTGGCCAGGCCTTCAAGTACGCGAGATCATCGAGAAGGCCCGGAGCCGAGACCTCGAACAAGGCGTCAGCATCTCCATCTTCAACAGCCGTGGCGTGACTTGGCGCGCCCTCGACACCGGCGGCCAGCCCGAACGCGCACTAGCGAACAAATACCAGGCTTACGCCCAGCGTCTCGCAACCCAATGGACCCGCACCCGGCGTATGCTCCTCCGCACCGCCGAGGACTGGGACCGCATGGCGCGCCAGGAGGACCAGCAAGCAGCTATGCGCGAAGACTTCTGGTCCTAGCTGGCTGCTCGCGATGCTCGCCACCAGGTGCGATCACCGGACTCGGTGACCTTGCCGTCCACGATGCGCATCTCATCGAGCCTCGCAATGAACTTCCTCACCAATGAGTATGCCGTGGCCCATGTTCTCCGAAGCGATCGAGAGACTGATGCGAAGCTCCCTCGTTCCGGGCGGCACCATCCTGGTCCTAGGAGGCGGCGGCGACTACCGCCAGATCTATCCGGAACTGGACAGACGAGCCGAGGCGGCCAGTCTGACGATGCTGAATGGTTTCGACGATGCGTTGCAGGCCGGCCATCGCGACGAGGAGCGTGACGTCCTTTGCGCCATAACTCGGGCTATCTGGAACAGACTGGAAGGGCTGGCTGGCGATGTCAGTCCGACGAGGGAGGCACTTCGTAAGATGGACGCAGCAGACATCTTCGACGAATCGCTAGCCTTCTCGCTTCCTCGATTCAGATTGAGGGCCTACCGACGCGGTCCGCTAACCCCTTCTGCGAGGTGAGATGAGCCGCACGGATGTCATCGAGCAGAGGACGGCCAAGCTGGTCAGCGGCTTCGGACGCTACGTCGAGGCCTACGACCAACAGGTCTCCTTTACCGGCAAGCAGCTCACAGCCCACCAGCAGACCGTTGCCCTTCGACGCCAATTGGGCAGCGTCAGGGCTGCCGCCAGTGATGCAGCGTTTACTGCCTCACTTATGCGTACACTGTTCGCCTGGAAAGTCGGCCGCCGGGCGTCGCGCCTCGTTGCCGAGGATCAGTTCGCCGCCGCCCTCCGGACCGCGGTGCCCCGCCTGGAAGAATTCGAAGCCCTGACAATCGACAGTCCTGATCTGCCCGCAGATATCGCTGACCGGCTGTGGCTGCTGATCAACACCCTTGGCGTGGTGGAGAATCAGGCCAAGCTGGTCGCCGGCACCAAGACGCTGCATCACTTGCTCCCCGAACTCGTCGTACCCATGGACCGCGAATACACGGGCAAATTCTTCCAGTTGCACCTGCCCGAATGGCAGGACCCGGCCAGTCAGCGAAGGATCTTCGGGATCGTCTACAACCAGTACGTCAACGTGGCGAGACGCGTCCATCCCCAGCAGTACGTCACCGGACAGGGCTGGCGGACCGGCCGGACCAAGATCCTCGACAATGCCCTCATCGGCTTCTGCAAGCTGGAACTTGCCGTTCTTCCACCAGAGGTCGAGGACGAGGCCGTCAACCAGCTCTCCTTCGACGTGTCAGGGTTGCCGCCTGTCAAAGACGGAGCGAACTCGATCTTCGGTCTCGGTCACGGTCATGGGCCGCGGGTCCGACTGCTGCTCGAAGCTGCACGGCAGGCGCGTGATGCGCAGTTCTTCCTGCCGATCCACGAGGGCTCGGTTGCGCTTGATGTGGTTGTGCGCGCACCAGCAGGCCAAGTGCCGTCAGATGCAACCAACCACCTGGGTGGCATCGGGGACGTGCTGGAGGACAAATCCTGGCGCACCGGAGTCGATCATCTGGGTGATCTCGCGAAGGTCTGGCTGTACCACAACGACCGGCAGATCAAGGAGATCAGCTACCGCGAGGTCGAAGCGGAAGCGACGGGTTACACGGTGACCGTTCGATCGCTTGCCCGATGAGTTTGCCGGTCACCCACGTCGCCGCTCGATGGCGAGGGCTCAATTCTGGTCCCAGTGATCGCGGCCTTCTATTCGAGCCTCAGCGTATCGGCCAACCCGAGTTCCTCCAGGATCTGCCGCAGTTCGGCTGCCAGCTGATCGGCGCTTTCCACGGCTACCGTGACAGAGAAATCCACGTCGACTTTGAGATCGGAGCCTGATCGGAGTTTGGGGAGGATTTTCGTTCCGAGACGGTTCCAAACCTCTGGGGGGATCGCGCCGACCAGTCGCAGGCCCTTGGTCGCGCCGCCGACCGGATGGTCTGGAGGCGACGTCGGATGGGGTTCGACGACCGGCTGGGGTTGGGGACCAGGCTCCGGAGGCGGCCCAGGCTGGGGTTCGGGCGCAGCGCTCGCTTCGAGCGCCTCGGCCGTCGCCTTCTTGAGTAGAAACACGTCAGGCTCGAACGCGACCTCTTCGGTTCCAACGACGTCCGTGAACCACCAGCGCTCATAGCTGCCATCGGCTCTCCTCCCCGAGGCCAGGCCGAAGTCAGCGTTCGCGACGAAGTCAGCGATCTTGCCGCGCAGAATCATGTCTGGATCGACCAGTCGCGTGAGTGATCCGTCCAGGAAGCTCTGACGTAGGCTCGCGAGCGGCCATGCTCCGGACTCCTGGAATGCAGGCGGCCAGTTGCGCTCGATGTATCCGGCGCCGACCGATTCGTTGAGCAGTGCCTCCGACTTCAACGCGCCTATCACCCGGCCGCAGAGTGTTTCTCCGCTGGAGGAGTGGCCGGCACCCAGGTCTATGACCTTCAGGTCATCCGCCTCATGCGCGTCCCAGACCACCGCGAAGCGGTACTCCCCCCAGACTTCATCCTTCGCGTCTCCGGCAGCATCCTTGACATTTCTCTCCAGGTCCGCTCGGTCGCCCTTCTCGAACTCGCCACCGAGCGTGCCCTCCCTGACCTCGCGCTCTACGCGCTTCCACGCGAGCATCAGCTCGACCTTCTCACGAAGGTCGCGGCCGGGCTTCTTGAGGCACCAGACGAGCGCGCCGGGGTAGAGCCGCGACGACTTGCCCCGCTGACGGGTCCACTCCCTGATCTGCTCCCGGATCTGGCCGCCGCCCGACCATTCAGTCTCCGGATCGGCGACAACGAGCGTCAGCCGTGGTGTATCCGGGATCTCCGCACCCTCACTCGGGAACGGTAGGACGGGAATGCTCGCCCCGCGCCTGAACTCGTCCTCGACAAGTTTGCGGACCGCAGGCCTCACCTCGGTCGCCTCGTCGAGCGACGCGCGCCGGTCGCTGACCACCTTCTTCAGCGTGGGCTGGTGGCCGATACGGAAGCCGTCGGACCCGGCCTTGCGGATGTAGTAGGAACGGTCTTCGAGCGCGAAGGCCGCATTGTCGATCGTCGTGGTATCCAGGTCCGGCTCACCGAGATCAAACCGCAGCTCAGGAAGATGGGCGACCTTATCGGTCTGCCCACCCGATGACTCGAAGAGGATGGCCGTGCCCACCCGCCGGTGGATGTCGCGCAGCGGGCCCTTGGTGTCTGCGTCAAGAGCCCTGCTGTGGGCATGCGCACCAGCGAGGTCGGTATCGATTGCGGCGATAAGACGCGACTCACCGAGCTGGCCGAGCACCACGCTTCGAAACCCGGGCTCAGCTAGCGGCGCCGAACCGAGGGTTATGAGCGGCTCGGCGCGAGCTTTGGTGAACGCGTCTTGCGCAGCCAACGATATCCACTGCGCCAGCATGGCCAGTGTGCCTCGCGTCTGCTGATACTGCGGGAGTGCCTGCCATTTGCGCTGGAAGACCGACAACGTGGCCGGATGGAACGGATAACAGGCTTCGAAGCGCTGCTGCAGAAACGCCCGTGCCTTCGCCTCCGTCGCAGCGGAATCCACCGCGGTCCACTCCGGGGGGAGCTGTGCTCGTCGCTCGAAGCACCAGTCGCCGAAGGTCTTGGCGACGTTCCTATGCAGTTTCTCGCTGCCGAGATCATGGAACAATCGTCGCCGAACGACCTCGCTGATCTCCGTCTCATCGTTGGCGATGAGATCCTTCGCGACGCGCCGCACAACTTTCGAAATCCGATCTTGCCACTGCTGGTCCCACTCGGTCATCTCGATCTGGCTGCGCGGCAAGCTGATGACACATGCGCCCCGTGTCGTGCCGGTCATGGCGACAGTCAGGTTCTGGGTGAATGCCAGAAACGAGTCGGCGCTCCCGCGGTGCCGGTTGAGGAAGTTGAGCACCTCGTCGAATAGCAGGAGTACCGGTGCGTTGGCTGCTTCGAAGACCCGTCCGATGGCCTCCGTGCCCGGTGGCGTCGTCATCGCTGCTGTGCCCAGAGCCTCCACCCCGCTGTCTCCTGCGAGCTGGCGGGCGACGTCGATCCATGGGGTCTCGCGGCCAGGCTGCGGGTCCCAGGCATTGCCCACGAACACGGCGACCTTAGCCTTTGGTACTTCTGTGAGGCCTGTCTCGCGGAGTAGGTTGGCTACCCCTTCGTCGGCGGCCACGGCGCTGCCGCTTGTCGCCAAGTGGTAAAGGGTCGTCAGCGTATGCGTCTTGCCGCCGCCGAACTGGGTGATCAGCGTCAGCACTGGCGCGGTGTTGTCCGTCTTTCCGGACAGTCGGCGCAGGACCATTCCGGCGTGCTCGCGGAGCGCTCGGGTGAAACAGGTGCGCGCGAAGAACTGCGCGGCATCCCGATAGTCCACCGGTGCTGTGCCCGCAACGACCTGCTCCAGCGCGATGGCAAACTCGTCGGGGTTGAACGAGCGTCCCTCGCGGACTTCCTTCCGCGGTATGGCGACCTTGTACCACGGCTCCATGGCGATCCTCCTACGGTCTTTGCATGCGCGCGAACAGCTCAGCCGCCGGTTGCTTCAGGCGTGCAAGATTCGCATACGCCAGGGGCTGGAAGGCATGCTCTGCGTCGTACATTCGGTATCTCACACCGTCGGTAACAACCACGTCTCGGGGAAGTTCAAGGGCCTCAACGTAGCCTTTGGCCTGCTCAAGCGCACCCTCCACGCCTGCGCCCAAGCGCTTGGCCTCGATGACGAGGTGGCAGTTCTCCGGAATCCGGGGCAAGGCCCGGAAGACCGCTACATCAATGTGCCGCCACTGCACTGCGACACGCTCCGGTGCCCAGCCGAGCGCCCGCAGGAATGGGACGACGAAGTGCGCAATAAGCTCGTCCTCGCTCGCGGCTTCGCCGAAGGCTTGACGATCCTGGAGAAGTGGCACAAGATCCGCAGCTTGGGCGACGATCCCTTGAAGATTGTCGGGGACGTTGCTGAGCGCAGGCTCCTCGGCTGGCAGTTCGGGCAAAGACGCCGTCTGCCAGAACGTTGGCGGTGAGTTGACGAACCGCCTCGCGAAATCCGCGATCTCGTCGTTGAAGACGCGTGAGCAACGTGGCGGGTTTGCGCCGAAGGCTGCTCTTGCGAAGGTGTGCTCGGCCGGCAGACGGCTCCATCTCACTCGCCGCATGTGCTGCAGGTCCCAGCCGTTCACATCGTCAAAGGCGTTCTCGTACTGGTAGTCGTCCGCCACAAGACCGACGGCAGCAACTGTCGCCAGTCCTGTCCGCAGCACAAAAAGGTCCCCGACGGCAAGCTCGCTCGCAAAGCGCCGGACTAACCCTCCCTCGAACTCGCCATCATCGCGCATTGGTGTACATGGTCCGGCGTCCCCCGGACCGACCAGCGCCACCCCGTACTTCAGAAATACGTCAACGTAGGATCGGGACGCGGGACCAGCCGAAATCTGCCAGATCGTCCGGGCCGGACTGTCGGACGTCATCACTTACCTCGGCACTGCTAGCAGCATGGCGTCGAGCAGTCGCTTCTCCTCGCTCGCCGTGGGGTAGAGCGCGGAGAGAGCATTGGCCAGCCGCAGAAAGTCCGACCCACGCTCCTGCTCAGCCTTGAGCAGTGCTCGTAGCGCGTTGGTGCGACCGCCCGCTTGCAGCAACATGGCGGCATGCACGCGATCGAGCGTCGTCGCGTTGTGTTGGCCGACCAGCCCTTCGTCCGAGACTTCGAAACCTGCTCTCGGTCTGTGGGCGAGACTCCGGGCGCGTACCCGTGGTTCGTCGTTCGCCAGCGGGAACAACGCTCCTTGCAGCGGTTCCGTGCCGTCAGGCGTACCCCGTTCGAGCCGTGCCGCCACGGCTTGAGCGCCCTCCTCTCCGAAGAGTTGTTTGGCACGCTCAGCAATTGGGAGAAGGCGTACGACGCCCTTCTTCGTCTCTATTACGCGGCCCTCCCACTGGGGCAGCGCGATGCCGAGAGGCTGCGCGAAGCGACGCACGACATCAAAGACCAACGTGAATCCCTTGACCTTGTCTCGTGAGGAACCCTCCTCGTCGTCGTCTCCCTCATCTGCTGACTCTTGACGCTGGTCCTCTTCGTCTCCATTGTCGTTAACAGAGCCTGTGACATCGCCGGTCGTGCTCTGGAGCGTCCACAGAAAAAGCGCCGTCAGTCTCGCGTCTTCCTCAACGGCGCCAGCCGCGCCGTTGCGGGCCATCGCGTCCGCAGTGCCGAGCACTTGGGCGAGCGCGCTTCGGCCGACAACCTCCCAGACCTTCTCCAGATACTCAGGGAGCGTAACCTCGCACCCGTCGGCGGTCTCAACTCTTGAGTAGCGGCTAAAGATCTCCAACGCAGGACCTATGCAAGCGAAGACGAGGTCAGCACCCCGGACACCTTCAGTCTGGAGATGTTCCATCCAGTCGCCCACGCGCCTCGGGAGTTCGCGCAGCACTTCGGCCCAGTCGCCTATCGGAGCTTGCTCGGGTCGCGGACGGCAAACGAGATGAACGCTTGTAGCCAAGGCTGCCGATTCCCGCGCGCGCAGTCGCGATCCCATCTCGGTCGCGATGGGCCACGACGCGGTAATCGTCCATCCGCCACGGATCATTCCCGAGAGGAGCGCCTCCCAGCCTTCTGTTGTCTTATGTGCGAACACAACGCAGCCAATGCCGTCCCACCTGAGCACACGTCGCCCTTCAGCAAAGGCTCGGCGCATTCCGTCCTCAAAGAACTCCTTATCCTTATGCGCGTAGCGATCCGAGTCCCAGTGAGCCATCTCGCACAGTTCGCGGTCTTTGGGAGTCAGTGGGTTCGTGGAATCCCAGCGATCTGCTCGGATCGCTTGCTCGGGAAGGGTTCTCTTGATCCAAGCAAAGAAAAAGTCGGATAGATCAGCATACGGGACTGCGAAATAGTACGGTGGATCCGTGAACCACACCGCGGCCGTCTCGTCAGGGAGAGGGTGATCCGCGGCATCAGCCAGTTCCACCTGTCCAGGTGGAGATCCGGGCCACGCATCCACCACCTTGGCCACCCACTCCACTGCGCCGTCGTAGCCCCCGCTGCTTTGCGCAAAGGGGGCGACTTCGCAGAAATCCCAGACCATCGGAAGGGCTTGTCTGCCGTAGGTGTTGCTTACCTTTTCACCGGTCAAGTGCCACCGGCAGAGCGATGACCAGTAGTCAGCGCATCGATCAATGACTATGGCGAGGCACTCGCGGACCGCCCCATCATCCTGAGCATGCCTCTCTTGCAGTAGCCGTACCAAGGTTGTCAGCGCCATTTTCTGACGAGCCGTGAAGAGGTCGCCCCAACTGGTCATGCCGTAGATAGGTGCATTGAATGTCCCGCTCATGAGCGGCAATACTTCGTTCGGCACCACACTGATGCCTTCACGTCCGTCGCGCTCCCCTGAGTTAGCAACGACTGCAAGACGATTCTGCGCATCCTGTACAGCCGTATAATCGGCTTCTGACGGAAGACGATAATGCCTTCCTGGCTGATGCGCTCGCAAAGTCACTACAGCAAGTATTCGCGCTCCTCGGACACGTCGACCATCTCCGCCAAAGACGACGTCTGCACCGCCACGCTGCTCGGCTAGCTGCGTTCGCGTTCTAGGGTTCTTCATGTTCCCAGGAAGGACTGCACTGCAGCATGGGCAAACCACGTTGGAATTATTGCCGCGGGCCTTAGTCCCGAGCATCGGCACATATCCCGCCCTAGGGTCTTCACTTCCATCTCCGCGAGCGATTCTGAAAACTATTGGCCCACCCAATGCAGCGCTGTCAATGAGCAGGGCAGTGCATCGCCCAGCGGGATTCTCTCGAAAGAATCGCGCTTTAGTCGCGCCCTTCTTTGACAACCACGGAGACTTATAGATCGGAATCTCAGCTCCACAGTTGGGCGCCTCGCAGCGCACCGTCCGAGCCCAGAGGTAGGCGATCGGCGTCGCGCCGTCCGGATCTTCCCTATAGAGGTCTGACAGTTCCCCCTCTGCCTGCCGCTTGATCTCCATCCCGACGAGACGCACCTGCTCGGCGAGCTTCGGACCGTAACGTGGGATGTCTTCGAGCATGACTTTGAGAATCAGACATGCCACGGGGTTTAGGTCGCTAGCGAACGTGTCGCAGCCAAGCCGCAGTGCTTCGAGAGGGATCGAACCGCCCCCCGCGAACGGATCTACGACGAGCGGCGGGTCTTCGCCATGCGCGGCCTTCACCAGAGCCCGGCTGACCTCCAGATGGGTCCGGTTCGCTGCCATGTCCCAGTTCGCGAAGTTACCGATGAACTTCAGAAGCGCCTTACGAAGATCCTCATCGGTACTGCCCGGATTGCACCCGCCTACCTGCAGCAAGAGCTTTCGCGCCACTTCCCTGAACTCCGGCGGACAAAGCACGTCGCACGGGTCGGGTAGCAGTAGCGCGAGCAGGACAGCCCGGCTCGACGCCAGTGGCCGTCGCGCCCACCAGAGGTGCAGGGTGCTCGGATGTCCGTGCCGGATCGACTTCTCTCGGGCCGCATGCTTCGACACCACGGCGATGGGGAAATCCACCTCAGCGAGGCGCATGCAATCCTTGGGGATCATGTATCTCCTCCGAGGGATTGCTCGCCCTCGGGCATTTGCATTCGCTCGGTCATCGCTTCCACGGACAAGTAGTAGTGGGCCACCTTGGCCACCTCGTTCCACTCCAACCGTGCTGGGTCGGGGATTGGCCGCCGGAGTCGCGGCGTCGTATTGCAGTCGGTGACCACATATAGCCAGTAGCAGTCTCGCCGATCCTCGGCCACCCTTCGTTCGTTGGGCGTGAGCAGAATCGTGCCGCTTGTGGCACCGAGCCCCTTGACCTCGATTAGCCGCAGGTCTCCCGAAGCCAGGTCGAGGCTCGTGATGTCATAGCCCAGATTCTTCTCAGACACGTCGTAGACCTGGCGGCCCTCTTCCCGCTCATACTCCATCACCACACGCATCGCCGTAGCCTCGGTCTCAAAGTTCGGCTTGAGCCGCCGCACTTCGGGGGCCTCACGCTCGGGGTGGGGCAGGACGAGAACGCTCGTGATGCGCTCGACCGACTGCAGCGTCAGGGCACGCTGGCGATCGAGGTCCGTACGGCGACGCTCACGCCTGGCGAGGAGTTCAGAGTGGCGTGTCTCCGCCTGCGCCAGTCGTCCCTCGGCGCCAGTCACTTTCTGATCCACCTCGGCTGCCGCACGGCCGATCTCGTCGTCAGCGCGCTGAAGCAACTCAGTCAACGACAGCTCTACGTGGGCGCTTATGCGCTCAACTTCGGAGACGCGATCGTTACGGGTCTCTTCGAGGAACGGCACGAGTGCGTGCTCGTGCAGCCAGTTCGTCTCCTCAGCATGGGATGCGACTACCGGCATCTCCGCGGGCGAGCCGGCTCGGATGAAGTTTCCGAGGACGCCGGGGTCCTGCAAACGGGGTTCGCCATGCTCGGAGATCTCCACTGCGAAGAGGCGCTCATGAATCACTTGCCCGAGCCCGTCCACCACTCTCGCTCGGTAGAAATCCATCCGAACCGGCCACTCATGCTGAAGTGAGTAGAACGTCGCGCCCCTGCTCATGACGTCCAGGGCTTGCGCACGCGTGTGTCGCCTAACCGCCTCGAAGAGTGGATGGCCGGGCGTCACCCATTCCAGGTTATTTATCTCGGCCGTCTCGCGATCCGTCGAGCATCGTGGGTAGCGGTCCGCGAGGGCCGGCAGCTTCCAGTCAAGGTCCTTCTCGTACCGTCGGAGGGTCGATGGCGTGCGCGCTGGCTCGAACGCGTGCGCGAGGCTCGGGACTGGTTTCAACGCCAGCGGCACGAACTGGGCCGCTTCGCGCAGGAAACGGGCGATGGTCTCCGGTACAACCCGTTGCTCTTGCGCCCGTGCGCGTCGCTCGATCAGCATTTCAAGGTTGAGCTTCTTGCTGGCCAGGCCCTCCAAAGCGTTCTGACAAATCGCCCGGAACTCCTTCTCATCGACATCATGGAGGAGGCGTTCTTCAAGGTCGGCATCCCCGAGGTGTCCCGCGTAGTAGTCGCGCAACACACGCTCGACATGGGCAGCGGGCAGGATCTCTCCCACGACGTTGAAGACTGCATCGTCATCCAGCGCGTCGCGGATCTCCTGGAGCTTGTCTAGCAGCCGCTGAAGAACATGACCCTCAATCGTGTTGGTCGCAACAAAATTGAAGATCAGGCAGTCCTTGCGTTGGCCGTAGCGGTGGATTCGCCCCATCCGCTGTTCCAAGCGGTTCGGGTTCCACGGAATGTCGTAATTGAACAAGATGTTGCAGACCTGGAGGTTGATTCCTTCGCCCGCAGCCTCGGTGGCCACCAGGATCTGGATCTCGCCTTCGCGGAACTGTTGCTCGGCGTGCAGACGGGTGCCCGGTTCGTTACGAGAACCAGATTTCATTCCCCCGTGGATAGAGCCAACGCGGAAGCCCCAGGACCGCAGTCGGTCAACCAGATAGTCGAGCGTGTCCTTAAATTCTGTGAAGAGCAGCAGCCGCTGTTCTTGGTCATCGAAGAATCCCTGGTTGCGAAGCAGCTCCTTCAGCCTCGACAGCTTCGCCTCTGTGCCAGCCTCCTCGACCGCCTCAGCCTGCTCGGCGAGCTGCCGCAGTTCGCCCACCTCGTGACGTACTTGATCAGCGCTCCCGGCCAGTGTGATGGCTTCGAGCATTGCCTCAAGGCGTTCGCGCTCACTCTCTTCCATCTCTTCCAACTCATCCGGATCGGGCAGATCCGGCGGCGCCAGGCGAGCAAGATCCTGGGCGCGCTTCAGCCCATCTTCAAGGCGTCGTGCCCGGTTTTCTAGCGAGCGCCGCATCGCACGCGTGCTGGACGCGAGCCGACGCTGGTAGAGGGACATCAGGAATCCGATCGCCCGAGCGCGCGGGTCTTCACCTTGAGCTGCGGCTCTCGCGCTCTCGCGCTTGACGAACCGGGTCACGTCCCGATAGAGGGCGAACTCCTCGCCGTCGATCTGGAAGTCCACCGTGTGCGGGATGCGCTTGGTGAAGATTGGCTCGGCAGTCCATGTGCCGTTCTCCTGTCGCTCGGGAAAGTAGACCATGGCCTCCTTGGTCCGGCGCAGATAAAAGGGCGCCCGCCGGCGATTCATTGCTTCGCGGATTGACTTCACGTCGGCGTAGGCGTCGGCGTCGAGGAGCTGCAGGAACAAGCTGAAGTTCGTCGGATCACCTTTGTGGGGCGTGGCTGTCAGCAGCAGGATGTGATCGGAGTTGTCTCGGAGCAGCTCGCCGAGGCGGTAGCGCAGGCTCTTGTGCGATTCGTCGGCCGCGGACATGCGGTGCGCCTCATCGACGATCACGAGATCCCAGTGCACCTGCCGAAGCCCAGGGAGGATGTCGGCGCGCTTGGCGAGGTCAAGCGAGGTGATCACTCGCTTGCGCTCCAGCCACTGATTTACGCCGAATTGGTCGCGGATGTCCTGCCCTTTCATCACCAGGAACTTGGCGTCGAACTTCTCTCGTAGCTCGCGTTGCCATTGGAAGGCCAGGTTGGCCGGACAGACGACGAGGATGCGTTCGGCGAGGCCCCGCAGCTCAAGTTCTCGGATCAGCAGGCCAGACATGATCGTCTTCCCGGCCCCTGCGTCGTCCGCTAGGAGGAACCGCACCCGTGCGAGCTTGAGTAGGTAGTCGTATACAGCTTCAAGCTGGTGTGGCAGGGGGTCTACGCGGGATATCGAGAGTCCAAAGTACGGGTCGAACTCGTAGGCGATGCCGAGGGCATAGGCCTGGATGCCCAGCCGAAGCAGGCGCCCGTCGCCGTCGAAGGAGTGCTGCGCGTCAACGACTGTGAGGCCTTCGAGATCGCTGGTCGTCAGCGTGACCTTGCGGAAATGCTCCGAGTTCATCCCCACCAATCCAACAACCCAACTGGTGGGGCCGTTGGCTTGGACCGTCTCGATTCGCATGGGTTCGTTGAAGAGAGACCCCGTCAGGATCTGCCCTGGGCTCATGACGCCGATGACGTCTGCCCGTTTCACCCTGCCGACTCCCTTCGAACGCTCCACTCTGGCCACGCATCCACGCGAGGACGGCGACGTGGACGCTCGCGCTCACCAGAGCGCGTGCAACGCTAGCAGCGGCGGGGTGGGGAGCAAGGGAACGTCTCAGCCATCGTAGAACTTGAGAGCGGCGATCCCATGCCCGTGGCCTGTCGGTGGTGGCGCCGGGCCAGGTCTGCAGGTGATGGCTGGAGTCTGCAAGTCGCTTGGTCAGCGCGGTGTCCCAGATCGGCGGGACACCCCGGCAATCAGCGGCCGTAAATGACATCCCGCGCTATGCACCGTGCTTATCCGGCTTCATCGGCCCGCGTTTCCCCTGACGTATGCCAAGTGACGCCAGTTCTGCAGCAGATGAAACTGGCGCTAGAGCGAGCAAGATATTCTTATCCATTGTTTATCTCTGGACCGAGCGCGGTCCAGAGATAAACAATGGAGTCGGCACCACCCACCTCGCGGCCATTGCATGTGGGTCGACGGTGGTGGCTGGGACCGGGCGCGGTCCCAGCCAGGAGAACGTCAGGTCCGAGATCGGAGGTGTTCGTCGTGGCGGGCGGGACTGTGCGGCGGCGGTCGCGGCAGGTGGTGCCGAGGCCGCGCGTGGTGCAGTTTTCGCTGACTGA
>Ga0209415_10006968_pt1 | contig 19901 bp, 18 predicted proteins | sample PeaSoiSIISIP2007_FD_187696 | JGI IMG/M metagenome (GOLD analysis project Ga0209415, IMG submission 187696) | Peat soil microbial communities from Weissenstadt, Germany - SII-SIP-2007 (SPAdes) (version 2) | ecosystem: Environmental > Terrestrial > Soil > Wetlands > Peat | place: Germany... | reverse complement strand
GACGCCCTGGGAAGGAATGGATCGGCGCCGGCAACGGGAGGCGATTGAAGCGGTAGTTGAGCGGGTCGGTTACAACGGCACCACGCGGCAGATCTCGATCCGATTGCGAACATCGGAGGCGGCGATGGCGGGACAGGAGGCGCGGGTATGAGCAGCCACCAGGAGGTTGCTTACACTCTGGACTTTGCGGTTCGGCGGCGGAGCGGGCCGAAGAGTCAAGTCGTACGAGAGTCCAGCCAAGACAGTCCCATTCCACGCGTCGCGCGGCTGATGGCGCTGGCCATGCGGATCGACGGGCTGGTCCGCGAGCAGACGTTACCTGATTACGCCGCGGTGGCACGCCGCGGGCGGGTGACGCGGGCGCGCATGACGCAGCTCATGAAGCTGCTCCATCTGGCACCGGATCTTCAGGAAGAGCTCCTGTTTCTGCCGCCGTCATCGCGTCTCACGGAGCGCCATCTGCGGCCGATTGTGCGGCAGGTTGACTGGCACGAACAGCGGCACCGGTTTCAGGAACTCACCAGACGTTCGCGCCGAAGTCGCGGCTCCGACTGAGGTTCGACCCGGACTTCCGGCGGCTCGAGGCCACACGCTGCGAACTCGAATCGTCGAACCTTCTTCAGCCCGAAGCCACATTCCTGGTGTCAGTAGGGGCGGAAATCAACGGTCTTTCAACCGTTTTTCAAAGGAAATCAAGCGGGGGCTCGCCGCCGTCGGGATCGATCCTCACCGCCAGGGCAGACGGGAAACTCGTTTCGCGGCGCCTTGGTGCGCACGAGCATTGCGGGAAAGCCGCTCTGCGGGCTTGCGGCAACCGATGGATGGGCCTCAGGAGCGACTCGTCGACCCATTGTCCATCTGCCACCAACCGAGAAATTGGGGCTGATCACGCTGGCGCGGGCGCCCTCAAAAAGCCGATTCTTGCGGCGTCATTCCGTTCTTTTTATAGACCCGGCAAAATCAAGATAACGCGCCGCAAAAAACGCGAATAAGCGCGGAGAGACGCGACAAATAACGTAAATATAACGCGGGAACTGGCAGGCTCGGATCTGCCACCAGCGAAAGTGGCAGCAAGACCGAACTGCAGCTAAGCCAAAAAGAATCAACCGGGTGAGGTTAGCCTCGCCGGACCTGTCGAGCTGTCTCAGAATCCGCCGATGCAAGTTCTTGCGTTAATCTCGCGTCATTAAACGCAAAGCCCTTCGCCACCGGGGGCCGGTGGCTTGAGCCGGCAGTTGTCCGGCCCTTCGGGCGGACAGGATCGTAACTCATTGAAATCAAGAGCAAGCGCGATCTACGAACCTCCCTGGGAGTGCCATCTGGTGCCATCTGGGCCTCTCCGGAGAGTGGCCTCGAGGTCGGCACATCTGGGGAGCCAAACACCTATTCCCGAAATGGCTCTACGCCGAAATCCCGCTCCTTCCTGGTTGACACCGCGCCACCGCGGAATTTGCGCGAAATGGCCAATACTGCAGTGAGAACGGGCGATCTCCTGGGATGCCCAGAGAGTTGCCGGCTTGCCTGGAGGCCGCCGTCTTGGGCCATTTCGCTCCGTTCTCTCAGACTCTCCGATAAGGCAGCACGTTCGGTTAACTGGCGGTCAGGCCTTTTCCACTACTTCTCTAGTGTTGGCAGGCGCAGGGCATCGCCACACCGGCGACGCAGCCAAGAATCATGGCTCCGACTCCGGGCGGCGCGGATGCTTTCTCACATGTGCCGGAGGTGTTCATGGACGAACTGCACCGCCATGGCGCCTTCGCCGACGGCCGACGCGACGCGTTTGACGGAGCCGGACCGTACGTCCCCCGCCGCGAACACGCCTGGCCGGCTCGTCTCCAGCAGAAACGGCTGGCGCCCGGCGTTCCACGATGGGGAGCGGGCCACATCGGTACCGGTCCGGACGAACCCCTTCCCATCCCTCTCGATTTCCGGCGGCAGCCAGCCGGTTCTCGGGTCTGCGCCGATAAAACTAAACACCCCTGGGGTCTGTATGGTCCGGTCCTCCCCGGTCGTACTGCTGACGATATCGACAGAGGCGAGGTGCCCGTTACCATTCATTTGACGGATGGTAGTGTTGCAGACCAACTCGATATTGGGGGTCTGCTCGATCCTCCGCACCAGATAGCTGGACATGTTCTTGTACAGGTCATCGCCTCGAATCAGAATCAGGACGCGGCGGGCGTGACCGGAGAGAAAAACGGCCGCCTGGCCGGCGGAGTTGCCACCGCCCACAACTACCACCTGGGTGCCCTGGCACAGGTGGGCTTCCGCAAGGGTCGCGGCATAGTAGACGCCGGTGCCCTCGAACCTGTCTGCCCCCCCCACGCCCAGCCGGCGGTATTCCGCCCCGGTGGCGATCAGCAGACACTTGGCGGTGACGGTCTCGCCGCCGTCCAGCCGCACTACGGTGTAGGCGTTTTCGAAGGCCAACCGGTCCACCAGAGTGGGGACCGACAAATGGGCGCCGAATTTGTTGGCTTGGAGGATGGCCCGGCCGGCCAGTTCACTGCCCGTCAAACCGGTGGGGAAGCCGAGATAGTTCTCAATTCGCATGCTGGCGCCGGCTTGCCCGCCGGGTGCGGTTTGTTCGAGTACGGCGGTCCGCAGCCCTTCGGAGGCGCCATAAACAGCGGCCGCAAGGCCCGCCGGGCCGGCGCCCACAACCACCAGGTCATACACCAGGTCCTCCAGAAGCTGCCGGATGCCGACGGCGTCGGCCAATTGCCGGTTGGAGGGATTCCGCAGAAGCAGCATCTTGCCGCAGGCGACCACGGGTGTATCGGACTCCGACACCCCGAAATGTTTGAGCAAGCTGTCCACATTCGGATCGTTTTCGACATCCACCCATGTGAACAGGACGCGGTTCCTGGACAGGAAATCACGAACCCGGAAGGTATCCGGGGAGTAACGCGACCCGATGACCCGGAGGCCCGTGAAGTTGGGGGAGTCGCGCAGAAGTTGGCGCCGCGCAATGAATGCCTGGAGAACGACATCGCTGATGCTCGGGCACTGATTGAGTACGCTCCGCAGGGCGTCCCCCGTGATTTCATACGCCTCGCAGTCGCCCCGGGCGACGGCGCTGACGACGGCCGGGAGGCCGGTGAGGTGCGAGATGTCACCGGTAAACTCGCCCTGACGATGGATGGTGACTGTCTTCCGCTCGTCGCCGGAGTAGTCTACAATTTCGACCTCGCCCGACTTCACAACGAAGAAGTGCATGTTCCGTTCGCCTACCGCGAAGAGCGTTTGCCCGTCCCGGAACATCTTCGGCGCGGCACTGGTGCAGCGCGCCAGTTGGCTGATTTGTGCCTCATCGAGTTTGGGAAATGCGACCGACAGAAGATTGTTTTCGTTCATGGCTCGAACCTCAGCTCATCCCGGCGCGTCGCCGCCCGCGGCTCAAGCGTCCAGATCGCCCGGCATGACGTCATCGATATAGCACCACATCCAGCTCTCGCCTGGTTCGATCGAGCGGACCAGTGGGTGTTTCGTGGCGTGGAAGTGTCTGGTGGCGTGCTTGTTCTTGGAAGAGTCGCAACATCCTACGTGCCCGCAAGACAAGCACAGTCGCAGGTGCACCCAGGTGTCGCCCGTTTTGAGGCAGTCTTCGCATCCCTTCTTGGTCGTTTGCCTGACCCTGATCTGATCGAGATGCGTGCAAACTTCGGACATACGTCAGTCCTCAGGATCACGCCAGTTTAGCTCAAAAGTAGTTAACTTCGCGGTTGAGCGCCGGCTTTGCAGTACGGAAACGCACGGTCAGGCCGCAATGAGCGCTGGCTGAGGCGTTTCGTCATACAGTGATTGAAACCTGGGATGCCCGAATGAATCCTAAGTAAATGTCACCCGATGGCTGTCCTGATCGAGTTTCGCGGGGTAACCTACCAAATTGGCGGCCGTGAGATTCTCCACGGAATCGACCTGTGCGTCGAAGAGGGCGAGACAGTGGCGCTCCTGGGGCGTAGCGGCTCAGGTAAGACGACTTTGCTCAAGATGGCAAACCGGTTAGTCGAACCCACCGGTGGCGAAGTAAGGTTCGAGGGCAAGCGTGTCACAGACTGGGACCCGATTCGCCTGCGGCGGCGTATGGGCTATGTGATTCAGGAGGGCGGGCTGTTTCCGCACGCGACCGTGGCCCGGAACGTGGGGCTTGTTCCAGAACTGGAAGGCTGGCCGGAGGAACGAGTGCGAGCCCGTACAACGGAGTTGCTGGACGCCATGGGCCTGCCGGCGACGGTATTTGGATCGCGCCATCCAAGACAGCTCTCCGGAGGCGAAAAGCAGAGGGTTGGCATCGCGCGCGCGCTGGCGGCTGACCCTCCGTTGCTATTGCTCGACGAACCTTTCGCGGCGCTCGATCCGGTGACGCGGTTCGAGATGCAGCAGCGCTTCGCGCGACTACAGCGAACCTTCGGTAAGACGGCGCTTTTTGTCACTCACGACATTCGCGAAGCGTTGATGCTGGGAAACCGGATTGCACTGTTGAAGGAGGGGCGGCTTGAAGTTGTGGCGCCGGCGGATGAGTTCGTCCGGGCGCGTTCCCAGGAGGCGAGGGCGTTCCTGGGGACCTTGGAAGAGGGGACGCTCGACGAATCGCATGCTACCCGCTGAGATCCTTCGGTTGTCGGCCGAACACCTCTGGCTCGTCGCCACAGCGGTGTTATTGGCGGTTGCCATCGCCGCGCCCGCGGCGGTGCTCCTGACGCGGCGCGCGCGGCTGCGCCGCTGGACGCTGGGCGTGGTGAATGTCGTCCAGACCGTGCCCAGCCTGGCCGTTTTCGGTTTTCTGCTTCCTCTCCCGTTCATCGGCGGCGTAGGGAGGCGGACGGCGATTGTCGCGCTCGTGCTGTACGCGCTTCTCCCCATTCTCCGAAACACAGTAGTCGGAATTCTCGGAGTCGATGCAGGCGTTCGGGAGTCGGCTGTCGCGATGGGAATGACGAGGGAGCAGATTCTGCGGAGCGTGGAACTGCCGCTTGCATTTCCGACCATCCTGGCCGGAATTCGCATTGCCACCGTCACGACGATCGGCACCGCCACCATCGCCGCCGCGATCGGTGGTGGAGGTTTGGGTACTTTCGTTTTCCGCGGCATCGCGATGGCCGACACGAAGACGATTTTAGCCGGCGCCGTACCGGCGGCACTAATGGCGATCGCGGCAGACGAGGCGCTCGGATGGGTCGAACGGCGATTCTCGTCCTGATTGCCGCGCTCGCGGCCGCATGTTCCTCCAAGCCGCGCGTGGTGGTCGGGTCGAAGAATTTCACGGAACAGGTGCTGCTCGGAGAGATCGTGGCGCGCCATATCGAGCGGCGTCTCGGCTTCGCGGTAGACCGCAAACTCAACCTCGGCGGCACGCTGCTCGCTCACGAGGCATTGCAGGCGGGTTCCATCGACCTTTATCCCGAATACACCGGGACCGCGCTTACGGCCGTGTTGAAGCAGCCGCCCGTCAATGACGCCAAGGCTGCGTTCGAAGGCGTCCGGAAGGGCTACCGGCCATGGGGCCTCGAATGGCTTCCTCCGCTCGGGTTTAACAACAGCTTTGCGATGGTGGTGCGCCGAGACAGCGCCCGCGAGCAAGGCTTGCGAACTCTCAGCGACGCGGCACGGCGGCCCGCGCCGTGGCGCCTGGGCGTCGGATACGAGTTCACCCAACGGCCCGACGGCCTGAGCGGGCTGGTCCAGGCCTACGGCCTGCGCCTCACCGAGGAACCCGTGGCTATGGATCTTGGACTGCTCTACCAAGCCCTTCAGACGAAGAGGATCGAGATGGCCGCCGCCAATGCAACGGATGGAATGCTGGCGCGTCCCGAGTTCGTTGTGCTCGAAGATGACCGGCGGTATTTCCCGCCTTACGAGTGCGCCATCGTCGTTCGACAGGATACCCTCGAGCGGTATCCCCGCTTGAAGCCGGCGCTAGCGGAGCTCTCGGGCCGCCTTCCGGACGAGGTGATGCGCCGCATGAACGCGTCGGTGGACGTCGAACATCGGCCCGTAACCGAGGTTGCTCGTGAGTTTTTGAATGGGTGGGAGTAAGTGAATAGTAAGATGCGCTGAAAGGGTTCGAACGATGGCAACACAGGTTTCATCGACCAACCGTCGGGGGCTGCTGTCGCGGCTGCTCGATGCTCGAGTGGAGACCGATGCGCTGTTCGAGGTGGTTCGGCCTGAGGCGATGTATGACCGGCCGATTCCGGAGCGCCACCGTATCGTCTTCTATGTCGGCCACCTGGAAGCATTCGATTGGAACCTGCTCAGCGGCGCCTGCGGTCTCGCCAGCGTTGACCCCGAGTTCGATCGCCTCTTCGCGTTCGGCATCGACCCGGTGGGAGGCGGGCTGCCGGTGGATCGGCCCGGGGACTGGCCGCGTATTCAGGAGGTGAACGAGTATCGCCGGCGCGTCCGCCAGGCTCTGGACGGCGCGATCGAAGCTGCGCCGCTGCCGGACGATGGCGAGGGCTCGTTCGGGCAACTGCTCAATGTCGCCATCGAGCATCGGCTGATGCACGCCGAAACCCTCGCCTACATGTTCCATCAGATGCCGTTCGAGCGCAAAAGGGGCGCGGCCGCGGCGCGCACGTTTCAGAGCAGTCCATTCACGCCGGAAGGCGTGCGCGTTGCCGCGGGTCGGGCTACGTTGGGGCTGAGCCGCGATTCCCGATCATTCGGCTGGGACAACGAGTTCGACGCTCATACCGTCGATGTCCCGGAATTCACTATCGACAGATACAAGGTCACGAACGGTCATTTCCTCCAGTTTCTCAAGGCCGGCGGCTACGATGACCGCGCACTCTGGGCGACGGCCGATTGGGAGTGGAGAACGGCGCAGCGGATCTCGCACCCGGCGTTCTGGGTAGGGCAGGGCGATGCCTGGAGATACCGGTCGATGTTCGATGAGATCCCTCTGCCGATGGACTGGCCGGTGTATACCAGCCATGCGGAAGCGAGCGCGTACGCGCGGTGGGCTGGCAAGGCTCTGCCTACTGAAGCGCAGTGGCACCGGGCTGCGCATGGCGCGCAGGGATTTCACGAACGCCAACATCGGTGGGCTGACGAACAAGTGCCCATCCAGGGCCGACAGCCACTCTCTGGCGCATGGGATCCAGCGCCGGTGAACGCGGGAATCCTCGGCGCAAGCGCTTTCGGCGTCGAGGGGCTGCTCGCCAACGGATGGGAATGGACTTCGACTGAGTTCGCGCCGTTGCCTGGCTTCCGGCCTTTCGCGTGCTACCCCGGGTACTCCGCCCAGTTCTTCGATGGGAAGCATTATGTTCTGAAAGGCGGAAGCGTGCGAACCGCTTCATGCATGCTGCGCCGCAGTTTCCGTAATTGGTTTCAGCCCCACTATCAATACGTCTACGCAGGTTTCCGCTGCGCCGGTGGGCCGGGCTGAGGGAGAGATTCGAAATGGCTACGTCTGCGAAGGTCTTAGAAGATTCCGTAACGCAGTTCGTCTTGGATGTTCGCGCCGGGCTCTGTAAAAAGGGGCAGAAAGAACTTCCGTCCAAGTATCTGTACGACCCGTTGGGATTCGCGCTGTTCGAAGCCATCAGTCTGCTTCCGGAGTATGGGCTTACCCGCGCGGATGAGCGCTTGCTTCGCCGGCATGCCAAGGAGATGGTGAGACGCGTACCCGGCCCGACGCTGGTGTCCGAGCTCGGAAGCGGCAGCGGAAGGAAGACGCGCTGGATTCTAAGCGCGTTGTGCGAACGCGAACCGGTGTCCTATTACCCCATCGAAATCTCGCGGGCGGCGCTCGCCTCTTGCGAGTCCGAGCTCGGCGATCTCGAATCCGTGAGCATCGTCGGTGTCGAGGGAGAGTACCTGAACGGCCTGCGCGAGGTTGTAGCGGTACGGCCGGACGGGGTCCGGCTGCTAGTTTTGTTTCTGGGCAGCACGATCGGCAATTTCGATTCGGGGGCGGATGCCCGTTTTCTGTGCGAGGTGCGGAGTGTTTTGGCAGCAGGCGATTCACTCCTGCTCGGGACCGACCTCTTAAAGCCGATCGAGCGGATGCTCGAAGCCTACGACGATTGGTTAGGGGTGACGGCTGCGTTCAATCTTAATCTGCTGGGGCGGATCAACCGGGAACTGGGCAGCGACTTCGACCTTCGCCAGTTCGGCCACGCGGCCCGGTTCAACGAGACGACTTGCAGCATCGAGATGCATCTGCGGTCGAAGAGGCGGCAGGAGGTAAATGTCCCGCGAGGCGGCTTCAACGTGACGTTCGCGGCGGGCGAGACTATCTGGACGGAGAGCAGCCACAAGTACACCCGGCGCGAGATTACAGAACTGGCCGCTTCGTGTGGATTCCGCATCGAGGCACAGTGGGTGGACGATGAGTGGCCGTTCGCCGAAAGCCTGTTGCTCGCGGTCTAAGGCAGACCCTGGGGTCGTCCAAGTCCTATTTGAACGGGCAAAGGCTGAAGAGTACGCCAATCAACATTCAAGCCAGAGTGATCACGACAGCGTGGGCTCCGTAATGTGCGAGTCTGCCGCAAACGGCGTCGACTCGGTCCAGGCTGGCGGCGGCCGAAACGAGCGCCGCGCGCGGGGGGAAGCTATCGAGGATGCATTCGTCGCGGGCTATCGAATCTGTATTGTGGATAGCGGCCGGGCTGGCGCTTGCCAGTTCTTAGAGCGCCGCAGTGCTGATCAGAGAGCAGCAATCAGAGCACCGATGAATGCGATACCCGGTCAGGCCATCCCTGCTTTCGCGGACGGAGTCAGCGCTACAGCGGCCTCTGAAGTGAGCAGCAAGAACGTGAAGGTCTCTTGCAGATAGAGCCGGACAACAGTATCGGTGTGGCTCAAATAGCCAATGGAGAGGTCCTGGCCGAGGTGCAACTCGAAATCGCCGCCACGTATGGTCACTACAAAAGCTCCGTCTGTGGCCGGCGCCCAAATGATCTTATCGTCGACCAGTCGCTTGACGTGTTCCAGCACCGGATAACCGTGATCGCTGGTCTCGGCGAGTGCGGTATAGGCCTCGGCTCCAAGTAAGACGGCGTAAGGGCCATTGACGCCGACCAGCCTCAATTGGCTCAAGGCATGAGCAATGGCATCCGGGTACTGCCGAACATCGGCCGGAAGGGGCATCTTCGGATTGCTGGTTCCCTCACGAATTCCCACAATGCCGGCTGCCGTATAGCCGTCAAAAACCGCGCCGTCCTCCGCAAAGGCGATCTGGCGTGCTGCGTCTTTCGCCGGTTGCCAATCCGAGTCGTTGGCGCCGCGCTCGACGTCGTCGATCGCCTGGCGATTCAGTTCAAAAGGAAAGCGCACCTCCACCAGTTCCTTCGCCTCACGCTGTCTGGCGAGAATGCCGTCCTTCTGACCGGCAATCGGACGCAAGTGGCCGGTGCCGACTGCAGAGAGAACAACGCCTGCCGGTCCCCGCACGTCGACCACACGCCGTCCGGCGAGGCAACGTTTGAACGTCCGAGCTGTTTCCTGTTCAATCTGAGCCCACGCCGCATCCGAAATGGGAGCTAGCTCGCGATGCAGATTATTCATGCGGAATCTCTCCTTTGAGGGAACCAATACCTAGTGAGCCATCGCTCTGCCGAGGCGCGGACGGAAAGCCTTCGATGGTGGCTGGGCTTACAGCAGGCGGCGCAGCAACCACGGCAGGCTGGTCCTCACTCATGGCTTCCAGAAATGTCAAAGACGGAGCAAAAAACAAGTTTCCGGTGACGGCGCGGCTGAAATCGAGCAGATGGTCGTAGTTGCCGGGCGGCCGTCCAACGAACATGTTTTCGAGCATCTGTTCGATGGTATGGGGCGACCGGCTGTAGCCGATGAAATAGGTGCCGAATTCACCGTGCGCTGCCCGGCCGAAGGGCATATTGTCGCGCAGAATCTTGGTCTCTTTCCCGTTCTCGACAATTGTTGTGAGGGCGCTGTGCGCGGAGGTTGGCTTGACGGAATCGTCCAACTCGATGTCGGACAGCTTCGTGCGGCCGATGATTCGTTCCTGCGCCTCCGTGGACAGCGCGTTCCATCCGTCCAGATCGTGGAGATATTTCTGCACGATGACATAACTGCCGCCGGCGAACGTGGGGTCTTCCTCGCCGACGAGCACGGCATCGATTGCCGCCTCGCCTCTCGGATTCTCCGTCCCGTCGACGAAACCGAGTAAATCGCGGTCGTCAAAATAGCGGAAGCCATGCACTTCGTCCACCGGCGAAACGGCATCTCCCAGGCGCGCCATGATCTGCATCGCAAGTTCGAAGCACAGATCCATTCGCTTAGCACGGATGTGCAACAGCAAGTCGCCCGGCGTGGAAACCGCTTGGCGCGTTGCTGCGCGAATCTCCCGGAACGCATGCAATTCGGCCGGCCGCGGCGGTCCAAAGAGGCGGTCCCACGCGTCGGACCCAAAGCCCACAACGCAGGAGAGGCCCCCTTCCAGGTCGCGAAAATCAACCGCGCGCAAGAGCGCGGAGAGGTCTCCGCACAACGAACGCACAGTCGCTCGATTGTCCAAGCCCGGGGTTACTGTCGCCACCAGGAAAATCGCGGCGCGGGTGAGCGGCGCGGCTACTGGCTGGGGAACGGCCCGCAAGTCTCGTCCGCCTTCGGGCCTTTTCATCGACTCGGGCTTCATCTTGATGTCGAGTTTCGAGGACTCATCCACTCAGGGCCGATATCCGTCAATCCGCCACTTATTGTACAAACCGAGCTGCTCCGCGGTCCAGAATGGGCCGCCAGGGGGCATAGTTCGACCCACCAGGCTGTCCCGGACTGCTTGTGCATTCGCGAATTGTTCGTCGCGTCAGACATATAACGGTAATCATCCAGACGCACGCCGTGAACCTTCATGCGATTGGTATCGACGTCCCGAAACATGGGTCTGACGTCCTTGGAGAATGAGACTGGCATACCATTTCCCTTCTTCGCCAGAGTACCTCGTAACGAGAATCACCGATCGATCTCAACTTCGCTCAACGGTTGTGAATAGCAAATCGATACCTCGCCTCCAGTAAACGGCTCTAGAGGCGGCGTATGATAGTCAACCGCACCTCCGATCAATGCGCACTCACAAGTATGGCAGATGCCGGTGCTGTCACCACCATGCGGGAACGTTGCAAGCTTCTGCAAAAGATCGGAGCATGACGGTAGTGTACTAAAGAGCACTGCCAAACATGACCTGGTCTGAACCCAACACTTATAATAGTTGCGTACTTTCGCTCGGTGTTGACTCTTCTTTTTCCGAACTGTTCGATTGCCCACGACGTGAATCGGTTAGGTGAGGGAGAGAACGGGGTTGGCGCGGCAAAAGCCGAGCGCTAGCAGTTTAACCGGCCAAGCTCGCGGCGCCTTATCGTCACTGCGCCGGCCTTGTGGCTGGAATGGCCTGGTCCTGAGGCGCGCGCAGCCGGCACTTCATGGGGGTAGGAATGTGACCCAGCCTGTCCGATCCAAGAATGCTATCCCTCTGGCGGGTTCAATTCCAGAAGGCGTGGCTTCCCTGGAATCCATCCTCTGCACAGAGGAGCTGCAACAGCGCCCTTCGCGCCCGCCCGATCACGCGAAAGAGAACGCCGCGCTCGTTGCGCTCGCCAGCGCGTTAGCCGAGTCGCAGCACACCATACTTGAGATATTGGCGGAGACGATCCTACGTGTTACCGACGCTGACTCGTCGGGTCTCAGTTTACTGACTTCGGACGGCTCGACCCCGGACGATGAAGGGCACCGATTCTATTGGCCGGCCATCAAAGGCATGTGGAAAGAGCACGTCGGCGGCGGGACGCCGCGTGATTTCGGTCCCTGCGGAGACGTACTTGATCGTAACTGCACACTGTTGTTCCGGCACTTCGAGCGACGTTACCCCTATTTGCTGCCTGTCTCGCTTGCGGCCGAAGAGTGCTTACTGGTTCCGTTTAACGTCCGAGGCAAAGCAGTCGGCACGATATGGGCGATGATGCACAGCGATCGTCGCAGGTTCGATTCGGAAGATCAGCGGCTCATGAGCGTTCTAGGGCAGTTCGCTTCCCTGGCGTATCAGACTCTGGGCACGATCGACGGCCTCAATTCGCAAGTGGACGCTCGTGAAAAGGCGGAAGCAAGATTGCGAGCGCTGACCGATGGGCTGGAGGCGCAAGTTCGAACTGGGGAAGAATTCCATCGTGTGGTTGTCGAAACCGCGAGCGACGCCGTGGTGAGTATCGACCACAGAGGCGATATTCTGCTTGCCAATCACGCTACCACCACAACCTTCGGTTACGAACCATCGGAGTTGATTGGGCAACCATTGACGAAACTGATGCCGGAATACCTGCGCGACTTGCACAAGGCAGGCCTCAAGCGCTACCAGGAAACCGGTCATCGGCATATCAACTGGCAAAGCACCGAGTTGATTGGCCTGCGCAAAAATGGAGAAGAGTTTCCGGTTGAGGTGTCATTCGGGGAAATCACAAACAGCGGTCAGCGGGTGTTTACGGGCTTCATCCGCGACATCAGTGAACGGAAGCGGGCTGAGGAAGCCCGGCGGGCGAGCGAGCGCGATCTCAGCCTGATCATCGAGGCGATTCCAGGCCTGGTGTGGTGCGCGGCTCCGGACGGCGAACTGAACTACTTGAATCAGAGCTTATTGGACTACACCGGCACGAACCCCGACGACTGGGCGCAGCTAGGCTGGGCTAATCTCCTCCACCCGGATGATGCGGAGCGAATTGCGCAAGCGTGGGCGCATTCTGTCGCGACGGGCCAGCCGCACGACGCTCAATGCCGGCTCCGCCGGTCCGACGGTGTCTACCGATGGTTTCAGGTGCTCGGCCAGGCCGCGCGTGACAGTGGCGGCGGAGTAGCCCGCTGGTACGGATTATTGATCGATGTCGATGACCGCAAGAATATGGAGGAGGCCCTACGCGGTAGTCAGGCGCGGTTGTCGCGAGCGATGCAGACGGCAACGGTTGGCGAATTCGCCGCCGCTATCGCACACGAAATCAACCAGCCTCTGGCTGCCGTGGTAACGAACGGTCAAGCCTGTCTGCGCTGGCTCGCGGCCCAGCCTCCAGGGATGGCGAAAGCGCACGAAGCCGCCGAAAGGATTGTTCGGGACGGTAAGGAAGCCGGAGAGGTAGTGCGGCGAATCCGGGCGCTCTTCAAGCAGCGAGCGGTTGAGAAAATCGAGCTCGACTTGAATGAGGTCATCCGCGAAGTGCTTCACCTCCTGAGTGATGAGACTACAAGAAGGCGCGTCACGGTGGAGACGGATCTGGACCAGGATCTGGCGCCGGTGGCGGGCGATCGCTTGCAGTTGCAGCAAGTGGTTTTCAATCTGCTTCTCAATGGGATCGAGGCAATGGACCCGGTTGTGAATCGTCCCAGGAAACTCTTTGTTCGTTCCAAGCGGCCCGGCCCGGAGACGGTCTTGGTCGAGGTGGGGGATTCCGGCACCGGCCTGAAGGACCCAGACAGAATCTTCGAGGCTTTCTTTACGACAAAGAACAGTGGGATGGGCATGGGATTGGCGATTTGCCGCTCCATCATCGATGCTCACCACGGCCGGCTTTGGGCGGCATCCGCCGAAGGCTCAGGTACGACCTTCTCTTTCAGCCTTCCCGTCCAGGCAGCGGCAGCGATATGAATTCCGACGGCCCGCTGGTCTTCGTTGTGGATGACGATCATCGTGTCCGGGACGCTCTGTCCAGCCTCATTTCCTCGGTGGGACTTCAAGTCGCCGTCTTTGGCTCGGCGGCGGAATTCCTGGAATTCGAGAGACCGGAAGTTCCCGGTTGTCTTATCCTGGACTTGCAACTTCCGGGCGCCAGCGGCCTGGAGCTCCAGCAGCAGTTATTGGCCGGAAATACGCCGCCGATTGTCTTCATCTCAGGTCACGGCGATATCCCTACTTCGGTGCGCGCTATCAAGGCCGGGGCGATCGAGTTCCTGCCAAAACCGTTCGACGATCAGGAACTACTTAGAGCGATTCACGCCGCCATCGATCAGGATCGAATCGCGCGGGGAAAGAGATCGGAACTGGCCGAATTGCAGAGGCGTTACAGGCTTCTCACTCCGCGCGAACGGGAGGTTCTTCCCTTCGTGGTGGCGGGTTTCGCCAACAAACAGACTGGCGCCCACCTGGGAACCAGCGAGATCACGATCGGGGTTCACCGCGGCCAAATCATGCGAAAAATGGCCGCCAAATCGCTTGCAGACCTTGTCCGAATGGCCGACCAGCTCGGAATCGCCCGAACCGCTGGACCAGTGTAAATAAACATATAGTAGTCAGCCCTCGAAGTTGCCGGTATTATGAGACCACTGGGAATAGGTCTTCATAATGGCAACCGAAGTAATACCGGTCGTGGCGGCGGTGGATGATGACTTTCGAGTGCGAGAGTCCATACAGAGTCTACTGGAATCAGCCGGCTATGCGCCTCTAGTGTTCTCGTCTGCCGAAGAGTTCCTGCAATCGGGGGCGCTAGCGGCAGCGACGTGTGTAATAGCCGACGTCCGGATGCCCGGTATGGATGGTATTGAGTTACAGCGCCGCATCAGGCTCGAACGTCCGACGTTGCCGGTCATCCTAATATCTGCGCACTATGATGCTGAAGTTCGACAGACCGCCATCGCCGAAGGCGCCCTTGATGTGTTTTATAAGCCTTTCGATGCCGCGGACCTTCTCACAGTAATCCAGTCGGCTTTAAGGAACGCCCGGAACAAATAGACGGTGTTTCCGCAGAGCCGTTGCCACCCCGCATCCCTGCTGCCTCCGCTGTAGCCTTCTAAGTGTGATATCTCTTACGCGCTGAGTGAAGCCGAAGAGCGCTTCCCACTAAGAATCCGCTTTGCCGGGGTGAGCTCGTTGAGATGATTCGCACCAATGCGACCCGCGTAAATAAACATATAATTGCCGCCTTCGACTCCTGCCACTATTCTCGAACTGTACCGGGCAATGTTCTTCATAGCGACAAGCGTCGAAGGACGTATCGCGGTATTTCCGCGAGTAACTCACGAGACAAAGAATCGGAAGGTGGCGCAGCCTGGTTGTGATCAGGGGTAAGACGCGAACGAGATCTCAGATTCACAAGGAGTAGCGGTATGACGACTTTAGAGCTGATCGGGTCGAGTCCGAACTTCCGGGCATTGCTGACAGAAGTGGAGAGGGTCGCACCAGTGGACTGCGCTGTGTTGATCCAGGGCGAAACGGGCACCGGAAAAGAATTGATTGCGAGAGCCATTCATGAGGCCAGCCCTCGCCGTAACCATCGTTTTGTGGCCCTTAACTGCGCAGCGATTCCGGGTACTTTGTTGGAGAGCGAACTTTTCGGCCACGAAAGAGGCGCGTTCACGGGCGCGTGGACACAAACCAAGGGGCGATTTGAGATGGCGGACGGCGGCACACTCTTTCTGGACGAGATTGGCGAGATGCCGTTGGAACTTCAGCCCAAGCTCTTACGCGTGCTGCAAGAGCGGGAGTTCGAGCGCTTGGGCAGCGCCCAGACCGTTCCGGTCAACGTGCGGGTGGTGGCGGCAACCAACCAGGATCTCGCCCTACTCGTAGCCAGGAGGCTGTTTCGGTTAGACCTGTTCTACCGCCTCAACGTCATTCCACTCTGCCTGCCTCCGTTGCGGGAACGCGTTCAGGACATCCGGCCTCTGACCGAGTTCTTCGTAACAAGATTTGCCGCCCGCTTCAACAAGTCCATCGATTTGATCCCCGATGAAGCGATGGCGGTCCTCAAAGCGCACGACTGGCCAGGCAACATTCGGGAACTACAGAATTTAGTCGAACGCGCGGTGCTCTTTTCGCCCGGGTCGGTGCTGCGCCTGCCGGCGGACTTGAAGCAGACGGTGACGCAGCGCTCGGAGAGCGCTTCACGCACGCTTGCCGACGCCGATCGTGAGCATATCCTGGAAACATTGAATCAAACGGCCTGGATGATCGGCGGACAGGACGGAGCGGCCAATCGGCTTGGATTGCCGCGCACTACGCTGATTTATAAGATGCGAAAGCTTGGAATTGAAACACGCCGATCCCCGAGGGCGCGCCCCATTCGGCATTATGAACAGTGCCGCGCCGCCGCGAGCTGTTGAGAAGACCGCGCTTTGCTTGTGAAAGGAATTCAATCATGCGCCATGATCTCGTACCCGGAAGCATTTTTCCCGACTATCAGTTGCCCGATCAGACGGGGACACCGCGCAGGCTCGGCGAACTCCAGGGCGACGATCCCCTGATCCTGACACTTGCGCGCGGCCATTACCGTCCGAAGGAACACCAGCAGCATTTGGATCTTGCGGCGTTTTATCCTAGAATCGCAGTGGCATACACCCAGATTGCCACGATCTCCACGGATGACCACCACACTCTCCAGGAGTTTCGCGCGTCAGTGGGAGCCCAGTGGACCTTCCTCTCCGACCCCGATAGAACGGTTCAGAAGGACCTCGATATCGCCGAGTATACCGACCCGGAGCACAATCCGATGATTCCGCATACACTCGTGCTCAAGCCGGGACTCGTCGTCCACAACATCTATAACGGCTACTGGTTCTGGGGGCGGCCTTCTATCGCCGACCTTTGGCACGACCTGCGGGCCGTGACGCGCGAGATTCGCCCGGACTGGGATTTGAGCGCCCCTGGACTCCGCGAGGCTTGGACCGCGGGCGACCTGTCGGCCTTCCATGGGTGGAGCAAAAGTGCAAATGCGGTTTAGTCAGGAACGCTGACCCGACCGCGCGGAGCGCCGGCAAAGCCATCCATCTGACACCGGCAGCCGACGCTCGACACAGGTGAGCCGCTGCCGAAGCGGTTCATGAAGCTAATCGCGGCATTGACAGTGAAGACCGCAACTTCCGAACTTGGGGCTTGCTGGGAGTGGCCTTGCACGTGCTATCGACTTCCTGCGCAGCCCGCCGAAACAAAGGAGTTCAATGTCCAGCACCTACGACGCGATTATTATCGGAGCCGGTCAGGCTGGTCCCTTCCTGGCGCAGCGCCTGGCTGGGGTGGGAAAAAGAGTTGCGATTATTGAGCGCAAATTGTTTGGCGGCACCTGTGTCAACACTGGCTGCACACCCACCAAGACGATGATCGCAAGCGCGCATGCGGCCCACATGGTTCGCCGCGGCGCCGAATTCGGAGTCGTCAACAATGGCTCGGCGAGCATCGACATGAGACTGGTGAAATCGAGGAAGGACGCAATTTCGGGGCAGTCGAGAACCGAGGTCGAGAGCTGGCTGAGAGGCATGACGAACTGCACTGTGTACCAGGGCCACGCCCGCTTTGAGTCCTCGAAGGAGGTAAGTGTCGGCCTGGAGAGGCTCTCGGCGGATCGGATTTTCATCAACGTGGGTGGTCGCGCAGTGACGCCTCAGATGCCCGGCATCGAAGGGGTTCCGTACCTCACCAACAGCTCCATCATGGACGTCGACTTTCTCCCGCGTCACCTGATCATCATAGGCGGCGGCTATATCGGCGTGGAATTCGCGCAAATGTACCGCAGGTTTGGGAGTGAAGTCACGATCATCGAGACAGCGTCGCGCCTGGCCCGGCGCGAGGATGAGGATGTTTCGACTGCCATCCAGGGCATCCTGGAGCACGAGGGCATTAATGTTCGGGTGAACGCAACTTGTATTGGCTTTTCGAGGCGCGGCGAGGACGTTCTCGCTCAGGTTGACTGCGCGAGCGGCGATCCCGAGGTAAACGGGTCACACGTCTTGCTGGCGGTGGGACGGCGTCCCAATACCGACGACCTTGGCCTCCCGGAGGCAGGTGTCGCCGTCGATGAACGCGGGTACATTCTGGTGGATGACGAGTTACGCACCAGCGCCCCTGGAATCTGGGCTTTGGGGGACTGCAATGGCAAAGGCGCATTCACCCACACGGCGTTCAACGACGCTGAAATTGTCGCGGCGAATCTTCTGGACAATGACCCGCGCAAAGTCAGCGATCGCATTACCGCTTATGCTCTGTACATTGACCCTCCGCTCGGCCGTGCGGGCTCGACCGAGGAAGAAGTTCGCAGAACCGGCCGCCGCGCTCTGATTGGGCGGCGGTCGATGATGAACGTCGGCCGGGCCGTGGAGAAGGGCGAGACGCAGGGGTTTATGAAGATCATCGTGGATGCCCAGACCCACAAAATCCTGGGCGCTGCCATCCTGGGAACAGGCGGCGACGAAGCTATTCACTCGATCCTCGACGTGATGTATGCCGGAGCGCCGTATACGGTCATCCAGCGGGCCGTACATATTCACCCGACCGTTTCGGAGCTCATTCCTACAATGCTCGGCGAACTCCAGCCCCTTTCCGACTCAGCCGGCGCTCCGGAATTAGCCGCAGGCGCCCAGTCCGAAGGTCAGTTCGCCGGGGTACGTGTCTCGCGAGGTGTTGGGGGCTAATGGCCGCCGGATCATGACCCTCGCGGGCAAACTTTCCAGGCGGCGGGAGTTCCTGGACAAAGCCCGCGCGGGATAACTGGAGTTTACCGATGACGACACACGAACCGGGAAGGTTTTCTCTGGAGAAGCTACGCGCTCTTGCGTCGGCTGCTCCACAATGTATCTCGATAGTTCTTCCCGAACGCGAGGCTCGCGATGCGCGAATTGCCTTCAAAGACGCGCTTGCGCAGGTTCGCGCCAAGCTGGCGGCCGGCGCATCCAGGCATGACATCGCCTCCCTTCTCGATCCCCTGGAGCTCGCGGCTGCGAATGTGATCGACTCATCGAAGGAGCCGGCGACGTTCATTTTTCTGCGCTCGCCGGAGGTGTGCGAATCATTCCGCACGCGATATCTCGTCGGCCAACCCGTCGCCGCCGTTGGTGAGTGCTTCCAGCTTCGTCCGCTGCTGGCGCTTGTCAGCAAGCACCTCGAGTTCTACATGCTCGCCTTAAAGCTGAACGATACACGCATCTTCAAATGCACGGATCAATTCTTTGAGGCCGCGCAGTTTCCGAAACACGCGGGCACAGAGGCCGCCGGCTTCGTTCCCGGCGCATCCCAATCCTCGCTTCGCGCGGAGCCAGTGCATGATCGTGATCACCCTGAAAACCACCTTGGCCGTTTTTATCGTGAGATTGATCGCGATGTCAACGCTCTCCTGAAGAATGGATATCCACCCCTGGTTGTTGTGGGCGTCGAACATGAAGTCGCCCTGTTCCACCGTTTGACGACCTACCCTTCCTGCGTGGAACCGGGAATACGCGGGTTGCCCGGGCATCTTGGCGAGAACGAAATGTATCAACAATCGTTGGAACTGGTTAGTTCGGTGATCACCGGGCCGGCGCGCCGCGCCCTCGAGAAGTTCGAAAAGGAGACAGGAACAGGCCACGCTTCGGCAGATGTACAGGAGATTGTGCGTGCCGCTTCCATAGGCAGAGTCGAACATCTATTCCTGCTTGAGAACGGGGCCGTTTCGGGCGCGGTTGACGGCGGGGCCGACCTGCTGGACACAGCCGCTGTGCAAACGCTTCGGCACGGCGGCGACGTTCAAACCCTGCTGAAGAGCAGCATGCCTTCCGGCGGCCCTATTTGCGCGATCTTCCGGTATGCGTCGGAGCGTTCCTGACTATGAAACGCGTAGGCGGCGTGATTCGCGTTCTGCGTCTTCGGCGTCTCCGTCGAAGGGAACTACCGGTGGATACTGTGGAGTTCGCGCGCTACCTGATTGGCAAAGTAGCAGTGCATGATACCGATGAGGGCCGGCTCAGTGGGCGCATCGTCGAGACGGAGGCTTATCCGGCCGGTGATTCGGCCGGTCACGCATTCCGCGGCGAGACGAGGCGCAATGCCTCGCTATTTCTTGGGCCAGGACACGCTTACGTATATTTCACTTACGGTTCGTCGTTCATGCTAAACGTGACGAGCGAGATGGCCGGAGTCGGGGCGGGAGTCCTTTTGCGCGCCCTCGAACCATTGGAGGGAATCGATCGGATGCAGCGCTTACGCGGCGGGG
>Ga0209415_10006966_pt1 | contig 19904 bp, 16 predicted proteins | sample PeaSoiSIISIP2007_FD_187696 | JGI IMG/M metagenome (GOLD analysis project Ga0209415, IMG submission 187696) | Peat soil microbial communities from Weissenstadt, Germany - SII-SIP-2007 (SPAdes) (version 2) | ecosystem: Environmental > Terrestrial > Soil > Wetlands > Peat | place: Germany... | reverse complement strand
GCCGGCCGGCGCCACCGCGCTGAGCTTCGGGCTCGACCTGGCCGCCGTCGGCTCGCTGAGCACCGGTGACTACACGATGCTGCCCGGGGCGCCGCCGCCGCCGACCGTCACGCTCACCGGCCCGGCCGCCGGCGCCACCCTGAACGGCCAGGTGACGTTCACCGCGAACGCCACGTCCGCGATCGGGGTCGCCAAGGTGGACTTCCTCGTCAACGGCGTGGTCGTGGCCACGGCCCAGTCGGCGCCCTATACCGCGACCTGGGATTCCAGCACTGTGGGCGACGGGCCGGTAACGATAACGGCTCGCGTCACCGACATCACCGGCAGCCAGGTGACCTCGTCCGGCCAGACTGCGACGGTCTCGAACGCGGCCAGCCGGGGCGGCAACATGCTGGCCAACGCCTCGCTGGAGACCAACACCGGCGGCGCCTCGACGCCGAACTGCTGGCACGAGGGCGGCACCGGGACGAACACCTATACCTGGGCCTACGGCAGCACCGCGCACAGCGGCAGCCACGGCGAGACCGTGACGATCAGTTCTTACACCAGCGGCGACCGGATACTCGTCACCGCCCAGGACACCAGCGCCTGCTCACCCCGGGTTACCCCTGGCCAGACCTACACTCTCGGCGCCTGGTACCAGTCCACCGCGACGGTGAATATCATCGTCTACTACCTGAATGCCAGTGGCAGCTGGGTGTACTGGACTCAGAGCAAGGCCATTGGCGCCTCGGCCAGCTGGGCGCAGGCCGCTTTCACGACACCGCCGGTGCCGGCCGGCGCCACCGCGCTGAGCTTCGGGGTTGGCCTTGGCGCGATCGGTACGCTGACCACCGACGACTACGCGATGACGGGCAACTAGCTCCGATGGCGAAGCGGGAGCGGCGAGTCGCGCCCGGTCGTGCTGATGTGCCCGGACGCACCGCAGGACCCGGAGGTGCCGCCGTGCCCTGGCGGCTGCGGCTGGCCGGAGCCGCCGCAGCGGTGCTGACGCTTGGCTTGCTCGCCAGTGCAGGCTACGGGTTCGTGCTCAAATCGCTGCCTTACCACACCCCGCAGCTACCACCCCCCGATGTCCGGCTCACCGCCGCCGACCTGGCCAGCCTGGCTAGCTATCCGGCCGGGATCACCGGGGTCCCGGTGCTCACCTGGCGGGACGTCTCGCACCGCCAGGGCGACCTGGTCACGACCCCGGTGCGGTTCGCTAGCGAGCTCGCGGTGCTCCGCCGGGATGGCTTTCGCAGCATCGGCTTGGCAGCGCTGGCGGCGCTCGCGGCCGGCCGGTACGTCGCCTTGCCCGCACGGCCGATCATGCTCACCTTCGATGACGGGCTCTCGACCGACTGGACCACGGTCGATCCGATCCTGCGCCGGTACGGATTCACCGCGGTGGTCTTCATCAGCCCGGGCAACGTGGCGCTCAAGAGCCCCTCGTACTTCCTGACTTCCGGCGAGCTCCGGGCGATGGCCGCATCCGGCCGATGGGACGTCGGCCTTCAGATCCCCGACGAGCGGGCGACGCTCTCGACCCAGGCGGGCCGGGCCCCGGAGTCCCTGACCGAGTGGCGCGAGCGCACGTCCGCCGACGCCCGCCGGGCGCAGCGCGCGCTTGCGGTCCTGGTCGGCAGCCCGGTTACCGCGTACGCGTGGCCGGTAGCCGGCGTTCCGAGCGTCAGCGACACCGAGGCCCCTGGTCTTCTCTACCCGGTGCTCAGGCGGATCTTCGCGGCCGTGTTCGCACGTCCCGCATCCGGACCGGCGTCTTACGTGGTCCGCGGCTCGGCACGGGCGCCATTGCCGCGCCTGGAGATCACCGCGGCCACCTCGCTGCGGGCGCTGTCGACGGTCCTGCGCACCGGAGTTCCCAGCCCGCCGCCGGCCGATCCGTCCACCCTGCCGTGGCGCGCGGAGGGCGGGAGATGCCAGGTAACGCATCGCCGGGTGGTGCTTACCGTGCGCGGCTTCGGCCTGTGCGCGATCACGGCCGACGGCAGCCAGTGGCGGAACTACCAGCTCCGGCTGGATCTGCGCTTCGTCAGGTCGGCCGACATCACCGTGCTCGTCGAGCTGCGCGTCGCCGCGGCGGGCCGAGTCGAGGTGGCGATCGGCCGCAGCGGGGTGAGCATCAAGCAGCTCGCCGGGCGGCGCTGGTCGGTGCTGCGGGCGGTGGCCGCGCACCGGCCGCTCGCGGCCGATGGCAGGACGCTGTCGTTCCTTCGCACCGGAGCGCTGCCGGTGTCGCTGCGACTGGCCGGCCGGGTGCTCGCGGTCCGTGCGGGCAAGGTCACGCTCAGCGTGCGCGTGGGCCGTGTCCTCGAACATGGCGTGATCGCGCTGGGACTCGTGTCGCCCGCGGCCCGGCGCTGGGTCAGCTTTCGTGAGCTGCGGATCATGCCGCCGCCTTGCGCACCGGCCTCGGCCGTCGGCGGCTCGTGCGGCCGGACCTCTTCGCCGAGCTTCTGGCTGCCCCGACCGTGACTGTGGCTGAGGGGCCGCTGACGAGTCGCGAGCGGAGAGAAGAGCGGGGTCCCGGATCGGTCGGCTGTCATCAGGCGCCGGTCACGGTGAAATGGCCGAACTCGAACTCGGTAAAGTCGCCGCGGATGCCAACCCGGCCCGGCTGAGTGATCGGCGGAGCATCTCCTGCGCCATTGTCGACCGCCTGCAACCGGAGCCGGTCATCGAGCCAGACCGAGAACCGGACACCCTCGCCGTCGTTCACCGCGCTGACGCGTACCTGCTCCCACCGCCCGATCACGCTCGTGCCCCTGACGGCGGCCAGTGTGTAGTAGGTCCCTCCGTCAGACGGGCCGCCGGGCACCTTCTTCTTGATCACGATGACGCCGTCGCTGCGGTCGACGCTCACGACGTACAGCAGGTCGGCGCTCTGGTAGCGCAGGAAGACGTGCACCCCCCGCCAGCTGGGCGACTGCCCGTCAGCGGCAGGCACGAAGCGCTGGACGAAAAGGCCGAACGACACCGTGACGTTCTGGAAGTCGGCGCTCCGGGTAATCACCCGGAAGATCGATGAATTTGTCACGCTGGCTGACCTCGGACCGGTCAGCCCCTGGTCAGGGACACCGGTCCAGGCCGCATTATCGTGCACGAAGAGCGAACCGCTCGTGACTATCCACAGCGGCGAGCGCACGGCCGCGGGATTATGGGGGTTGAAATACGCGAACTCATTAGTGATCAGGCCATTAGGCCCGCTGAAGTCATCAGTGAGCAGCGGCTGATGCCGCATCGCGATCACCGCCGCTCCGACACCGGCAGCCAGTACCGCCACGACCATCCAGACCAGCCAGAACCTGCCGCGCGGCCGACGGACCCGGTGCCGGGTCGCCGCCGGCGCCCGGACGCTCCCCGTCATGGACCGCACAGCATGAATTGTAACTCGCGCATCGGCATAACATCGGATTCGGCGGCTTTCCGGGCCCGGTCCTGGCGTTATGCGGGCCGCTCGGCCGAGGTTAAAGTTAAGGCCACCGGGCGGCGTTCTGCGTTGGCGCGCTGTTCACCCTATGGTCACCGCAATCTGACCGCGGACCCTTATCTGGGCGAGAAACACTCCTTCATCGGTATGAGGACGGGAATGAGCCGGCCTGGCATGGTCCATCCGTGGACGTGCTGCGGCTGCTTCTGGTCAACGACTACCGCATGGTCACCGAGGCACTCGCCGCCCTGTTCTCGAAGTCCGCGGATCTGTGGGTGGCCGGCTGTTGCGATACGGACGACCCGAACCTGCCCGAGGTCGTGCGCTGGCTGCGACCGGACGTCGTGCTGATCGAGACCGAGCCGCTCGGCTTCGCCGCGGCAGAGGTTGTCCGGCGGCTCAGGGCGGCATGGCCGTCGACGCGCGTGGTGGTGGTCGGCTCGGACGGCGAGATGACTCATGCGGTAGACGCGGTCCGGGCCGGCGTCGATGCCTGGGTGTCCAAGAACCAGAGCGCGGACGAACTCGTGACCGTCGTCCGCGGCGTCTGCGCGGGTCACTCCTGGTTCCCGCCGCCCATGCTCGGCGAGATACTCCGTGAGCTGCGAGAGGACGTAAGGAAAGCCAGGGAGGACAGCAACCCGCTCGACCTGCTCAGCCCGCGGGAGCGCGATGTGCTGGCATGCATGATGGACGGCAGGCACGGTCGGCAGATCGCCGAGCAGCTGATGATCTCCGTCGACACGGTCCGCACTCACACCCGCAGCATCTTCAGCAAGCTAGAGGTGCACAGCAAGCTGGAGGCGGTCAGCATCGCCCGGGCGGCCGGCCTGAGCACCTCGAACCACTCAGGCGCGACAGCGATCCGCCCGTCGGTAGTCCCTGCCCTGCCGCCAGGCCGCCGCCAGGCATGATCGCCAATCCAGGCCGCGCGGGAGCCGCTGCGGGAGCTACCAGCTGGGCTGACGCGCCCGCCATGCCCGCCAGCCGGAACGAGGCGTCTGATCAGCCGGCCGGCCGGGGCGTGCCTGGCTGGGCCGGGTTGCGTGCTCGCCGGGGTGCGGCGCCTGGCCGGCCTGTCGGCTGGGATGGCGTGCGTGCCCTGCCTTCCGAGGTCATTGGCTGGCGCGCTGTGCCTGGCATGCTCGCCGGTCGAACGTCGGCTGGAATGGCGTGCCTGTCCTGGTAGCCGCGGTGATCACGCGGCTCGAAGGAGGTGCTGGCCTGCTCGCTCTGCGGGGCGCTCAGGCACTGGACCCGGCCCGTTTCCGGGTGGTGATCGTGACCGGCAGCGGTTTCCGGCTGCTTGACCAGGCCGCGGAGTCCGGTCTTGAGGTCGTGCTCGAGCCGGAGCTGCGGGCGCCGATCGCGCCGCGCGCCGACCTCGTGGCGCTGCGGCGGCTGACGGGCCTGTTCCTCGAGCGGAACTTCGACGTGGTGCACACCCACTGTGCCAAGGCCGGCGCGGTCGGCCGGATAGCCGCTAGTCGCGCCGGGATAGCCAGGGTGGTGCACACCTACCATGGTTTTCCGTTTCACGAATTCCAGTCCGCGGCGCGGCGCGGCGCTTACATCCGCATTGAGCGCCGGCTCGGCAGGCTCACTGACCTGGCGCTCTGCGTGGGCGCCGGGGTGGCCGCCGAAGCGGCACGAAGGGAACTGATCGCCCCCGATCGGATCCGCACCATCGGCGTGGTGGTGGACGGGCCGAGCCGGGCCGCGGCGAGCATGTCGGGCCGTATGCCGCAGGCGCGCCGCCGCGCCCGCGCCGCCCTTGGCCTGCCAGCCGACGCCACCGTCGTCGGCGCCGTGGGCCGGCTGACCTATCAGAAGGCGCCCGAGGACTTCGTGGCCGCGCTGGCGGCGCTTGGCCGCCGCGACGTGATCGGGGTCTGGGTCGGCGCCGGTGAGCTGGCCGATCGGGTTGCCCGGCGGGCGCGGACGTCGCCCGGACCTCGTGTCGTCCTGGCCGGCGAGCGGACCGACGTGCTCGACATCCTTCCCGGGTTCGATGTCCTCGCCCTGCCGAGCCGCTACGAGGGGCTGCCGACCGCGGTGGTCGAGGCGATGATCTGCGGCGTCCCGGTCGTCGCGTCCGCCGTCAACGCGGTCTCCGATCTCGTGATACCGGGCGAGACCGGGCTCTTGGTCGCGCCGCACCGGCCCAGGCTGCTGGCCGCGGCCATCGGGTACCTGCTCGACTCACCCGAGGCCGCCGCCAGGATGGCAGTCACCGCACGCGCTCGCCTGGGCGACCGATATGGCGCGGCGGCGCTGCGGGAGGACCTGTCGGCGGCGTACTCGCCCGCCGCGTGCCGACACCGGGGCAGTTTCCGCGCAGAAACCGATAAGATGCGTGTTCACTATTAAGTATGTCTGATTAACCTGAAATTCAGGTCAGTCCGGTAAACCAGACTGGGTGCCTGAGACGTCCCTGACATGCAGGCCAATACGCGCATTGGCCACTGCGCGGCGGGGGGCCCAGAAAATGCCCGGAGCCGCCTGAAATCATGCCCGGACGCAGCGGATGGCAGGTGATCAGGGTGGTCAATCTCGTGCTTGGCGGCGACCATATTGTGTTCCTTGAGGCACTGTCGGCCGTGCTCGCCGGGCAAGGGTACGAGACCGGCGTCGTCGTCGGCAGCGCCAGCGAGATCGTGCGGTGCGTCCGCCGTGAGCAGCCCGCCGCGTGCATCATCGATCGCCACGCCGTGGCACTCGATGACCTTCAGGTTCTTTCCCAGGTTCTCGATGCCAGCAGCGGCACGGCCATCGTCGTCGTCAGCGCGGACCCGGGCGCGCGTGCGGCGGATCTCGCGCTCGACGCCGGGGCATCCGCCTACGTGCACAAGTCGCGCGGTCTCGGCGTGCTCGTCCGCGCTCTGGAGAGCGTGCTGGCCGGCCAGATCGTCGTCGACGTGCCCAAGGCACGGCCGGCCTCGCCCAGGCAACGAGGTGCCCAGCCGCTGACGGCGCGACTCACCAGCCGCGAGCGTGAGTGCCTTCTGCTACTGGTGGAAGGGCTGAGCACCGCCGCGATGGTGGAACGACTCGGAGTGTCGCGCACCACGGTGCGAACTCACCTGCAGGCGGTTCTGATCAAGCTCGGCGTGCACTCCCGCCTTGAGGCCGCCTCTTTTGCCGTGCGGCACGGCCTTCCCGACCTTTGGGCGGCGGAGGAACTGGCGAGCACCGCGTCGACCGGATCGAGCGGCCGCCGCTAGCGGCGGCCACGAGTTGCGTCAGCGGCGCCGGGCCCGCTCCAGCTTGCGGTCGGTGGTGAGTGCCGTCACCAGCGCGGGGGCCCGCGCCAGCTGGCGGGCCGGGCGTGAGTTCCGTCATCCGTGCGTCGCCCGGTGCCTGCCATCCCGGCCACTCGGCCTCCTTCGCGCCACTTGCCTTTCCGGCTCCCGACACGCGGGGGTAACTGGCGGTTCATATTGCCTGCCTATGGTCGTGACGTCGCGCCTGGTCGGGATTGTGCGACTCTTGACACTCAGGAGGCAGGTGCGTGAGCATGACGGACATCAAGAGGCGTTTGCCGGTTCGTCAGGCTCCGTTCACCTGGAAGGCATGCCGATCTGATCGCAGACTCGCGGGTGAGGTGTAACCGTGGATGCGCTTTGGGAACAGGGAGGGTTCGTATGAAAGCATCGCATAAGGCTGCCCTGGCAGGATTCGTAGTCCTGGCAGTGGCCGCAGCCGGCTGCTCCTCGTCGTCTGGCGGCTCGTCCAGCGACGCCAAGTGGAAGACCGCGACGTCGGCTGCCGGTGGCGGAGGAATGAAAGCGCTGATCACGGCCGCCAAGAAGGAGGGCACGCTCAACGTCATCGCTCTCCCCCCGACCTGGGCGAACTACGGCAACATCATCAAGACCTTCGAGGCCAAGTACGGAATCACCGTCAACTCGGCGCTCCCTGACGGCACCAGCCAGCAGGAGGTCGACGCGGTCAAGTCGGAGAATGGCACGGCCAAGGCGCCCGACGTGCTGGACGTCGGCATGGCTGTTGCCCTTGTGAACACCAATCTGTTCGCCCCGTACCAGGTCAGCACGTGGTCGGCCATCCCGGCGAGCCAGAAGGCCACGAACGGCGTGTGGGTCCAGGACTACGGCGGTTACATGGCCGTTGGCTACTCGTCCAAGTTCGGGACCATCACCTCGCTGAACGATCTTCTCGGCAAGAAATTCCACAACGCCGTTGCCCTGAACGGCAACCCGACGTCGGCCAACGCGGCGCTGAACGGCGTGATGATGGCCAGTCTCGCCGAGGGCGGATCGGCCAGCAGCATCGCCAATGGCGTCGCCTTCTTCCACAAGCTCAAGCAGGCGGGGAACTTCTCGCCGGTCTCGGCCACCGGCGCGACGATCAAGGCGGGCACCACCCCGGTCGTGTTCAACTGGGACTACCTCAACCTCCCGAGCTACGTGGGCGTGTCGAACTGGAAGGTCTTCGTTCCGTCGAACGCCGTGCTCGGCGGTTATTACGCCCAGGCCATCAACAAGAACGCGCCGCACCCGGCGGCTGCCAGGCTGTGGGAGGAGTTCCTCTACTCCCAGGCCGCCGCCGGCGGTCAGAACCTGTGGCTCGAGGGCGGCGCGAGGCCGGTCGAGCAGCCGGCGATGCAGTCGAACGGCACCATCAACGCCGCGGCAGCCGCGAAGCTGCCGGCGGTCACCGGAACGCCGGTGTTCCTGAGTCCGACCCAGGCGACCAATGCCGCCACCTACCTGTCGGCCAACTGGGCCAAGGCCATCGGCTAGGCGGAGGTAGTGGCCGTCGCAGCGACGACACAGGACGGCGCCCGGCCCGCACGGGCCGGGCGCCGGCCTTCCGTTCCCGGCTGGGTCGGAACGGTGCCGTTCTTCGCCTACGTCGGAGTGTTCCTGCTGCTCCCGACCGGAATCGTAATCTGGGACTCGCTGCGGAACACCACCGGCGGCTGGTACCTGACCAGCGTCTCGCAACTCGCCAGCCCGCAGGTCCGCGGATACTTCATCGGCTCGGTCAAGCTGTGCCTGATCTCGTCGGCTGGCGGCGCCGCCCTGGGCGCGATCCTGGCGTACGCCGTGGCGTCGGGGAATCCGGACGGTGCGGTGCGCAGGCTGTACATCTCCGCCTCAGGCGTTCTCGCTCAGTTCGGCGGGGTCACGCTCGCGTTCGCCTTCCTCGTGCTCATCGGCCCGATCGGCCTGCTGCTGCACGCGAGCTGGTACTTCGACTTCCCCTGGGGCATCTCGCTGATCTACGCCTACTTCCAGATCCCGCTGATGGTCCTGGTCTTCATGCCAGCGATCGACGGGCTGAAGGTCCAGTGGCGGGAGGCGTCGGAGAACCTGGGGGCTTCCACCTGGCAGTACTGGCGGTACGTGGGCGCCCCGCTGCTGACCCCAGCTTTCCTCGGCGCGACGCTGCTGCTGTTCGCCAACGCCCTGTCGGCCTTCGCCACGATCCAGGCCTGGGAGAACCAGATCGCCTACATCGTGCCGCAGCAGATCAGCACGTCGCTCTCCAGCGAGGTGGGCCTCGCCAATGTCAACTACGCTGACGTGCTCGCCCTCGGCATGGTGATCATGGTCGCCATCGTCATGACCGGATACGCCCTGCTCCAGCGCCGGGCGGCGCGATGGCTGCGGTAACCTCGCTCGGCGAGACGTCGCTCGCCGCGCCGGCCGTGGTCAGCCGCGGCATGCAGGCACGTCGGCGCAGGCGGCTGAATCTCTTCCGCTATCTCACCTTCCTCATCTTCGGCCTGTTCTTCCTCTTGCCGCTGCTGGCGATGGTCAGGTTCTCGCTCGAGGGCAGCAAGCTGGGCACCTGGTCGCTCAGCGGCTGGCGGCAGATCGTCTCGTACCAGGGCGTGGGCATTCCTCCGCTGGCCAGCGCCGTCGAGATCACCCTGGAACTGGCGGTGATCACCAGCGTGGTCGTGCTCGCACTGCTGGTGCCGACCATGATCTGGGTGCGGTTGCGGGTCCAGTGGCTGGCCCGCACGCTGGAATTCGTCTGCCTGCTGCCGCTGACCATTCCCGCGATCGTCCTCGCGGTCGGTCTCTTCCCGGTTTACAACAGGATCGAGCACTACAGCATCTCCGCGCTCATGCTCTTCTGGGCCTACGTGATCCTGGCGCTGCCGTATGCCTACCGGGCGCTCGCGGCGGGGCTGAACGCGATGGATGTCACGACCCTGTCCGAGGCCGCGCGCGGTCTCGGGGCGAGCTGGTTCACCGTGATCGTGCGGGTAATCGCGCCGAACATGTGGCAGGCGATCCTGAACGCCCTGCTGCTGACCTCGGCTCTGGTGCTTGGCGAGTTCACCCTCGCCTACTTCCTGAGCTTCTACAACCTGCAGTTCGAGCTATATTCGATCAGCCGGAACACGGCAAATGCCACGGTGATCTTCTCCACCTCGGCTGCTTCGCTGATGTTCGCGTTCGTCCTGCTCCTGATACTTTCCTATGTCGGCCGGCGGCGCCGTGGCCGTGGATGAGGTGGTACCAGTGACTTCCCCGACCATAGGGACGCAGTTCGCCCCGGCACGGGCCGGGGTCGAAGTACGGCTGGCGGGTCTGCGTCGCCACTACGGCCAGGTCGTGGCGCTGGACGGGATCGATCTGACCGTGCAGCCAGGCGAGCTGGTTGCGCTGCTCGGCCCGTCCGGCTGCGGCAAGACCACCACGCTGCGCCTGCTGGCCGGGCTGGAGGACGCCGACGCCGGCCAGATCACCGTCGGCGGCGAGGACATCACGCATCTGCCGGCGAGCAAACGCGACATGGGCATGGTCTTCCAGGCCTATTCGCTGTTCCCGCACATGACCGTGCAGCAGAATGTCGCGTTCGGGCTGCGCCTGCGCCGGATCAGTAAGGACAAGCGCAACGAGCGTGCCATCGAGATGCTTGACCTGGTCGGCCTGACCACGCAGGCGGACCGGTATCCGCACCAGATCTCCGGCGGCCAGCAGCAGCGGGTCGCTCTGGCCAGAGCGCTGGCCATCGAGCCCCAGGTGCTGCTGCTCGACGAGCCGCTGTCCGCGCTCGACGCCAAGGTCAGGGCGCAGTTGCGGGACCAGATCCGCCGGATCCAGCTTGAGGTCGGCATCACCACCCTGTTCGTCACCCACGACCAGGAAGAGGCCCTGGCCATCGCGGACCGGGTCGGCGTGATGCAGAACGGCCGGCTTGAGCAGCTGGCGCCGCCGACCGACGTCTACTCCCGGCCTGCCACGTCCTTCGTGGCGGAGTTCGTCGGGCTCACCAACCGGCTGGCCGGCACCGTCAGCGGCGCCACGGTGACAGTCCGCGGTGTCGAGCTGCCGCTGGTGGACAGCACCACCTCGCCAGGGCCGGCCATTGCGCTTGTCCGGCCCGAGGCGGTCACGCTGGCTTCGGACAGCGCAGGTGACTCGGGGCCGCTGGTCGGCACGGTGATCGCGACCACCTTCCTCGGCGCGACCAGCCGGGTCACCGTGGACCTTGGCGATACCACGATCCTGGCCCAGCTCTCGACATCGGACGCCTCGGCGCTGCCGGCCGGCAGCCAGGTGGCACTGACCATCCGACCTGATCCGGTTCTGGTGGCCGCCGCCGAGACATCGGCCGAACCACCAGCGTGAGCGGTGCGCACCAGCGGCAGGCCGCTCCGCTCCTGACCACCGAGCGCCGTCTCGGGCCGGGCGAGGCGGCGCGGCGCGGCGGCCTGGCTCCGTACCGGACCGTTGAGGTGATCGGCGGTGAGCCGCATCAGGTGCGCGATGAGCTGGCCCCGGCGGACGGCAGGAACCGGCCGGCCGGCGGGCGCCCGCTGCTCTGCCTGGTGCACATCACGGATATGCAGCTCGCCGATGTCCAGTCGCCGACCAGGTTCGAGTTTCTCAACCGCTATTTCGCCGATCCGCGGTACTCCGAGATCATTCCGGTGCAGCGCCCGCAGGAGGCGCTGACCGCGCACGCGATCGACGCGACCATGCGCACCGTGAACGCGCTCGCCGGCCCGGCGACCGGCCTGGCGCCGCACCTGGCGGTGACCACCGGAGACGCGATCGACAACGCGCAGTGGAATGAGCTGCAGGCGTTCCTCGCCCTCTTCGACGGCGGCCTGGTGACTTTCAGCAGCGCCAGCAGCCAGGTCGCTCCTGGCGGTGGCGGCAGTGCCGGACCAGGTCCAGCGATCCCGCGATATGCCGGGGTGCAGTCGCTGGACTGGCCGGATGACATCTTCTGGAGGCCGGACGGCCACGGGCCCGACGGCCCGGACATCTTCCGGCGCGAATTCGGCTTCCCGCACCATCCGGGCCTGCTCGAGGCCGCGCTGCGCGAGTTCAGCGTCGCTGGCCTGGCCGTCCCCTGGCTGTCGTGCTTCGGCAATCATGAGGCGCTCAACCAGGGCGTCGGAGTGCTGACCGACGGCCTGGCCGCCGCGCTGACCGGCGGCCTCAAGCCGGTGCGGCTGCGCGATGACTTCGACCACGACCGCGCGCTCGAGCTGTTCACCGAGCGGCCGGAGGTCTTCCTGGCCGGGCCGCTGCGCCCGATCACGCCGGAGCCTGGCCGGAGGCCGATCACCCGCCAGGAGTTCGTCGCCGCGCACTTCAGGCCGGGTGCGCGCCCGGTCGGCCACGGGTTCACCGAACGGAACAGGCTCGACGGCACCGCCTACTACGTGCACGACACGCCGGCCGTGCGGATGATCGCGCTCGACACGGCCTGCCTGGCGGGCGGTGCCGACGGCTGCCTGGACCGCGATCAGGCCCGCTGGCTCGAGGACCGGCTGACCGAGGTGCACTCGGTCGTGCGCGGACCGGGCGGAGACGAGATCAGGACCGGGAACGACGACCGACTGGTGATCATCTTCTCGCATCACGGCGTCGACACGCTGACCAACACCCGAGCGCACACCGGGCCGGACAGCGTGCCGCTGCTGAACGGCCCGCAGCTGGTCGCCCTGCTGCACCGGTTCGGCAACGTCGTGCTCTGGCTGAACGGGCACACGCATACGAACGCCATCAGGCCGCGCCGCGACCCCGCGGACCCGGCCCGCGGCTTCTGGGAGGTCACCACGTGCGCGGTGGTCGACTGGCCCTGCCAGACCAGGCTGGTCGAGCTGGTCGACTCGGGCGGCTACCTGTCGATCGTGTGCACGATGATCGATCACGACAGCCCTACGGCTGCCCGGTCCCTGGCTACCGGCGATGACCTGGCCGCCCTGCACCGCGAGCTGGCCGCGAACATGCCGTTCGGCGGCGCCGACTCAGGACTGGCGGGAACGGCCGCCGACCGGAACGTCGTGCTCCCCCTGGCCGCCCCCTTCCCGCTAGACCGCCTCCGTCCATAGCATCCCGCCTATCGCGGCCACCCCGGCGGGCCTGCTTGCCCTGTGGGTGTCATGCTCACATATCACGAATTGCCGCCCCCCCAAATCTACATAAATGCGATGTGATCATGACGGCAACCAATGATAAGTGCCGCGCACTCCGACCACGAGCCCGTTATACCCGGATTGCGGTGTGACGGAGTGACGGTGGTGTGCGGCGACCGCCAGGAAGCTGACCGGGGACGTTCGTCGGTGGTCGGATCACCGAGTACGCGGGTTGACCGGCTCGTCGGGAATTCCCCAGGACGGGAAGGGAGCGGAGGGCGGTATGACATCGTGCTCGCCGGGATTGAGATCGCGATGAATGACCTCGGCGGCGTACTCGATGGTGTCGATCCCGTAGACCATCGATGGGTTGCCGTAGGTGAGGAACGCCATCAGGTAGACCCGGTGCGGACTGGTGAACGCGCCGATGCTGTTGATCTCCCACGGTCCGTCCGGCGGGTACGGCAGCCAGCCGTTCTTGACGTGCACCTTCACGCTGCGCGGGGCACCCGCGGGGACACCCCAGCGCTGCGACGGGATGACCCTGGCCATCAGGTACCTGGCATAGATCCGGGACGGCTGGTTCAGAACCTTGTTGGCTGCCGTCAGCAGCTTGAGCAGCAGGATCTCGTCGTGCGCGGTCAGCAGCGTCAGGCCCCAGGCGTAGCTGAGCTCGGTCTGCCGCATTCCGGCGAGATCAAGGAAGTGCTGCATGCCTCGATGGCCCACCTGATTCCACAGCGCCGTGGCCGCGGAGTTGCTTGACTGAGTGATCATCAGCCAGGCCAGCCTTTTCTGCGCCTCGGACAGGGGCTTGTGCTCCTCCTGGAGCTTGCGCAGCAGGGCGGCCAGGATGGTCACCTTGATCGCGCTGGCGGCGATGAAGTGCCTGGTGGCCTGGTACTGGCAGGTGATCTTGGTGCGGCCGTCGGTCTCCTCCAGACCCACTGTCGAGGCGCGGCCGCGGAGCCGGTCGTCGATGTCGTGCGCCATCTTGGTGGCGAGCTTGTCGTAGTCGTGGTCCTGCGCGACGCACCGGACCCGTGGCGCGGCCAGATCCGGCGCGCTTAGCGTGCCGCCCGGCCCGGCGGGCGGCTGGCTGGCGGTCCCGGCCGCCCCGGCCGCGGGTGCAGCGCAGAGCGCGAGGGCAACCAGGACGGAAAGCGCGGCAGAGCCGGCCAGCGCATGATTACGACGACCGCAATAACTATGTCTTATAAATCTCATAAATACCATCCTGGAAATCAAGAAACCCAGCGCTCACTACTGAGACGGCGCTCGGTGTTCCCAGGTTGTCGCGGGAATCTGCCGCCCAGCCGAATCCCTTATTACCGCATCAGCCCCTTCCGCTAACTCGCTGAGGAGGCGCAAAGGCTGATCGACCCTGGCGATGAGAACCCTGATCAGTGACCGGCACTACACAATCAGCCGCCCTGGGGCCGGGCGCTCAGGGGCCGCGTGTCCGGGCAGTCAGGTCGGTCGGTCAGAGCGGGTGCGGCCGGGATGCCGCGGTCAGGCGGGATATGGCCGGATGCGGCCGGGGTGTGCGGTCGGTCTGGTTGGGTGCGGGCGGGGCGGTCCGGTCCGGGGTCCGCAGTCAGGCGGGTGCTGCAGCCGGGCGGCCGGGGCGCGGCGGTCAGGCCTTGGCGCCGCCTCGGCCGGCCCCGTCGCGGAATCTCGACACGCCGGCGACCAGGGCCGGGTCGGCGAGACTGGCTATACCGTGGGTGAACTCACCGGCCATGGCGGCCTCCTGGCCGAGCGGCATGGACTCGATGGCCGACATCCGGTCGCCGCGCAGGCACGCCTGCGGCAGCGCCGCGAGCTCGCCGGCCAGTCTCTCCGCCGCCGGCCGCGCGTCTCCGGCTGGCACGAGCCGGTTGACCAGGCCCATCTGCAATGCCTCGGCGGCGCCGACAGCGCGGCCAGTCAGGATCAGGTCGAGCGCCCGGCCAAGCCCGACGACCTGCGGCAGCCGGACAGTGCCGCCATCGATCAGCGGGACGCCCCAGCGGCGGCAGAAGACGCCGAACACGGCGTCCTCCTCGGCGACCCGCAGGTCGCACCAGAGCGCCAGTTCCAGGCCGCCGGCCACGGCGTGTCCGGCCACTGCCGCGATCACCGGCTTGGAGAGCCGCATCCTGGTCGGCCCCATCGGCCCGTCGCCATCAGGGGCGACCCGGTTCCCCGCCGGGGTCCCGGCCGCCCGCAGGTCCGCCCCCGCGCAGAACGTCCCCCCGGCTCCCCACAGCACAGCCACGGAGGCAGCCGGATCCGCGTCAAACTCGCGGAACGCCCCGGCGAGTTCCGCCGCGGTCGGCCCGTCCACCGCGTTCCGCACCTCGGGCCGATCCAGTATGACGGTCGTGACAGCTCCAGCTCGCTCCACCCGGACGCCCACGGCACCCTCCACAAGACCACATCAGCAGGTACCTGACTCAACTCGTCAAGCCGGGATCACCCTACCCGGGCGCACGGCAGGTGCGCGGCGCAGCGTTGCGCAGCCAGCCGGCGCCGCATTGGGTGCCGTCCGCCTGCCGGTGCCACGGTCGGTGCGCGGTGGCGCGCGTTGTGCTCCGTGCCGATGGTCCGCCCGGCCGGCGCCTGGCCTGCGCGGTGATCTGCGGGAAGTACTTCCGTGTGCCAGTCGGCGCGTTCCGCAAGTTCGACCTTCCAGCCATGGAAAACCAGGTCGGCGGGAAACTGCCAGTGCCGACATCGGAACTGCGGGTCAGCGTCACGACCTACGCTGGTCAGCCTGTCTATGAGCTGAGCGGACACGGGCTCCGGCTCTACATCGCTGAGAACGGGACTCACTATCTGCTTGGCATCATCGATCCGGCTAAATTCGGGACGGTGACCTTCAGCGATTGGAACAGTGTTCCGCCGATCAGCCCGCCCCCAGCCAGCGAGGTCATCAACCTCGGCTAGCGCGCACAGACGATCCCCGGCCGGTCTCGCATCCGGGCGGCCGAGGAGCGCGGGGTGACCGGCCACTACTACGGAACGGCGATCAGCCGACCTGCCAGGTGTCGCTTCCGGCGAGCAGGACGGCGAGGTCGCCGTCGCCCTGGCGCTGGCGGGCGAGGTCGATCTGAGCGCTCATCGCGTCGTCGTACGACCGCCGCTCGACGTGGCGGAAGATGCCGATCGGAGTATGGCTGAAGTCGGTGCTGTCCAGTCTTGACAGAGCGAACGCGTATGACGGGTCGGCCGCGTGCGCGTCATGCACGAGCAGGGACCCGTGGTCGGCCTCGTCGGCGGGGACCGCTTCGAGCGAGCCGAGCCTGCCGAACCGCAAGCCGTGGCTGACCTCCAAGCCGAACCTGATCGGCTGCCCGTGCTCCAGCCGGATCACGTGCTCCTCCCGCGACCCTGGCTCGGTGACCGGAGCGAAGGCGTCGTCGTTGAAGATCGGGCAGTTCTGGTAGATCTCCACGAACGCCGTTCCGCGGTGATCGGCGGCGGCGCGTAGCACGCTGGTGAGGTGCTTGCGGTCGGAGTCGATCGTCCTGGCCACGAAGCTGGCCTCGGCGCCGAGCGCGAGCGACAGCGGGTTGAACGGGGTGTCAAGCGAGCCGAACGGGGTCGACTTGGTGATCTTCCCCTGCTCCGACGTGGGCGAGTACTGGCCTTTGGTGAGGCCGTAGATCCGGTTGTTGAACAGCAGGATCTTGATGTTCACGTTCCGGCGCAGCGCGTGGATCAGGTGGTTGCCGCCGATCGAGAGCGCGTCCCCGTCGCCGGTGATCACCCAGACCGACAGATCCTGGCGGGACGCGGCCAGCCCGGTCGCGATCGCCGGGGCCCGGCCGTGGATCGAGTGCAGCCCGTAACTGTTCACGTAGTACGGCAGCCGGGACGAGCAGCCGATGCCAGACACGATGACCAGGTTCTCCCGCGGCACGTCGAGTTCAGGCAGGAACGACTGGAAGGCGGCCAGGATGGCGTAGTCGCCGCAGCCGGGGCACCACCGTACTTCCTGGTCCGACTTGAAGTCCTTCAGCGACTGCTTCTGCTCGGCGTGCGGCACCAGGGTCAGCGACCGCAGGCGGTGCTGGCCGGGCTCGCCGATCGCGGCGCCGTGGTCGGCTCCATTGCCGCCCCCGGCGGTCTGGTCAGACATTGGTGATCACATCCTGGATGATGCCGCTCAGCTCGGCGGCTCGGAACGGCAGCCCGCGGACCCGGTTATAGGAGATCACATCGGTCAGGTAGCGGCCGCGGAGGATCAGCGCGAGCTGGCCGAGGTTGATCTCGGGCACCAGTACCTTGTCGTACCGTTTCAGCACCTCGCCGAGGTTGGCCGGGAACGGGGACAGGTGCCGCAGGTGGGCCTGGGCAACCGACCCGCCGGCCAGCCTGACCCGCCTGACCGCAGCGCCGATCGAGCCGAACGTCGAGCCCCAGCCGAGCACGAGCACCCGGGCGTCGCCATCGGGGTCGTCCACGTCGAGCGGCGGGATATCGGCCGCGATCCCGTCGATCTTGGCCTGCCTGAGCCTGACCATCTTGTCGTGGTTGTCGGCGTCATAGGAGATCGTGCCCGCACCGTCCGCCTTCTCGATCCCGCCGATCCGGTGCTCGAGACCCGGCGTTCCCGGAATGGCCCACGGCCTGGCCAGGGTCGCCGGATCCCGCAGGAACGGCAGGAACTCCTGATCGGCACCGGCGCCGTCGGTTTCGTTGCGCGTGGCGAACGAGAACTCGGCCCGCAGATCAGGCAGCTCGGCCGGATCGGGGATCCGCCAGGGTTCTGAGCCGTTCGCCAGGTAGCCGTCGGACAAGATGATCACCGGCGTGCGGTACTTGACCGCGATCCTGGCCGCTTCGAGCGCGGTGGTGAAGCAGTCACCGGGGGTCGACGGGGCGAGGACCACCAGGGGAGACTCGCCGTTGCGGCCGTAGAGCGCCATCAGCAGGTCGGCCTGCTCGGTCTTGGTGGGCATGCCGGTGGACGGCCCGGCCCGCTGGACGTCGCAGACGATCAGCGGCAGCTCGACGGCGACGGCGAGTCCGATGGTCTCGGCCTTCAGGCACATTCCGGGGCCTGACGTCGTGGTGATTCCGAGCGCGCCGCCGAATGAGGCGCCCAGCGCCGCGCCCACGCCGCTGATCTCGTCCTCGGCCTGGAACGTCCTGATGCCGAACCGCTTGTGCTTGGACAGCTCGTGCAGGATGTCCGAGGCGGGGGTGATCGGGTACGAGCCGAGGAACAGCGGCAGCCCGGTGAGCTGACCGGCGGCGACCAGGCCGAGCGAGAGGGCGCTGTTGCCGGTGATATTGCGGTACTTGCCGGGCGGCAGGGCAGCCGGCTTGATCTCGTACTGGACCGAGAACTCCTCGGTCGTCTCGCCGTAGTTCCAGCCAGCCTGGAAAGCGGCGATATTGGCCCGCATGATCTCCGGCTTGGCCGCGAACTTCGTCTCGAGGAACCGCAGAGTTCCATCGGCGGGCCGGTTGTAGAGCCAGCACAGCAGGCCGAGCGAGAACATGTTCTTGGCGCGCTCGGCGTCTTTCTTGCTGATCGCGAAGCCCTCGAGCGCCTTGACCGTGACCGAGGTGAGCGGAATCGCGTGCAGCTGGTAGCCGGCCAGCGAACCGTCGTCGAGCGGGTTGCTCTCATAGCCCACCTTGACGAGGTTCCGCTTGGTGAACTCGTCGGTGTTCGCGATGATGTCGGCGCCGCGCGGCAGGTCCTCGATGTTGGCCTTCAGGGCGGCCGGGTTCATCGCGACCAGGACGTCGGGGGCATCGCCGGGAGTCAGGATGTCGTGATCGGCGAAGTGCAGCTGGAAGCTCGACACCCCGGGCAGCGTCCCGGCCGGGGCCCGGATCTCGGCGGGGAAGTTGGGGAGTGTCGACAGGTCGTTGCCGAAGGTCGCCGTTTCCTGGGTAAACCTGTCTCCGGCCAGCTGCATGCCGTCACCGGAATCGCCCGCGAACCTGATAATCACCTGATCAAGCTGCTGGACCTGCTTGGACACAGGGGAGGACCTCCTCCGCGCCGCGTCCGCGATTCGGGCTGCGGTGACGGCGTATTTTCGCTCAGGCGCGGCGCCTAGGGGCGGGGCGCGTGTATTTGGAACGGTGGCCTAGATCCTACATACGGCAACGTGCCGCCTGCGGGATCTATGCCATCGGGGAGGCTAACTGCTAAGTCACCGCTGACCTGCGGCGATGGTGTCGTTCCGAGGCACCGTTGAGCACGGGACTTGGGCCGCCACCTAATTCGCAGTCTATTACTAAATCGCACCCGATGGCGCTCTGGCTGTCATATCGGCCAGTGCGCGGCACCGCGTGCGCCGGGCCCGGCGAGCCGTGCGCGGTGCCCGGGCAGGTCACTGATTGGACTAACTTACCGTAACCACACGACACGATTTCGATTACGCAGCGTGTCAACCCGTGAGCGCCGTGGCGCGTCATACTCGCGTTATCCGGGTCACGCCCGCCGCTGTCCTGCGGTTTCGTGCCGTCAGAGATTCGGCAGGCCGGGCACCCGGTCACCGGGCGGAGACTCGCATCTCCTGCATCAGAGAGGGCCGCGGAATCATGACTGATCTCGCTCAGGGGCAGGCAGCCAGGCCAGGCACCGCGATCGGAAGCCCGTCGAGCATCCGGTCGCGGCCGGTGACCGCTGCGACTGACTCGGGCCGGGCGGCGGCCAGGGCGGCGCTCGACGCCGCGCTCAGCGGTGTGGAGCTGACCGGGATCGACCGCCGGTTCCTGGCCCGGCTGAGCCAGTGGGACAAGCGGAACGCCACCACGATGGCGTCGCTCGTCCTGCGGGCCAGGCAGCGTGGCCGGGCGGAGGGCGGCCGGGCGGAGGCGGGGCTGAGCCCGAGGCAGCTTGACATGGTACGTGCCGCGCTGATGGATGCGTTCGCCTACCGGACGTCGGGTGCCGCGGCGGCCGGCTGCTGGGACTGCGCCAGCCGGCCAAGCGGCCTGTGCGGCGAGCACGCCAAGGACGCCGACCGGGCACGAGCCTTCGCCGATCTGGCGACGGCGCTATCCGGCGAGGTCACGCCGAGTGCGCTGGCGCGTCTCGGTGCGGTTCCCGGTTTCCGGCAGCGGACCCCGGTCGCCTCGTAGCGGCCGGGACCGGGGCCGGCC
>Ga0209415_10006964_pt1 | contig 19906 bp, 14 predicted proteins | sample PeaSoiSIISIP2007_FD_187696 | JGI IMG/M metagenome (GOLD analysis project Ga0209415, IMG submission 187696) | Peat soil microbial communities from Weissenstadt, Germany - SII-SIP-2007 (SPAdes) (version 2) | ecosystem: Environmental > Terrestrial > Soil > Wetlands > Peat | place: Germany... | reverse complement strand
CCCGGCGGCCCGGCGGCCCGGCGGCCCGGCGGCCCGGCGGCCCGTGGACACGCTGTCAGAGCCGGTCGAGCAGTTCCGCCTTCTTCGCCTTGAACTCGGCATCGTTGACGATGCCGCGTCGCCGCAATTCATCCAGCTGCACCAGCCGGTCGGCCACCGAGCCGTCAGGGGTGGTCGGACGCGTCACGACGGGGATCCCCGACGCCGGCGTGTCGCCCGTGGGCCAATGTTCGGTGGGATCCCACATCTCGGGCACGGCCGACGACCAGGCGTCGGCTCGTCGGCGCATGGCGGTGATCTGCTCGGTGACGACGCTCTGCACCGCGGCGGGGCGCGGGACGTGGTCGAACACGACCACGCCGGTGTCGCCCCCCACCTCGATCAGCAGCTCGCCCGTGCGCAGGAGCCGGTCCGCCAGCGACTGGTTGTACGACAGCTGGTTGACGCGCTCGAGTCGCAGCTCGAGGCCGTGACGCGAGATCACGCCTGACCGCTGGACGATGCGGTAGGTGGTGACGGTCAGGCTCGATGCGAACCAGCGCACCAGGCGCGACGACAGCCACAGGGCGGTCACCGCCACCAGGACCAACATGACGTACAGCACCCATACGGAGGCGTGGGGGTAGCTCACCGCCACCACCATGGCGAGGGCGACGACGGCCACGGTGACGATCAGCGGCCACCCGAGATAGGACCAGTGGGGCCGAAGCTCGACGACCACCTCTTCGTCGTCGGTGAGCAGCCGGCGAGGAAAGGACATGACGAGCAATCGTACCGCCGGCCCTGTCGGCGGCCGGGTACCCGCCCCTCGCAGGTCCGTGACCGCCGGGGCCGGTCCGTGCCCACGCGGCCGGGACCCCGCGACCTCAGGCCAGCTTGCCGGCGATGCCGCCGGCGCTGCGCAGCACCGTGCCGTCCGCCCCGGCCGCGCTGTGAGCTGCCGCCGGGACGTTGAGCGCCTCGTCGACCATGGCGTCGAGGAGGTCCAAGAACGGCACCGCCGGTTCCACCCACAGATACCGCGCCAGCGACCCCGGCACGGTGTTCACCTCGTTCACGAACAGGTCGCGCCCGTCGGAGAGGAAGTCGATGCGGGCCACGCCGCGCACGAGTGCCACGTCGATCACGCGCCGGGCCATGTCGTGCAGTGACGACACCACGTCGGTGGGCAGGTCGGCGGGGAGCTCCCGCGGCGCGCTGGCCATGCCCTCGCCACCGACGTACTTGTCGGCATACCCGAGGATCTCGGCATCCGACGCCGAGCGAAGGGGGCGCTCGACCGCAGAGAGCTCGGGGCGGGGCCACGCCCGCACGGCGATGTTGAGGTCGAAGAGGTCGGGGCGGAAGGGCTCGAGCACCGCCCCCCGACGGAGCTGGCGGTTGGCACCCAGCCGGGCCACGGCCGTGCCGAGGTCCTCGACCACGTCGATGCCGATGGAGGAGCCGCCGAATCGGGGCTTCACGATGTACGGGCCGGGGAAGTCCACCCCCCCGCCGTCGGGTCGCAGCAGCACCCGCGCCAGCGCCGGCAGCCCCGCATCGTGCACCACGCCGGCGAAGGAGAGCTTGTCCATGCCGAGCGCGGCCGACGCCACGCCCGGACCGGTGTAGGCCACCCCCGCCAGGTCCAGGGCGGCCTGCAGCGTCCCGTCCTCCCCGGGGCCGCCGTGGCAGCAATTGACCACCGCGTCCAACGGCAGCGGCCGGGCCCGGCCCATGCGGCCGCCGGCGGGGACGAACCCCGCGCCGTCGCCGCCGGTGACGAGGCGAAGCCCCTCCGCACGACGCGGCACGCCCTCGACGAAATCGGCGGCCTCGAGCGATGGGTCGACACGAAACCACTCGGCCGTCTTCGACCAGTACAAGGCGGTGACGTCGCGGCGGGCGCGGCTGAGCTCGTGGGCGGCCTGCAGGCCGGTGAGGACGCTGACGTCGTGCTCGGGGGACGGGCCTCCGAAAGCGACGGCGACCCTGGCGGTGCTGGCGTTCAACGGTCGTGCTCCCGAGCTCGGCGACTTCGCTGGACACCACCCGCAGGGGGTCCGGGCGGGCTCAAGGGTAGTGGTCGGGCAGGTCGTTCTCGTACAGCACCACGTCGCCCCGGCCCAGATGGGCCCGGACCCAGGCTGTCGCCTGCTGGCGGGTGCGGACCGTGACGGCGCGGGCCGGCCCCGGGGCGTCGGCCGCGTCGCCGGCACTGCCACCACCGCCAGCGTCACCGCCGTGAGCGGCGCCCCCGAGGGCCCCGCGCAACAGGTCGCGGCGGTTGGTCCGGCCCACCACCACCAGATCGGTGGCGACCGCGCCCGCGGCCCGGCCGAAGGCGGTGTTCTCGGCCGCCTGGAGCCGACCGAGCTCCACCATGCCGGGGGTGACCACCACCCGCCGCCCGGCGTCCCGGCCCAGGCGCTCGAGCGTGGCCAGGGCGGCCCGTGCCCCGGCGGGGTTGGCGTTGTAGGTGTCGTCGAGCACGAGGACTCCGCCGGCGCCGACCGACCGGTCGAGACGGTGCGGCGCCGTCGGCAGGGTCGCCATCCGGCGCGCCACCTCGCCGGGGGCCACGCCCAGCTCCAGGGCGACGGCCACGGCGGCGGCGACGTTCCCCGGCCGCGCCTCGACGGCCACGGCCGAGGCGATCGGCTCTCCCCGCACGTACACGGCGAGCCCGTCGCCGTGCTCGATCACGGCCACGTCCGCCCCCGCGTCGCGTCCCGACACGCGCCACACCCGGGTGGAGCCCGGGCTCCGGTCGGCGAGCGCCGCCAGCCGGGCGTCGTCCACCACCAGCACGGCGCACGGCGCGGCCGCGAGGATCTCCGACTTGGCGGCCACGATGCGGTCCTCGGACCCGAAGCGCTCCAGGTGCACGGGTCCGATGGCGGTGATGACGGCCACGTCGGGATGGATCCACGAGCACAGCTGGGCGATCTCCCCCGGGCCGTAGGTGCCCATCTCCGCCACGAACACGTCGGTGCCGTCGGCCAGGTGCTCGTTGACGGCCCGGGCCAGGCCGGCCCGGTTGTTGAAGCTGGCGGGGCTGGCCACGACCGACATCGCCGCGCCGACCAGATGGGCCACGTAACCCTTGGTGCTCGTCTTGCCGTACGAACCGGTGATGGCCACCACGCGGGGCGCCACCCGCGCCAGCCGGGCGGCGGCGCGCGCCACGTGGGCCGAGCCCAACCGCCGCTCGAGGGGCGCGGTGAGCATGCAGGCCACGTCGACCACCACCGGCGCCAGCAGCGCCACCTGGGCGGCGACGAGCGGTCCCTCGCCCGCCACCGTGGCTCCGGCCACGGCCGCCACGGCGAGAACGGTCGAGACGGCGGCCAGGGTGCGCAGCCGCCGAGTCCAGGCCAGGGGCGAGGTCCGGCCCCGCAGCGACAGGCCGACCGGTCCGACGCCGACCACCGCCGCCGTGGCCACGGCGGCCAGGGACCACCACGTCGCCAGGACCATGCCCGTCACCGCCACCCCTACACCGACCAGGTTCACCGGGACCGTGCTCCCCCACCACCGCAGGGCGAAGCGCGAGGCGGCGCCGGGGAGGTAGTGCTCACGCTGCGCCACCCGGAGCCAGCGCAATCCGGCCGCGGCGACGGCCGCAGCGCAGGCGGTCATGGTGAGGGCCCGGAGCACGTGGTCGCCCCCACCTGCCACGCCGCCCGTCGCGCCGGCCACGAGGGCGAGACGGTCGGCGGCCGTGACGGTATCCCGGGCCACCGCCGCCACCGCGCCCGTCACGGCCACCGCGCCCGTCACGGCCGGCGCGCCAGGGCCCGTTCGACGGCGGCGCGCAGCTCGGCCGGCGCCGTGAGCGGGGTGAGGTGACCGGCCCCGGGGCACAGCGTGAGTCGGGTGTCGGGCACCGCGTCGGCGATGGCCCGCGCCACGGCGGGCGGCACCTCCGTGTCGTCGTCCCCCCAGACGAGCTCCACCGGGCAACGCACCGCGGCCAGGGCATCGTCGTAGCGCTCGTTCACCATGCGCACCAGGACGTCGCGCATGACCCCCTCGGCGGCGCGGTAGTCGGCCGAGCCGTGGCGGCGCCGGGCGCTCTCCATCCGGGCCTCGCCCACGAGGTGGGCTCGGCGGGCCAGGCGGGCCAGGCGGAAGGCGGCCGGTGCCCGGCGCCGGCGACCGGTCGCCGCCACGAGGGGGGCGCCCGACAGCACCAGCGAGGCCACCAGGTCGGGGCGGGCGGCCGCCAGCCGCACGGCCACTCGGCCGCCGAGGGAGTGCCCGACGACCACCACCGCCCCCGCCCCCGGGCCGTCGTCGCCGTCGAGGAGCCGCGCCACCGCCGCCGCGTACTCTTCCGATCCCCACGGCGCCGGCGGCTCGGGGGTGGCCCCGAACCCCGGGAGGTCGGGTGCCAGGGTGGGAAGAGCCCCACCCGGGGCCCCGGGCCCGAACGAGGCGGAGAAGTCGGCGTGTGTCCGGCGCCAGCCGTGCAGCGCCAGCACGGCCGGCGGGGCGTCGCCCCATGTCTCGCCGTACATCGCCCCACCGGCGAGCGACCGCAGCACGCCGGGGAGGCTAGTGCCGGGGCCCGGGGCCGCCACCCATCCCCCGCCCCGTCACACCCCGCCGGTACGTTCGCCGCGTGGCCAGTCCCCCACCCGGCGCCGGCGGCGTGCAGAGCCCGTCCCGGGTCCTCGTCGGGCTGACCGACGCCCAGCGGCGGGCGGTCCAGGTCGACGACGCCCCGCTGTGCGTGCTGGCCGGGGCGGGATCGGGCAAGACGACGGTCCTCACCCGGCGGGTGGCCCGACGCTCCCTCGACGGAACCCTGCGTGCCGAGCACGCCCTGGTGGTGACGTTCACCCGCAAGGCGGCCGGGGAGCTGCGGGACCGGCTGGCTCGCCTGGGGGTGCCCGGTGGCGTGCGGGCGGGCACGTTCCACGCCGTGGCCCTGGCCCAGCTGCGCACGTACTGGGCCGACCGGGGGACCAGGCCTCTGGCGCTCGTCGACGACCCCACGCGGCTCGTGCGGGCCGTGCTCGGGCCCGGCGACGCCGGGCCGGGAGAGCTCGCCGCCGTCGTGGCCGAGGTGCACTGGGCCCAGGTCCGGATGCTGCGGCCCGAAGAGCTCACCACCGCCGCGCTGGCCACAGGCCGCGGCGCTCCTCCCGGCATGACCCACGGGGACGTGGCCGAGGTCTTCGCCCGGTACCTGGGCGAGAAGAAGCGTCGGGGCGTCCTCGACCTCGACGATCTCATCACGAGCGCCGCGGCCGTGCTCGAGCACGACCCCGTTGCGGCCGCGGCCCAGCGCTGGCGCACCCGCCATCTCTTCGTCGACGAGTTCCAGGACGTGAACCCGGCGCAGTGGCGGCTGCTGCGCGCCTGGCTGGGCGACGGCCGCGACCTCTTCGTCGTGGGCGATCCCCGCCAGGCCATCTACTCGTGGAACGGCGCCGATCCCTCTCTGCTCGACCGCCTGCCGTCGCTGCTACCCGGCACCACCGTCGTGCGCCTCGACGACAACCACCGGTCCACACCCCAGGTGGTGTCGGCGGCGACCGCCGTGCTCGGGGCCGATGCGGCCCAGGCGTCGCGGCCCGACGGGCCCCGGCCGGTGGTGGAGGGATTCGACGACGACGACGCCGAGGCGGTCGCGCTGTCACGGTGGCTGCGCCGGGCGCACCGCCCTGGTCGCCGGTGGTCGCACCTGGCCGTGCTGGCCCGTACCAACGCCCGTCTCGAGCCCGTGGCCCGTGCGCTTGCTCGAGCAGGGATTCCCTACCGCCACGCCAACGACGCGGCGGCGGCGGCGCGCCAGCGCCGGGCCCTGGCCGACCTGCGCCGGATGCAGGTCGGCCGCTCCTTGCGCAGCGCCCTGGCCGAGGTGGTGGTGGAGGTGGCGGCCCGGGCGCCGGAGGGCGCGCCGGGCGTGGGCGGGCCGCCGCCCACCCTGCTCCGCCTGGCCGACGAGCACGCCGCCGAGTACCCCGACGGGACCGTGGGCGACTTCCTCGAGTGGCTGGCCGCCGGCGCCGACGAGGAGCTCGGGCTCGATCGGGCCGACGGGGTCGAGCTGTCGACGTTCCACCGCGCCAAGGGCCTCGAGTGGCCGGCGGTGGGGGTGGTCGGCCTCGAGGACGGCATGGTCCCCATCGCCTACGCCACCACCCCCGACGCCGTGGCCGAGGAGCGCCGCCTGCTGTATGTGGCCCTCACCCGGGCCGAGGACGACCTGTGGTGCTCGTGGGCGGCCACGCGGCGATCCGGTGACCGGACGTGGCGGACCCAGGCGTCGCCCCTGCTGTCGGCGGTCGAGGAGGCGGTGGCGCTGGCGGGCCCGACCCCGTCGGCCGACGCCCGCGAGATGGTGGCGCGGGTGGCGGCTCTACGGACGCGGCTGCCCGACGTGGGCTGAACGGGCGACGCTACCGGTCGACGTCCACCAGCACCGGGGCGTGGTCCGACGGCAGCTTCCCCTTGCGGGCGTTTCTGTCGACGAGCGCGAACGTCACCTTGTCGGCCAGTGAGTGGCTCAGCATGACGAGGTCGATGCGCAGCCCCATGTGCTTGTGGAAGTTGCCGGCCCGGTAGTCCCACCACGTGTAGAGCCCGTCCTCGGGGCGGCACAAGCGGAAGGCGTCGACGAGGCCCCAGTCCTCGAGGGCGCGGACGGCCTGGCGCTCGCCTGCGGTGACGTGCGTCGCACCTTCGAACGCCGCCGGGTCGTAGACGTCGCGGTCCTCGGGGGCGACGTTGAAATCCCCGCACACCGCCACGGCGTCGGTCGGCTTGTACGCCCCCGCCAGGAGGTCGTGGAGCCGACCCAGCCATGCGAGCTTGGCCTCGTAGTGCTCGCTGTCGACGGCACGGCCGTTCGGGACGTAGACGCTGTGGACACGCACCCCGTCGCAGGTGGCGGCGACCAGGCGCGGACCCTGGTCGTCGCCGGGGCCGCCGAAGCCCGCCGCCACGTCGCTGAGGCCGACCCGGCTGAGGATGGCCACCCCGTTCCACCGGCCGTCGCCGTGGCATGCCGACTCGTAGCCGAGGGCGGAGAACGCCATGGCCGGAAAGGCGGTGTCGGCCAGCTTCGTCTCCTGCATGCACAGCACGTCGGGGCGGGCGTACTCGAGCCACTCCTCCACTCGGGGGAGCCGGGCGTTGAGCGAGTTGACGTTCCACGTGGCGATGCGCACGGCGTCCCTCCTCAGCCGTCCACGATCACGAACAGGAGCTCGGCCTCGCACGCGGTGGCGCCCCCGACCGAGGCCCGGCCCCGCCCGGTGCCGGCCCGGGCCGACAGCCGGCCCAGGGTGACCTCCAGGTCGAGGACCTCGCCCGGGACGACCTGGCGACGGAAGCGGGCCTTGTCGATCCCCCCGAACAATGGCAGCCGCCCGGCGAAGCGCTCGTCGGACAGCACGGCGATCCCCCCCAGCTGGGCCAGGGACTCCACCATGAGGACCCCGGGCAGGGTGGGGCGGGCGGGGAAGTGCCCGGCGAAGAATGCCTCGTCCCCCCGCAGGTGCCAGCGCCCGGTGGCCCGCTTCCCCGGTTCGAGCTCGACCACCTCGTCGACGAGCAGGAACGGCGGCCGGTGGGGCAGGACGTCCTGCGGTCGGGGTAGGGGCTCGGGCGACGGCACGGCCGCCGAGGTTACCGGCCCGGGGCGGGTCGGCCTACGGGTACCCGGTGCAGGCGGTGGGATACGCGCCCGACGGCGTCTTGCAGTTGCCCGCCGAGTCGGTGAACGACGCAAAGCCCCACTGCGACGTGCCGGGGTTCAGGTAGTACGGCGGAGAGAGGAAGATGAGCCGCTGGTCGTACTGGTAGTTCTTGGCGTAGCCCGTGGCCACCGATCCACCCGACACCGTCCCCACCGGGCCGCGCCAGTCCTCGTCGATGCTCCCGAAGACGTTCAGGTTTCCGAGGCCACTCCCCGTCGTGTAGTTGTTCACGATGAAGGAATGGGTGAGAGCCAGGGGAACGGCGTCGATGATGGGGTTCTGAAGGTCACAGTTGACGGCCCCCGATGTGGGGCTCGTATACGGGCTCGACCCGCACAGTGCGGCGTCGCTGCCGCCGCTCACGGGGTGGTTGATCTCGACGAAGTTGTCGGCCACCAGACCGAGCACGTCGGTCGACGGGACGGCCGGTGCGGTGGTGGTGCACTTCCCGCTCGACATGGTGTCGGTGTAGCAGAGGTTGCCGTCGATGACGATGTTGTTGGCCGTGCCGATGGTGACAGGTGAGCTGATCGATCCCTGGATGATGGCGTCGCCCTGCGTGGCGCCGCTCAGGCCCGTCTCGCCGGCCCCCGACAGCGGGTTGATCTCGGACTGCGGGTCGCCGCCGTCGTTGTTGCACCCGTTGCCCTGGTTGGTGCACGTGCCCACGTAGATGACGCCGTTGGCGGGCAGCGGCACGGAGCCCCCGTACGGGGTCGACTTGTTGATGCACACGTTGGCGGTGTTGGCCGGATCGTTGAGGCTGTCGTTGGACGACCCGCCGACCGAGCCCGACGGCGCGCCGGTGGGCGTGCCGTAGCTGGTGACGTTCATGGTGGTGCCAGTGAGCACGATGGTGGTGGGCCCTTCGTAGTAGCAGCCCCCGGTCTTGGCCACCTGCACCAGCCCGGCGTCGTCGGTGGGGATGGGCTCCGGGGTCACGTCGTTGGTCCAGGTGCCGGTGACGGTGGGCGCGTCCGACACGGACGTGCCGGTCGGATAGCTGTAGTTGGCGGTGAACGAGTTGACGGCGATGGTGGTGGACCCACTCGACTCGTTGGCGGACGCCGTGACGGTCTGGGTGTGCGAGCCCGACGTCAGCACGATCGAGTCGCCGGACGAGATGGCGTACCCCAGGGCGTTGACGTTCAGTGACGTGTACGAGTTGCCCGAGTGCAGCGACGACGACAGGGAGCCGGCGCACAGGTCGAGGTAGTCCTGGGCGGGGTCGGCCGTCTCCACGGTCTCGAAGTTGGGGCTACCGCACACGAACACCGTGTCGTTCAGGAACAGGTTGCCGGTGAGGGTGTCGGCCGCCACGAACTCGATGGACTCGCAGTTGGCTTCCAACCCCACGTCGTAGTAGTAGCCGCACGTCGGGTCGTGCCCGTTGTACTGCTCCACTACCGTCGGGTCCACCTGGTCGTAGTTGATCCACAGCACGTTGAGCAGGAAGCTGTTGAGGGGCTGCAGGGTGACGACCGCCGTCTGGTAATTGTAGTCGTTGGCGTAGCCGGCTGCCCCCACGATGTCGATGCTGAGCAGCCCGGTGGCGGTGTTGATCGAGGGGTTGTCGATCAGGAAGTAGGCCGGGGGACCGTTGGTGGAGCTGCTCCCGGGGACGGCCGTCCACGACCCGAAGCTGAGCCCGGCGCACACCGAGGAAGCCGACGTCAAGGTGGAGGCGGAGTGGCTCCCCCCTGTCACGAAGGTGGCGTTGCACGCCGCGAAGTCGGCGTCGGCGTTCACTGCGTAGAGGTATTCGTTGAGGCCCGACTCCATGGCGCGGTACGACTCGTGCTCGATGACGTCCTTGGTGACGATGGGGAACTGCTGGAACGTGTCCTGGGTCAGCATGAACGTGCCGAGCGACAGGAGCAGGATGATGCCGAGGACGAGCGGCATGGTCTGGCCGGCCTCGCCCCCCAGCCACCGTGGCCGCGCCGGGCGCACCAAGCCTGTGAGCACTGCGGGGAATGCGGAACGAGGTCTCATGGTCAACCTACCGACGTGCTGTAGTTGGGCGAGAACAGGTACGCCTGGGTCTGGTATCCGGTGGGCTGGCCACCGGGGTTCTTGGTGGCCGACAGGGCCATGAAGACCGCCGCGATGTTGGCCAGTTGCGTCGGGCTGCACGTCTGGTCGTACACCGACGAACCCGAGTTGACGGTGGTGCTGGTCGTGAAGCTGTTGATGGGGATGGAGTTGGCGCTCACCAGCGCGGGGCCTGAGGCCGTCACCGTCTGGGCCGAGGCCCCGGTGCCGATGGCGATGACGTCGCCGGTGTTGACGGCGGTGGTGAGGGGGGCCACGGCGATGGAGGTGTAGGCACCGTGGGCGGCGGTGAGCGACGACGTCAGCGTGGTCCCTCCCGTGCCCGGCGGCGGGCCCCCGCAGGTGCCGCCACCGTCGAGGGCGTAGGTGAAGACCGGGCTCCCCGCCGTGCCGTTGGTGAGGTAGTTGATGAGCAGGATCGACCGCGTGCTCGTCGTGTAGGTGCACTGCAGGCCGGACGCCAACGAGAACGGGCAGCTGTTGGCCTGGGGGCTGTAGATGTCGGCCGTGAACGACCTGGTGCTGCCGGCGCTCGTCACCGACACGACCACCTTCTCGGGACCGTTGACGTAGCCGGTGTCGGCGTAGAACGTCACGGCGTTGGCGCTGGCCGAGGCGAAGGCGTTGAGCGCCGCGGTGGGGGTGGGGTCGACCGCCTCGTGGATGTAGCGGGTCGCCACCTCCGAGGCCAGCACCAGCTGGTCCACGGCGGTGTAGGTGTTCTGCACCGCCGTGCTCTCACGGAAGAACACGGGCACGACGGGGAACGCCGCCGCCAGGACGACGGACATGATGAGCACGACCAGGGCCGTCTCGACCAAGGTCGTCCCACGTTCGTCGCGGGCGGGGCGGGGGCTCATGGCAGGGTCACCGGGATGACGGAGGCGAAGGGGTAGGTGGTGGATGCGTACGACCACCCGCTCGTGGTCCAGGTCACCGTGAAGGTGAAGTTGGTGGCGTTGTACGGAATGGTGACGCTGTAGGTCTGCGGGAGGATGTCGGTCTGGCTCAGGTAGGTCGTGGTCGATCCCGTCGGGCTGGCGGTGAAGCCGGCCAACCCGTAGCTCTCCTCACCGGAGGCCCCGGCCTTGTCGGTGGCCGGGCAGCCGTCGGTGGTCTGGTTGGGGTCGGCCACCAGTGCGCTCGCACTGTTGGGCTGCTTGCCCGACGTGAAGCCCGCCGCCCTCGTGGCCTGGATGCTGAGGCCGTACAGCCCGGTGATCGATGCCGCCGAGGTGCCCTGCTGGGTGATGGAGAACGTCGTGGGCGAGGCCGGCTCCTCCTGGATGACCCCGGCCACGGGGGCACAGTCGCCGTACCAGATGGAGTAGGGCGTGGAGTACGGGAACAGCAGGTCGGAGGTGGCGCTGGCACCGGGGGCGTTCACCACCAGCGTGCCGCCGGTGAGGTTGCCCCCGTTCAGGATCGACACGGGCATACCGGTGGCAGCCGGGGCGCTGCCCGCCGGACTCCAGTTCACGGTGCCGGCCTCGTCGTAGCGGAAGGTGGCGCCGTAGACCAGCCCGGCCGTCTTGACGTCGATGATCTGGGCCGTGGCCGCGGGCGACGTCACCTCCTGGGACGTGATGAACGTCGGGCCCCCGCTCGGGCTCGCCACCGCCACGGTGTAGTTGGCTCCGGCGGGCTCCTCGAGGTAGACGCAGCCGTACTGGTCGGGGTTGTACACGGTCATCGAACCGCCGGCCGGGGTCACCTCGACCTGGACGTTGACGAGGCTGGCCTTGTCGGCGGGCGGTGAATTGGTCCCGCCTTCGCCGTTGATCTGGACCGAGAGGTAGCCGTCGCCGGGGATGTCGATCCCGTAGGGCGGGTTGATGATGGCGGTCTCGGCCAAGGACTGGGTGTTGAACCACTTCACCGTGATGGTGGACCGGATGACCTCGGGAGGGTTCCCCGACGCGCAGGGGCTCGTCTGGAAGCCGGTGGTGGCCCACTCGAGGTGCGACCACACCGTGAAGTTGACGCCGCCCACGTTGATGGGCGAGGCCGTGAGGAGGGTGTCCCTGGAGATGTAGCTCTCCAACGTGACAAGGGAATCGTTGGAGATCGTCTCCATGTACTGCTCGGCCAGCTCGGTGGCCGACACCTTCTCGCGGTTGGTCGCCGCCTGCTGGACGACGTTGTCCACGAGGTACGACGAGGCCACGAGGACGGTCAGGAGGACGGCCAGCGAGATCATGACCTCCACGAGTCCGAAGCCGTCGTCACCACCCCGGGCCTGGCGTCCCACCCGCGTCATGCCTCGTCCTCTCTGCCCAGCTCCTCGAGCTTCCGACACACGCCCGGGCGCCCCCCGACGCCGCACCGTCGGTGGCGACCCGTCCGACCCGGGTCGTGCCCGCCGGGGCGTCGCAGGGGAACTGGGCATGAGCGACGCCTCGCCCCGGACTTCGGGGAGCCTCCTCCGTGGCCCACTGTCGCCACCTCGGGAAGATCGACACAATCGGCGCCGATCTTGACGGTCCGCAGCGAAAATCTGGCCCGGTCTCCCTGTCCGGGGCGGCGGCGAGCGGTCGCTCGGCGGGCGCCCGGGAGGATCGACTGCCCTAGGCCCGCGTGGGCCAGGGGTCGTCGTAGTCGGCGGTGCTCCAGCGGGCCTGGCTGGCCTTCCAAGACTCGCCCGTCCCCCGTAGTGGGGCGTCCATGATCACGACGCCCTTGCCACCGTGACGTGGCAGATGGGGAACGATGCGGCCCAGGCTGCGCTTCAGTTGCATGGCGGGTTCCTCGTCATCGCTGTCGGACCCGGCCCCCGGGTTTGGACCGCAACGCGGTTCTCCCGGCTGAGGGGTCCTGGTTTGCTGTCCTCTACGGCCGATATTTCGGCACGAAGAGTGACGAGGATGAGAGGGTCTGCCACTTGTTGTGGCAACAGAGGGGAGTGCCCCGCAGCTTGGTCCCGCGGAGCGTCAGCTGGTGGGTCGGGCAGCGTGCACGTCGGGGAGGGCGAGCTCGGCACCGCGCCGGGGCGGATCGAGGGCCACGAGCACGAATTCCTTGCGCTCGTCCCGTTCGATGACCTCCCGGGCGCCACGCGGTGGCGGCATCCCGAGCCCCGCCAGCGGCACGTAGCAGAGCATGCCGTCGACGTCGACCATGGCGCCGTGGGAGACGAACGACGACACGGTCCCCTCCACGGTCGAACCCACGGGGTGCTCCGACACGAAGGTGAGGAACGTCAGGGGATCGTTGACGGCCGGAGGGGGCTCGCTCGTCCGGCGCCGCCGGCGGGTCGGGCCGCCGTCCGCGTCGTCGTGGTCGTCGGTGTCGGGATGCGACGGCGCGATCGCCTCCACCGTCGCCACGTCGATGGCGGCCCGCACGTCGGGGCCGGTGGCTCGTCGACCCCGGCGCCGTCGCCGTCTGCCCCCGGCGTCGGGCACCGCCACTTCGCCCTCCTCGGCCGGTGCGCCCGTCGGCTCGACCTCGGGGGTCCCGGTCCCGGCGCCGCTCCCGGTCGGGCCCCGCGCCCTCCCCCGCCGCGTCACCGCCTCGCCCCTGGCGGTCTTGTCCGCCTTGGCGGTCTTCGTGGCCTTGGCGGCCTTGTCCGCCTTGGCGGCCTTGTCCGCCTTGGCGGCCTTGGTGGCCTTGGCGGTCTTCGTGGCCTCGGTGGTGGTCTTGTCCGCCTTGGCGGTCTTGGTGGCCTTCGCTGTCTTGGTGGTCTTCGCTGTCTTGGTGGCCTTCGTGGCCTTCGTGCCGACCGCCCGGCCCGACGTCGCGCCCTCCCCGGACCCGGCCGGCACCGGCTCCCCGACACCCTTGCGCGATCGGGCCGACTTCCTGGGGGCGGCGGCGAGCGAGGTTTCTCCTGCGGCTGCCGTCGCCTCGGCGATGGTGGCGGCCGTGGCCGCCTCGGCGGCTCGGGCGGCCTCCCCGGAGCGGGGCCTGCGGGCGGACCCCGCCCCCCGGGTCGACCGGGTCTCCCCCGGAGGTCCGGCCGCCACCGAGGCCCGGCTCCGGGCCCCCCGCACCGGGTTGCGCGGGGTGAAGATCCACCCCACGCCCGGTACCGGCTTGCCGCCGATCAGGCGGCCCTCCTGGAACAGCCACGGGTGCTCCCCGTGGAACTCCTGGAACGAGTCGTTGGACAGCACGCGCCCGCCCACCCGCTCGGCCACCCGCAGCAAGAAGGCGTCCCCCCGGCCCACGGCTCCAGCGGGGGGCGAGACCAGCTCGGCGTGGGCCACGGCCTCGTCGAAGGCGCTGCGCTCCGCCGGGTCGATCCGGTGCCCGAAGGTGGCGTCCACCACCACGATCACCTCGTCCTCGGGGAACTCCGCCTGGAACTGCCTGACCGCCTCGTCCAACTGGGCCAGGCTGGGAGCGGAACGCCCCTCGGTGGCGATGTTGGATCCGTCGACGACCACGTAGGAACTGTCCATGCCCTGCCCAGTCAAGCATCCGGCGGGCTCGATCTGTCCGACCCTCCGCCCCCTCGGCAGCCGGTCGTGTCTCCCCGACCGTCCGGCCGGGGCGGCGCCACACCCCGACCGAGGCCGGCCCCGTAGGATGCCCGCATGGCCGCGGACGTGGCAGGAGAGGTGGCCGAACTCCTGCAGACCATGATCCGCAACGCCTGCGTCAACGACGGCACACCCGCCTCGGGCCACGAGCAGCGCAACGCCGATGTCCTGCGCGACGTCCTCGAGGGCGGTGGACTCGACATGGAGCTCTACGAGCCGCTTCCCGGGCGGGTGTCGCTGGTGGCCCGCATCGAAGGCCGGGACCCCGCCGCACCCAGCCTGGCGCTGCTCGGCCACACCGACGTCGTGCCCGCCAATCCCGACGACTGGCGCCACGACCCCTTCGGTGGCGAGATCATCGACGGCGAGGTGTGGGGACGCGGCGCGGTCGACATGCTGAACCTCACCGCCTCCATGGCCGTGGCCATGCGCCATGTCGCCGACGAGGGGCTGCGACCCGACGGCGACGTCGTGTTCATCGGCGTGGCCGACGAGGAGGGCCTCGGCAGCCATGGTGCGGGGTGGCTCACCGAGCATGTGGCCGACCACGTCCGGGCCGACTACGTCGTCACCGAGGCGGGCGGCTTTCCCATGGCGGCACCCGACGGCATGCGCCTGCCCGTCATCACCGGCGAGAAGGGCGTGTTCTGGTGCACCATGACCGTGCGCGGCACTCCGGGGCACGCCTCGCAGCCGCTTCGGACCGACAACGCCTTGGTGAAGGCGGCCGAGGTGGTCCGCCGGTTGTCGGAGCACGAAACGCCGGCCGACCTCCACGACGCCTGGCGTCGTTTCGTGGAGGGCATCGGGCTGCCCGAGGAGCTGGCCGGCCCACTGCTCGACCCCGACCGCATCGGGGAGTTCTGCCGGACGCTGCCCGCCCTGGGTCTCGCCCGCCAGGCCCACGCCTGCACCCACACCACCATCGCCCCCACCGTGATGCAGGCCGGATCCAAGGTGAACGTGATCCCCGACCGCGTCGAGCTCCAGGTCGACATCCGCACCCTCCCCGGTTGGGACCGGTCGATGGTGGAGGCCATGATCGACGACGCCCTCGGTGACCTCGCCGGTGACGTGGAGATCGCCTGGAACTCCACCGACGTGGCCACCACGTCACCCACCGACACGCCGTTGTGGCACGCCCTCGAGCGCGTGGCGCGCCGTTCCTATCCCGATGCCCGCTGTGTTCCCTTCCTCACCGTGGGGGCCACAGACGCCCGCTTCTACCGGCGCATGGGTGCCGTCGCCTACGGGTTCGGGCTCTTCAGCGAGAACCTCTCGTTCGAGCAGTACGCATCGATGTTCCACGGTGTCGACGAGCGGGTCGACGTGGCGTCGCTCGGCCTTTCGGCGCAGCTGTGGGACGGCCTGGTGCGAGCATCGCTGCGGTGAGCACCTCGGAGGCCCCCGCCGAGGCGTCCGGCGCCCCGGTGGCGGCCGTCCTGTTCGACTTCGGTGGGGTGCTGAGCGACAGTCCCTTCGACGCCTTCGCCCGCTACGAGCGGTCTCGGCACCTCCCCGAGGGTTTCATCCGGGGGGTGAACGCCACCAACCACCTGGACAATGCCTGGGCCCGGCTCGAACGCAGCGAGCTCGACTTCGACGGGTTCTGCAACGCCTTCGAGGACGAGGCTCGGCACGCCGGTGGGCGCCTCGACGCCCGGGAGCTGTTCGCCACCCTGGCCGGAGAGGTCCGGCCCGACATGATCGAGGCGGTGGCCCGCTGCGGCCGACACTTCAAGACCGGGCTCCTCACCAACAACTTCGTGACACCCCTGGCCGCTACCCGCTCGGCGCATCTGGCCGAGATCCTGGCCATGTTCGACGCCGTCGTCGAGTCCTCGGTCGTGGGTCTGCGCAAGCCCGACGAGCGCTTCTACCTGCTCGCCTGCGAGATGCTCGACATCGCACCCGGTGACGCCGTCTTCCTCGACGATCTGGGCGTGAACCTCAAGCCGGCGCGTGCGCTCGGCATGCGCACCATCAAGGTCACCGACACCACGAGCGCGCTGGAGCAGTTGGAGCGCATCGTCGGCATCCCGCTGCGCTGATTCCCCTCGGTGCCTCGCCGGATCCCGGCGGTGGGGACGACGCCGCTCAGGCGAAGGCGCGTCGCAGCAGGTCCTCTTGCTCCAGATGGTGCAGGGCGGCGCTCCCCGTGGCCGGGCTGGCAGACTCGGCCCGGCTGACGTGGGTGAGGGCGAAGCGCTCCCGCAACAGCCGGTGCAGGCGGCCGTGGGCGAACGACCACGCCCCCATGTTCTCGGGCTCCTCCTGTACCCACACCACCTGGTCGGCGGCCGGGTACCGGTCCATGACCTGCGTCAGCGCGCCGTCGGGCCAGGGGAAGAGCTGCTCGAGTCGCACCACGGCCACGTTGGCCGGGTCGACGCCCGGCGACGGGAGCCCGGTCCCGTCGGACCGCAGAGCGTCACGGCGGGCCATGAGATCGAACGCCACCTTGCCCGAGCACAACAGGACGCGTCGCACCCCGGCAGGATCGACGGGAGTGGTCGCGGCCGCGCCCCCCGCCCCCCCGATGGCCGCCGGGTCGTCCACGACCTCGGCGAACGTACCGGTGTCCAATTCGTCGAGCGCCGATCGCGACTGGCGCGCCCGGAGCAGCGACTTGGGGGTGAACACGACCAGCGGCTTGCGCCCCACCCCGTGTACCTGGGACCGCAGCAGGTGGAAGTACTGCGCCGCGGTGGTGGGCTGGGCCAGCCGCATGTTGTCGCGGGCGCTCAGCGTGAGGAAACGTTCGATCCGGGCCGAGGAATGCTCGGGCCCCTGGCCCTCGTAGCCATGCGGCAGCAGCAGGACCAGACCCGACGGCTGCGCCCACTTGTCGTCCGCGGCCACGAGGAAGTTGTCGATGATGATCTGCGCGCCGTTGGCGAAGTCGCCGAACTGGGCCTCCCACACCACGAGGGCGTCGGGGGACTCCACCGAGTAGCCGTACTCGAAGCCCACCGCGGCGTATTCCGACAGGAGCGAGTCGTGGACACCGAACCGGCCCACGTCCTCCCCCGCCAGGTGCGCCAGCGGGACCCACTCCTGCCCGGTGTGGAAGTCGACGAGCACGGCGTGGCGCTGACTGAACGTGCCGCGCCGGGTGTCCTGGCCCGACAGACGCACGTCGGTGCCCTCGAGCAGGATCGATCCGAAGGCGAGGGCCTCGCCGAGCGCCCAGTCCACCTCGCCGCCGGTCACCATCCGGGTCCGCTGGTCGAATTGCCGCACCAGCTTGGGATGCACCGTGAAACCCTCGGGCACCGCTGTCGCCGCCGTGGCCAGGCGCTCGAGCTCCCGCCGGTCGACGCCGGTGGGCACGGCGGGCCGCGCCCGGGCGGGCGGTGCCGAGGACGGGAGGGCGCGGGGCGCGGGGGCGGCAGCCTGGCGGGTCTCGTCCAGGGCGGTCTGCAGGCGGGCCTGGAAGTCCTCCAGGGCGCGTTCAGCCTCATCGAGGGTGATGTCGCCACGTCGCACCAGCGACTCGGTGTAGAGCTTCCGCACCGAGCGCGTGCCGTCGATGATGGCGTACATCTTGGGCTGGGTGTAGCTCGGATCGTCACCCTCGTTGTGGCCGTGGCGCCGGTAGCACACGAGATCGATGACCACGTCCTTGTGGAAGGCCTGGCGGAAGCCGAAGGCGAGCCGGGCCGCCCGGAGGCACGCCTCGGGGTCGTCGCCGTTCACGTGGAACACCGGGGCCTGCACCATCTTGGCCACGTCGGTGGGGTACACCGACGACCGCGCCGACTCCGGGGCGGTCGTGAACCCGAGCTGGTTGTTCACCACCACGTGCACGGTCCCACCGGTGCGGTAGCCGGTGAGCTGGGAGAGCTCGAGGGTCTCGGCCACCACGCCCTGGCCGGCGAAGGCGGCGTCGCCGTGGACGAGCACCGACAGGACGTCGAAGCAGCGCTCGGGGCCGAGCGCGTCCTCCTTGGCCCGGGTCATCCCCTCGACCACGGGGTCCACCGCCTCGAGGTGCGACGGGTTCGACGCCAGGGTCACGGGGATCTCGCCCCCGGCACGCCCGACGAACTTACCGGTCGCCCCCTTGTGGTACTTCACGTCGCCCGATCCCTGCACGGAGTCAGGGTCGAGATCGCCCTCGAACTCCCGGAAGATCTCGCCATAGGACTTGCCCACGATGTTGGCCAGGACGTTGAGCCGGCCCCGGTGGGCCATGCCGAGCACAGCCTCGCTGAGGCCGGCCGTGGCGGCCTCGTCCAGGACGGCGTCGAGCACGACGATGGCCGACTCCGCCCCTTCGAGGCCGAAGCGCTTCTGCCCCACGTAGCGCGTGTGCAAGAAGCGCTCGAACGCCTCCGCCGCGTTCAGGCGGTCGAGGACGTGGCGCTGCTCGCTCGGGTCGAGGTTGGAGGGCAGACCCTCGGTGTGCTCCTGGATCCAGCGCTTCTGGTCCGGGTCCTGGATGTGCATGTACTCGATGCCGAGCGTGCGGCAGTAGGCGTCACGCAGGATGTCGAGCGCCTGTCCCAGGGTTGCCACGTCACGCCCGGCCAGGCCGTCCACCACGAACGAGCGGTCGAGGTCCCACAGGGTGAGGCCGTAGGTGGTGGGGTCGAGCTCGGGGTGCAGCGGCCGGGCCTCGGCCGACAGTGGGTCGAGGTCGGCGATGAGGTGGCCGCGCACCCGGTACATGTTGATGAGGCTCTGCACGTGGACCTGCTTGACCAGCCGCTCGTGCTCGCCGTCACCGGCGTTGACGTCCGCCAACCACCGCACGGGCTCGGAGGGGACGTCCATGGAGGCGAACACGGCGTCGAAGAACCCGTGTCCGCCGGTGAGGCACTCGGCCAGGTACGACAGGAACAAGCCCGATTCCGCGCCCTGGATGATGCGGTGGTCGTAGGTCGACGTCACGGTGACGACGGGTCCGACGCCGAGCGCGGCCAGGGTGCGCCGGTCGGCGCCCTGGTACTCGGCGGGGAACCCGAGCGCCCCCACGCCCACGATGACGCCCTGGCCCGGCAGGAGTCGCGGCACCGACTGGACCGTGCCGAGCGTGCCGGGGTTGGTCAAGGTGGCCGTGGCCCCGGCGAAGTCGTCGGGGCTCGCCTTGGCCGTGTGCACCTTGCGCACGAGCTCCTCGTAGGCGAGCACGAACGCCCGGAAGTCGAGGGCCTCGGCGTTGCGCACCACGGGGACGAGCAGCGTCCTCGTGCCGTCGGACTTCTCCACGTCCACCGCCAGCCCGAGCCCCACGTGCTCGTGGCGGAGGACCCCGGGTGTCCCCTTGCCGTCGGCGTCGGCCACGAACGCGGCGTTGAGAGCCGACACGGCCTGCAGCGACCGCACGACGGCGAAGCCGATCAGGTGGGTGAAGCTGACCTTGCCGCCCGACGTCCGCGCCAGGTGCTGGTTGAGCTGGGAGCGGTTCACCTCGAGGAGCTTGGCGGGAACGGTGCGCACGCTCGTCGCGGTGGGAACGCCGAGCGACGCCTCCATGTTCTTGGCGATCCGGCCGGCGGCGCCGCGCAGCGGAGCGGGCACCGGCCCCCCGTCGGTCGTCCCGGCGGTGGGGCGGGCCGCGGGCGCGGCGACGCCGGTGGTGTCGGTTGGGGTGCGGGTGGCGGTGCCGGTGTCGGTGTCGGTGCCGGAGGCGGGGGCGGCCACCGGGGGCGGGGCGGGGGGGGCGGG
>Ga0209415_10006963_pt1 | contig 19908 bp, 10 predicted proteins | sample PeaSoiSIISIP2007_FD_187696 | JGI IMG/M metagenome (GOLD analysis project Ga0209415, IMG submission 187696) | Peat soil microbial communities from Weissenstadt, Germany - SII-SIP-2007 (SPAdes) (version 2) | ecosystem: Environmental > Terrestrial > Soil > Wetlands > Peat | place: Germany... | reverse complement strand
GGCCACGGATCCCCATCTGGTGCGGCGGCCGGTGGCCGAACAAGGCGCCGTTCAGGCGCGCCGCCCGCTGGGACGGGCTAATGCCCACCCACGTCAGCTACGGCCTTGGCGAAACCATGCCGCCGGAAGAGCTGCGAGCGGCCATCCAGTACACGCGAGAGCACCGCACCGCCGGCGGGCCTTTCGATGTGGCGCTGGAGGGACGCACCGACGGCGCCGCGCCGGATCGCGGTGCCAGTCATGTAACCCCATATCTGGAGGCCGGGCTGACCTGGTGGATCGAAGCCCTGGGCTGGTGGCGCGGCACCCCTGCGGACGCGATGACCCGCATCCGCCAGGGGCCGCCGCTGCTGGCCCAAGCCCTCTAGCCAGGACTGCCGCAGGCAACCACAGACCGGGACGCGTTTCCGATTACCCCGCGTAGCGCCTGCGTCATTCGCGTTCCACCACGCGAAGCCCCCGTTGGGGCGTCCACGACTCGATGACCAGCAACGACGCCGCCGGGTTCAGCCGGGTGATGACGACCTCGGAAATGTCGGCACGAAACAGATCGCCAGCAGGGCCGTCGCCGATCGATCCGGCGAGAACCGCCCGCCCGGCGATCTTCGCCTCGCCCGGCCACCCGGCCTCCTTGCCCTCCTCCGGGTGAAACGTCGGGCCATGCAGGGCGAACCTCGGATCCCGTCTCAGATCCGCACCCTTGCGCGCCCCCGGCATCGACCCGAACCTGAGCTCACCGTCAGCGAACTCGCACTCCACGCCCGAGATCCGTGGCGAGCCGCCGGCCCGCAACGTCGCGATCGTCTTGTGCCTGCCCGCGTCGAAGAGCCGGCGCACCCGCGCCGCGAACTCGGGTTCCGCCCGCTCCACGTCCTGCCACGCTGCCATGGCCCCAGTATCGGCCCGATCCCCTTCCGTAACACAGGCAACCTGTCATCACCTCGGACATGGCTATCGCTGAGCTCGGCGGCCGCCTCGCCGTCGCCCGGCCGCCTCGCCGTCGCCCGGCCGCCTCGCCGTCGCCCGGCCGGGCTGCTCAGGCAGGATCAGGAGACACTCATGCCCCCCTCGCCCCTCGGATAGGCCGGTGCCCGGTCAGTGGTGACATCGGCCGGGGCCGTGCCTGCCGGCCATGCGTGGCTCGTCATCGCGCTATGCGTGGCTCGTCAGCATCACCAAATGGCTGCTGGCGTACCAGCCTTGGCGCAGAATTGAATCTTCACACGGGACGCGTGCGGCGCTACGATCGAGGATACTGCTCTCCCGCTGGCGACAATCTTTGGTCAACTCGGGCATTTCCGTCTATTATCCCTCATTAGGGCAGGCGGCTTATGGCGATCATTTCGATCACCGGTTCTGCAACTGTTCTCGGGCAGCTTCCGGCCGTCGGGAGCAGCTTCCCGCTGGCGCTGGCCCGCAGCACCGCCACTGACAACGGTGACGGCACCTGGACCGTGACCGGGCACACGGCCGAAGCGAACGTCCCGGCCCTGACCGGACTGGGCTGCACCGTCCGGATCGTGGTCGCCGATGCCGATGAGCTGGCCCGGTGGCAGACGATCGACACCCAGGTCGACAGCGGGCCCGGGGTGGCGTAGGCGCGCCATGGCGGGCTACATGACCTCGTCCGTGGTCTCGGCACACCTGGATGCGCTCGCGTCCACGTATCCGGCGGTGTGCACCAGGTCCGGCCCAGCCGACTGGGCCGCTGGCTGGGGAGGCGCCAGGAGCGGCTACGTGAAGATCAGCGCGGCCACTGCGGATAGCCCGTCCAGCCGCTGGGCGGTGCTCATCACCGGCGGCGTGCACGCCAGGGAACTGGCACCGCCGGACGCGCTGGTCAGCTTCCTGGAGAAGCTGCTCGCCGCCTACACCTCCAGCAGCGCCATCACCTATCCGGCGTGGACGGACCCGACGGCCGGGATCGTCTACGACTCCTTCACGATCCCCTGGCCCTGGGTGAAGCGGGCGGTCGAGAACCTCGACCTGTACGTCGCGCCACTGGTCAACGACGACGGGCGGGACTGGGTGCTCGCAACCCTGCCGTCCGGCGCGTCGCATGCCACGCAGGAATTGCACAAGATGTGGCGGAAGAACCGCCGGGCGGCACCGTCCGGCGTGACCAGCCCGTACGGGACGGGCGTTGATATCAACCGCAATTTTGACGTCGTCTGGAATTTCTCCAAGTACTACGACACGTCGCTTGCCGACCTGGACATGCAGTCTTCGGCCAGCCCGGTGGATGAGACCTATATCGGGAGCGCCGCGGAGTCGGAACCGGAGACCAAGAACGTCGCAAGCCTGATGCGCACCAAGAACATCAGCTATTACCTGGATGTCCATCAGTACTCCAGGGACGTGCTGTACTCGTGGGGAATCGAGACCAACCAGGCAACCGACGCGACGCAGAACTTCGCCAACGTGGCCTGGGACGGCAAGCGCGACGGCACCCACCATGACACCTACAAGGAGTACATCCCGTCCTCGACCGCTGCGGCCGCTGCCGCGGCGGCACAGCACATCAGCGACCAGGTCCTGGCCAAGGCCGGCGGGTCCAGCCCGGCTGCGCAGGCGCGATCCAGCTACAAGGTGATGCAAAGCGCCAACCTGTATGTCACCAGCGGTGCCAGCGACGACTACTGCTTCAGCCGGTGGTTCGCCCCGGTGACCGGCGGCGCCGCGATCAGCCCGGTGATGGCCTTCACCATCGAGATCGGCGGTGACCCGGCGCTCGGGGCCGACCATGACGAGGGCGGCTTCAGCCCGGACTACGTCAAGCAGTATCCCAAGCTCGAGCGGGAGATCCACGTGGCGGCATGGACGTTCCTGTCGATGGCGGCAGGGACCATGTTCCAGCCGCCCGCGGCGCCGCCGAGCCCGGCGCCGCCACCGCCCGCATCCTCCGGCAGCGGCTGCTCACAGGTCCTCCTGGTCCTGCTCCTCATGATCGCGGCCGTGCTGACCGCGCTGGTGGTGGCCTGATGGCTGGCGACGGCACCCTCCAGCAACTCGCCGGCGCGCTTACCGAGGCCCTGCAGCCGCTGCAGACCAGGCTGGCCGCCGGTGACGCGCGCGGACTGCTCGCCGAGATGGGGCTGAGCCTGCCGCCGTCACTGGACGGGCTGGCCCCGTTCACCTCGGCGGCCAGTGCCGCCATCACGGCGGTGGAGGGACTGGCCGCCCCGCTGGCGGCGCTGGCCACCGCGGTGGAAAACGATGACGTGGGCGCGATCGTCTCCGCCACCATCACCCTGCTGCAAGCGGTGAGCTCCGTAGTCACTGCGCTGGACAACCTGGCCAGCGCGCTGAATTCGCTGGCTGGCAGCCTGGCCGGGGTCAACCCCGCGGATGTGACCGCCTTTGCCGCCACGTTCAGCGAGAAGCTGCTCGAGCATGTGATCATCGACTACCTGGCGGGCTACCGGCCTGTGCTGCTGCGCGTGCTCGCGCTGCTCGGGATCGCGAACCTGGACTTCGTCCCGCCGGATCCCACGGACCCTGCGAAGGTCTCCTACCAGCGCCACGACCTGATCCTGGCCAGCGCCGGGAGCCTGATCTCCGACCCGGCCACGTACCTGTCCAGCCTCTACGGCTGGAACAGCCAGCATCTCGACGCCGCCGACCTGCTGTCCAGGATCCGCAACCTCCTCACCGAGTTCGGCGTGCCGGCCGCCTACGACCCGGCGACCACGACCCTGACCGTGCTTCCCTTCGTGTTCGCGCCGACCACCGGCGCGACACCGCCGGGCCTGGCCGCGATCCTCGGCATCGGGCTCAGCAACGGCGCGGCGCTCACCTTGCCGTCGTTGCTGCCTGACGGCTGGAGCCTGCAGCTTGTCGCGGCCGGCGCGCTGGACGCCGGGGTGGAGCTGGACATCCTGCCGCCCGGCCAGCTGGAACTGCACGCCTCGGCCAGCGTGGACGGGTCGCTGCAGATCGCGATCGTCCGCGCGGGCCAGGGCGGGCAGCGGCTGACGATCATCGGCATCCCCGGCGTGGCGACCCTGGACGCGACATCGATAGGGACGTCCGTCGGCTCCCAGTTCCACTGGGACTCCGGCTCGGGCGTGGCCCGCGGCGCGTTCGTGGCCGGCGTGTCCGTCACCGGCGGCAAGCTCACGATCGGCGTCGCCAACGCGGACGGGTTCGTCGCGAGCCTGCTGTCCGGCCTGGACATCGAGCTCGACTTCGACCTGCAGCTCGGCTGGGCCGGCGACCGCGGTTTCTACATCGGCGGGAATGCGGGCATCGGCACCACGATCGGGGTGCACGCCACGATCGGCCCGTTCACCATCGACAGCGTCCACCTGGAACTGACCGCCTCCGGGTCCGGGCTGGCGCTGGAGACCAGCGTCACCGGCAGCGGCACGCTCGGCCCGGTCTCGGCCTCGGTCGACCGGATCGGCGCCAGCACCAGCCTCGGGTTCACCCCAGGCAACCTCGGGCCCGCCGAACTCGACCTGACCTTCAAGCCGCCCGCCGGCCTGGGCATCCTGATCGACGCCGGCGTCGTCACCGGCGGCGGGTACATCTCCTTCGACCCGGTCAAGGGCGAGTACTCGGGCGCACTGGAGCTGTCGCTGCTCAGCATCTCGATCAAGGCGGTCGGGGTGCTGGACACCAAGCTGCCCGACGGGACACCCGGGTTCTCGTTCCTGATCATCCTCACCTTCGACCTGCCGCCGGTCCAGCTGGGGTTCGGGTTCACCCTGAACGGCCTGGGCGGCCTGTGCGGGATCAACCGGACCATGGTGCTCGACGCGCTGCAGGCCGCGGTGCGTGCTCACCACCTCGACTCGATCCTGTTCCCGCCCGACCCGGTGAAAGACGCGCCGCAGATCATCAGCGACATCCAGACGATCTTCCCGCCTGCCGCGGGCCGCTACGTCTTCGGACCCATGCTGGAGGTCGGCTGGGGGACCCCGACCCTGATCACGCTCGAGATCGGCGTGCTGCTCGAGGTGCCCGACCCGGTGCGGATCGCCTTGCTCGGCAGCCTGCACATGGCGCTGCCCGACGCGGATACCGCGCTCATCCTCATCCAGATCGACATCGTCGGGACGCTGGACTTCGGCACCGACGAGCTGTCCATCGACGGCACCATCCACGACTCCTACATCCTGGCCTTCCAGCTGTCCGGCGACATGGCGCTGCGGCTGAACTGGGGCGCCAACCCGGACTTCGCGGTGTCGCTGGGCGGCTTCTTCCCCGGCTACCAGCCGCCGGCCGGATTCCCCGCGCTGCGGCGGCTGACCGTCAGCATCGGCGACGGCGACGACGTGCAGCTCACCTGCACCTCCTACCTGGCCGTCACGACGAACAGCTTCCAGTTCGGCGCGGCGGTGCAGCTGTACGCGTCGGCGGGCGGCTTCACCGTGCAGGGCCATATCGGCTTCGACGCGCTGTTCATGTTCAACCCGTTCAGCTTCGACGTGGATTTCTCCGCCGGGGTGGACGTCCAGTACCAGGGCGTGACGCTGCTCGGCATCGAGCTCGACGCCGAGCTGTCCGGTCCCACCCCGTGGCATGTGCACGGCAGCGCCTCGTTCCAGATCCTGTTCTTCTCCGTCAGCGCCAGCGTGGACGTGACGTGGGGCGACGACAACGCGGTCAGCCTGCCCCCGGTGGCCGTGCTGCCGCAGCTGAACACGGCGCTGACCACGCCGGGCAGCTGGTCGGCGCAGCTGCCGCCCGGCGCGGAGCAGGCCGTCACGCTGCGCGGCCTGCCACCCGCGGACACCGACATCGTCGTGCACCCGATGGGCTCGCTGACCGTCCGCGAGAAGGTCGTGCCGCTCGACGCGCCGGTGACGAAGTTCGGCAACGCAGCGCCGTCGGACGGCAGCCAGTTCTCCATCGCCGGCGTCACGCTCGGCGCCAGCCCGGCGACGACCAGCCCCGTGTGCGATTCGTTCGCGCCCGGCCAGTTCACCCAGCTCTCGGACAGCGACAAGATCTCCGCCCCGGCCTTCGAGTCGTTCCACAGCGGGGTGCAGATCGGCGATCCGGACGTCCAGGGCGGCAGCGACGCGCCGCGCACGGTGACCATGCAGTGGCGTTACATACCGGATCCGCTGAAGGCCTCGGTCCTCGACCGGTTCGCGGCCCTGGACGCGGACCTGTTCGGCGCGTCCATCCAGCTCGGCGCGGGGGCCCGGTCACTGGTCCGCAGCACCGGACTGGCCAGGTTCACCGAACCGGGCATGACGAGCATCGTCAGCACCGGGCAGGTCGGCTACGTCATCACCAGCACCGAAGACCTGTCGGTCCGCGCCGACATTAGCCCGGCCGCCGGGACCACCCACTACCAGGCGAGCGCCGCGCTGGCCGGCTACCTGGCGGCGCATCCAGAAGAAGCCGGCGGGCTGCAGGTCATGCCCGCGTACGAGGTGGCCGCATGACACTCCGGGTGCTCGCCGACGCGCCAGGCGCGAGGTTCCATTTCCGCCCGTGGCTCCGGCGCGGGATCGGCGCCACGGCCGGCCAGCCGGACGGCCCGGGCCTGCCCGACCGCGCTGCGCTGGACGTAACCCTCGACGTCACCGCCATCTCCGGCGGGTCGGTGGTCAACGACATGCCGCCGCCTCAGATGACCGTGCACCTCTACGGCCCGGGCGACGTGATCGGCATCGACCCGCGGCACATCATCAGGACCGAGCCACGCGATCAGACGATGAACTTCGAGCCGAACTACCTGGCCGGCCTTGAGTTCGGCTATCCCGACTTCCCCTGGCTCTTCACCCCGGCCCTGCCGAACGGTGACCGGCTCCGCCCCTTCGTCGCGCTGATCGTGCTCAAGGGCGATGAATACACCACGCCGGACGTCCCGCCGACCCCGCTGCCCGCCATCGACGTGCAGTCCATGGCCGCGTTGCAGCCGCTCGACGACGCCTGGAACTGGGCCCATGCCCAGATTTCCGGCGACGGCGACCTCACGTCCACCATCGCTTCGGATCCCGCCGCGGTGATTTCCCGCGTGCTGTGCCCACGGCGCCTGGACCCGGAAACCGGCTACACGGCATTCCTCGTTCCCGCCTTCGAGATCGGCCGCCAGGCCGGCCTGGGCATGGACGTCAGCGGCGTGCACACCGCCGACCCCGCGTGGACCAGCCGGACAGCGGCACCGCTGCGGCTCCCCGTCTACTACCAGTTCTCATTCCGCACCAGCGACGCCGGTGACTTCGAGTCGCTGGTGCGCAAGCTCAACCCGACCGTGCTCCCGGCGGACGTGGGTTCGGCGCCGATGGACGTCAGCCAGCCCGGCGCGGGAATCCCGGGCGCCGGCGGCCCGCTCGGTCTCGAGGGAGCGCTGCGCAGCGCGTCGGCCGCCTCGACGCCGTGGAGCGGGCCGGACCACGACGCGTTCCAGGCCGCCGTGGCCACACTGGTCAACCTCACCGCCGCGGCCGCGCCCGACGACCCGGACCACCCGGCGCCGGAGGACCCGCACATCGTGCCGCCGTTCTACGGCAAGTGGCAGGCCGCCGCCGCGGCCGTCACGCCTGGGCAGCCCGGCTGGCTGAACGACCTCAACCTGGACCCGCGCAACCGCGGCGCAGCCGGGATGGGCACCCAGATCGTGCAGGCCCAGCGGGTAGCGCTGATGGCTTCCGCGTGGGCTCAGGTCGCCGCGGTCGAGGCGGCCAACCAGCAGCTGCGGGCCGCCCAGCTGTCCCGTGCGGCCATGTCCGCGATCTGGGCCGGCCACCTGTCACTGGCGTCGCCCGCCACCCTGCTGGCCGTGACCGCGCCGGTCCACTCCAGGATGCTGGCCAGCCCGCGCACCGTCTACGCCACCATCGCCGCGAGCCGGGTGCCGGAGCGCATCGTCTCCGGCGCCTACCGCCGCACGGTCCGGCCGCGCGGCCCGCTCGCCCGCCGCGCGGCCACGCTGGCCGGACCGCCGGCCGCGCGGGCTGCGCTGCTGACCCGGATCAACTCAGGACAGGTGCGGGTCGCGCCACCGCCACCGCCACCCGGCGGCATGACCTCCACCGACCAGGTGAGCGACGCCACGGAGGCATCGGCCTGGCCTGCCTGGATACCAGGCTGGCTCCGCGCGCTGCTCAGCTGGCTCGCCGATCACCTGCACGGCTGGCTCGAATGGCTGGCCGTCCTGCTCGGGCTGGCCAGGCTGCAGGCGGTGCAGGCGGCCAGCAGCACACTGCGCATCGCCCACCTGACGGAAGCGACCATCCATAACGCCCCGCCAGCGAGAATGTTCACCGTCACCATCCCGCCGTCCGGGATCGGCGGCAACGGCACGCTCCAGGTGGCCGGTGCCGCCGGGCCGCCGGTGACGTCGCCGGCCGCCCAGGACACGCCCGCGGCGCACGTGTTCCGCAGCGCGGCCGGCGCCGCCCTCGGCGCGGTCCATGCCATCCCGGCGGACCCGCCGCTCGCCGCGGCGCTCGACCTGTCCGCACTGTCGGCGACGGTACTCAGCCGGCTGGACCCGGCCGTGACCGTCCGGCAGAGAATCAGCGGGATCATCAGCATGCGAGGCGGCTCACCCTGGTTCGCGCCCGACCCGCTGGAGCCGATCATGGCCGCGCCTGCTTTCCCGCAGCCGATGTACGCCCCGCTCCGCGACCTCAGCCAGGACTACCTGCTGCCCGGTGCGGGCCTCATCCAGCCGGACACGCTCGGCGCCGTGGTCGCCAACCACGCGTTCCTCGAGTCCTACATGGTCGGGCTGAACCACGAGATGGCCCGCCAGCTGCTGTGGAACGGCTACCCGACCGACCAGCGGGGCAGCTACTTCCGGCAGTTCTGGGATGTCGCGGGATACGTGCCGCAGCAGGGCGACCCGGCCGACCCGGCGCAGCTTGCCGAGCTGCTCAAGGACATACCGCCGGTCAGCACCTGGCCGCTGGCTCAGCCGCTGGGCCAGAACGAGAACCGGACGGACGTCGTGGCCGACAACGTGGTGCTGCTGGTCCGCGGCGAGCTGCTGCGCCGGTACCCGAACACGGTGATCTTCGCTGGCAAGGCGAAGGCCGGCAGCGGCGGGGATAACGGCCGGGTGCTCGATGAGACGGATGAGCGGTTCCCGATCTTCCGCGGCACGCTGAGCCCAGACATCACATTCTTCGGGTTCAACCTGTCGGTTGACGACGCACGCGGCGGAACCGCGGCCGCGCCGCTCGGCTTCTTCTTCGTCTTCCAGGAACAGCCCACCGAACCGCGGTTCGGGCTCGAGCCGCAATCGGCGGACCCGGTGACCCAGTGGGAGGACCTGGCCTGGACGAATTTCGCCGTCCCCGGCGACCAGGAGATGGCCCGCAACCAGGAGCTGTCCCCCCGGACTGGCTTCGGCGCCGGCCAGGGCACGCTGCCGGATTCTGCCGTCAGCAGCGTGTTTCCCGAGCTCGCGCCCACCGACATCGCCCGCTACCGGGTCGCCTCGACGGTCTTCGCCGGGGTGCTGGCCAGCTTCAGCCTGCCCGCGTTCCTCAGCGCGTCCGCGGCACCGTCTGGCGTTTCACTGAGCGGCGCGAACCCGGAGGACTCCGCGGTTGCCTGGGGGGTGAACGCGGCGCAGACGGCCGCGATCACCATCCGGATGCCGTTCCGGATCATGGTGCACGCCGACTCGCTGCTGCCGCCGGCTTCCGCTACCGCGGGAGCGCAGCCGTGACCGCGCCAGCCCCGGACAACGCCGCGTCGCCGGTGCTGCTGTTCCCGGTGCGGATCGAGACCCGCTTCATGGACGCCGGCGACGGCAGCGAGCTGTGGGTGCGCGTCTACCCCGACCAGATCATGGTCAACGGGCACCACCCGCAGCTGACCGCCGCCGAGCTAGCCGCGGGGAACGCCTACTGGGACGCGGTCTGGCGGGCTGGCAACCCGCCGCCCGGGCAGAGCGCGGCGCTGGCACCGTGGCGCGGCCTGGCCGCCCGGTATGGGGCGCCGCGCGCCGCGTGGATCGTGGACCAGACCACGCCGCTGAACCTCGCGCAGCAGCCTGCCGCGCCGACCCCGCCGGGAGGCACGCCGAACCCGCCGCCCCAGCCGCCGAACCCGCCGGTCAGCGGCAGCGCGTGGGATTCCCCCGCGGTCGCGTCATTGCTCCCGCAGGCCTGGACCGTGGTCCTGGAGAGCGGGACCACGAGCACGAGCTTCACCGGGTCACCGGTCACTCCCGATCTCGCCGTTTCGCTCTCGGCCGCCGATCCGTCGCTGGCGTCAGGCTTCCCCGACGGCATGCCCGTGGACGCCGGGATGCGCTGGCTGGTGGACTTCGACGCCGCGGTGGCCGCGGGCATGGCGATGCGGATACCCATCACCTCAGCGGAACGGCGGGCCGGTTTCGACCGCGTTTTCGTCTACGGGCTCTCCGGTTCGGGCGCGGATGCGGTCACTGCGCTGCTGAACGCCCACCATTACTCCGACGGGCTCATGTTCGTCCCGCAGGGGTCACCGACCAGGAACACCGCGGACGCGCCGTCTGCGTACTCGCGCGACGATCCCGGCGCGCTGGTCAGTTTCGCCGTCGAGGCCGGCCCCGTGCTGACCAGCGACCCGGCCGCCGACGGGCCGGTCGCGGCCGGCCTGCTCGGCGTGCCGGTGTCCACCTTCGACCACATCCGGTTCGCCGACCGGCACGACATGCGCGACGGCCAGGACATGGTTACCGCGCTGTGGCCGGCCACCCTCGGGTACTTCCTCCGCCAGATGGGCGACGGTGGGCTGACCGAGGCGCAGATCGAGCAGGCACGCACCTGGACGATCGCCAACATGCGGCCACGCGGCCCGCTGCCCGCGATCGCCGCCGGCCAGCTGCCCTACGGCATCCTGCCGGTCACCGCCACCAGTTTGTGGGTTCCTGACTCCGGTGATCCCATCGAGTCAGCGGTCCTGCAGATGGTGCAGCGGCTGCTGCCCGCCTGGACGGCGAGCGCGGCCGCCGCCCCGCACGTCGGCGCCACACCAGGCGACCCGGACGCCGACCTGGCCCACGTGCTCGGCATGGACGCCAGCTCGATGACGTTCCGCGGCCGGCACATGTTCGGTGACCAGCTCATGTGGAACCTGATGAGCTTCCTGAGCCTGCCCGGCGGCGGAGCGGCCGCGTGGTGGCAGCAGCACCTGGTGCCGGGGCGGACACAACTGGACGCGCTCGGGTACACGGCGTGGGACCCCCGGGTAATCCACGGTGCGCTGTCACCGTCGGATTTCCCGGTGCCCGCGCCCACGGTCGTCTCCGGGCCACTCTCGGAAACCGATCCGCTGCCCGCCGACGCGAGCGTCGGCGGTGGTCAGGTCAACTACATCACGTGGCTGCGTTCGGCCTCGATCGCTGACATCCGGGCCAACAACTACCCGGGGCCGGCGGTGCCGGACACCCTGCTCTACAAGATCCTGCGGCAGTCAGTGCTGCTGGACTACGTCACCCTCGCGCAGTTCGCGCAGGTTGGCAACGGAGAGCTGGTGATCCAGCAGACCAGGGAGCCCGAGCTGGTCGGGATCGCCCCGGCCGGGCCAGCGGCACCGTCGCCCGCGCTCGCTGAAGTGACGCCGTGGGAGGTGCTGGCCAGGCCGGTTTCGGCTGCGCAGCCGGTCACCTGGGCGGAGTACCTGGTCGCGCTTGCGCCGCAGCCGGGATCGCCGTTCGAGCGGCTGGCCGAGCTGCGGGCCAGCATGGACCGGCTCGCCGCTCTCCCTACCGCCTCGCTTGACCGGCTGCTCACGGAGACGCTCGACACGTGCAGCCACCGGCTGGACGCGTGGATTACCGCCCTGGCCACCGCCCGGCTGACGGCGCAGCTGACCGGGCAGGAGAACGGGCGGCAGCCGCCCGGCGTCCGGGCCGGCGCTTACAGCTTCGCGGAGAACCTGCGCCCGGCCGCGGCTCCGGCCGCGGTAGATCCCGCAGCCGCGGCGCTCGTGGCCGACCTGGATGCGCACCGGGCGAAGCTGTTCCCGGGCGCGCCGCAGCCGTTGCCGCCCACCATGGCAGCGGCCGGCAACGGCGGGTTCGTGCACGCCCCGTCGATGACGCAGGCCGCGGCCGGGGCGGTGCTGCGCAGCGGTTACCTCTCCCACCAGGGCGGCTCCGAGGACGGGATGCTCGCCATCGACCTGTCCTCCGACCGGGTCCGGAGGGCCCTCCAGCTGCTGGCGGGCGTCCAGCGCGGCCAGAACCTCGGCGCGCTGCTCGGCTACCAGCTGGAGACCGCCATGCACGACGCAGGCCTCGACCTCTACATCCAGCCCCTGCGTGACGCGTTCCCGCTGGTCGCCGGCAAGCTCACCGCCGGTACCGGCGCCGACGCGGGTGCGTCCCAGGTGGTGGACGCGCTCGCGCTCGACCGCGCCCGCCAGGCCGGCACGCTGGCACCGGGCGGCAACTGGGGTGCTGGGCTGCCCGCCCCTGGCCCGGACCAGGACAAGCTGCTCACCCTGTTCGCGGCACTGGACGACACGGTCGGCGCGATCAGCGATGTGGGCATGGCCGAGGCCGTCTACCAGACGATGCGCGGCAACCCCGACCGGGCGGGCGGGACCTTCGATGGGGTGTCGCAGGCGGAGCAGATGCCCGACCCGCAGGTGGTGACCACGCCACGCAGCGGGACGGACTACACCGAGCGGCTATGCACCGTGCTGGCTGGCCAGCCGGCCACAGCCGCCGCGTGGACCGGCATTCCCGCCACGCCACGGTCGCTGGCCGAGCCGTGGCTGGACGCGTGGGTCTCCACGCTGCTTCCCGATCCCGCCGCCGTATCAGCCACGGTCACCTACACGGTGGGCGCCGGCGCGCCGGTAACGGCCACGGTTGACCTGTCCGACCTGGCCGCCAGGCCACTCGACGTGCTGGCGATGGGCAGGATCAGTGCCACGGGCGGGCGTTCGGAACTCGATGACCGGATCATTTACCAGACGGTTCCGGCGGGCGCGACGGAGGTGAGCGTCAGCTACCCGGCCGCGGTGCCGCCCGCGATCGGGTTCGCCGACCTGCTGAACGTGGCCCGCGCCGTCGCGGACCTGATCGCGGGCGCGCGGGCGCTGACGGCGGCCGACCTGATGCCGCCTGACGTGAGCGGGCCTGCGGGGGCCGACGTCACCGAGCTGAACGGCCGGGCTTCCGCCACGCTCACCGCGGTTACCGCGCTAGTCAGCGAGCTGGCCGCAGCGGCCGCCGGCACGCTGTCCGCGGACGCGTCACGCGACGCGATAGTCGCCGCCGCCGGGTACGGCCTGCCCGGATCGATCCCGCCGTCCCGGAAGGGAAGCGGGCCGGATCCGCTGCTGGCCAGCCAGGCCGCCACCTTGCATGACGCAATGGCCGCGCGGGCCACCAGCATGTCGGCGATCACGCTGGCGCCCGGCGACCCCGCGCCTGCGCTGGCCATGCTGGGCGCGGCCTTCGGCAAGGGCCTGCTTGTGCTGCCCAGGTTCACGCCGCCGTCGCGCGGCCCGCTCGGGGCGGCGTTCGCCGCGGATCCCGCGCTGATCGGCGCGACGGACGAAGCTATCTCGCGATGGCGGCAGCAGCTGACGCACGTGCGGGACGGGGTGGCCAGGTTCGATCTCGCGCTGCTGCTCGCCGAGCTGGTCGCGGGCGCGACGCCGCCGCCATTGCGCATCGCGCAGCTGCCTCCCATCCCGGGCGACGAGTGGCTGGCGCTGCCGCTGGCGGCAGGCACGAAGCCACCCCGTGGCCGGATGGCTGTCGTGGCGGCTGTGACCGGTGACGTCACTGATCCTTCCGCGTCCTGGGCCGGGCTGTTCGTGGATGGCTGGCCGGAACGCCTGCCAAGCAGCAGGGAAAGCGCCGGCGTCGCGTTCAACGCCAGCGAGCCCGCGGCGCGCGCGCCGTCAGCCCTGCTGCTGGCGGCCTGCCCTGACCTTCGGCTGGGCTGGGACGACGCGGCGCTCGAGGCGGTCCTGCGGGAGACGCTGACGCTCGCGCGGGTCCGCACCGTGGATCTGGGCTCGGTGAACCAGGCCGGCCAGGTGCTGCCCGCCCTCTACTTCCCCGTCAACCTGCAGGAGGACACCGTCTCCATGTTCCTATGGCCGGTCACGTCCGTGCCGCCTGGCGTCTCCGCACCGGAGGGCTGAGCGGTGGCGTCGGTGACGTTGTGGACGCGGCTCGAGCCGCATCCTCGCGACGGTTCGATGGAGCGCAGCCTGCAGGGACAGGTCCGCGATCCGGCCTGGTTCCTCGCCAGGCAATGGCAGACCGGGGAACTGGAAGGAGATGACGCCGGTTCGCCGGTGCAGGCGGTCATGAGCGTCCAGTCGGTGCCGCTGACCGGCTACGCGCCTAACGCCACCGGCACCGGGCTGCTGCCCTACGATCCGCTGGTGCCGCTGGAGCCGCACGTGGAACGGGTCCCGGTGACACTGAACGTGCGTGGTTCCGCCCAACTGGGCCAGCACGTGGAAGCCGCGATGGCGGTGGCCGTGCCCGCGGCCACCGCCACCGCCGTGATCGCCGCGCTGCGTGCCGCCTACCCGATCGCTGCCACGGTGCCGCCGGACGCGCCGGAGGACCCGGCAGGCCGGGCGATCCGCGCGAGCCTGGCCGGGCGGGTCGTGGACGGGGTGGCGCTCGCTGCTGCCTACGCGACGGCCCAGGCTGGCGGCACACCGGTGCCTCCGCTCCCGCCGGAGGCATCCCTCCCCGGGGTCCCCGCCGTGCTGGCGGAACTCGTGGCATACCGCGCGTCCCTCTATTCGGAACCGGCCGGCGACGCCGCCTGGCAGTCGCGGCGGCTCGATTACGCGGCGACCGTGGTTTCGGCCACCACGGCGGGAACGACCACCCTGACCGCGCCTGATTTCCAGGGCGGCGACATGGACTGGTATTCCTTTTCGTTTGCTTCGGCGGCCGGCGCCCCGTCCTCTCCGGCTCCGCCTGCCCCCGCCGTCGAAACGTTCAACTTCCTGCCGAATCACGTCACCTTCCGCGGGATGCCGCCACCCCGCTGGTGGCAGTTCGAGGACGCGGTCAGCGACTTCGGCGCGATCCAGCCCGCCCAGACCGGCCTGGCGAGCATGCTGGTCATGGAGTTCGCCCTGGTATTCGGCAATGACTGGTTCTACGTTCCGGTGCCAACGGATGTCGGCTCGCTGTCCGAGGTGACGACGCTCGTGGTCACTGACACCTTTGGTGTCCGCACGGTCATCGAGCCTGCCGACGACAGCACCTGGTCGATGTTCAAGATCTCTGGCGCGGCGGGCCGGTCGCCATTCATCATGATGGCGCCGACGTGCCCCGCGGTGCTCGAGGGCACGCCCATGGAGGATGTCTACTTCCTGCGTGACGACATGGCCGCCATGTCATGGGCTGTCGAGCACGAGCTTCAGGGCCCGCTTGACGCCCCGGTCGACGCGGCCCAGCTCGCCTTCGAGTTCGACGCTGCCTTCCCGCAGCCGTCACCGCCGGTGCAGGCCCCGGGCGGGCCGTCGCAAACCTACACGCTGGAGCAGATCCCGCCCGCGAACTGGATTCCGATGGTGCCGGTAGTTTCACCATCGGGCGCGCTGTTCTTCCGGCGCGGAATCCTGGTCCGGCCCGGTTACGGCGATGTGCACGCCGCCGCGCAGCTGCTGGAGCCCGGACAGCCGCTCTTCGTCGCACACGAGTGCATCCCCAGGGAGGGTGCCGAAGTCACCCGCTATTTCCGCCGCACCCGCTGGAGTGACGGCTCGACCCTTACCTGGCTGGCCCATCGCAACGGTCCCGGTCTCGGTCCCGGCTGGTCAGGCCTGGCGTTCGACCTCGTGCAGCAGCTCCGCCCCGCACCATGACGGCTGGGCCGGGGCGGGCTGGCGACGCCGATCCCGGTTCGCAGGTACCCGTGGCCAGCGATGCCAGCACCGTGGCATACCCAGACGGTAGGGCAGGACCGGATCCGGCCGCTTCCTCCGGCCGGCGGCCAGCGCGGCAACGGCGGCGGATGACTTGGCCTGTCCGTGAGGGCTGGAATGTGTCCTCACTGGATGACCTGTCGTTTAACACGTGATCACTTGCGTGGTGGAGTACGTGATCGACCCCGCGAAGGTCGATGCGTTCGAGCGTTTCGGGCGCCGCTGGATGGAATTGGTCGGCCTGCATGGCGGCACGCACCATGGCTACTTCCTGCCCGCCGAGGGTGCCAGCGACAAGGCCCTTGCGCTGTTCAGCTTTTCCAGCCTCGCCGCCTATGAGCAGTACCGCCAGCTGTTCGGCACCGACCCGGACTTCATCGAGGCAGACAGGATCAGGGACGACAGCGGGTGCGTGCTGCGCTACGAGCGGACCTTCATGCGCGGTCCTTCCCACGCATCCCGTCTAGCGGTCAGCCTGACCGTAGGGTGCGTGATGCGCTCGAAGATCAAGGAGGATAAAGACGGCTGCCCGCCAATGTCGCTATTGCCACCTATAGTGCGCATCAGGTCGGGCAGCAAGTCGGCCACCATGCCCCGGGACATTCGCCAGCGTCATCGGTGGCACCTGCGCCGGCCGGCGACCTCCAGCTTGGGCCTGGCACCTGGCGCGGCGCCGGCGGTCCGTCATGGCGATTCAGTGCCAGCCGGACTTGCCCGGGTGGGGTGCGGTGAGGATGGCGGCTGCGGCCTTGGCCGGGTCGCCGGGCTGGGTGCCGTTCCCGGTCTCGATCATGTGCCGGGCCGGCCCGACGGTGGCCGCATAGTCAGCGATCCGCGCGCTGGCGCTGATGTTGGTGAACAGGGCGGTGCGGAAGGCGCCTGGCTCCACGATCAGCACCTTGATGCCGAACGGGCGGACCTCCTCCGCCAGCGCCTCCGACATCCCCTCGAGCGCGAACTTGGTGGCGCTGTAGGCGGAGAAGCCGGCGAAGGACATCTGGCCGCCCATGCTGCTCAGCTGCACGACCGCCCCGGACCGGCGGGAGCGCATGGAAGGCAGCACCGCGGCAGCCCCTCAACCTGGTCCGGGTGCGCTGCGACCAGATCATCCAGTGCCGTGACGCGGCGGGCGGTCGCGGCGACGACGTCGCCAGCAGCGACCGCCGCCTCGGTGATCGCGCGGCCGAAGCCGCTGTTCGCGCCGGTGATCAGCCAGACCCTGCTCATCGGAGCCTCCTCCCGCCTGGTGGCCTGCGTGTCCTCTCAACCCTGCCCAGGGCCCGGTTAGCCCGTTCAAGACCTCGCGTGATAACTCATGGTTATGGACGTGCACGGGAGGGATCTGCGGTACTTCGTGGCCGTATCCGATGAGCTGCATTTCACGAGGGCCGCCGAGCGGCTGTTCGTTTCACGGCCAGCCTGAGCAAGCAGGTCAGGATGCTGGAACGACAGCTCGGCGCGCCGCTGTTCGAGCGCGGCCGGCAGGGCGTGCGCCTCACGCCGGTGGGCACGGTGCTGCTGCCGCACGCTCGCCGGGTCTTGGCCGAGTGGGACGCGGCCTGGGAAGCGGCCGGGCGTGCCAAGAGCCAGCAGCGGGCCACCCTCGTCGTGGGCATGAGCACCAGCCCCGGCCGCAGCGGCCTGCTGCCAGCGATCAGATCCCGGTTCACCGCCGCGCACCCAGAGGCCCGGGTGAACCTGCACCAGGTCAGCTGGGACGACCCGACTGCCGGGCTCGCGGACGGCACGGCTGATGTGGCCTTCGTATGGCTGCCGGTGCCCGATCCCGGGCGCTACAGGTGGGTCGTGGTGGCCGAAGAACCACGCCTGGTCGCCATGCCGCCTGCTGGCCGCCGGGAACACGCCCCTGATCGCCCTGGAAGGCGTCATCACCCGCCCCGTCCGGGGCCTATCGCCCAGCCAGGTGGCACTGGCCTGGCGCACAGGCGACCACCGTCCGCTGAATCCTGGACTACGCACGCGCCTGCGAGCAGGCCGTCCAGCGCACCGGATGAACCCTGCGGCCTGCCGCGCTCGTGACCGACCGGGTGGCGCGCACGCTCGGCCTGCAGGCGGGTGAGACGGAAGCCGTCGTCGATTTCTTCGCCGGCAGTAGGCCTGGCCGGGCGGGCCTGGGTGTTCCCGGAGGCCCCCACCGTGTCAGGGCAGCACCCTGACAGTGCACCGGGGCCGGAGGCGCGAGCGAGACGCTGGTCGGCCGTTTCCACGCTCCGTCACAGCTCCATCACCCAGCATTCGAAATTTTCGATCTTCTTCGAAACCTTTTCACTGCAAGTTCCAGTTTCATGAGGCGAGCGCCTGGACTTCATTGACTAATCTTGGCCTCATTCGCCACGATGCTCCCCAATGGCTGGGGGCAAAGAGACCCTTCATGAAAATAATGGCCAAGTTTCATGCCGAAACCTTTCCGAAAATTATTGACGGCCGGACACGGCCAACTCACACTATCGCCATCGGCAGACATCAGGGCTGCCGATCAGGCCCCATGGGCCTGGTCCCCGGTCGTCGCCACGTTGACGGCCCCGTGCAAGGAGGCCCCGCATGAACGCCCTCACACATGTCCCCAGAGCGCCCAGCGGCGGTCGGCTTCGGGTGCTGCTGGGCGTCGCCTTCGCCGTGATCCTGGCCGCGGCCACGACGGCGCTGCCCGGCCCCGCGAAGGCGGCGACGGCCATCTGCTCGAACCAGACCGGCACGAACGGCGGCTACTACTACCAGATGTACACCGCCGGCAGCGGGTCGGCCTGCCTGACGCTGAACTCGGGCAACAGCTACTCCGCCTCGTGGAGCAACATCGGTGACTTCGTCGCCGGCGTTGGCTGGAATCCTGGCAGCAATCACACCGTGAGCTTCTCCAGTAGCCTCAGCGCGTCTGGCACCTCGCTGGTGTCGCTCTACGGCTGGTCGACCAACCCCCTCGTCGAGTACTACGTCATCGAGAACTACACCGGCTCGGCGCCCACGGCCGGCACCTACATGGGCCAGGTCACCAGCGACGGCGGGACGTACAACATCTACGAGCACCAGCAGGTCAACCAGCCCTCCATCCAGGGCACTGCGACCTTCGAGCAGTACTTGGCGATACGGACCTCGCCCGTGAGCAGCGGGACCATCACCACGGCCAACTTCTTCAGCGCGTGGGCCAGCCATGGGATGAACCTCGGCACGCTCAACTACCAGATCCTGGCGACCGAGGCCTACAGCAACGGCAGCGGCAACTCCAGCGTCACGGTGAACTCTGGAGGCGGCGGCTCGGGCGGCGGCGGAGGCAGCAGCGGCGGCTGCACCGCGACACTGTCGGCGGGGTCGCAGGGGAGCAACTGGTACAACCTCAACGTCTCGGTCACCGGCTCCAGCACCTGGACCGTGACGATGGATCTCGTGGCCCCTGCTGTGGTCGCCTCCACCTGGAACGTCAACGCCAGCTGGCCCAGCGAGTACGTGATGACCGCCAAACCCAACGGCAACGGCAACAACTGGGGCGTGACGATCACGCCCAACGGCCAATGGACATGGCCCTCGGTCTCCTGTAGTTCTGGGTAACCTCCGGGCAGCGCTGGCTACCGCAGCCGACCCGGCCAGCCCTATGGCCGTTCGTTAGGGTCCGGGTGCGGTTGTCAAGCCGCTGGGACGGCAACGGAGTTCCTGCTGGAACAGCGTCGGCCAAGGCCACCGAACCACAGGAACTCCGTTGGACGTCCAGTCTGTCATTGCCGGCCGGTGCTACGCCCGTGGGATTCCGGATTTCACTGATGTGCGCCACCTGGCCGGGTGGGCCGCTACCAGCGGATAGGTGCCACGCGCTCAGTGGCATAGCCGGCGCACGACCATAGCGAGATCCGCCGATCTGCGCGGGGTCGCTCAGCCCGTGGAGCGTCAAGTGGCCCTACACAGAAGCGGCGGATCTGCGCGCTGACCGATCTTCCCGCTTTACCGTTTGCCCCGCTGGCTTTCGCAGGGGCTTGGTCATTCCTGGTCATCCTCGCGTATCCAGTGGGGCCGGCGGAATAGGCGGCCGAGGACGTCGTGGAGGCTGTGCCCGGAGTCGGCCAGCGCATCGACGTG
>Ga0209415_10006962_pt1 | contig 19908 bp, 11 predicted proteins | sample PeaSoiSIISIP2007_FD_187696 | JGI IMG/M metagenome (GOLD analysis project Ga0209415, IMG submission 187696) | Peat soil microbial communities from Weissenstadt, Germany - SII-SIP-2007 (SPAdes) (version 2) | ecosystem: Environmental > Terrestrial > Soil > Wetlands > Peat | place: Germany... | reverse complement strand
AAACTGAAAACTGAAAACTGAAAACTGAAAACTGAAAACTGAAAACTGAAAACTGAAAACTGAAAACTGAAAACTGATTCTCTACTCGTAGCGCAGCGCCACCATGGGATCGACGCGCATCGCGCGCCGCGCCGGAACGTAGCATGCCGCGAAAGTTACGAAGGCAAGCAGGATCGCGACAGCCGCGAATGTTGCAGGGTCGGTCGGCTTCACCTCGAACAAAAGACTGGCCATCAGCCGAGTGAGCGCCAACGCGCCGGCAATCCCGATGGTGATCCCGAAAAGCGCGATCTTGGCACCTTCGTTCATGACGAGCCGCAGCACGTCGCGGCGCTGCGCGCCGAGCGCCGTCCGAATGCCGATCTCATGCGTTCGCTGGCTCGCTAAATAGGACATCGCTCCGTAGATTCCCACCGCTGCCAAAATCAACGCGAGCGCGGCGAAGAGTCCGAGCAGGAACATATTGAAGCGCTGCTCGGCAAGAGACACGGACATGAGCTCTTCCATGGTGCGCACATCGCTGACGGGAATCTGGTTGTCCACGCTCCAAATCTGGCTCTTCACTTCGCCGACCAGCCCAGAGGATGCCGCCGGCGTGCGAATGGCAATCGTCATCCAGCGCCTCCACTCCTCGTTGGACTGCGAAAAAGGAGCGTAGACGGCAGGATCCGTCGGTTGATTCAATCCCGAATGTTTTACATCGCTCACCACGCCAATGATGGTCATCCATCGCGGCGGGCCAGTGTCGCGCGCCCAGCGAATGCGCTTGCCGATCGGGTTTTCGTTGGGGAAGAATTCCCTGACCATTTCCTCGTTCACGATAGCCACAAGCTGTTGACCTTCGCGGTCCATCGAAGTGAAGTGGCGTCCCGCGCGCAACGGAATCCGCATCACGCGGAAGTAATCGCCCATCACGGAGAGGGTTTGCACATCGGGCTCACTGCCCACGGAGAGCGGAGGGCGGCCATCGATGACGAAGCTGTGGTCCAAATAATTCCCGCCGAGCGGAATATCGGTCACCATCGCGGCATGCACGTCCGGCAGGGAATTCAAGCGGGCGAGCACTTCGCGGCGAAACTGCGTTTGTTTGGGAATTTCGCTAAAGCGCTTCGCGGGCAATTGGAGATACATGGTCATTACGTTCGAAGGATCGAACCCGGGATTGACCGCGCGTAACCGCGAGAAACCTTTGATCAACAAGCCGGCTCCCACCAGCAGCACCAAAGCAAGCGCCAGTTCCGAGGTGACCAAGATTTTCCGCAGGCGGTGCCCGGCCGTGCTGGAGGTCGCGGTTCGCCCGCTCGCTTTCAATGCTTCGGCGACATCGGCGCCAGCAGCGATCCATGCCGGCGTCATTCCGAACACAATGCCGGTCAACAACGAGACCGCGAGGACAAACAGCAGTACCCGTGCGTCCACATGAATTCCGCTCAGGCGCGCCAACTTTTCTGTTCTCAGCGCCAGCAGCACTTGTGTGCCCCACTGAGCGAGCAGCAGTCCGACAGCGCCGCCGAGGAGCGACAACAGCACACTCTCCGTCAGCGTTTTTCGAATGAGCCGAGCGCGTCCGGCGCCCAGCGCCGCGCGGATCACCAATTCCTGACGGCGCGCGACGGCCCTTGCCATCAGTAAGCTCGCGAAATTCGCGCAAGCAATCAGCAGCACAAGACCTACGGCCCCGAAGAGCACCAGCAATGCCGGGCGCACATCTCCTACCAGCCATTCCTGCAGCGGAATTAATTGTGTTTTCCGGTCTTTCTCCTGGGCCGGATACTGCTCCGCGAGCCGGCGATCGATCGCGGCGATATCCGTTTGTGCTTGCGCGAGTGAAACGCCGGGCTTCAATCGCCAATAGGTACGCATGAAGTGCACGCCGCGATACGCAGCCGCTTCCGGGTAGCCTACCCAGAGGGAGACGAAAACATCGGCATGCTGCTCTGGCGGGGCAAGACCCGCGGGCATTACACCGATCACGGTGTAGGAGTTTCCGGCGAGTGGAATCGTCCTGCCCAGCGCGTGAGGATCGCTGCCAAGGAAGTTCTGCCAGAAAGAATAGCTGACCACGGCAAGGCGCGGCCCACCTTGAACATCTTCCTCGGGAGAAATGATTCGGCCCAGCATCGGTGGGACGCCCAGGGTATCGAGAAACTGCGCATCGACAAGCCCGACATGGATTTGCAGGGGTTCGGCTCCGCCCGTGTAGTCCATCGCCTCGACATTGATGCCGCCACCCGATGAAAACGCGCGCATCTGTTTCTGGATATCCATTACGTTTAGCAGAGAATCGTTTCCCTTCCTCACGACGAGTTGCCGCGGATTTTTGTAGGGAAGCGGATTGAGCAGCACCCCGTTGATCACGCTGAAGATGGCGGTGTTTGCGCCAATGCCGAGGGCGAGAGTGAGGATGGCGACGAAGGTAAAGCCGGAATTGTTCAGAAGCGTCCGGGCGGCGAAGCGCAGGTCTTGAAGCAGAGTTTCAAGAAGCGGAAGGCCGCGCCGGTTACGATAGTTTTCCTTGGTTTGTTCAATGCCACCGAGTTTCATAAGCGCCTCCCGTCGTGCTTGTGCCACGGTCATGCCGGCGCGGAGATTGTCTTCGATGTGCAGTTGAAGATGGGATTCCAACTCGGACGCGAGTTCGCGGTCTCGCTGGCCTTTTCGAAAAAAATCGCCTAGGCGCAACAACCATGCACGCAATCGCTTCATATATATCCTTCACGACACGGACCGGTCTGAAGACCAGCCACTACAAAGTCATTCGTAGCGCAGCGCGACCATGGGATCGACGCGCATGGCGCGGCGCGCCGGGATGTAGCTGGCGGCCAGCGCAACGGCGGTCAGCAGAATGGCTACGACGGCAAAGGTGATTGGGTCGGCGGCGCTTGTGCCAAACAGCAAGCTGGTCATGAGACGTGTGAGTGCCAGCGCCAGAAAGATTCCCAGGAGTTCGCCGGTGAGCGCTAGCTTTGCGGCGGCCGCTATGATGAGCCACAGAACGTCGACGCGCTCGGCGCCGAGAGCGACGCGGATGCCGATTTCGCGCGTACGCTGCGTTACGGAATAGGACACGACGCCGTAGATTCCGGCGGCTGCGAGGAGCAATGCAACGGATGCGAAAACGCCGAGAAGTACTACGTAGAGGCGACGGCGCGCGACGGAGTCGGAGAGGATCTGGTCCATGGATTGAACGCGGGAGATGGGCTGATCCTTGTCGACCGACCAAATGCGGTCCTTGACGGATGCGGCGAGACGAAGCGGGTCGTCGTCGGCGTGTACGACCATGGTGTTGAAAACGAGTCCAAACTGGGTGTAGGGCCAATAAAGCATCGGTGAGATGGCCGCGTCCAAGCCATCTCCCTTAACGTCGCCGACGATCCCCACAATCTCGCCCGTGAGCGGCGGGCCCCAGTCTTTCATGGTGATGCGCTGGCCGATGGGATTTTGATTTGGATTTGGCCAAAACTTGCGAGCCAGAGTTTCGTTGATCAGCACCACCCGCGTGGAGCCAGCAGTGTCGTGCTCGGTGAACGAGCGCCCTGCCAGAAGAGGAATTCCCATGGTGGGAAAGTAGCCCGGGTCAGCGACACGAATATCGGCGCCGGGCTCGTCACCGAGTTTCGGAGCGGGGCGGCCTTCGATCACAAATTCGGTGCTCGGGCCGCCGGTGATGGGGAGAGCGTTTACGATTCCCGCGGAGCGCACGCCGGGAAGGGCGCGAACGCGTGCGAGCATTTCGTGCAATACGATCGCGGTATTGGGGGATCGTTCAGGATACTTAACATACGAAAGAAAAACTTGCAGGGTCAGGACGTTTTCGGAATGGAATCCAGGATTCAAACGCAGCACGTGCAGAAGACTGGTCCCCAACAAGCCAGCGCCTGCCAGCAGAATTGCCGCTAACCCGAATTGCAGGACGGTGAGGGTGCCGTTCGAAAGGCGCAGACTCTCGTCGGGGGCTTGCCAGGAGCCTTCTTTGAGCGGGCCGTTCAAGTTGAGCTTTGCGCTGGCGAGGGCAGGCGCAAGTCCGAAGAACAGTCCCGAAAGAATGGAAACGGCGAGAGCGAATGCAAAGACGCGCCAGTCCAGAGAGATTTCCGTGAAGCGCGGCAAGTCCTGGTTGTTTTGGGTTCGCATGAAGGCGAGTCCCGCCTGGGCGATGAACAAGCCCACAGCGCCTGCCAGGAGCGAGACAAGAATACTTTCGGTGAGCAACAACTTTGCGAGGCGCGCCCGGGTGGCACCTAGGGCCAGGCGGAGGGCAATTTCCTTGCGGCGAGCCGCCGTGCGAGCGAGCAACAGGTTGGCCACATTGGCGCAGGCGATTAGCAGGAGCAGTCCGACAGCGACCAAGAGAATGATTAGAGCGGGGCGAACGGGAGCGACGATGCTTTTCTGGAGGCTCACCGCGCTTAACGTAAGTGAAGGATCGTCCACACCGGGATTTCGTTTTTCCACGCTCTCGGCGAACGCGGTCAGTTCGCCTTGCACGCTACCAAGAGATTCTGCGGACTTGCGATCGGCAAGCACGGTGAGCAAATGCGCACGGCGGTTGTTGTGCAGGCCGCCTCCCGGAATCAAGGGACACCACAATTCGGAATGTTCCGGAAAATCGAAACCTTGGGGCATCACGCCAACCACAGTGAAGGGTTCGGCATTTACGTTGAGCGTTTGCCCGAGGATTTTGGGATCGGCGCCGAAGTGGCTGTTCCACAGCGTGTAGCTCAGGACAACCACGCGGTTGTTTCCGCCGGGTTGATCATCTTCAGGCTGGATGGCGCGCCCGAGCAGCGGCTGGCTGCCCAGTGCGTTGAAAAAGTTTCCGGAAATCAACGCACCGGAAAGCTGCTGCGGTTCGGTGCCGCCGGTGATGTTGAAGACCCATTCGCGAAAAGCGGAGGCGTTTTCGACGGTCTGCGCTTCGCGCTGGAGATCCAAAAATGTTGCGTACGTCACACTGCTGCCAACGGCGCCTGGATGCGTTTCTTCCATGCGGAGAAGACGGTCGTGGTTTTGGTATGGTAAAGGACGGAGAAGGACGCTGTTCACGACGGAGAAGATCGTCGTTGTGGCGCCCATACCGAGCGCCAGAGTCAAGACCGCGATGGCAGTGAATCCGGGGTTTTTTCGCAGGAGACGGAAGGCGAATCGCAAATCGTGCAAGAGTGTCTCCAGGAGCGGCAGGCCGCGCCGGTCGCGGTAGAGTTCTCTCGTTTGCTCAACGCCGCCGAGTTTCATGAGTGCCTCCCGTCGCGCGTCCGCGGCGCTCATCCCTGCACGCAGATTGTCTTCGATGTGCAGATGGAGATGACTTTCCATCTCGGCGGTGAACTCATGCTCCTGGCGCTGTTTGCGGAGCAGGTTGCTCAATCGCAGAAGCCAAGCGCGCAATTGCCTCATAACCATCCCTCGCGAAAGGGCCGGTCTGAAGACCGGCCGCTACAAAAGTCATTCGTAGCGCAGCGCGACCATGGGATCCACGCGCATGGCGCGCCGCGCGGGAATGTAGGTCGCCAACATGGCTACGAAAAGAATGGCCAGCGGCACGATGAAAAAGAGCCGCAGCTCACTAAAATGCAAGCCGAAGAACATGGCGTCGAAGAGTTTCGGCAGTGGCACGGCCATGGCGAGTCCAACAGTTACCCCGATTGCTGTCATCTTCAGGCCTTCCCGCAAAACCATGCGAAGGACGTCCCGGCGGTTGGCTCCCAGAGCCAGGCGAATTCCGATTTCATGCGTGCGCTGGCCCACGGAATAAGCGATTAGGCCATAAATCCCGATGGCCGAGAGGATTAGGGCGAGAATGGCGAAGCAGCCCAAAATTCGTGTGAAAAGATCATCTCCGCCTTTCTGGCGCTCGATCACGGAGCGCATGCTCATCAGACGATCGAGAGGAAGTTCGACATCCGCTTGGGCGACAGTGTTTCGCAGAGCGGACGCCGAGCTATCCGGATCGGCATTTGTACGCACCATCAGAGAGAAAGAAGGCACGGGGCGCTGGAGGAAGAACTCGTATGCTGTCGGATCATCAGTTGTCGCTTCGGAATATGTTTTTACGTTGCCGACAACCCCGACGATCTCGCTCCACTCCCGGGGAGCGCCGGTCACATCCAGGCGAATCTGTTTTCCAAGCGGCTCCTGGCCGTTGAGATTTCGACGCACAAATTCCTGGTTGACAAGAATCACTCGCGGCGTCGCGTCGGTATCCGTTTCCGCAAAGGCGCGGCCGTGCAGCAGCGGGATACCCGCCGTCTGGAAGTAATCAGCGGTCACGACAACATGGAGAGCGATGGGTTTCTGATTGGCCGGCAAATCCGGCTGACCTTTGACTTGCAAAGTGACGGTACCGGGTCCAGTGGCGGGCAAGTCCGAGGAAACAGCGACAGCTTGCGCGCCGGGAAGGCGTTGGAGTCGGGGAAGGATGTCCCGGACAAAAGCAGATTGCTGATTGGCGTCTTTATAGTGCGCGGTATCGAGGGTCACGGCGGCAGTCAGGAGACGATCGGCCTCGAAACCCAGTTGCTGATGCTCGATCAGAAAAATCCCGCGGATGAGCAGGCCGGTTCCGATCAGTAGAAATAGAGCCAGGGCGACTTCTCCGGTGACCATGACGGTGCGGAGACGGCTCTGCGAGCGGCTGGGCGAGGAGGCGCGGCTCTCGTCTTTCAGGTGGGTGTTGATGTCGGTTCGCGAGGCCTCCAGTGCCGGGGCGAAACCACAGAAAAGCGCGCAAGCTATCGAGACAAGGACGGTGAACAGCAGGACGTTCGAATCGAGACTGATCGGAACGGCGGCAATTGCGGCGTTAAAGCTCAACCGGGCACGAATAAAATGAATGCCCCAATTGGCCAGCAAGAGACCCAAACCACCGCCGAGAAAGGCAATCAGCAGGTTTTCGGAGAGCAACTGACGAACAATGCGGAAGCTTCCAGCCCCCAGAGCGAGGCGAATGGCTAACTCCTTCCGGCGTCTCGCGGAGCGCGCCAAGAGGAGCCCGGCAACGTTGGCGCAGGCAATCATCAGGACAAAAGCGACCGTGGCCATCATGACGCCCAGGCCGCTGCGAATACCAAAACCATAGATCAGGAACTCGGGCAAAGTGCGTACCGCAGCTCCCCAACCTTTCTCAGACTCGGGAAAATTTTCCTGGGCGCGGAGCGCCAGGGTGACCATCTCCGCGCGGGCCTGGTCCAGAGTGACGTCGGGTTTCAATCGCGCGAAGAGGTACAAGGAGCGGTCCTTGCGAGCGGCAGCTGTTTCATCGGCCGCGGTTAGAACGAGCGGAGTCCAGAGTTGCGGCGCGAAGCCGAGTAATTGAAAATTCTCAGGCATCACGCCGACAACCGTATAGTTTTCGCGATTCAGCCGGATGGTGCGGCCAATGAGCGAAACGTCGGAACCGAAGTGCCGTTCCCAAAGTTCGTGGCTCAGGATAGCGACGTGGTCGCGGCCGGGCTGGTCTTCTCCATCGGAGAATGTCCGGCCGAGCTGCGGAGAGACGCCGAGGACGGTGAAATAGCTGGGAGAGACGGCGGCGGAGCGAAGCGCCTGCGGCTGACCCTGGGAGGTCAAGTTGACGGTGCGATATTCATCGGCCGCGGCGGCATCCGCAAAGACATGGTTTGCTTCGCGCCAGGCGAGGTAATTGGGAGCGGAGAGAGGAGCAGCGTCGGCTTGGAAACCGGCCGCGGGATTGATGGAAGTGACCACAGCCACACGGTCGGGTTCGCGACCGGACGGGCGCCGCAACAGGAAGGCGCTCACGAGGCTGAACATGGTAGCGTTCACGGCGATGCCCAGCGCCAAGGTAACAACGGACACAGTCGTGAACCCCGGGTTCTTGAATAACATTCGCGCGCCGTAGCGCAGATCCTGCAGCAACACTTCCAGCATGGGCAGTCCCCTCCGTTCGCGAACGATTTCTCTGGTTTGCTCGATGCCGCCGAGTTTGATGAGCGCTTGCCGCCGCGCTTCCGCAGCGTTCATGCCCGCGCGCAGGTTGTCCTCAATGTGCATTTGGAGATGGGATTCCATCTCGGCGGTGAAATCTTTCTCTCGCCGTTCCCTGCGAAACAGATCGCCCAACCTCAACAGCCATTTACGCAGCCATTTCATAAGGCCCTCTGCCACTCGCGATTCATATCCCGAAACGCATACTCCAAACCCTCGAAAATTATTCGTAGCGCAGCGCCACCATGGGATCGACGCGCATGGCGCGACGCGCCGGGAGGTAGCTGGCGAGAATCGCCACACACAGCAGAAATCCTGGCACAAGAAGGAAGGAGACGGGATCCAACGGGCTGATCCCATAGAGAAAGCGTCCAGAAATATCCTTGGGAAGAGTCGTTGATACGATCCAAGCTAGAGCAGCGCAGCAGGCGATGCCGAGAATGGCGCCGATCGCCACCGGCCGCAGGGCCTGGCGCAGGACGAGAATCAGTACATCGCGCTTATCTGCTCCGAGCGCCATGCGTATCCCGATTTCTCGCACGCGCCGGCTGACAACGTAGGAAACCAAGCCAAATACTCCAATCGAAGACAGGACCAAGGCGAGCACGCTGAGAATTGCTGATAGCGCAGAAACAATGCGGCCAGGAGTCCGCCATGGTTTGAGATTGTCCGCGAGATTGACGACGTCCACTGCCAGTTCCGGATCGAGGGCTGCGACCGTCGTGGAGAGCGTCTGCGCCGTCGGCGCATTCGCGCCCGCGCCAGAAATCAGCAAGCGCAGCCCTATCTGTTCCTTGGGGCCGGCAGGGAAGTAGGAATAAACTTCATCGGAACCACCTAAAAAGGACACCTGCGCGTCCTTCACCACGCCGACAATTTCGTAGCTGATGCTGGCCCGGACAAGCGTCTTGCCGATGGGGTCCTGGCCAGGCCAAAGCCGGCGCGCTGTGGATTGCGGAAGGATGACCACCGGGGCGCCAGTGTGATTCTCCGCGTCCGTAAAATTGCGGCCTCGTACGATGCGGATGTCCAATAGGGGAAAAAACGTGGGTGAAACCTGGTTGTATTCGGTAAGGATGTGGTCTTGGCGTCCGGGAATCGAAAAATCGGTGACGCTGTGGTTGTCGTCGAGTGGTACGGCGCTGGCTTGGGCGACGGCGTCAACACCGGGGAGCGCTGCGATGCGCTCCAGCAACTGGCGCTGCAATGCTTCGGCGCGCTGGTCGTTATAGCCCGCGCCATTCAGATCAAAGGAAATGGCGGTGACATTCTTCATGCGAAAGCCAGGATCGATGGTGTTTGCGCGGTGAAGTCCGCGGAGTAATAACCCGGCGGCCAGCAAAAGAACCATGCAAGCGGCCACTTGTGCGGCCACGAGCGCGCTGCGCATGAAATTTTTCGAGCGCGGTTTGGCTCCAGACTCGGCACTTTCTCCCTTCATCGCCAGTGTGAGATCCGCGCGCGACGACTGGAGCGCGGGCACGAGGCCGAACGTAATCCCTGTTATCAGCGTCAATCCGAGAGCGTAGGCCAGAACGTGGAGGTCCGGCGCGACATTGAGCGCCATCGGCCAGTAGCCTGGCGAGACGATCGATTGAAGAAAATGCATCAAGCCTGCGGCAGACCAGAAGGAGATCAGCGAGCCTAGCATTCCGGCCAGCAGCGCGACCAAGAGGCTCTCGGTGAGCAGTTGGCGGATGAGACGCCAGCGGCTTGCACCCATCGCCAGTCGCACGGCAACCTCTTTGCGGCGTCCCGCAGCGCGGGCCAGCAACAGACTCGAAACGTTTGCACAGGCAATCAGCAGGATCATGCCCACGGCGAAGAGAACCACGCCCCCTGCGCTGAACAATGCAAAGCGTTCTTCGGGTACTGAGAAGAGAGTAGCCGAACCAATGGCGAGCGTAGTGATGCGGCCTGGGTCAAGCTGGTCGATTTGGGCGGCGATCACACCCAGGCCGGCGAGGACTTGGTTGGCCGATACTCCCGGTTTAATCCGCCCTACCAGGCCGAGCCAGCTCTGCTTGTCGTCGCCGAGCCTATCCTGGCCGCGCATCAGCGAGGTTTGCAGCGTCAGAGGCGCCCAAAATTGCGATGGCACCGGCTCACTCCCCTCGAAGCCGGGGGGCGCGATGCCGACGACAATGACCGGAGTACGGTTCAGAACAATCGGTTTACCCAAGATGGAAGGATCGGCGCCAAACGCGTTGCGCCAGACGGTATCACTCAGCACGACGACGGGGCTGGAGTTCGCCGCAGAGCATTCCGCCTCCGTGAAACCGCGCCCCAGGGCAGGAGGGACTTCCAGCACGTCAAAATAGTTGCAGGAGGCGAGCGCCCCCTGGAGTTTCTGAAGATGCTCGCCACCCAGCGTTGCCTCGACGAAAGGCGCATAGGCCAGCAGGCCGGTGAACACGCGGTTCTGATCCTGATAGGCGTGATATTCAGAGTAGGAAAAGAAACTTGCATTTTCCCTGACGTTGCGCTGGATGGAGCCGTTGAGCTTGCGATAAGTCTGGGAGACGGTCAGAAGCTGTTCCGCGTGCGGCACTGGGAGAAGGCGTACAGCGGCGCCATTGAGAATGGTGAAAATGCCGGTGTTCATGCCAATGCCCAAGGCAAGCGTCAGGACTGCGACTGCCGTGAAGCCCGGATTATTCATCAACATTCGCAGGCCAAAGCGCAGATCTTGCAAGAGCACTTCCAGCACCGGCAGCCCGCTACGCTCTCGAACCATCTCTTTTGCTTGCTCGATGCCACCGAGCTTGATCAATGCTTCTCGCCTTGCTTCCGTAGCGGTCATGCCCGCGCGCAGATTGTCTTCAATGTGCAGTTGAAGATGGCTTTCCAACTCGGCGGCAATCTCCTGTTCGTGGCGGTCTTTGCGGAAAAGTCCGGCCAGCCGGATGAACAGGGCGCGGAAGTGTCTCATGCCGATTCCTTTCCAGGCGCCAGGAAGCGCGCCAGGATTTCGGTGGTCTGCTCCCACTCGCGGGCTTCTTTGTCCAATTGCTTACGGCCGGCGCGCGTCAGTTTGTAGTATTTGGCTTTGCGATTGTTGTCGGAGGTGCCCCACTCAGAGGAAATGTAGCCTTCCTGCTCGAGTTTGAGCAGGGCGGGGTAGAGCGTTCCATAGTTGACCGCCAGCAGGTCGCCGCTGGTCTGCTCGATGCGGCGTGCAATTCCATAGCCGTGCAGCGGCCCCAGGGCTTGTAAGGTCTTCAGTACCATCAAGGCCAGGGTGCCCTGCCAAACATCTTTCTTGTCGCCCATCGATTTCTCCTGTAGCTCCTATGGGATACCCATATCTTTATGCTACGGTCCCTATGGGAATGCAATAGAAGAGACGATGGCTCCCGGCATTTTGTTTCAGGATTTTTTTCTTTTTTTAGCCCGCGGCAGCCAGGGGGACCTACCCTATTCCCTCGTCGCCCTTCCTTTCCTCTGCCTTGACTCTTCTGAAACTTCCCACTAGCCTCATGCGTCTAGCTCTACGGTCACGGTTGCCGGGGGACGGTTGTCCTTTCAACGTTTTCGCGAGGAGTCTTGCATGCGTTCCAATCTCACAATCAGGTGTGCCTGGGTGGTTTGCTGTCTGGCGCTATTGGTTTTTCTGTTTGCAACGCCATCTTTATACGCGCAAGGCGGCGAGCCGCAGTACTTTGCCATTCGCGGTGCCAAAGTCGTTCCCGTTTCCGGGCCGCCTGTCGAGATCGCCACAATTGTGATCTCGCGTGGGCTGATTACCGCCATTGGAAAAGACGCCGGGATTCCGCCCGAAGCGTGGGTCATCGACGGGAATGGCCTCACCGTTTATCCCGGGCTGGTGGATGCTTTTACCGATGTAGGAATTCCCGCCGCTCCTCCGCTGGGTGGAGAAGGCGGTCCGCGGCGCGGGGCGCAAGAAGGCGCGGCGCGCGGTCCGGAGGACCGACCGGCCTCCGCGCCGTGGCGCAGCGGCGCCGATGAAGCCAGCCTGAGCGACAAGCGCATCGAAACGTGGCGCAACGGGGGATTCACCACCGTGGTTTCCGCTCCGAAAGGTGGAATTTTCCCGGGACAGGCGGCGGTGCTGGATCTGGCCGGCGAACGCGCGGGTGATCTCGTCGTAAAATCGCCGGTGGCGATTCCTCTGTCGTTCCAAACGTCAGGTGGATTTGGCGGCGGTTTTCCCAGCTCGATTATGGGCGTGCTCGCCTATATTCATCAGGTCTGGCTGGACACGGCGTGGAGCATCGATGCGCAAAGCGTCTATGAAAAAAATCCCCGCAGCATGGCGCGGCCCCGCTATGACCATACCGAAGCCGCTTTGGCCGATGCCCTGGAAGATCACGCCCTGATTCTGATTCCAGCGAACAATTCCATCCAACTGCGCCGCGCCCTCGACCTCGTCGAACTCTGGCAGGTGAAGGGCGCCATTTACGGGGGCCAGATGGCTTATGAAGTTGCGCCGGAAATCGCGGCGAAAAAATTGCCCGTACTTGTGAACCTCAAGTGGCCCGAAGCTGAGAAAGATACTGATCCTGACGACAAGCCGACGCTTCGAACGTTGCGGTTCCGTGATCGCGCCCCATCTTCGCCGGCGGCGCTGGCCAAAGCGGGCGTCAAGTTTGCGTTTTATTCCGGGGGCATCACCGCGCCGAAGGACATTCTGAAAGCCACAAAAAAATCAATCGACGCGGGGCTCGCTCCGGACGCCGCCCTTCGCGCGCTGACGCTTTCCGCGGCGGAAATCTTTGGTGTGGCCGATCGTCTGGGTTCCATCGAAAACGGGAAAATCGCCAATCTCGTCGTCACGGATGGCGACCTGTTTGAGGAAAAAACGAAAATTAAAATGGTTTTCGTCGATGGCCATAAATTTGAGGTTCACGAGCCGGAGAAACCCAAGGATCCTCCCAAAGGTGACATCAGCGGCAAATGGAAACTTTCCTATACCACGCCCGACGGGCCCGAGGAATCGATAGCCGACTTGGCGATGGAGAAGGACGGCAGCATCTCCGGGACCGTCGCGGGCAAGCGCGGCACCACTTCGGTTATCTCCGGATATTTGAGTGTGGACAAGTTCAGTTTCCTCATTAACATTTTGCTCGACGGCTCTCCTGCGGACGTCACGTTCTCCGGCACGTTTGACGGCACCTCCATGAAGGGCAACATCAGCGTGCAGGGTATCTCGCTCGATTTCACCGGCGTCAAACCCACCAACAATACAACTGCAATGGCGGCCGTGTTCGGAGGTGCCCAGTGAAGAGCACGTTTAGTAGTTTTTGCGACAAGGCAAGAAACTTTGGCTACTTTTATCTCTTTTGTTTCCTTTACCTACCTTTGGCGGTCGCTGCTGCTACTCCTCCGGACGCGCCTGCGGTCATTGTCATTCAAAATGCCACCATCTTCACCGTTTCGCATGGAACCATCGAGCACGGCTCCATCCTTATTAAGGATGGCAAAATCGCCGAAGTCGGCCAGACCGTCAAGGCGCCGAAAGACGCCCAGGTGATCGACGCTGCGGGGCAATTTGTCATTCCCGGCATTATCGATTGCCATTCGCACATTGCGTTGGAAGCTATCAACGAGGGCAGCGTTTCCGTCTCTTCAATGGTGAACATGGAAGAAGTCCTGAATCCAGAGGACATCGACATCTACCGGGACCTGGCGGGTGGAGTCACGTCGGCGAATATTCTCCACGGCTCTGCCAATGCCATTGACGGACAGACGCTGGTGATCAAACTGCGCTGGGGCCAGCCCGCCGCGAAGCTTCCGTTCATGGGGGCGATGCCCGGCATCAAGTTCGCCCTCGGCGAAAATCCCAAGCGATCGAATTTCAGCGTGCCTGGTCAACCGCGACGGTATCCGGCTACGCGCATGGGCGTGGAAGAGACCATTCGCGGCGCGTTCAGCGAAGCCCGCGATTACAAGAAAGCCTGGGACGAATACGACAAGCGCGTGGCAGCCGGCGAAAAAAATCTTATCCCGCCGCGCCGCGATTTGCGTCTTGACCCGCTCGTTGAAGTCCTGGAAGGCAAGCGCTACGTTCACGCGCACTGTTACCGAGAAGATGAAATTCTGATGCTGCTGCGCGTCGCGAAAGAATTCGGCTTCAAAATCCGCACGCTTCAGCACGTGCTCGAAGGTTACAAAGTCGCGGATGAAATAGCCGCCGCTGGCGTCGGCGCTTCCACTTTTTCCGATTGGTGGGCTTACAAAGTGGAAGCCTACGACGCGATTCCCTACAACGCGGCGCTGATGACCCGCCGCGGCGTGGTCGTTTCCATCAATTCCGACGACGCGGAAGAAGCCACGCACTTGAATCAGGAAGCCGCCAAGAGCATGAAGTTCGGCGGCCTCTCACACGACGAAGCGCTGAAGATGGTTACGATTAATCCGGCGATGCAACTCGGCATCGACAAGCGCGTTGGCACGATTGACGTCGGAAAAGACGCGGACCTCGCAATCTACAATCACGACCCGATGAGCGCCTACGCCGTGGTGCAGAAAACCCTGATCGATGGCCGCGTGTACTTCGACCGCCAGCGGGACATCGCCGCACGCCCCGAGCTCGAAAAAGAAAAGAAAGCGCTCATCGACAAACTGAAGAAGTCCTCGGATAAGAAATCGGACGACAAGAAACCTAGCGCCACCGTTCCTATCGGACAAAAACCAGGCGAAAAGAAGCCGGAAGAAAAGAAACCGGAAGACAAACCCAAGCCGCCTCAATCGGAAGGCGCTGGCTCGGCGGCCGGTGCCGTTCTGCCCGGAGGTGCGCTGTGAAATACCCCTCACACGCGGTTCGAATCGCAGTGATATTCGCGGTCGTCTGCGCTTTGTCTGGCGCCGCCAGAGCGCAATCGCAACCGGCAACCGCCTATGCGATTACTCACGCGAAAATCTTCACGCTCTCCGGGAGTACCATCGACGACGGCACGATTATCCTTCGCGATGGAAAAATCGCCGCCGTGGGCGTCGGCTTGGACATCCCCGCGGGTGCCCAGGTGATTGATGCCAAGGGACTACAAGTCTATCCGGGATTGTTCGATGCCGTTACGCAAATGGGGTTGCGGGAAATTGGCGCGGTCAGCGCTACCGTTGATTCGACGGAGACGGGAAATTTCAATCCGGATGTGGTTGCAGCGACCGCGGTGTCCCCTTCGAGCGAGCACATTCCGGTCACGCGCGCCGCGGGGATCACGGAAGTTCTTGCTGTACCTGGCAGCGGCGGCTTTGACTCCGGCGGTGGAGGCAGCGTCATCGGCGGTCAAGCGTCGGCGATCCACATGGCGGGATGGGAAATCGACGAGATGCTCATCAAGAAGAGCGCGGCGATGGTCCTCAACTGGCCCCAGATCGAGACGCAAACTTTCGACTTCGCCACTTTTTCGCGCAAGGAAAAGCCGTACGCTGATGCCAAGCAGGAGTACGACAAGCAGGTTACCGAAATCGCCGATTGGCTGGAGCGTGCCCAGCACTATGCGCAGGTTATGGATAAAAGCTCACCGGCGAAGTACGATCGCGACTTGAAACTGGAAGCGCTCGTGCCGGTGGTTCGCGGCGAGTTGCCGGTCATGGTTTTTGCCAATCGCGCGCGCGAGATCAGGAACGCCGTCGAGTTTTGCGACAAGCACCAGTTGCGGATGATCCTGGTTGGCGGTGAAGAGGCTTACAAGGTCAAGGACCTGCTTCGCTCGAAAAGCATTCCGGTCATTCTCCGGCCGATGCTTTCGCTTCCGCTGGATGAAGATGATCCTTACGACCGTTTGCTTTCGCAGCCCGCGGAGCTTGCCGCTGCTGGGGTGAAATTCGCAATGGCGAGCTTCGATAATTCTTTCGCCCGGCGCTTGGGACAAAACGCGGCGAACGCCGTCGCGCACGGTCTGCCCTACGACGAAGCGCTGAAGGCTGTTACGCTCTATCCCGCGCAAATTCTGGGCCTCGCCGATCAAATTGGAACCATTGAGCAGGGCAAACTCGCCAACGTCATCGTGACCAACGGCGATCCCCTCGAGCTAACCACCGACGTCAAATACCTTTTCATCCGCGGCCAGCTCACATCTCTGGACAACCGCCATCTGCGCCTCTATGAGAAATACTCCAAGCGGCCGAAACCACAGTAACTCCGGTCCGAGTTGCCTCTGTGGGATTCCGCTCTGAGGGTACCCTACAGAGACTGAAAACCCTTGGTTTCCTTGTGCCATGGCCGGACCCGGCTCCTTGAAAATTCCTGGAAATATTTTGCGCCGGGTTACGTCTATATAGATGATCTTCATGCGCACGCGCCTTTTCATCGCCCTCATCGCACTGCTGCTCGGTAGCGGCTGGGCTTATCCTGCGCGCGCCCAGGAACCGGGGAAGATTGTTGATCAGTACGTGAAAGCGGCGGGGGGAGGAAGGGCGCTGGCGAAAATCCAGACATTGACGCTCGAAGGGACGTTTACGGGCGACGACGGCAAGTCCGGCACGTACACGCTGGATACCAAGCTGCCGAATCGCTACTACTCGGAACTCTTGGTTGGCCAGAAAAACATCATCGAGGCCTACAACGGCAAGTCCGCCTGGCATCAAACCGCGGCCGGCGAGCTAGGCACGCTGGTGGGCCCCGAAGGAATGCAGCTGGAGGCCGCTTCGCAGTATTACAACTCGCGGCTGCTCAATCTGAAGAAAAACAAGATCACGCTAGCGCTGGTGGGGCATGCGCAGGTGCGCGGAAGGGACGCATTGCAGGTTGAGGTGACCGCGGCGACCGGCGTGAAGCGGCAAGTTTTCTTCGACGCGCAGACGCACTTGATCGTGAAGGAAACGGCGACCGTCGCTGGCATGGAGCAAGAGATTTTGTACGACGACTACCGCAACGTTGATGGCGTGAAGCTGCCATACAAAATCGAGCTGCACCGGGGAAACGACAAGTACGACATCACCGTGACGCGCGCGGCCATCAACGGAACCGTCGGCGAACGGGTGTTTGATTTCCCTATCAAGTCGCAAGTGAAATTGCCGGACCTAAAAGTCCTTTTCAAAGAGATTGATGAAAACCAGAAGGCCATCGACAAGCTCAAAGAGAACTACGCTGGATCCCAGTCGGAAGAGGAGACGGAGTATGAGGGCGACGGAAAAGTAAAGAAACATGAAATCAACGAATACACGTTTTTCTATCTCGACGGGGATGAAGTCACCACGCTGGTGAAAAAAGACGGCAAGCCGCTGAGCGACGCGGAGCAGAAAAAGGAAAACGACAAGACCCAGAAGCGCATCCTAGAGCACCAGAATCGCGCGGCCAAGAAAGAAGCCAAAGAAGAAAAAGCCAAGGAAGAAGGGAAGAACAAGGAAGACGACGAACCAGGGATCGAGCTTTTCCTGCGCGCTTGCCAGTTTGTGAATCCGCGGCGCGAACGCTTCCGCGGTCAAGATGTGCTGGTGTTCGACTTTGAGCCGAATCCCGAATTCAAGCCCCACAAGCTAGCAGAAAAAGTCGTGCAGAAACTGGCCGGAGTCATTTGGGTGGACGAAAAAGCGCACGACGTGGCGAGGCTGGAAGCGTATTTCGTGGGGGACATGAAGATTGCCGGCGGCTTGCTGGCAAACCTGCAAAGAGGGACGAGTTTCATCTTCGAGCAAGGATTTGTGAACAACGAAGTGTGGTTGCCGACCTACGTAGAGGCGCATGTGGGAGTGCGCGTCCTGTTGGTGAAAGGAATCAAGGTCAATGTTGTGACGCGCTATTGGGACTACAAAAAATTCAACGTGGAAACTTTGTCCACCATCGCGAAGCCTAAAGGAACGACTGAGGCGCCCGCGGATCCGCCAACCAAGCCTGATTGAGGGCGGCCAAGTGAAAAGAGATTCTTGCCTGAATACCTGAGGTACAATCCAGCACATGAACCAGGGGAGTGAATCGGGCAGACGAAGCAATTTTGGGGTGGCCTGGTTCTTGCTGTGTCTTGCGCTCTGCGCGCACGTGACGGACGAAGCGCTAACTGGTTTTCTGGGCATCTACAATCCCACCGTTACTGCTGTGCGAGCGCAATTGCCGTGGTTCCCGATGCCTACTTTCGGATTTCGCGAGTGGCTCGTCGGGCTTATCTTTGCATGCGTAACCCTATTACTGCTGACGCCATTTGCGTTTCGCAATGCGCGGTGGCTACGCCCTCTGGCTTATTTCTTTGCGGTCGTGATGCTGCTGAATGGCATGGGCCACACGATCGCGACGATCTTTGGGCAAACAGTTTCCTCGGTGCATTTTCCCAGGCCAGCGCCAGGCTTCTATTCTTCTCCGCTGCTCTTCGCTGGTTCGATCTATCTCCTGATTCGTTTGCGCGCCAGCCGCCGAAGCCAAAGCCAGACAGCCGCTTCCTGAGAGAAAAAGCCGGAGGATTGAGTATGCGACGAATCTTATTTCCTGGTTGCTTCATGATGACTGCTCTGTTGTTGGCGGGCGCTAGCGCTGATTCGCGCCGGCAGGCGAACCCTCCCACGAAGGCAGAAGCACCGTTGCGCGTGGCCCTGGCCGGCTTGGTGCATGGCCATGCCTTCGGCTTTTTCGACCAGTTTCAGAAACGATCAGACTTGCGAGTCGTGGGAATTGCCGAAGCCGACGGACAACTGGTTGCACAATTTGAGAAAAAATATGCCCTGGCGCCAAATCTGTTCTACACCAACCTTGAGGAGATGCTGAAAGCGACGCATCCTCAGGCGGTCCTGGCGTACACCACCACATACGATCATCGCCGCGTGGTGGAGATCTGCGCGCGGTACGGCGTGCCGGTGATGATGGAAAAACCTCTGGCGGTCAGTCTGGAAGATGCGCGCGCCATCGAGAAAGCGGCGCATGCGGGCAAGATTCAAGTTCTGGTGAATTATGAAACGACCTGGTATCGCAGCAACCAAGCCGCTTACGACCTGGTGCACGAAAAAGCCCTGGGAGAGATTCGAAAAATTGTCGTGCATGACGGCCATAGCGGCCCGAAAGAAATCGGCGTCGGGCCGGAGTTTCTCGCCTGGCTCTCCGATCCCAAATTAAACGGCGGCGGCGCCCTTTTTGACTTCGGTTGTTATGGCGCGGACTTGGCGACCTGGCTGATGGATGGCCGCAGGCCTGATTCAGTGACCGCCGTAACCCAGCACATCAAGCCGGATGTCTATCCGCGCGTGGATGACGAAGCCACCATCATCCTGACTTATCCAAAAGCGCAGGCGATTGTGCAGGCTTCGTGGAACTGGCCGTTTTCGCGAAAAGATATGGAGGTGTACGGGCAAAAAGGTTACGCCATTACCGTTGGCCGGGATGCCGTGCGCCTGCGGCTGACCGAAAAAGAGGAAATTTCGACGGACGCCAAACCATTGGAGAAAATGAAGGAAGACTCCGTATCGTATCTGCGAGCGGTGGTGTCAGGAGGACTGAGACCTGAAGGTCAGTCTTCGCTCGAAACGAATGTGATTGTGACGGAAATCCTCGACGCGGCCAGGCAGTCCGCGGCAACGGGCAAAACCGTTTTCCTGGCGGGGACGCAGTAAAGCCAGGCGCAATGCGTCGTGCTATTTTGCGGAAACGGGGCGGTCCAGCGCCTCGCGGACTTTTTCGATGAGCGCTTGTGGGGTAAACGGTTTTTGGAGAAAAGAGATTCCTTCTTCAAGTGTCCCGTCTTGCGCGATTACATTGTAGGTGTAGCCGGACATATACATGACGCGCAGATGGGGGAAACACCCGGAAAGCCGCTTGGCCAGCTCGCGTCCGCTGATGCCCGGCATCACCACGTCGGTCAACAACAGATGGATTTCGGCGCCATTGTTTCCCGCTAGTCGTTCCGCTTCTGCCGGCGAATGCGCCTCGATGACTTTGTAGCCCCGCTCGGAAAGAACCATCTGCGTCAGCTCGCGCAAATCAGGTTCGTCTTCGACAAGCAGGATGGTCTCGTGGCCTTTGCGTGTTGCGGATGCCAGCGTGTGCACCACCGGCGAATCCTGGACGGCATCTTT
>Ga0209415_10006960_pt1 | contig 19913 bp, 16 predicted proteins | sample PeaSoiSIISIP2007_FD_187696 | JGI IMG/M metagenome (GOLD analysis project Ga0209415, IMG submission 187696) | Peat soil microbial communities from Weissenstadt, Germany - SII-SIP-2007 (SPAdes) (version 2) | ecosystem: Environmental > Terrestrial > Soil > Wetlands > Peat | place: Germany... | reverse complement strand
CCCGCCGACGAGCCCACCAAAGGGACCGTACCTGCCCGTCACCACGCCGAACGGGACCACGCTGCCGTGGGTGATGAAGGACGGCGCGAAGGAGTTTCGTCTCGTGGCAGAGCCCGTGAAGCGCGAGTTCGCACCGGGCATGGTCGTCGACTGCTGGGGGTACAACGGCCAGACACCGGGGCCGACGATTGAGGTGGTCGAAGGCGACCGGGTCCGTGTGTTCCTCACGAACAACCTCCCTGAGCGCACGAGCATCCACTGGCACGGCGCCCTCTTGCCGAACGGCATGGATGGCGTCGCCGGACTGACGCAGCCGCATATCCTGCCGGGAGAAACCTACGTCTACGAGTTCACGCTCCGGCAGCACGGGACGCTGATGTACCACCCGCACTCGGACGAGATGGTGCAGGTCGCGCTCGGGATGATGGGCTTCTTCGTCGTCCACCCAAGAACGCCCGAGCCGGTCAACCGTGACTTTGCGATCGTCCTCGCCGAGTGGGCGATCCCTCCCGGCACCTCACGGCCGAATCCGCTCGCGATGCTGGACTTCAACACGTTCACGTACAACAGCCGCGCATGGCCCGGGACGGCGCCCTTGGTCGTGAAGAAGGGGGAGAGGGTTCGGGTTCGCCTCGCGAACCTGAGCATGGACAGTCACCCTATCCACATCCACGGGCACCGCTTCCAGGTTACCGGCACGGACGCTGGACCGATCCCGCAAAGCGCGAGGTTCCACGAGAACACGGTGGACGTGCCGCCCGGGAGTACGAGGGACTTCGAGTTCGTCGCGGACAACCCTGGCGACTGGCCGCTGCATTGCCACAAGAGCCATCACACGATGAACGCAATGGCGCACGACCTCCCGAACATGATCGGCGTCGGAAGCGGACCCGGCGAGGCGAGGATTCAGAGCGTGCTGCCCGGCTACATGCCGATGGGAAACGCGGGCATGGGGGGAATGATGGACATGGGTCACCCGAGGAACACGTTGCCGATGGCGGCGGGCAAGGGTCCGTTCGGCGACATCGAGATGGGGGGCATGTTCACCGTCGTGAAGGTGCGCGAAGGCCTGACGAGCTACGACGATCCGGGCTGGTACGTGCAGCCGCAAGGGTCGATGACACGGAAGGTGTCGGGCTGACTTCGTCGTCGCCCAACACGCTTAGGGTCCGTCGCTGGTGCACCAAATGTCGACCGGAGTCGTTACGTATCCCCGGATGACCGGCACCAGCAGCGCTACGTCGCCGTTCGACTCCACGGTTGCCGCGTAGGAGTAGAGGCCCGAGGTGGAAGCGCAATAACCAGACGTGGGGTGGAACTGGATCAGGTACAGGCCGGAAGCCACGTTGACGAAACCGCCGCTTGTCCCCACCGAGACGCCTGGTGCGGGTGTGCCGTGTTCGTCGGCGTACACTGCAGACTCGGGGACCCCGGCGACGCCATTCGGAGCGAAGTAGCCGACCGCCGTTGCGGAAACTTGGGGCGTTGGGCCGTCGCCAGTCGTCGAGACCGCGAACGCGATCTGGCCCTTGTTGGGATCCGCGGGAGTCCCCATGAACACCAGCGGATTGGCGAAGAGGACGTTCTCGCTCGACGGCAACGTGACGTCGCCCTCCACCCGAAGCTCGATCGGGCGCACGGTCGGCTCGAAGCCGTCCTTCTGAAACGTCAGGGTCAGAGCTTTGTTGTGGCTGACGGCGGACATGCCGAAAGAGCCATCCGATGCGCTGACGGTGCAGTCGCCGGGGTTGGTCGGCGGGCTCACCACGACGATTCCGTTGTCGAGGCATACCTGGACGCCCGGCAGGGTGCTGCCGTCAGCGGCATGCGCGACGCCACGGACCGAAACGGTCGGTGTCGGCGCCGTGGGCGGGCTTGCGTCGGTCGTTTCGGTAACCTCGTTCCCCGTGCCTACGCTGGCGCCGCCGCAACCCACGGCCGACAGAAGCGTCACCATCGAAACGCGCCTCATGTTGAGCTTGGCCATTGTCGAACCCTCCTGTCTGTGCACCTCGTTCGGTTTGGTGGTCTATGTGAGATTCCATGAGGCATCACGTGTGCCAGACACGAAATGGCTTTCTTTCACGGACGTCGCGCGGCCCGTGGGTCGACGGGCGGCGCATGAGTTACGCCGCCACGAGGCATGTGCGTCCGTTGACGACCTCACCTCGACTCCCACGCCGGTGACCCGACGCGTTCTCGGGTCCTCGGCGAGTGCTACGGTTGAGCAGTGCCCCGTGACCGCATGTTCCGCCTGCTCGTCCTGGGCGGCATTGCTCTGGTTGGTGACAGCGCGTGTGGCGGCAGCCCCGCTGGCTGGGCGGACGGAGGGTTTCCCTCCGAGGCAGGACCGGACGCGAGCAATGTGAACGACGCGGCGCCAGAGGCAAGGCCGGACGCAGGGGATTTCAGCGACGCCGCGCCAGATGTCGGACGGATCGCGGCCGACTCGGCCCCCTGCATAGGCGCCGGGTGCTTCCCCATCGAGGGGCCGCAATGACTTGGAGTGGTCACCTGCCAAGGCTGAGGACCGATGCACGTGAAGGAGAACCCCGACAGCGAGGTCGGCGTCGGCATCCTCAGCGTCATCTGCAAGGCCTTGCCGCCGGGGGTGGCCGTCGCGTCACTTAGTAGAAGACAGCCCCCGGAGGGTCGAGTCATGCGCCGAACCGCTTTCTCGTCAATTGCGCTTGTCGTTCTTGGTGCTCACTGCGGCGGATTCACGGCCGTCGAACAGCAGGGTGGTGACGCTTCAGCGGACGGTTCCGGCAACGGCGGTTCGAACTCCGGCGGTTCGAACTCCGGCGGGACGGGCTCGAGCGGCGCGGGTAGCAGCGCGAGCGGCTCGGGCAGCGCGAGCTCCGGGAACGGCAGCTCGGGAGGAACGACCTCGGCGAGCGGCGGGGGCTCGAGCAGCGGCGCGGCGAGCGGCAGCAGTTCGAGCGGCGCGGGCTCGGGCAGCGGCGGTGCGAGCAGCAGCAGTTCGAGCGGCGCGGGCTCGAGCAGCGGCAGCGCCAGCAGCGGTAGCTCGAGCGGCGACGCGTCGAGCAGCGGTGGCAGCGGTTGTGACGCGGCCTGCGGAACGGGGCGACTGTGCTGCGGCGGCAGATGCGTCAACCCTGCGAACGATCCGGACAACTGCGGCGCCTGCGGCTTCAAGTGCGGGGCCGGCAACTACTGCAATGGATCGTGCAGGCCGACCCCATGCGCGATGGACGGAGGGTCATGCGGCAATGGCAGCACGTGTTGCGGCACCTCGTGCTGCTCGACGGGCCAGCTGTGCTGCCAGCAGGAAGGCCCCGTCGCCACGCTGTACCCCGGCTGCTTCACTCCCACGGCCGCCCAGCCGACGTGCGCGCCCGGGTGCTCCCCGCTCTGCGTGAGCGACCGCAACCTCAAGCGCGACATCGAGCCCGTGGACGAGCAAGCCGTGCTCGAGCGCATGGCCGGGATGCCGATCTCCACCTGGTCGTACCTGGACGACGATCAGCGCGTACGCCACCTCGGCCCGATGGCGCAGGACTTCACCTCGGCGTTCGGCCTGGGCGACACCGACCGTGCTTACAATTCGATTGACGCGCACGGAGTCGCGCTGGCCGCCATCAAGGCTCTCTACGAGCGGAGCCGCGAACAGGACGAACGCATCGAGCGACTGGAGCGAGAGAACGCGGAACTGAGGCAAGGCGCGCTCTGCTCGCCGTGACGGACTGGCGAGGCCTCCGTCTCCGCCCGCTACTTCCCGCAGCGAGCGGCGAGCTTCCGTCAATCGTCCTCGGTGATCTCTTCGGCGGACCAGACGCGCTCGAACCGCACGCCCGCCGAGCGATACGACTCTCGCACCGACTCGGCGTCTGGGGCGTCGAAGACGCAGATGCGCCGGCGGCGATCGAGCGAGACGAAGCTGCGGACCCATTGCACGTCTCGCCCCTCCAGGCAGGGGTCGAGCTTCGCCGCCGCGGCGTCAAACTGCTCCTCGGTGGCGGGCGGATCGAACACGTACTCGACGATCATTCTGGGCATGGTCTCTCCTCTTCGTTTCTGCGCTCGCGCGCACTCGAAAGCGCCTGCTCGATCGACGCGCGCGCCCGCACGACCTCGGCGCGCGCGCGCGCGCTGAGGGCAAGGCGACGGTCGACCTCGCCGACGGCGTCGAGGTGACGCGCGGCGCCCGCGGGATCTCCCTGGGCGAGAGACACGCCCGCGAGCACCGACCGCGCGAGCGCCACCTGGGATCGCCTGTCGACGACCTCCGCCGCGTGAAGCCCCTCCTCGGCGCGCGCCCGCGCCGCGTCCAGCCGCTTCGCGCGCAGGTCGATCTGCGCCGCCGCGACGAGCACGTACGAGAGCATGCCCTTGGCGTCGATCTCGCGAAGGCGCGCCAGCGCCCGCGCGAGGTGACCTTCCGCCCCCGGCACGCACGCCGCGACGCGCGCCAGTGCATCCAGCGCGTCGGCGACGGGTCGCTCGCTCCCGTCGCCCATCTTCGCCGCGACCGGCGCGAGCTCTCGACACCGAGCGAGGGCCGCCGAGGGTCGGTCCGCGTCGATCTCGACCTCGACCAGGCGAATCAGGCAGTCGGACTCAACCCAGCGGTCCTGCTCGCGGCGCGCGAGGACCAGCGTGCGCTCGAGGTGCGCGAGGCCTTCCGCCTCGTCGCCGACGTAGAGCGCGAGCATCGCACGCCCCCACTGGTACGCGAGATCCCCGAGGGGAGGCGCCCCCGCCGACATCATGATGCGCTCTGCCTCACCGAGCATCGCCTCCGCGCGATCCATCTCGCGCTCGAGGAGCCCGAGGCACCGTGCGCTGCTGCTCAGCTGACGCGCCTGGATCAAGGGATCGGCCGTGCGGACGGCCTCTGCGGCGCGTAGCGTGCTCTCGCGCGCGCCGAGAAAATCGCCTGAGTCGCGCTGCAGGAGCGACATCGTGTGGAACCCGCGCGCGACGTCGGTGTCGAGGCCCGCGTCCTGAGCCTCGAGCACGACGCGCGTGAGCTCTCGATAGAGCTCCTCCGTTCGCTGCAACCATCGCCCCGACACGGCCTTCACCTGGAGCAGCGCCAGGTGAAGAGGCAGGCGCGTCTCGCGAGGCAATTTCGCCAGGTGAGGGGTCGCGATGTCCGCAACGCGCGCCGCCTCGTCGTTCGCGAACAGGCGCAGGCAGCGCTCCGCGGCATCGAGGCAGGCGCGGGCCGCGAGCCCGCTGTCGCCGCCGAGCGCCGCGTGGTGCGCGACGTCGCCGGCGAGGGCGGTGTCGGTCCCGGCAAGCTCGTGGAGAGCGCGGGCGATCCGCAGGTGGACCCACCGGCGGCGCGAGGCCGAGAGCTGCCGATAGGCGCCCACGCGGATGAGGTCGTGCACGAAGTCGTAGCCCGCGCCGCCCGGCGCCTCGCATGGACGGAGGATGCCGCGTCGCTCGAGCTCTTCGAGCGCGTCGACGATCTCGGCCGGCGAGAGCTCCGTCACGTGCGTCAGGACGTCGAGGTCGAACGCGCGCCCCAGCGCCGCCGCCCATTGCACGAGCTCGTGCGCCCTTTCGTCGAGGCGCGCCAGTCGGTCCGAGATGAGACCGAGGAGAGATTGCGAGAGCGGCGCCCCGTCGCGCGCGAGCGCGCGTGTCACCTCGAGGGCGAAGAGCGGGTTGCCCAAGCTCTCGCGCATCACGCGCTCCGAGTCGACGGCGGCGTGGATCGCGCGCGCGAGGACGGCGGTCGCCGAGGCGTCGAGGGGCGCGAGCGCTACCTCATGCACACGCCCGTCGCGCTGCATCGCACGCACCACCCGTACGACGGCCACGTTCTCCGCGAGATCCTCGCCACGCGCGCCGCACGCAAAGAGGACGCGCGACGGCGCGACCGCCCGCGCGACGAAATGCAGAAGCGCCGCCGAGGCCTCGTCGAACCACTGGATGTCGTCGAGCAGCACCGCGACCGGCGTCGCCTCCGACAGGCGGGCGATGAGCCGCGCGACTGCGTCGAACAGCAGCGCCTTGTCCCCGGCCCCCTCGCCCGCCGACTGGAGCTCCGGGAGCATCGGTGCCAGCTCGGCGCGCAGCGGCCCCGCCGCCTCCGCGATCGAAATCGAGCGAAGGGCGTCGATCCACGGGCCGTAAGGGCGCACCATCTCCGCCTCGAACGCGCGCCCGCGCAGGACGCGTCCGCCCGCGGCGCGCATCTTGGTCGCCAGCTCCTGCAGGACGCGCGTCTTGCCGATGCCGGGCTCGCCGGTCAAAAGGAGCATTTGCTCGGCGCGCCCTCGGGTGGCCCCCTCGACGTGCGTGTCGAGCTCGCGCAGCACCTCGTCGCGCCCCACGAGGGGCGGAAGCGCCTGTGGCGCTTCGCGCGCGCCGCTCTCCGCGCGCGGCGGATCCGAAGGGGCGTGGACACGCGCCGCGATGAGGCGCGCCGACGGCTTTGCGCCGAGCTCGTTGGCCAGGATGCGCCGGCACGTCTCGTACTGCTGCTCCGCCTCCTGCTTTCGACCGAGCTCCGTCAGGAGCCGCACGACCTCGGCGTGAGCCGCCTCGCTCATCGGATCGGCGCGCACGAGCTCGCGCGCGTACGGGAGCGCGGCCTCCGGATCGGCCGCGGTCCGCTCGACCATCGCCGTCAGCACCTGAGTGCGAACCGACCTCGCCGCCTCGCGCTCCGAAACACACCATTCGTGCCAGAGGTACGCATCCGCGAGGTCGAGCCCCTCGAGCAGCTCGCCGCGGAAGCTCGCGGCCGCGCCTCGCAGCGCCTCGGTCGTGGCCTTCGTCGCGCCGCCCGCCACCGCCGCGCGCGCCGCCAGCCAGTCGCACTCCACGCTCGTCGCCTCGAACGCGACCCGCTCGCGATCCGCAACGATGCGTCTCACGCCGCCGCCGTCGAGCAGCGAGCGAATCTTCGTCAGGCTCCACCGCAGCGCCGCGCGCGGGTCGTCGGGGCCTTGCCAGAGCAGGTTGCACAGCCGCTCGCGCAGGTGCGGCGTCCCGGTGGCCACGAGGTAGCCGAGGAGCGCGCGCGTCTTCTTCGAGGCGGGGAGCGCCACCCTGCGCCCGCCGTGGACCACCTCGAGCTCGCCCAGCAGCCTGATTTCGAGCGTCTTCCCCAACGGACCCCCCCCTTCGCACCGAGGGCCCCACATTCCTACGCCCTCCCCAACGGTGGTTCAAACGGTACCCCGGCAGAGTCCCAACGTGCCGGCGGACAGGCCGCCGCGCAAACCAGGGGTCATCGACATGGCAATCGACGAAGCAAAGCTGAACGAATTCATGGGCAAAGTGGTGGGAGACCTCGGCTCCGCGCTGAGCGGCGCGCTCGTCGTTATCGGCGACAGGCTCGGCCTGTACCGCGCGCTGGCGGCGCACGGGGCGCAGAGCCCCGCGGAGCTCGCGAAGCGCACGGAGACCGCCGTGCGCTACGTGAGCGAGTGGCTCGACGCGCAGGCGGCGGGCGGCTACGTCACCTACGACCCCAAGACGGGCAAGTACGCGCTGCCGCCGGAGCAGGCGTTCGCGCTCGCGGACGACACGAGCCCTGCGGCCGTCTCGGGGGCGTTCATGGTGGCGCAAGCGGTCTGGAACGCGATCGAGAAGACGACCGACAACTTCCGCACGGGCGCGGGGCTCGAGTGGGGGCACCAGCATCCCTGCCTCTTCGAGGGCACGGAGCGCTTCTTTCGCGCGGGTTACATCGGCAACCTCCTGAGCGCCTGGATCCCCGCCCTCGACGGAGTGCAGGCGAAGCTCGAGCGCGGCGCGAAGGTGGCGGACGTCGGGTGCGGGCTCGGCGCGTCGACCATCCTGATGGCCAAGGCGTTCCCCCGCTCGAGGTTCCACGGCTTCGACTACCACCCCCGATCGATCGAGCTCGCGCGCACGCGCGCGAAGGACGCCGGCGTTGCCGACCGGATCACATTCGAGGTCGCGAAGGCGACCGACTTCCCCGGCACGGACTACGACCTCATCGCGCACTTCGACTGCCTGCACGACCTCGAGGACCCGGTCGGAGCGGCGAAGCGCGCGCGCCAGGCGATCGCGAAGGACGGCACCTGGCTCATCGTCGAGCCGTTCGCGAGCGACAAGCCCGAGGAGAACCACAACGCCGTCGGGCGAGTCTTCTACTCGGCCTCCACCGTGCTGTGCGTTCCCCACTCGCTCTCGCTCCGAGGACCAGCGCTCGGCGCCCAGGCCGGCGAGACGCGGCTGCGCAAGGTCGCGGGGGAAGGGGGCGGCTTCACGCGCTTCCGCCGCGCGACGCAGACGCCGTTTAACCTTATCCTCGAGGCACGCCCGTGACGCACGAACGGACCTTCGAGAACAACAGCGAGGCGATCGAGGCGTGGAACACCGTCCTCTTCGACAAGTTCGCCAGGTTCCGTGAGGTCCTCACCAAGGGCCTGGGCGCCCACGGCGACGCGCTGCTCGATCGTCACCCGGTGCGCGAGGGGAGCCGTGTCCTCGACGTCGGGTGCGGCTTCGGCGACACCACGCTCACGATCGCGCGCGCCGCGGGGGCGCGCGGGTGGTGCGTGGGGGTCGACGCGGCCGAGCGCTTCATAGAGGTCGCGCGCCGCGAAGCGCAGGAGGCGGGCGTGGCGAACGCCCGCTTCTCGGTCGCCGACGTCGAGACCGCCGCGCCCGGCGGCCCGTATGACCGGGCGTTCTCGCGGTTCGGAACGATGTTCTTCGCGGCGCCGGTGCGCGCGCTGCGGGGCGTGCGCAGGGCGCTCGCGCCCGGCGGGGAGCTGACCATCGTCGTGTGGAGGCGGAAGGACGAAAACCCGCTCTTTTGCGATCCCGAGCAGCGCGTGCTCGAGCTCGTGAAGGTGCCCGAGCAGACGAGCGACCCGACGTGCGGTCCCGGGCCGTTCTCGCAGTCGAGCCCCGACGTGCTGAGCGCGCAGCTCTCGGCGGCCGGCTTCGATCGCATCACGTTCGAGCGCTTCGACGCCGACGTGCGAATCGGCGCGGACGTTGATCGAGCCATCGAATTCGCGATGGAGCTCGGCCCGGCCGGCGAGGTGATGAGGCTCGCGGGCGAGGAGGGGCTGCGGCGCAAGCCCGAGGTGGTCGCGTCACTGCGCCGGCTGCTCGAGCCGCTGGCGCGCGACGGGGGCGTGTACGCCGCGTCGAGCTCGTGGCTCGTCAGCGCGCGGGCGTGCTGACCGTCGGCCCCGTTGCGGCCCGCGGCGCTCTCTGCGTCCTGCCTGTAGGATGGCCCGGTGCTCCGCTTTCCGGCGACGTTTCTGTTCGGAACCGCGACGGCCGCGACCCAGATCGAGGGGGGTTGCACGGCGAGCGACTGGTTCGCCTTCGCGAAGCAACCAGGACGCATCAAGCACGGCGACAGACCGGATACGGCCTGCGACGGCTGGATCCGGTGGCCCGAGGACGTCGCTCTCCAGCGGACGCTCGGGTTCGGAGCGTACCGGCTGTCGGTCGAGTGGGCGCGGATCGAGCCGCGGCCGGGGGAGATCGATCGCGCAGCCCTCGAGACCTACAGGCGCATGCTGGGCGCGCTGCGCGACGCGGGCATCGAGCCGATGGTCACGCTCCATCACTTCACGCTTCCGCTCTGGCTGGCCGAGCGCGGGGGCGTGCTGGCCGACGCGTTCGCAGAGCGGCTCGGTCGCTTTGCCCGCGTCGCCGTAGACTCACTGGGGGATCTCTGCCGACTGTGGATCACGATCAACGAGCCGAACGTCCTCGCCGCGCACGCTTACTCGCTCGGAGTCTGGCCGCCCGCCGAGAAGAGCCTGCTCCGCGCCCTGCGCGCGCACTACAGCCTGCTCGAGGCCCACGTCGCGGCTTACCGCGTCCTGAAGGAAGCACGCGGCGACCAGGCCCTGGTGGGCGTCGCCCACCACCTGCGGATCGCCGAGCCGGAGCGTGCCGGGAGGCGGGGTGATCGCGCCGCGGCTCGCGCGTTCGCCTACGTGTTCAACGACGCCTTCGCGGCGGCCACGTGCGAAGGGCGCATGTACGGGGCGCTCGATTCGGCCGTGCGCTCGGCGAGCGGCTTCCGCGTGGCCGACGCGCGCGGGACGCAGGACTTCTTCGGCGTCAACTACTACTCGCGGGACGTCGTCCGACTGTCGCTCCGGCACGCTGCCGAGCTCTTCATCGCGCGCGCGGTCCCGGCCGGCGCGGAGGTGAGCGATCTGGGATGGGAGGTCTACCCGCAGGGGCTGGGGCTCCTGGTCCGTCGATGGGCCGACCGCAGCGGCTTGCCCGTCTACGTCACCGAGAACGGGATCGCGGACGCAACCGATTCGAAGCGCGGACCTTTCATCGTGCGCCACCTCTCGGAGCTCGCGCGCGCCATCGCGGACGGCGTTCCCGTGCGGGGCTACTTCCACTGGTCGCTGCTCGACAACTTCGAGTGGGCGGAGGGTTACTGGCCCCGGTTCGGCCTCGTCGAGGTCGACTACGCGACGCAGGAGCGTCGCCCGCGCGACAGCGCCCGGCTCTACGGCCGTATCGCCCGCGAGAGGGCCGTCGAGCCCCTCTCCTCCTAGAACGTCGCCATGGGCGGCGAGAGGGTCTTCGGCGGGAGGCCGATCTGAGGAGTCGACGTGTCGTCTTGCTCGACGAAACGGTTGCCGTTGAGGTCCACGACGTCGATGGTGATATCGATCGCGACGTTCGAGGGCCCGTCGTACGTGCGAATGCCCAGGTCGAACCCCGTAACGCCGGCGATGACGGGCGGAATCCAGGGCGTGTAGAGCGGGTCGGGAGGGACCGAGTTGGAGCGGTTCTGGTAGTCGAAGATGTTGTTGCACAGCGTCGTCGTGTCAACCGCGCTCGCGCCTTGAGCCGACCCCGACGGGGATTGCGCCACCATTCCCGTCGTCGCGCCCGGGCTTGCCATCACGTTCTCTACCGCGGCGAGCTTGGTCGCGATCTCGTGCAGGTCGTCGGCCGTGAGCGTCCCCTCTATGCGGGACTTCGCGGGGACTGCGAACGCCTGGTCGTACCCCTCGTTGGGGACCGTGGTGTCGTCGTCCACGACGGTCACCCCCGGCCTCCAGCGCACGAACTCGTTCCACGGATCGATGAGCAGCCACACGGCGTGCGGGGTGCTGTCGGCGTTCGTGATGGTGAAGTGCACCTCGACGCTCTCGTCGTCCGCCGTCAAGAACGGCGCTCTCGGGTAGGGCGTGCCCGCCGGGGCTTTCCCGAGCGACCTGAGCTCCGACCCGGTGGGCTTGCGAACCGGGAGCGTGACGGGCTTCTGCGCCTCGTAAAGCGTGAGGTTGCCGTCCGAGTAGTACGGCGCCATCGTGCTCGTCATCCCGAGGTCGACCGGCCCGGTGACCTGGTCTGCGCTGCCGCTCGTGCAGGCGGCACCCAGGGGGAGAAGGCTCAACAACCACAATCGGGGGCGCCACCCCTCACGCGTGGGGGCTTCGAACAGGGCCGACGAAGGGGACTTTAGGGGCATGGCGCGCGTTCCCACCCTTGCGGGCAGATCGCTCGAGATTCTGGGAGATTGCATTGCGACACACGTGCCAGCCCTTGGATGGGCTCCGGGATACCCTACCATCGCACCCGTGGATCCCCTGCTCGCCGCCTGGTCCCTGCGCGTCGACGTCCACGGCGTGCCCGCCGTCGACGGGTTGTCGGTGACGACCACCGGGGAGCGCGTCCTGGTGCTCGGCGCGGCGAGCGCGCTGTTCGAGGCGGCCGCGGGGCTGCGCGTGGCGGCCCGCGGCGCGCTCAGCATCGAGGGACGGGTCCCCGTCGAGGCCGTGCGCGCGCGAGTCATCGCCGGCGCGCCGCTCGATCCACCGATGCCACCGCGGTGGTCGGTGCACGAGTACGTCACGTGGAGCGCACGCCTCGCGGGCCACTCGCGCGCGGTCGCCAGGGATCTGGCCGGCGACGCGCTGGCGCGGATGGCCCTCGGAGCGATGGCCGGGATGAAGCTCGGGACGGCGGTGACGTCGGCGCGGCGGGCCACCGTGCTGGCGGCGGCGCTGGCTACCGGGGCGATGACCTTGCTGATCGAAGACCCGACGGCCGGCCTCCCGGCGGAGACCGTCCCGCAGTTCTCGCGTGTCGCGGCCCGGGCCGTCGCCGATCGACGCACGATCTTCTTCGCCGGGCGAATCCGGCTCGAGTCGCCCGTGGCGCTCGCGGCGGACGAGGCCATCGTCATATTCGGCTCTCACGTCGTCGCGCAGGGCGCCCCTGCCGAGATCGCCGCCGCCGATCGCACGCTCGCCCTCCGCCTGGTCGGCGACGTCCGCACGTTCGCCGAGGGGGTGAAGGCGGCGGGAGGGCGCCTGCTCGGGGGCAGCGACGGCGAAGCACCGTTTCGCGTGAGCGTCTATCTAGGTCCGCTCGCGACGCTCGACGTGCTCCGGATCGCCGCGGCTTCGAAGGCCGTCGTGCTCGACCTCCGTCCGATCTCGCGCGCCTTCGCGTAGACTCAGGCCGGACCATGGTCCCGCGATCCATCCTCTCGCACGACGGCGCGACCGAACCGCGCGAGCCTGCCCTTGCCCGGATCGACGGCGGCCGCCTCGGCGTGTACGCGGCGCTGGGGGCGTCGATCGGCACCGTGCCGCTGCCGTGGATCCCTCACGCGCTCGTCCGCCGGGTGCGCGGCGCCCTCGTGCACGACGTCGCCGCCCGCCACGGCCGGTCGCTCGCGCACGAGGCCCGGGAGATCCTCGCGGACCCCTCGGGCCCCGATGGATCGGGCGGCGCGTTCGCGAGGACCGTGCGCTACCTCGGCGTGAGGCTCGCGCTGAAGACGCTGACGCGGATGGGCCCCATCGGCGCGCTCTGGCCGCTCCGCCACGCGATCCAGACGTACGCGCTCGGACACCTCTTCGACCGTTACCTCGCCGGCGGCGGCGCGCCGGGGGCCGTGCGCATCGAGGCGGAGGAGGCGCGCCGCCTGCGGCACGCGATTGACGGCGCGCTGACGCACGCGCTCGGCGTCAGCGCGGCCCCCCTGTCCGAGCCGGCCGCCGTGGACGACGATAGAGACCCGGCCACGGCGCTCGTCGATGGCCTGCTCGTGGGGGTGGCCGGAGTGCCTGCACGGCTGGTGCGCCGGCTGGACGCCGCGTTCGACGACCTGCTCGGCCACTCCGATGGCTGACCCCCGCGCCTCCGTAGCCCGCGCGCGGCGCGTCGTCGTCAAGATCGGCTCGCGCACGCTCGCCGCCGAAGAGGCCGTCTACGCCCGGCTGGCGTCGACCATCGCCGCTCGAAAGGGAAGCTCGTTCGTCGTAGTGTCGAGCGGCGCCATCGCGCTCGGGATGAAGAAGCTCGGGTACCGCGCGCGACCGAAGGAGATGGCGAGGCTGCAGGCGGCCGCGGCGGCAGGACAGTCGCTGCTCATGCGCGCCTACGAGGAGGCGTTCGCCGCTCGAAAGCTCGCGGTGGCGCAGGTCCTCCTGACCCACTCGGACCTGGCGGACCGCGCGCGGGCCAACAACGCGCGCGCCGCGCTCGGGGCGCTGCTCGACGCGGGGGCGATCCCCATTCTCAACGAGAACGATTCGGTGGCGGTCGACGAGATCCGCTTCGGGGACAACGACCAGCTCGCCGCCATGGTGGCGCCGCTCGTGGACGCCGAGCTGGTCGTGCTCCTGAGCGACGTGGAAGGTCTTCTCGACGCGCAGGGGCGGAGGATCTCCGTCGTGCGCGACGTGGCGCGCGACGCCTTGCCGTACGTCCGCGCGTCGAAGGGGTCCGTCGGCACGGGGGGGATGGCGAGCAAGGTCGAGGCCGCGCGTCGCGCCGCCCTCGGCGGGTCGAACGTCGTCGTCGCCGACGGCAGCACCGCGGGGGTGCTCGACGCGGTGCTCGCGGGCGAGGACGTCGGCACGCTCTTCACGGCCGCATCGCAGCGCCTCAGCGCGCGCAAGTACTGGATCGCCTTCACGCTCCGCCCGCGCGGCGACATCGTGCTCGACCGCGGCGCCGCCGACGCCGTCCGCGCGAAGGGCAAGAGCGTCCTGTCCGTGGGCGTGCTCGGCGTGAGGGGCGACTTCCGCGCGGGCGACGCCGTCCGCATCGTCGACGCCGAGGGGCACGACATCGCCCGCGGCCTGGCGCGCTGCAGCGCGCCGGACGCCGCGATCGTGGCCGGCAAGGTGCGCGAGGAGCTCCCCTCGGAGCTCGCGCAGCTCGCCGTCCTGGTGCACGCGGACGAGCTGGTCGTGGGGATGCACGGTTGAGAGAGAGAGAACCGCCAGGGCGGTTCTCCCCGTCTCACCACACCTCGCAGCGCTTCTCCTTGGGGCGCGCCATCCGCGAGCCCTCCTTGCACTGGAAGGCGGTCGCGAACTCGGGCACGTTCGACAGCGGACCCTCGACGCGGAACTTCGGCGGGGAGTGGGGGTTGGTGGCCACGAGCAGCCGCAGCGCCTCGGGGCGGTAGTTGGCGCACCACGCCTGAGCGAACCCGAGGAAGAACTGCTGCTCCGGCGTAAAGCCCGCGAGCACCGGCGTCGACGGGTGCTCCTTCTCGGAGCGCTCGAACGCCGCGAAGGAGAGCTTCACGCCGCCGAGGTCGGCGATGTTCTCGCCAAGCGTCAGTTTGCCCTTCACGTGGGCGTCGTCGACGACGACGTACTCGTCGTACTGGTGCTCGACGCAGGCCGCGCGCTTGTCGAACTCCGCGCTGACCGTCGGCGACCACCAGTCGCGCAGGTTTCCCGCGGCGTCGAACTGGCGCCCCTCGTCGTCAAAGGCGTGCGTCAGCTCGTGGCCGACGACCATCCCGATCGCCCCGAAGTTGAGCGCCTGCGCCTGCTGCTTGCCGTAGAACGGCACCTGGAGGATGCCCGCAGGGAAGACCATCTCGTTCATCGTCGGCTCGTAATAGGCATTCACCGCCGGCGGCGTCATCTGCCACTCTTCCCTGTCGACCGGCTGCCCCACCTTCGCGAGCTCCCGCTTCACCTCGAACGCGCTGGCGCGCTCGACGTTGCCGACCAGCGAGCTCCTGTCCGTCGCCACCGCGTCGTAATTGCGCCACCTGGCCGGGTAGCCGATCATGTTCACGATCTTGTCGAGCTTGTCCTCGGCCCGGGTGCGAGTCGTCTCGTCCATCCAGGCGAGCGACTCGAGGTCGACCTTCATCGACGTCTCGATGCCCGCGACCATCTGCTCGGCCGCGCGCTTGCCGTCCTCGCCCAGGTACTCCTTGACGAACGGCTGCGCGAGCGCCTCGCCCAGCATCGTGTCCGCGAACTGGACGCAGCGCTTCCAGCGGGGCAAAAGGACCTTGGTGCCCGTCAGGGTTTGCTTGAACCGGAACCACTCGTCGACGAACTTGGGGGACAGGAAGGGCGAGAGGGTGCGCGCGAGGTGCCAGCGAAGGTACGTCCGCCAGTCCGCGGGCTTCACGGCTCCGGTCATCGCGTCGACCTTCTTCACGAACTCCGGCTGGGCGACGTTGATCGCGGTGATATCTGGAAAGCCGAGCGCTGCGAGGTAGCCGTCCCACGAGACGTCCGGCGCGAGCTTCTTCAGTCCGTCGAGATCGAGCCGGTGGTAGATCTTCTGCGGGTCGCGAAGCTCCACGTTGGTCATCGACGCCCCCGCGAGGTCGGTCTCGATCGCCAGGACGGTCTTGGCCTTCGCCTCCGCTCCCCTGGGGCTTTCTCCGAGCAACTCGAGAGTGCGCGCGACGTGCTTCGCGTACGCCTCGCGGATGTCCTTCGTCCGCGCGTCGTCGCGAAAGTAATAGTCGCGCTCCGGGAGCCCCAGGCCGCCCTGGGAGACCCCCGCGATCATGCGCGAGGCGTCCTTGACGTCGACCTCGCTGCCGAACCCGAACGCCGCCCCCACTCCGATGGAGTGCAGGTGAGCGATCTCGGCGACGAGCGTCCTGGCGTCCCGGACGCCGTCGATGCGGGCGAGCTCCGGCTTCAGGTCGTCCTTGCCCCGCTTCTCGATGGCCTGCTCGTCCATGCACGAGGCCCAGAAGTCGCCGAGCTTCTGGCCGTACGCGTCGCCGCGCGTGTCTCCCTTCGCGTCGCGCTCGAGGATGGCGCGCAGGGCCTTCTGGTTGTCCTCGTGGATGACGCTGAAGCTCCGCACCCAGCTCGCCTCGTCGTCGGGGACCGGCGTGGCCTTCATCCAGCCCCCGCACGCGAACTGGTAGAAGTCGTCGCACGGCGATGCCGAGCGGTCGAGCGCGGCCTCGTCCGGGCCCTTCAGGCCCGGGTCGTAGCTGACCGCCGGCGGGGCTGGAGACAGCGGCGCGACCGTCGCCGTCGTCGGAGGCGGGACGCTGAGGGGCGGAGCCTCGGGGCGGCAGGCGTGGACGGACGAGGCGGCGCACAGAAGGGCAGCCGCCGCGAGGGTGGGACGTCGGATGGCGCGCATGGCACGACCGGTCAGTAGATGCGCAGGCTCGACAGCGTGCTCGTGCCCGTCTGCGCGGCCGAGCAGTTGTAGACCTGCAGATGGACGTCGATCGTGTCGAACGATCCCGTGCAGGCGTCACCCGGGACGGGCGCCACGTAGCTGCCCAGCGCGATCGTGTTCTTCTGCCCCGTCTGGATCTGCGCGGACGCGGGGAAGTAGTTCAGGCTCGAGGTGCCCGCGTCGTTCTCCCACTCGTAGGCGCAGTTGGACGCGCCCGGCGCGAAGGGGCTGCCCACGTACTGCGGGCCCGTGTAAAACTGCGGGCCTCCGCCGCCGTCCACCTCCGGGCAGGGGCCGGTGCAGAAGCGGATGTCCAGCGCCGGCGTGTCGAGCGCCTGCTTGACGGCCGTCGTGGCGTACTCGAACTCGAGAGTCGCGCTCGCGCACTGGAACGTCTTGCCGAGCGGGATGTTCAGGTGCTGCGCGTTGCAGCCACAGTCCGCGTTGTCCACCCCGGTGTGCGATTGGACGACGGATGCGGACGTCGCGTTGACCGTCCCAATCGTCGCGACGGTGTCCGGCGCATCGGTGTTCGCGTCGGTGGAGGGTGACCAGTTTCCCGTAAGGTCGATGAAGCACGCGCCCCCAGCGCCCTGGTACCAGCCCGTCGGGCACGACCCCATGCTGACCTCGGGGCCGGAGCCCGTGTCCGGAGCGCCGGTCGCCCCCGCGTCGGAACCAGGGTGGCCGGGAGCGGCGGTCGAGCTGAAGCAGCCGGCGACCAGGCCGCTGCCCAGGGCGAGGTCGATTAAAGCAGTCCGGACGCGCTTGAGAGCGGGATTGGTCACGAGGCCTCCTCGGGGCGTCCTCACGCCTTGCGGTAGATGTCCATGACGTCGCCCAGGAGCTTCAGGGCCTCGGCGCGCGGGCGCTGGAAGGCATTCCTTCCCATGATGCTGCCGAAGGCGCCGCCCGCCGCGATGCCGCGCACCTCCTCGAGGAGCTCGGCGGTCCCCTTCGCTTCGCCGCCCGAGAAGATGACGATGCGCTTGCCGTTGAACGCTCCCTGGATGACGTGCCGGATGCGGTCAGCCATCGTCTTCGTGGCAATCCCGTACTTCTCGAAGACCTTCTTTGCCTCGGGCTGCTCGATGAAGTCCTTCGGCGGCTTGACCTTGACGACGTGAGCTCCAAGCTGACACGAGATCTGCGCGGCGTAGGCGACGACGTCGATCGCCGTCTCGCCGTCCTTCGAGAGCGCCCCCCGCGGGTACGCCCACACGACGCTGGGGAGCCCGTACTCCTTCGCCTCCAGGACGAGCTCGCGGAGTTCCTCGTACATGACGTTGCGAGCGCCGGATCCCGGATAGATCGTGTACCCGATCGCCGAGCATCCGAGGCGCACGGCGTCCTTGACGCTCGCGGTCACGGCGCTGCACGGGTCTTCCATCTTCGAGAGCGTGTCGGAGTTGTTCAGCTTGAGGATGAGCGGGATCTGCCCTGCGAACTTGTCGGCGCTGGCCTCGAGAGAGCCGAGGGGCGCGGCGTACGCGTTGCAGCCGGAGTCGATCCCGAGCTGGAAGTGGTAGTCGGGGTCGTACGCGGGGGGGTTCGGAGCGAACGACCGGGCGGGTCCGTGCTCGAAGCCCTGATCGACGGGGAGGATGACGAGCTTCCCGGTGCCGGCGAGCGAGCCGTGATTGAGGAGGCGCGCGAGGTTCGTCTTCACCCCGACGCTGTCGCTCGAGTACCAGGAGAGGATCTGCTTTACACGATCGGTGACCATGGCTCGCGCGCTCCTCGGGCGTGTCGGTTGGCTGCCGTCTCTTCGGGGCGCGTGAGAGTAGCCCCTGGCCCGAGGGCCGGCAACAAGGGCTGGTCGCTTTGGCGGGGCCTTGGGAGCTATGGTTTTCGGCGCCACGCTTGGCCAACGACCCTCCGGGAACCGAACCCATGACCGAATCGCTGAAGCGCCCGCCCGCGGCAGCCACGGCGTCCACGCCGGCTCCCTCCCCCGTGGTAGGCACGACGCTCGAAGCGCACCTGATGGAAGGCATGCGCGGTACGCCCGGCGCAAGCGGCGAGTTCACGTCGCTGGTCAACGCCCTGGCGCTCTCGGTGCGCATCATCCACAACCGGGTGCGCGCAGCCGGCCTCGCCGGGATGCTCGGCTACACGGGCGAGACGAACGTGCAGGGCGAGGAGGTCCAGAAGCTCGACGAGTTCGCCAACGAGGTACTCTGCTCGGTCCTCGAGCGGAGCGGGCGCTGCGCCGTCGTGGCGAGCGAAGAGCTCGAGGAGGCGCGCGTGCTCGGCGGGTCAGGCCAGTACGTCGTGTGCTTCGACCCCCTCGACGGCTCGAGCAACATCGATGTCAACATCTCCATCGGCACGATCTTCTGCGTGCTGCGCGCGCTGCCGCCGCCGGCCCCCGCGGGCTCGCTCGACGGGCTGCTGCAAACTGGCCGGCAGATCGTCGCCGCCGGCTACTCCATCTACGGCAGCGCGACGACGCTGGTGCTTTCGACGGGGCAGGGCGTCCACGGCTTCACGCTCGACCCCGGCGTCGGCGAGTTCTTCCTGTCGCACCCGAACATCCGGTGCCCCGCGCGGGGGGGCACGTATTCCGTGAACGAGGGCAACTTCACACGCTGGGACGAGCCCATGAGGAAGTGGGTCACGTGGATCAAGAGCGACGACAAGGCGCAGGGCCTTCCCTACGGCCACCGCTACGTGGGATCTCTCGTGGCCGACGCGCACCGCACGCTGCTCAAGGGCGGCATCTTCGCGTACCCGGCGGACAAGAAGAGCCCCGGTGGCAAGCTGCGCCTGCTCTACGAGGCCAACCCGATGGCGTACCTGTTCGAGCAGGCCGGAGGCGCGGGGACGAACGGCGTCGACGCGATCCTCGACATCAAGCCGAAGACCATCCACGACCGGACGCCGCTCGTGCTCGGATCGAAGCACGAGATGGGAGTGTTCCGGGAGTTCATGCTGGGGACGCGGTAGAGCCGCTCATGCACGGGCGTCTGTCTCGCTTGCACGGGCATCTGCAAGCCTGACGGACGCGCGTGTCTGGCTTGCACGGGCATCTGCAAGGCCGACAGACGCGCGTGTAAGCCTTGCACGGGCATCTGTCACGCTTACGGATGCCTCTGTCAGCCTCACAGGGCCATCTGTCAGGCTTACAGATACGCGTGCAAGCCGGACAGATGCCTTTGCCTCGCTTGCAGATGCGCGTGCAAGCGTGACGGAGGCATGTGCAGGGCTCGTACGCGCGCGAGCGGGGTCATTTGTCTCGCCGGTCCTCGTGGATCGGTCGATGAAACGCAAAAATCGACCGGTGGCGTCGTTTTTTTTCGCGAATCCCCCCGCCTCCGGAACTCTCTTAATTGAGGCCACTGAAAGTCCGGGCGTGGTGCCCGGTCAGGTGACCTCGTGTTCATAACAGGAGCAACGGAAAAAGGAACAGGTGAGAATCATGTCCACATCAATCGTTTCAACCGCCAGAACCAAGACCACCAGGGCGTCCCTCGTGCAGAATCTCATCACGGGGGCGAACAAGCACTTCCCGAACGGGAGCCAGACGC
>Ga0209415_10006959_pt1 | contig 19916 bp, 11 predicted proteins | sample PeaSoiSIISIP2007_FD_187696 | JGI IMG/M metagenome (GOLD analysis project Ga0209415, IMG submission 187696) | Peat soil microbial communities from Weissenstadt, Germany - SII-SIP-2007 (SPAdes) (version 2) | ecosystem: Environmental > Terrestrial > Soil > Wetlands > Peat | place: Germany... | reverse complement strand
GGCACCGTCCAACCCTCCTGGACGTCCCCGGGCGGCTAAAAGCGCCGTCGCCGCTTCGCTCTGCCGGCGCACTCCAGTCCCGACCCGTCGGGATGTCATCCGCCATCTTGAGAAGAGCCGCAAGGGGCAGACTTTTTCCTTTCCTTTCCTGACAAACAGGTTATTCTCTGGAGCAAGGGTATGGAAGGCGTGTCGTTTTTTTGCGCATTCGATGGACTCGTGTTCAAGTTCAGGCGCAAAGAACCAGGGCGCGCGGGATACCCAGGTGAAAGCAGAGCGATAGACGCACCGAATTGAAAGCACTGATCGAGACGCGGAACCGGGGGACGGAACGAGTTTTTCTCGTTGGCGTAGAACTTAAATCCCGCAGCGGCTGTGAGATTCGTGACTCGCTGGATGAGCTTTCCGAGCTCGCCGCCAGCGCCGGAGGGGAGGTGGTCGGGGATGGCCTCCAGAAGATGGCGGCCCCGTGCGCCACGACCTACATCGGCAAAGGCAAGGCGGATGAGTTCGCGGCGCATTGCCGCGAGGCGGATGTCGACACGGTCATCTTCGATGACGAGTTGACTCCGGCCCAGAGCCGGACGCTGGAAAAGGTTTTCAACTGCAAGGTGCTGGACCGGACCTCGCTCATCCTGGACATCTTCGCCCAACGGGCTCGGACGCGGGAGGGCAAGCTGCAAATCGAACTGGCCCAACTCCAGCACCTGCTGCCGCGGCTGACGGGTTTTTGGGGCCACTTGTCGCGCCAAAAGGGCGGGATCGGGATGCGCGGCGGCGAGGGTGAAACGCAGTTGGAAACGGATCGGCGCCGCGTGCAGGATCGCATCGCCCGTCTTTCGAGAGATTTGGAGGCGGTGCGACGGCAGCGGGCCACGCAGCGCAACTCCCGCCAGCGCAATCACTTCGCCCTGGCCTCGATTGTCGGCTACACTAATGCGGGCAAATCCACGCTGCTCAACCGGCTCACCGGTGCTGAGGTCCTGGCGGAAAACAAGTTGTTCGCCACCCTGGACCCCACGACTCGCCGCCTGCGGCTTTCGACGAACCAGAACGTGCTGCTGACCGATACGGTCGGCTTCATCCGCAAACTGCCCCACGGGCTGGTCGAGGCCTTCAAGGCCACGCTCGAAGAGGTCTCGCAGGCGGACCTCCTGGTGCATGTCGTGGACATCAGCCATCCTCAGGCGGAAGAGCAAATCCAATCCGTCGATGCGGTGCTGCGGGAAATCGGCGCGGAGGGCAAGCCGACGCTCATGGTCTTCAACAAGGTGGATCAACTCAACGGCAGCCGGGAGGCACTCGCGCGGTTTTTGGAGCGTTACCCGCGTGGAGTGGCACTCTCGGCGACGACGGGCGAAGGCATCCCGGCGTTGCTCTCCGAGTTGGGCAGCCAGTTGCGCCCCATACGCGAGTTCATGGAACTCTCGGTCCCTCACGACCGGGCCGGCGTCATCGCCCGGCTCCATGAGGTGGGCCAGGTGGTCGAACGCAACTACAACGGCGAAACGGCCCGTTTCAAGGCGCGCATCCCGCCGCACCTCCACGGGGAGTTTGCGCCGTTTTTCGTCCGCCAATTACAGACCGCGTAGTCGTGAACAGCCTGCGGATTAAGGACCAGCCGGCCGGGGAGCGTCCGCGCGAAAGGCTGGCGGCCCACGGCGCCGGAGCCCTCAGCCATGCTGAGTTGATTGGCATCCTATTGCGGACCGGGCTCAAAGGCGCCAACGCGGTGGACATCGGGAGGCATTTGATCTCGAAATACGGCTCCCTGAGTTGCCTGGCCCGCGCCTCGCTGGAAGAGCTCCAAACGGTCAAAGGCATCGGCCCCGACAAGGCGGTGACCCTGGCCGCCGCCTTCGCCCTGGCGCGCAAGATGGCCGAGGAACTCCGCGAGGACGCCCCGCTGCTGGACACGCCCGAGGCGGTGGCCAACCTCATGCGCGAGGACAACCGCGTCCGTAAAGTCGAGACCTTCCAAATCCTGCTGCTCAATACGCGGCGCAGGCTCGTGCGGGTCGAAGAGATCTCCCAGGGCACCCTGGACACGATCCTGATTCACCCGCGCGACGTCTTCAAGTCCGCCATCGCCGCCAATGCCGCCGCCGTGGTCCTGATGCATAACCATCCCAGCGGCGACCCGACGCCGTCGGAAGCCGACATCAAGGTGACGCGGGATCTGATCCGCGCCGGGCAATTGCTGAAGATCGATGTGCTGGACCACGTCATCCTCGGCTGCGCTAGCCAGGAGCGGACGCGAGATTATGTCTCCTTGCGCGAATTGGGATATTGGGCCGGGTGCTAAGGCACCGCGAAAAGCAGAAAGCAGAAAGCAGAAAGCAGAAAGCAGAAATAAGGAGTGAGCTTCGCTGGTTTTGATTTCTGCTTTCTGCTTTCCCAAATTCTGTTTTTTCGTGGTGCCTAAACCTTGCCGTAAAACTCCTCGACGATCTGCCGGAACTGGTTCTGGGCAACATCGATGATTTTCATCTCGCGGCGGGCGTTTTCTTCGGAGTCGCTCGCGTGGGCGGCGTTGACCATGACCGTCTGGCCGAACTCGCGGCGGATGGAACCCGGGGGCGCCTTCGAGGGGTCGGTGGGGCCGAGGATGTCGCGGATCTTGCGGACCGCTTCGACTCCTTCATAGACCAGGGCGATGCACTTTTCGGAACCGGGCAGGGTCTCCTGGCCGGGGGGGCATTCGGAAGGGGAGCGGCCGGACATGAACCTGACGATATTCTCGAACTGGTTATCCCCGAACACGGGGCCCAGGATGTTGCCGAGCTGCTGCTCGCGCTCGGGCCCGATCTTGAAGCCGAGTTCCTTTTCAATGGCGACCCTGGCTTTGGCGGCCACGACGTCTTTGAGCTTGGTGCGGAGCGTTTCGCGCACGGGCCCGTAAAACTCCACCGCCTGGGCGACGCTCATGCGATGGAGCTTGACGCCGACAATGAACAGGCCGGTGCGGGAGAAGAAATCGATCATGTTGCCGGGCCGCCCGGTGGGGAAGCGGAAGTTCTCCGGCTTGATGAGGACGAGGGTGCGCTGGCCCTTCTCGCCCGGTTGATAAGCGATGACGTTCTCCAAGACGCCGCCGTCGGTGTCCGAATAACGGGCCCAGAGCTTGAGTTTGGCGGCGGCCTCCTCCGCGGTGGGAGCGGCCAGCACGGCGGGTTCGAAATAGGGGATCTGGTTGTTTTCATCAACGATCAGGTCGCCGTAGGTGTCGCGGATGGTTTCCCCGCCCCGGCGGCCGACGCTGATGTTGCCGATGACGGAACGGGTCTTGCGCACCGCATCCTCGCCCATGAACAGCAACATCATCACGCGCCGCCGGCGCCCCGTCTTGGGGTCCGGGCTGAGGTTGCGCAGGATATAATCGTAAATCAGCTCCTGAATGCGCCGGTCTTGAGAGTCATTGGCCGAGATGATCTGATCGGAGTATTGCTTAACCAATTCCGCCCCCGGCGCGAACATCCGCGCGCCCGCCAATTCCAGACCGGTCCGCGTGATGAGGCGGCTCAGGATTCCGCCGGTGCGCGATTTGTGGAGGGAATAGGGAGTGATGATGACATAGGCAAGTTGTTGCGACATAAGCAATCACGGAGTCGTGGGAGGCTTGGCCGGCTCGGGGGTCGCCGCCGAGTGCGGCGGGACGGACCCTGAGGCGGCGGGGGCGGCAGGCGCGGCGGCGGCCTTGCCTCCCAGGATCTTAAACATCACGGTGCCGCAGGTCGGGCATTTGCCTTTGATGGCCTTTCGCCCGTTCTTCATCGTCTCTTCTACGGCATCGACGATTTCTTTCTTGGCCTTGCACTTGACGCAGTATCCTTCGGGCATAGAAAATAATTGGCGCTTGGGCGCTTCATGCGCCAAAGCCGCAACTGGGGATAGCTTAGGGGTGGGCCGTCACCACCGTCAACAGCGAAAAGGCCGGACGGCGGCCTTTCAGGAGCAATTATCGGGCCAAATTCACTATCCGTAGAGATGAGCTGGTGGACAATTGTGCTCCCCAGGGAATCCCCGGTGAGATTTACAGGTATTGCCCGGCTTGAAGCTGACGCGCTCGGCGCCATAGAGTGTCGCCCATGGATCGCCGCATTGAATGCCGGGCAGCAAGCTGCAAATAAAAACTATGAAGAGACTGTTAATCGTAGGCGCCTTGGTGGGCCTTGTCGCCGTGCCGATTACCAAGGCGGCAGAAATCACCGCGTGGCAAACCTCGGGTGCATCGTGGGGGGAGGGTGGAGAGCTCTCAGCTTACGGTGAGCCTGGGAACACCGAGCTCGGTTTCACCGGGCAATACGCAAAGGACGGCATAGGCTACCAGACATTCTGCATCGAGGTTGCCGACGAATTCTCTCCGGGCACGTATTACAATTACACGCTCGGGCAAACGGACCACAACGGTCGTCCGCTTACCCTGGGCGCAGCGTTCTTGTTCTCACAGTTTGAACAGGGCTCGCTTCCGGGGTATAACTACACCTACGGCGGTGGGCGCGAAGCCACTGCCGGAGAGTTGCAGGCGGCGATCTGGTATTTTCAGTACGATCAGTCGGAGTCTTACCTCCCGCTTGGAACTCCGCATAATAATCCGTTTACAGACTACGCCATCAATTTGCTAGGAGCCGCGGCTGCTTCCGGGGCCAGCGGCGGCGCCTACGACGTAGAGGTCCTGCAGTTGGCCAGCGGTCAGGATTGGCTTGCGGTGGTGCCTGACCCGGTGCCTGACGGAGGGTCAACGCTTGGGTTGCTCGGCGGCGCGTTCATGGCGGTGATGGCCCTGCGCCGCAGACTCGCCTGCTCCCGCTTGGCACTCTGCCGCCTGGTTCTCTGTAAATGCGCCAGGCCTTGAGTGCCTGGCCCGATGAGCCACTCAGGGTGCGGGGGGCGAAAACCGACCGCGCTCCTGAATGACGGTCCGACCAAGCGTGGTTTGGTCGCTCAGCACCCGCCGGGGTGCATTTGGCTGGTGGAACAGCAACCGGCACGGGCCGATGACGATCTGGTCCTGATCCTGGAGCAACGTCGGCCGAACGAGCAGCGACCCATTCAGGCGGGTGCCGTTGCGGCTGCCCAAATCCACCAGCCAGAGCTCATCCTGCCCCTGTTTCTGGATCAAGGCGTGACGCCGCGAGACCATGACGTCGGCCAGGACCACGTCGTTATTGTCGGTTCGTCCCAGGGAACAGGTCCCCTTGATGCGCACCCGCTGGCCGTCGGGCTTTTCGAGTTCGGCCAGGGGCTTGACCGCGGAAATCCATGCGCGGTCAAAGACGCGCTCATAAATCCGGTTGCGGACCGCCAGGCGCTGGCTGTCCACGCGCACGATACCGGCCAGATGGAGTTGGTTGATAAACAGATCCAGCGGGTGGTCGGGAACCGGCTCGCCGGCGAGCACGCGCTCATACACCTCGAGCAACGACGCCAGATCCGCTCCGGTGCGGAGCAGGCGCTCACGCACAAAGACCAGGTTGTCGTCTCGTTCCGCGCTGCGGGCCGAGAAAAACAGCTCCTCACAGAGCCGGTCGATCAAGGACTCCTCGTTTCCCCGGTCGCCGGCTTGGGCGGATTCCACCGCCGCGCGGCAGAGGCGTTGCGTCAGGTAAGGGTGCCCGTGGGTCCAATGGACGATGCGGTCCAGCAGTTTATGAGTATCGAGCGAGTGGCAGTCGGGCGAGAGCCGGGGCAGGCCGCCGGCCAGGGGCTGCGCCTCGGCCGGCGAGAAATCCGCCAGCTCGATGCGGCGGCCAATATTGAAGGGCGTCGTTTTGGCGTCCTTCATGAGCTGGAAAGGGGCGGCGACGCCCAGCAGGCAAAAGGTGAGGCGCTCGAGCTCCCGGTCCTGGGCGCGCCGGTGATAACATTCGCGGAGCGCGGCAAAGAATTCCTCCGTGGGAAAAGGAAGGCTCAGCACGGCATCCAACTCGTCGATGAACACGACGAGCCGCGGCGCGAGAGCCGCGGGGGTCCCCTCGGGTTGGAGGCCGCCCGCCGTGGCCGCCCCGGCGCCTTTCAACCGCGCCAGCAGACAGTCCCGCAACGCCGCGAACCAGCGTTGGCAGGGCCCCAGCCGGAGATTCTCCTGCCAAAAGTCCTCGAGCTCATCCTCGAGCCGGAGTTGGTTCCCCATGCGGAGCGCCAAGCCGTCATACCATTGCTCGGCGGTCACGTTCTGGCCGATCGCGGTCAGATCCAGCACTACCACCCGCACCCCCTGCTCCCGCAACATCTGCGCCGTTCGCGCCATCAAGGAACTTTTGCCCATCTGGCGCGAGGTCAGCACATAGCAGAACTCACCCGCCAGCAAACCGTGGAGCAGGTCGCGATCCGCCTGCCTCTCGACGTAGCAGGGCGCGTCGGCCCGCAGGGTGCCGCCGCTGATAAAGAACTCGTTCGAGGCCGTTGCCATTGGGTGTCGTTACTGATAGTCAACTCCCGCCAATCCGCCAAGCAGAAAATACACCGACCCGGCTTGATACACGGCCAATTCAGGAAAGGGACGGGGACGGCTTCGTCCCCGCTTCCGCCTCGCGATCGCCGCCAGGAAGTCCCGATGCCGAATCGGGATACCCGCCCCTTTCATGAATTGGCCTTGTGGTTGATAGTAGAGCCTTTTGGAAGTTATAAGCTGAGGCACTTATGGATAGACTAACGCTTTTTGGATTATTCGCGGTCACGGCGATGCTGGTTTTCTACGCGCTTGAGCCTCGCAGCCCGTGGTTCATCCTCTGGTTTGCCGTGGCCTGCGCGCTCGGATCAATCTACGGTTTTCTTCAAGGCGCCTGGCCCTTCGGACTTGTGGAGGCCATTTGGTCCGGCGTTGCTTTGCGGCGATGGTGGTTGGCCGCTCGCTCCCAAGCCGGCGACCACCCATCGAACTCAAATTAGGGTGTTTGCATCCGGTGCCAGAAAGGCCAGGCTCAACACCCCATGAACCTGATTTCAGCCCGATTGTGCGCATCTCACATTTTTCCGGGACTGCCGGCCGGCAGAAATCGGAGCGCGGACATTCTTGTCCGCTCCCGGGAGCGAAGCAATGCCAAAGCGGGCAAGAATACCGTCGCGGGTGCCTCTGGCCCCTGCCGCCACCGTGGCAAGCCGCCGAGGCGCAATTCTGGCCTGCCGGTCTCATCCCGGAGGGATGAAAGAAGGTAGCCGGGGGTCGAAGCGCAGCGAGACCCCCGGTTCAGTGCCAGCCTGCGTCTTGCATCCCGGAGGGATGCCAGAGGGCGGCCTACTCGAGGGGTGAGTGTTTCTGGCACCCCCTTCCGGGGTGCAGACCCTCACCGCCCAGGACCGGGGGTCACGGCGGCGCCGTGACCCCCGCCTACCGTCTGGCAACCCTCCGGGTTGCAGCGGATGTCCGCGGCCCGCACACTTGATTGGCGATGAATCCCAGATGCGCCCTGCCCGCGTTCCGGAAAAATGTAAGATACGCACAGGCCGATTGGTGGACAAAGAAAGCGGTTGCTTTTCCGCGTTGGGCCAAGCATATCGTCAGGAACTCAGGTGGCTTATGCGGATGGTTAAGCTGTTGCACGTTGCCCGATAAGAACCGATCTGCCTGAGTATTCCAAGCGCGAAGATTCAATTGCGCGCAATTCAATTCTTCGAGCAACGCGCTTTGTGCTTTACTTTGCTGACGCCCCGAGCACAAACTGGATGGGAAGTATGCCAAACGACTACCTAACGGGCGGCGGTTGCCTCACGCCCATTTCCGTTTGGCCGCGGCGGAAGAGTCGTCCGGCCGAGCGCCATGAACCTGCGCCTCCAATCTCACCCATGAAACTCGATATGCCTAATCACTCGCTGTCCGTCCGCGGGGCCGGAATTTTTTGCGGCCTGGTGTTTTTGCTGCCGCGCGCGCCAACCGTGGGCGGGCAAGCGGACGCGCCGCTTTCACGTCAAACGGTTAATCGCACGGTGCCGGCGCACCGCCCGCCGGTGGCCGGGTGGTCCCTGCCCGCGAATCCTTCCGCGGAGGAGATCCGCGACGTCCGTATGTTTGTCGAGCCGCTGGTCCCGACCGGGGCGGTATCATCCGCGGAGGAGAACCGCCTGATGGCAGAGGCCCTTCATGCGCACTTCTCGCGCGCCGTGGTCGACGATTTCTCGGACCTGGAGCAGTTCGCGGCGAATTATCCGGCTTCACCCTGGACTCCGTCGCTCACGTTCAACCTCGGAATGGAGTACTACCAGACCGGCTGGTATTCGAAGGCGCTGGGGGCCTGGGAAAGGGCCTGGGCGCTGCTCAAGGACGCGACGGAACCGGCGGCCAAGGCCCTGGGTGACCGGGCGGCGGGCGAGCTGGCCCTGATGTATGGCCGGGTCGCGCGGATTAGTGACTTATCCGCCTTGCTGGACTCGATCACGAACCGGGTGATCGCCGGCTCGGCCGAGCAAGAAATCTCGACCGCAAGACTGGACCTGTGGGCCATGAAGAATCGGCCCGAGGCCTCCTATCGCTGCGGGCCGCTGGCCCTGGATCGAATTCGCGCCAGCCGCAATTTCAAGTCCCCGGCGGACCTCCTGGTTTACAACGCCCGCGCGACCACCAACGGCCATTCACTGGTCCAGTTGGCCCGGTTGTCGTGGGACCTCGGGTTGAACTACCGGATGGCGGCGCGAGAGAAGGGGGCCGCGCTGTTGATGCCCGTGGTGATTCACTTGAAACTTGGCCACTACGCGGCGCTGCTCGAGGAAGAGGACGGGCGCTGGCTCTTGCAGGACCCCACGTTTGGGAATACTTGGGTCTCGAGGCGGGTCCTCGAGGAGGAGTCGAGCGGCTATTTTCTGGTCCCGTCCGGCGGCAATCTGCCCGGCGGGTGGCGCCCGGTAAGCGACGCCGAAGGGGCAGCCGTTTGGGGCAAGGGACCGGTCAAGTTCCAAGACACCAGCGCCACCACGCCGTACGACAAGTGCCTCCCGTGCTGGCTTTCTGATTTGTTTTCTCCGGTGCAGGCCCCTCCTCCCGGCATGGCGGTAGCGACCGTGAGCTTGATGCTGGTCAGCTTGAAGCTCGAAGACAATCCGGTCGGCTATCAGCCGCCCGTTGGCCCGTCCGTCCGGTTTGTGGCCACCTGCAACCAGTATGAATCCGGCCAGCCGGCCAATTTCAGCTACTCTAATTTGGGCCAGAAATGGACCTTCAACTGGCTGGCCTACATCACCGACAACCCCAGCAGCCCTTCGTCCGACGTCACCTATTACACCGACGGCGGCGGCACCCTGGCATTTACCTACGACAGCCATGCGCGGGCCTTCGCGCCCGAGGTCAAGAGCCAGACCCTCCTGACCCGGACGACGCCCAACAGCTACGTCCTGCTTCATCCGGACGGCTCCCAGTACGTCTTTTCCCAGCCGACGGCCACGAACGGGACCTCGAGGAACGTCTTCATGACCCAGGTGGTGGATCCGCGGGGAAACTCCGTCCGAATCAGCTACGACAGCCGGTTCCGCGTGATCGCCCTGACGGATGCCATCGGGCAGGTGACCGTCCTCTCTTACACCGACGCCGCGGATCCCCTGAAGATCACGGGGGTCACCGATCCGTTCGGCCGGTCTGCCACCTTCCGGTACAATGCGGTTTCGAAGATGCTCGTGCAGATCACCGACTGCATCGGCCTGACCTCGCAGTTCGACTATTACTCCGCCACCTCCCTGGCCATGACCACGCCCTACGGGACCACCTCCTTTGCGTGCGGCAACCCCGGCATTGGGGGACCCAACCCCTGGCTGGTGGTCACCCATCCCGACGGCGAAAAGGAGCGGTACGAGTTCACGCAATCGTCAACGGTCGGCACGCCGCACTGGTTGCCGGGCTCCGCCGTCCCCAAAGGCGCGACCAACGTCAACGAGTATCTCGATGACCGCAACACCTACTACTGGGACCGGAATGCCTATCCGGCGTATCTGGCGAACACCAACGACTACACGACGGCGCGCGTCTATCACTGGCTCCACTCGGGCGATGGGACGGCGTCCAGCGGCGTCGCGGAGAGCGAGCAGGCGCCCCTTGAAGGCCGCGTGTGGTTCCTCTACGCCGGTCAGCCGGACCCCATCCACATTGGCGCGTCCAGCCAGCCGACGGTCGTCGCGCGGGTGCTCGACGACGGCAGCACGCAACTGCGCACCGCCGCCTACAACGCCCTGGGAAGGGTCACCCGCTCCGTGGATCCCGTCGGGCGCAGCATGACCTACCTCTATTCGACCAACCTCGTGGATCTGCTCGAAGTGCGCCAGACCACTGGGACGAATGACGATCTCATCGGCAGATTTCTTTACAACTCCCAGCACCTGCCGACAGCCGTTTTCGACGCTGCTGGCCAAATGACCACCAACACTTACAATGCCCGCGGCGAATTGCTTACCAGCACCGACCCCAAAGGCGAAACGACCACGATGACTTATGACAGCAACGGCTATCTCCTGAGCATCGTCGGGCCGCTCGGCCCTGCCATCGACACGGTCAGCTTCAGCTATGACGCGGTCGGCCGCGTCCGCAGCCACACCGACACCGACGGCTACACCCTCACCTACGGCTATGATGATCTCGACCGCCTCACCAATACCACCTTTCCGGATGGCACGTTCGAGGTCGTCAGCTATACCAACCTCGATCTCGGCCTGTTTCAAGACCGCCTGGGGCGCCAGACGACCCACACCTACGACTCCCTGCGCCAGCTCGTGGCCACCCAGGACCCGCTCGGACGCGTCACCCGCTACAAGTACTGCGGCTGCGGCTCCTTATCGGGGATCATCGATCCGCTGGGGCGGGAAACCACCTGGGAACACGATGTCCAGGGCCGGGTGACGGCCCAGCAGTGCGCCGATGGCTCGCGCACCACCTACAATTACGAGAAGACCACCAGCCGCCTGAGTTCCGTCGTGGACGAAAAGGGGCAATTCAAGGTTTATCAGTACTACCCGGATGACAATGTCGAGAGCGTCTCCTATCCCAACGCGCAGAATGCAACGCCTGTCGTAACTTATGCTTATGACCCAAACTACAGCCGGGTTGTTTTCATGCAGGACGGCATCGGCACGACGGCGCGCAGCTATTACCCCGCGGGCGTTTTGGGCGCGCTCCAGCCTTCCACCATCTCCGGACCCTGGCCCGGCGAGACGGTGGAATTCCAATACGACGCCCTCGGCCGGGTGATCGACCGGGCCATCGACGGCGTGTCCCAAACCACCGCCTTTGACCCGTTGGGCCGCTCGACGAACGTGGTGAACGCGCTCGGCAGCTTCGGCTACGATTACGATGGCGCGACGGCCCGCGTGCTGGATGCCTTGTACCCAAACGGCCAGGCGAGCCGCTACGCCTACTTCGACAACCTGGGAGACCGCCGCCTGCAGCAGATCACCCATCAGAAAGCGAGCGGGGGCCTGCTCTCCGCGTTCGCCTACGGGTACAACGCGGTCGGCGAGATCACGAACTGGGTGCAGCAGTTGGGCGCCCAGACCCAAACCTGGAGCCTGGGATACGACGCCGCCGACCAGTTGTTGAGCGTGGCGGAGAGCGGGGCCAATCCGGTCAACTACGGGTACGGCTACGATGCGGCGGCCAACCGGCTGTTTGAGAGCACCAACACCATCCAGCGCGCGTTCACGTATAACGCCCTGAATGAAATGCTCTCCGCCTCCGACACGAACGCGGCCAACGCAACGTATCAATGGGACGCTGAGCAGCGGCTGGTGGCAATTGTCCAGGGGAAGCACCAAAGCCTGTTCTTTTACGATGGCTCGGGCCACAGGGTCGAAATCATCGAGGTGAGCGGTTCGGTGACCAATGCGGACCGCCGGTTCATCTGGTGCGGGACGGATATCTGCGAGGAACGGGATTCAAACAATATCGTGGTCAACCGCTATTTCGCCCAAGGCGAACAGCAGGGCGGAGCCAACCTCTTTTACACGCGGGACCATCTGGGGAACGTTCGGGAGCTGACGGACAGCTCGGGGGCGATAGGCGCGGAGTATGCCTATGCGCCTTATGGGGCGCTGGCCAAGCTCGGAGGACCCCTCGAGGCGAATTTCGGGTTCACGGGGCATTTCCGCCATTTGCCCTCCGCGCTGGATTTAACGCTTTACCGGGCCTACGACCCGGGAAGGGCTCGTTGGCTCAGCCGCGATCCCATCGCGGAGAATGGCGTCAACCCATACAATTACGCGCTCAACGACCCGGTCAACGAGGTGGACGTTCTGGGAGACTTTCCGGACTTGACCGGAGGGCCCGGAGGGTGGGTGGACCGGCTGATGGCAGCACCCCTCGGCGTCTATTACTCGGGGGGTGTGCCGACCTTGCCGACAGCACCTTCGTGGGTAAAGTCTGTGCCGACGACGTCGAGGCTTGGAAAGGCGGTCCAGAAAGCCGCAAACCGCTACGATGCCGTGCCGTGTAAGTGGAACAAACAAGCCCAAAGAATCAGCAAAAACCAGGACAGATTGCGCAGGGCCGAGACCCTGATGAACAACCAGCCCGTCAACAATAGACCAAGGAACTCCCAGATTTTAGGGACCTGGAACACGCTCATGGAGGTTATGCCCGGCGTCCCGGAATACGCAAAAGGCGCGGGCCAAATGACGACCACGACGGCGGGCAAACTCATCAGGGCACAGGCTCCAACGGCTGAAGCGATAAACAACCCGGGTCAGTGATAAGACCAATGAACAACCGTTTTTCGATCATTTTGGGGGCCTGCCTGGTGTTCGCCCTGGGCGTGCGGCTCGATGCCCAAGTTTCCTTCCAGTACGATTCTGCAGGCAACCTGGTGACGCAGAGCAATGCGGCGGCCACCGGGCCGCCGGCGTTTCAGGACTTCGCTCCGCAATATATCGGGGCGGACACCAACGGGCTGCTGACGGTGACCGTACCGGTGACGGGCGCCGGTCCGCTTACGTACCAATGGTTGTTCAATGGCGTTGCCGTGAGCGGCGCCACCAACGACTCCCTCCTGCTGGCGGATGCCACGGCCCTCAACCTCGGCAAATACCAACTAGTGGCCAGCAACAGCTCGGGCGCGGCCACCAGCGGCATCGTCAACGTCTCCTTTTTCGATCCCGACGGCAGCGGGCTCCCGACCGCTTGGGAGATAGCGTACTTCGGCGTGACGGGCGTGAATCCCAACGCCGACCCCGACGGCGACGGCGTGTCCAATTACCAGGAGTTCCTGGATGGCACGGACCCGGCCAATCCGAAGTCGGTCATGCCCCGCCTGTATATTGCCGACGACGTGCCCGGCGGAACAGTCAGCGTGGTTCCGCTGAAACCCAAGTACCAGTTGGGCGATACGGTGCAAATCACGGCGCTGCCTAATCCGGGCTGGTCTTTCGGGGGCTGGACCGGGACGAACGCGGCGCCGGTGGGGGGAAAGATCAGCAGCCCGGAGGCGAGCCTGACGGAAGTGATGAACAGCACCATCGCGCTCACTCCGGAATTCCTGGGCCCCGTGTACGCCTGGGGCAACGGCGAGAACGGCCAGACGAATGTTCCTTCCACGCTGGGCCCGGTGGTGGCGGTTGCCGGAGGGTACGCTTTCAGCCTGGCGCTCCAGGCCAACGGGACGGTGGCAGCCTGGGGTGACAATTTCCATGGGGAGGAAAGCGTGGTGCCCGCGGGGTTGAGCAACGTGGTGGCCATCTCGGCGGGCTACGATCACAGCCTGGCGCTCCTGAGCAACGGGACGGTGGCGGCCTGGGGCGACGACACCTTCGGGGAGACCACGGTGCCGGCCGGCCTGAGGGACGTCGTGGCCATCGCCGCGGGCGGCGCGTTCTCCCTGGCCCTCCGAGGCAACGGGACGGTCGTGGCCTGGGGCGACAACTCCTGTGGCCAGGCGAGGGTTCCTCCGGGGTTGGCCAACGTCGTGGCCATCGCCGCCGGCGGCTATCACAGCCTGGCGCTCCAAGGGGATGGGACGGTGTGGGGGTGGGGTTACAACAATGCAGGCCAGGCCACGGTGCCCGAGGACCTGGCCAACGTGGTGGCCATCGCCGCCGGCGGCGAATTCAGCATGGCTCTCCAGGGGGATGGGTCGGTGGTGGCCTGGGGCTACAGCACACCCTATGAGAGCCCGGTGCCGGCTCCCGAGGGATTCAACAACGTGGTGGCCATCTCCGCCGGCGGCGAACATTGCCTGGCGCTCCTGGACGACGGGACTGCGTGGGCTTGGGGTAACAACGACTATTGGCAGGTCTCTCAACAAACCGCGGGGGAGGGCTCGCTGGGGTTGAGCAACGTGGTGGCGGTCGCGGGCGGCGGCACCCACTCCCTTGCAGCGTTCAACGACGGTTCCCCCGTCATCGCGCGGCAGCCGTTCAATGCCTACGCGTATGGCGGGACGACGGCCCTCCTGAGCATCGGGGTCGCCGGCGCGCCGCCTCTGAGCTATCAGTGGAGTTTCAACGGGACGAACCTGCCCGGCGCGACCAATGCCACCCTGACGCTGCCCAACGTGCAACCGTCCAGTTCGGGCCTGTACGGTTGGGTGGCGACCAACGCGCTCGGGGCGGTAACCAACGCCGGCTCAGTCTTGACGGTGAGCAACTCGGCGCCGATTTTCGTGGTTCAACCCGCCAATCAGGCGGCCCCATTGGGAAGCAACACCACCTTCTCGGTGGCCGCCGTTGGCTCCTGGCCGCTCAGTTACCAGTGGCAGTGCGACGGGACCAATATCCCCGGAGCCAACCAAGCCACGCTGACCCTGACGGATGTGGCCGCCGGCAATTTGGGCAATTACCGCGTGGCGGTGAGCAACGCCTACGGGACCACCTGGAGCTCGAGGGCCGCCCTTGCGCAGGTGCGCTCTTTCGTCGTGGACTTGGGTGGGGGCAGCGTTCCGCCGGGCCTGGGCGACGTGATCGCGGTCGCCTCGGGCAGGGATTTCAACCTGGCTCTTCTAGCCAACGGGACGGTGGCCGCTTGGGGCAACGGTGACCATGGCCAAACCAACGTGCCGCCGGGCTTGGACAACGTGGTGGCCATCTCCGCGGGCTACGATCACAGTCTGGCGCTCCTCAGCAACGGGACGGTGGCAGCTTGGGGTTACGACGACTATGGCCAGATCGAGGTTCCTCCGGGATTGGGCAACGTAGTGGCCGTCTCCGCGGGCACTGAGTTCAGCTTGGCCCTCCAAGACAACGGGACGGTGGTGGGTTGGGGTGCCGACAGCGGGGGCCAGATCGATGTGCCTCCGGGACTGACCAACGTGGTGGCCATCGCCGCAGGGGAACCCAATCTGGCGCTCCTAAACAACGGGACGGTCGTGGCCTGGGGCGCAAGCTACACTGGCGAGGCCACGGTGCCCGCGGGTTTGAGCAACGTCGCGGCCATCTCCACTGGCTCGGGCGACTCCAGCCTGGCGCTCCTAAGCAACCGGACTGTCGTGGCCTGGGGCGACAACACCTACGGCGAGACCAATGTGCCCGCGGGCCTGAGCGACGTCGTGGCCATCGCCGCGGGAGGTGGGTTCAACCTGGCCCTCCAAGGCAACGGGACGGTGGTGGCCTGGGGTTACGAGACCAATGTGCCCGCGGGTTTGAGCAACGTGGTGGCCATCGCCGCCGGTACTTATGACGCCCTCGCCATTGTCACGGTCGGAAGCGCTGTTGCCGGCAACCCCCTCGCGCTCGGCTCCGGCAAGTTCCTCGCCGGTCGCCAGTTCCAATTCGCCGTGACGGGGGGCACTACGGGCCAGGGCTACACCGTGCTCGCCTCCACCAATCTGCTCAACTGGATAACACTCACCAGCGGGTCCATCACCAACTCCCCGTTCTATTACAGCGATCCGGCGGCCACGAATTACCCGAGGCGATTCTACCGGTTGACGGCGCCGTAACGGTGAGGATGGTGGAAAACGAATCAGGCTGATCGGTTGGCAATAAACGGTATTATGACCAAGACCCCCTACGTCGCAGTACATCAAGGGGCAGGATTTTTGAGAACATCATGTTCTGCAGTCCAAGGACTCTAGTCCGGATATTTCACGGGTTTCGCCGGCCGGGAAGAGTAGCGCAGACTTCCAGTCTGCTGTATCGCGGATTTCCAATCCGCAGATGCAACTGCGCAGGCACAGCCTGCCGACTGGAAGTCGGCGATACAGCAGGTTGGAAACCTGCGCTACGCAACCTCGGGAGCCCGGGACCGCCCTTTGGCTGTGAAAGATCAGGGCTATTGCGCCTCCTGGCCCTGGCCTCAGTGCTTGCCGGCGTTTCGCTTTGCTTGGCTCCGGCCCACGCTCCAGCCGAAGATCAAGGACGCAACCCTCCTCTCTCACCCGCGGCGCTCGTCGCCGCCCATGACGGCAAGAGCCTGTTCGTAGCCTGTGCCTCCGCCAATCGCGTGCTGCGCCTGGACCTTCAATCACGACGAGTGGTTGCGACCTTCCAGATGCCAGCCACGCCATCCGGTCTGGCGATGTCCAAAGACGGTCTGGAGTTGTTCGTAACCTGCGCGGCGCCCCAAAGCACGGTCTGCATCGTCGACCTGACCAAGGGCAAAATGGTTGGCCGGATTCGCGCCGGGCATGCGGCGACGGCTCCGGTCGTGTGCCCGGACAACCGGACTCTTTTGGTGTGCAACCGCTTCAACAACGATGTGAGTGTCGTTGACCTGCAAGCCAGGAAGGAAACGTGCCGGATTGCGGTCCGGCGCGAGCCGGTTGCGGCTACCTTTGCCCAAGGTGGAAAGTACATGCTGGTGGCGAACCTCTTGGCGACCGGTCGCGCCGACACGGGCGCCGTGGCCGCGGTCGTGAGCGTGGTTGACTGGGCGGCCGGACGGGTCGTGAAGGAATTGCCGTTGCAAGACGGCAGTGCCTCGTTGAACGGCATTCAGGCGTCCCCTGACGGCAAATACGCGTTGGTGACACATATACTTTCCCGCTATCGCCTGCCCGCGATCCAGGTGGACCGCGGCTGGATGAATGTTAACGCCCTGACCATCATCGATCTCGGCAAATTGGAGATCCTCAACACGGTCTTGCTGGACGAAGTGGAGAAGGGTGCGGCCAATCCCTGGGGCATCGCCTGGTCCGCGGACAACCAGACCGCCGTCATTACCCATGCCGGGACCCATGAAATCAGCGTGGTCAATTTCCCTGCGCTGCTGGCGAAGCTGGCGCGGCTGCCGCTGGCGCTGAGCCAACCGCTCCTCACCCAATACGGGACTGCCGCCCGCGTGCGGGCGGACGTGCCCAACGACCTGACCTTTCTTGCTGACCTGCGGAAACGGGTCAAGCTGGGCGCCGCCGATCGTGGGCCGCGGGCGGCGGTCATGCTCGGGAACCGGGTTTATGTGGCGAATTATTTTTCGGATACTCTCACGGCAATAGACGTGTTCCCGGATGTTTCCGCGCCCCAATCCATCCCTCTGGGCCCGAGGCGCGAGCGGGACGCGGTTCACCAGGGCGAGTTCTGCTTCAACGACGCCAGCATCTGCTACCAAGGCTGGCAGAGTTGCAGCACCTGTCATCCGAGCGGTGCGCGCGCGGACGGTTTCAACTGGGATTTGGCCAACGACGGCGTCGGCAACCCAAAGAACACCAAGAGCCTGCTGCTGGCGCATCGAACTCCGCCCTGCATGAGCTTAGGGGTGCGGGCCGACGCCTCGGCGGCGGTTCGGGCCGGCCTCGAGCATATCCTGTTTGCTCAACCGCGCGAAGAGGTCGCCACCGCCATCGATGAATACCTCAAATCGCTCAAGCCGGCGCCCAGCCCGCATCTGGTGCGTGGCAAACCCTCCAAAGCGGCCAAACGCGGAGAAAAACTGTTTTCCAAAGCGGGTTGTGCCGATTGCCACGTGCCGGGTCTGTTCACGGACTTGCATCCTCACGATGTCGGCACCCGAGTCCTGCATGACGGGCCGGCGGATAAATTCTACACCCCCACATTGATTGAAGTCTGGCGCACGGCCCCCTATTTGCACGACGGCTCGGCAGCCACCATTCGGGATGTGCTCACGACTCGGAACCAGAAGGGATTACATGGAGACGCATCCGGCCTTTCCGGTCAGGAGTTGGATGACCTTTGCGCCTATGTTCTCTCGCTCTGAACTGTTTACGTGATCTCTCGCCGCCCCGGTGTGAACAGAACGACCCTCGATAAGGCGGTCACGATGGCCTATCGCCGTTGGATAGCTGCCCGTCCGCCCAGAAGGCGCGCCAACACCTGGGCGCGTCGGTTTCCACAAACGCCGCGAGCGCCTCCCCCTCTCCCGGGGGAGAGGGCCGGGGTGAGGGCGAGCGTTAAACTCACCGAGGCAAACAATCCTGGTGTGAGGGGATTGACAATAGTTGCTATCTATTCCAGGATACGAGTATGAACATTGCGTTGACCAGACATTTCGAGGGATTGATCGCGCGCCTGGTTTCGAGCGGACGTTACAACAACGCCAGCGAGGTCGTGCGGGCCGGACTGCGCAACCTGGAGGCCGAGGAGCGAGACTGGGCGGCGAATTCCTTTCCACCCGGGTCACTGAAGCACCTTTACACCAGCGTCGACAATCGGGCCGAGCGCCGGACTGCACGAGCCTCCACACTGAGGGTCGAGACCGAACGAAACAATGGGACATCTGGACCTGCGACTTCGCGGAGGCGGGGGCGCACCCGGCGGTCGTCGTCAGCCACCCGGATCGCGTCGCGCGGGCCCCGTTGGTGAACGTGCTGATCGGTTCCAGCCAGCGGGCGAGCCGCCCGCCGCGTGCCAACGAAGTCCTGCTGAACAGCGCGGACGGTCTGGACTGGGAGACGTTGGTGAAGTGCGATCTGATGTATCTGGTGGAGAAGGAGCGGTTGTATGGCCGGCGGGGCAGTGTCGGCGCCGCGCGCCGGCTGGCCTTGGTCCGGCGCCTCAACGCCTGTTTCGGTTTCACCCTCGTGTGAGCGCTCGCCCCCGCAGCGAAGACAGGAACCCCTTTCCCATAACTGAACTTCGCCGGATTGGCGTGGTTATACACGACGACCAAAATGACGCAGCATCCTGCCGGCGAAACGGTCATGTTTCCCATACTTCCCATATTTCCCATCTTTTCCCATGCTGCATTAGGGACGCCGGGTGAGGGCACTCGGCCTACAAGATGCCGGTTTTGTCGGGTTGTAGGCCGGGTGCCCTCACCCGGCGGGGCGTCACACGGCCATAATGAGAATTACTGCTCCACAGGCCGTCGCGAGTTGCGGTTTGGCCGCTTGTGGTGTCTAATCTATATGGTTTCCCAACCTGATGCGCGAAGCGTCGGAATGCACAACTTCAGGCGGAGGGACCGATCGAATGGACGGCGCGCCAGGACAAGTGACACAGATCCTCGAGGCGGTCGGCGCCGGGGATGAGCAGGCGGCGGAGCAGTTGCTGCCTTTGGTTTACGAGGAACTGCGGCGCCTGGCTGCGGCCAAGATGGCCAACGAGCCGCCGGGCCAGACGCTTCAACCCACGGCCTTGGTCCATGAGGCCTGGCTCCGGCTGGCCGGCTCCGGCCAGGAACACTGGAACAGCCGCAGACATTTTTTTGGCGCCGCCGCCGAGGCGATGCGCCGCATCCTCATCGACGTGGCCAGGCGCAAAAGCCAGGTTCGCCACGGAGGGGGACAACATCGCGTGGACCTGGCGGAGGGCGCGGATATCCCTGTGCCTGAGGACCGGGAACGATTGCTGCAGGTCCACGAAGTCCTGGATCAACTGGCCGCGATCGATCCGCTCAAAGCCGAGGTGGTAAAGCTCCGATTTTTCGTCGGCCTCAGCAACTCGGACATCGCGGAGCTGCTGAACCTTTCCGAGCGCACCGTCGAGCGCGCCTGGAGTTTCGCCAAGGCCGGGCTTTTTGCCGAGCTCAAGGGCCGCCCGCCGTCCTAGCCCGGATATTTCATAAGGCTCCGTGAGATTCGACCAGGAATCTCAGCGGCAGCCCTGATTTTATTGGGCCT